>Ga0247832_1001340_pt1 | contig 44125 bp, 26 predicted proteins | sample LaCruzMarch2015__10_FD_192407 | JGI IMG/M metagenome (GOLD analysis project Ga0247832, IMG submission 192407) | Freshwater microbial communities from meromictic Lake La Cruz, Castile-La Mancha, Spain - LaCruzMarch2015_4m | ecosystem: Environmental > Aquatic > Freshwater > Lake | place: Spain... | reverse complement strand
TTATATAATTATTTACTGGCAAAAAAACTGGGCGGTACTTTTATCCTTAGAATAGAGGATACTGATCAGTCGAGGTACGTTGAAGGTGCTGAAAAATATGTTATTGACTCTTTAAAATGGTGTGGAATAACACCAGCTGAAGGTCCTGGCTTTGGTGGTGAAGTCGGCCCTTACAGGCAATCGGAAAGAACAGCTATTTATGACGAATACATTGACAAGCTCATTCTCTCCGGACATGCATATTATGCTTTTGATACCTCAGAAGAACTTGAAAAATACAGGACAGAGGCAGAAAACACCAGCAGACCCTTCAAATACGATTCTTTTACCCGGCTTCAATTGAATAACAGCCTTGCTTTACCACCTGAAACCGTAAAGGAATATTTAGAAAAGAATATGCCTTACACCGTACGATTAAAGGTACCAGAGGATGAAAGCATTCATGTTCAGGATAAAATCAGAGGGGAAGTTATTTTTCATAGTCAGGAATTAGACGACAAAGTATTGAGAAAAGCGGACGGCCTTCCAACTTATCACCTGGCAAACGTAGTAGATGACCACTTAATGGGTATCTCTCATGTTATTCGTGGGGAAGAATGGTTGCCCAGCACCGCGCACCATGTTCTATTGTACAGAGCTTTTGGCCTTGAGGATAACATGCCCGAATTTGCCCACCTTCCTCTTATTCTAAAACCTACCGGCAACGGAAAACTGAGCAAAAGAGACGGGGTAAAACTAGGTATTCCCGTTTTTCCCATTTCCTGGGTGGGAGAAACAGAGGAATCTTCATTTACCGGTTTCCGTGAAGCTGGATTTCTTCCCGAAGCTATGCTCAATTTTCTGGCATTCCTGGGTTGGAATCCAGGTAGTGAGCAAGAAATTTTTACCATTGACCAATTAGTAGAAGCATTTGACATAGCACATATTGGTAAGGCCGGAGCTCGATTTGACTACGAAAAAGCAAAATGGTTTAACCAGCAATATATCATTCATTCCAGTCCTGAAAATCTGGCAAATCTTTTACTCCCTCTTTTACCCGAAAAATATAAGCCTGTTTCTCAAGACTATCTCATTTCCTTTTGCAAATTAATGCAGGAAAGGGTTGTTACAATAAATGATTTCTTTGAAAATGGATACTATTTCTTTGAACCAGTTCATACATTTGATACAAAAAACATAGCGAAAAAATGGTCGCCTGCCTTAAAGCAAACCATACAGAACCTGATAGAAAAATGGTCCGCTTGTTCCCCATTCAATCAGGAACAAATACAACTTTCTTTTGATACCTTTATGCAGGACAACCAATTAAAAACCGGAGATATTTTACCTGTTTTTAGAATTGGCCTCGCAGGTACTATGAAGGGTCCCGCTGTTTTCGATCTGATTGAACTTTGGGGAATGCAGGAAGTTTCCAACAGAATGAATAAAGCTTTTGACCATTTTGACAAAACACTTCTAAGCTAAAATGGATAATTCCTTGTGCGTTACCGTAGCGCTCGGCGATTGGAACGCAAAAGCTGACTTATTGAAACCCATAGACATTGGGATTACCCCAGATATTACAGGTAATCTCAATTGTTTCTATGCCCCCGAGTTATCTGTTTTACCTTATGAAAATGGTGATTTTATTGGAGATACCCGCTTTGGAAGTCCGGTAAATTTTATGAACATTCATTGCAACCCTCATGGCAATGGAACACATACAGAATGTGTTGGACATATCAGTGAAGAGAGAATACATTTGCCAGATTGTACGCACGATTTTCATTTTGTTTCTCTTCTTAACAGTGTTACTCCTGAAATTCAAGCTAATGGAGACCAGGTCATTACCCTCTCTTTATTAGAAACTATCAAACTCAACAACGGAACTAAAGGCTTAATTATCAGAACCCTACCCAACGAGGAAAGTAAAAAACAAAGACAATATTCCGGTACTAATCCGCCCTATTTTGCAAAAGACGCCATGGAATGGATAGTTGCTAACCAAATTGAGCATTTACTCGTTGATATTCCCTCGGTCGATAGGGAACAAGACGGGGGGAAATTACTGGCTCATAAATCTTTTTGGCAATTTCCTTTTAACACCAGAAAAAATGCGACCATAACGGAACTTATCTATGTACCAAACCATATTCCGGACGGCTATTACCTTGTCAATCTGCAATATTATCCATTTCCTATGGACGCTTCTCCGTCCCGTCCATTAATATATGCCCTTGTTTAAACCCATTCGCCTACCTTCAATACATTTTTTCACATGCATCAGGACTTCAGAAATACATTCAACGAACAATTTTCCAATGATAAATACCAATCTTTCCTGGAATCTATTCACCATGATTTTCCGGGTGTCCTTGATTTTCGCATTGCTGAGACACCTATATTTTTAACGGATAGTTTTGTTGAAAAATGTACTGCGGCTGGTGAAGAAATAATAGATTTTATTGTTCGGTCCGATTTTAAAAAACAAACAGAAAAAGCGATTCCCGAAGGGATGTTTACGCCAAATGAAGATGATTGTCCCCAATTACTATCTATCGATTTTGCCATCAGCAGAAATGAAGTGGGTGAATTAACACCTTATTTAATTGAGCTCCAAGGATTTGCTACTTTATTTAATTATCAGTCCTATTTGGCAGAAAAATATGCTACCCATTTTAACATTCCGGATACCCTAACACCTTTTTTTAATGGTTTAAATCGACAGGGATTTTTGTCTTTATTGAAAAATACCTTGTTAGCAGAATTTCCAGCGGAGGAAGTTATCCTGCTGGAATTATTTCCGGATAAACAAAAAACAAGGATTGATTTTGTTTTGGCAAAGAGAGATTTTGGTATTGAGACGGTTTGCCTGACTCAAATAATCAAAAAGGACAGGAACCTGTTTTACCTGAAGAATGGCAAACTTCAAAAAATCAGCAGAATATATAATCGCGTCATTCTGGATGAGTTGGCAACTTACCAAAATCTTGATCTTTCCTTTCAATTTACCGATGATGTGGATGTAAGCTGGGTAGCTCATCCTAATTGGTTTTTTAGAATAAGTAAGTATTTATTACCCTTTTTGAAAGGGAAATACATGCCAAAATCCTATTTTCTTAATGACTTTGACCTCCAGACTGAAGATTTGGATAAATATGTGCTAAAACCACTTTACTCTTTTGCAGGTTCTGGGGTTGACTTACATCCAACCGCTGAAAAACTAGCCTTAATACAAAATAAAAGTCAATATTTGTTACAAGAAAAGGTAAGTTACGAGCCTGTTATTGAATCCTTGAACGGTCAGGTAAAGGCTGAATTAAGGTTAATGTATGTATGGGACAAAACGAAAGCAAGGCCAACGTTAGCGACAAACATCACCCGATTGAGCCGTGGGGAAATGATAGGCGTTAGATACAATCACTCCTTTGACTGGGTAGGAGGTAGTATTGGCTTTTCACAAAAAGGTTTGAAATAGTCCCATAATGGATCGGAAGGAAGCGGTGCCTCAATGCTTACTTCTTCGTTTGACACAGGATGAATGAAAGATAATTTCCATGCGTGAAGTTGAATGGATCTATCCTTATTTCCCCGTTTAAAACCATACTTTACATCACCCCTAATTGGTGAACCTATGGCACCTAACTGAGCCCTAATCTGATGGTGTCTTCCTGTAATCAAATCGATTTCGAGAAGTACATATTTTTCACTTTTTGCCAGTACGGTGTAACGAAGTTCAGCGGCAACACCCCTCTCATTATCCTCGTTAACGGTACTTGTTTTGTTGGTTTTACTATTTTTAATCAACTGATTGTGCAGAATACCTGTTGATTCCGGTGGCGGATTCCCCACGATAGCCAAATACTTTTTCCGAATGGTTCTATCCTTGAACTGTTGATTAATAGACTGTAACGCCCTTTTCGTTTTAGCAAACAAGACAACACCACTTGCAGGTCTGTCTATTCTATGGGTAAGGAATAAAGGAGAACGGGCATACCTTTCTGCTAAGGTAATGAGCGAAACATCCTCCGTTTTGTCTGGTTGTGTGGCTACGGCCACTGGCTTGTTGAAAGCTATGAACTGGTTATTGCGATAAATCACTTTATCACCCACTCGCCATTCTGGAACGTCTGCTATCATTCTACTTCTTCATAATCAACAAATTCTCCTTCTTTTTTATTTTCCTTTCCGTTATTTGTTACCTTTTCCTGTTGTTTATTTTGAAAAGATTCAATACGAACGGATTTGGCGAAGAAGAACTTATACGCCACATAGATTAACCCTGCTGTAATTAATAATTTAAACATAAGTAAAAATTAAGAATACAAATATAGGTGAAAAAGTGCAAATATTTAAAGATTAATGATGCCATCGTTATAAAATAGACCTTTGTGAGGGTAAAGAGTGCTTGACCTTGGACAAATTAATCATAATTTTTATCTAAATTCGCAGTTAAATTTTTAATTGTTATTTTTGTTAACCATAAAAAGAATAAAAAGCATCCGATGTCACTATACAAAAAAGTATTAAATGCGACCGGTTGGTTAGTTTTGCTAATCAGTACCGTTGTTTATTATTTTTCCGCTGAAAGAACAGGAAGTCTTTGGGATTGCGGTGAATTTATATTAGGAGCCTACAAGCTACAAATTGTTCACCCACCGGGGGCACCCGTATTTTTGTTAGTTGGCAGAATGTTTGCATGGGTAGCTGAGATCCTTTCTGACAATCCGGAGAATGTTGCCTTTGCGGTGAATCTTATGTCTAGTTTGTCCTCGGCCTTTGCTGCCATGTTTGTAGCCTGGATTACCATGCTTTTAGGAAAATTAGCCCTAAAAGGAAGAGAAGAGGAACCTGATACCGCTGAAATTATAGCTTTGGCCGGTGCCGGTTTAGTTGCTGGTTTGGCTACTGCATTTAGCACTTCTATCTGGTTTTCCGCCGTTGAAGGTGAAGTTTACGCCCTTTCTACTTTTTTTACGGCATTAACTTTGTGGATTACCATCAAATGGTACTGTCTTCCTGACGAACCCAAGCACGACCGCCTGCTCATATTAGCCATATATATGACTGGACTATCTATTGGCGTTCACTTGTTAAGTATATTGACTTTCCCTGCTATATCATTATTCTACTATTTTAAAAAGACCAAAAAGAGTACTTTCCTCGGAATGACCATTGCATCGGTGGTTGGATTGGTATTTGTAGGCGCGGTTCAAGCTTTTATTATTTCAGGTATCCCTGCAATATGGGGCTGGTTTGAAATTTTAGCTGTTAATTCATTGGGCTTGCCGTTTAATAGCGGATTAGTTATGCTGCTCATTTTCCTTGGCGCTATTATTTATGGTAGTTTGGCCTACGCAAGGAAGAAAAATAATGTCATGCTACACAATTTAGTAGTAGCTATGTCATTGATTATCGTTGCTTTGTCAACTTATGGCATGGTAATTACCCGTGCCGTTGCCAATCCTCCTATCAACATGAACGACCCTTCTGATGCCATGCGCCTGATTCCCTATTTGAACAGGGAACAGTATGGAGAAAGAGCCTTATTTAGGGGACCAAATTTTGAGGCCAATCCAATAGATGTTAAAACCGAACCCAGATATGGAAGAGTAGGTGACAGGTATGAGGTTGTGGATCAGAAGATGACCTATATTTATCCGGAAGCCAGCAAGAAGTTATTTCCAAGAATGTATGATTCAAGTCCACCCCGACCTGCTATATACAAGCAATGGATGGGCTTAGATCCAAATGCCGCTTTACCTTTCGGACGTCCAAATGGTGCTGATAATTTTAGTTTCTTTTTAAATTATCAGGTGAACTGGATGTATTGGCGTTATTTTATGTGGAATTTTTCAGGTCGCCAAAATGGAGAACAAGGTTATTATACCTGGGATAAATCAGATGGGAATTGGTTGTCAGGTATACCTTTCATTGATGAAGCGAGACTTGGTTCTCAAAATAATCTGACAGATGCCATGAAAAATGATCCCGCAAGGAATCGTTATTTCTTGCTACCCTTCTTGTTTGGAGTAATTGGTATGATTTTTCACTACAGGAAGAGAAAAGATGAATTTATTGGTTTATTAGGCTTCTTTATAATAACGGGTATTGGTATCATTGTTTATTCCAACCAACCTCCCAACGAGCCCCGCGAACGTGATTATGTACTCGTTGGTTCATTTTTTACTTTTTGTGTATGGATGGGTATGGGTGTTTTGGCAACCATGCAGTTTTTAATGGCCAGAGTAAAACTGAATTCTTCAATGTCTGCCGCTGTAGCCGCTGGATTGGTATTGGTTGCACCGATATTGATGGGAACACAGAATTTTGACGATCATAGCCGTATGGGGCATTATGGTTCAAGAGATTATGCAAGTAACTTCCTTGAATCGTGCGCGCCAAATGCCATTATTTTCACTTATGGCGACAATGACACTTATCCTCTTTGGTATTCCCAGGAAGTAGAGGGAATAAGAAGAGATGTTCGGGTAGTCAATCTAAGTTTAATTGCCGTTGACTGGTATATTGAGGGCTTGAGAAGAAAAATAAACGATTCTCCTCCCATTAAATTAACACTGACAGCCGATGATTACCGAGGTAGTAAACGAAACCAGATCATGTATCCGGAAGGTCTTACGTCAAACCCTATGACCTTGAAAGATGTATTGAATTTTATGTCTCAGGAAAATGGATTGACTACGCAGGACGGAAATAAGACGGAAACGTATGTTCCAACGAGGGACGCATTTATACCCGTTAACAGGAAAGATGCTATCAAGTATGGTGCCGTTTCTGAAAATGATTCAAATTATGTCGATGTTATTCCCTTACAGTTATTAGGAAGTGCTAATATTATTACGAAGGACGATTTAGCCATGTTGGATGTAATTGGCTCTAATATCTGGGAAAGACCTATCTATTTTGCTGTAACTAACAGACCTGACAAACTTTTTGGGCTACAAGATTACCTCCGTTTAGAAGGCCTTGGTCTTCGTTTGGTACCGACAAAGTACCCAACGGATCCAAATTATGGTATTATTGGTAGCGGAAAGGTAGATGCCGAAAAAATCTATGAAAACGTTACTAAGAAATTTAAATGGGGTAATTTTGACAAAGAACCTACTTTCATTAACAAAAGTTATGAGCCCAGCGTTCAGAGTTTACAATTAGTCATTCTAAGAGGTGCTTTAGAACTACTCAACCAAGGCGACAAAAAACGTTCCTTAGAACTCGTAGATCTTTATTTCAGTAAATTTCCCGATTTCAACTTCCGATATAACTATCGTACTCACTTTTTAATTGATGTGTATTTAAAGGCTGGTGAATACAAAAAGGCTAAACCCGTGATTGAGAAATTAGCTGAAAATATCCGTCAGGATCTTCTTTTCTATTCTGGCCTGGAACCGGAGGTGTTAAATCTCAGTTATCAGGAAGATTATAATCTGGCACTAAGAACCGTAGATATTCTTTTACAAGATGCCTCTTCTAACAAGGATGAAGCCTTTTTAAAGAAACTGCAAAATACTTTTGCCCCTTTTCAGGTAAAACCCACGGACGGTAGTAACCTTACACAACCAATACAACAATAAATGTATGACCGCAATTTCCCTTGGCTGTGACCATGCGGGCTTTCCATTAAAATCAGTCATCCAATCCCTGCTCATCGAGCGGGGATTGGATATTCTGGATTTTGGAACTCATTCCGAAGATTCTGTCGATTATCCAGATTTTGTACATCCCTCGGCAGAGGCCATTGAAAATGGAAAGGCTACCATGGGTATTCTCCTTTGTGGTAGCGGCAACGGAGTAGCTATGACGGCGAATAAACATAAAAACATAAGAGCCGCTCTTTGTTGGAATGCAGAAATTGCAACTTTGGCCCGTTCACACAATAATGCCAACATGCTGGCTTTGCCTGTACGATATATTACTGCCAATGAAGCAAAGGAAATTGTTACCGCTTTTTTAGATACCCCATTTGAGGGTGGACGACATGCCCTTAGAGTAAATAAAATACCCTGTTAATACCCCCGGATAAAGGTATCATAATTAAAACGGAGCCACTTGATATGATTTATCAAGTGGCTCCGTTTCTAATATTTGGTTATAAGTCAGTTATAACGTATTGAATCTAAATATCTCTCCTTAGGAAATAATAGTAAATGGAGTAACATCAGCCACTTCGTCAATCAGATATTCAGTATATAAGCCAGCTGGCGTATGAAAACCAGTCTTAAAATTGCCCTCCAATACCTTTTTTGCTATGAGCAAAGCCGTTAAAGAAGTAACGGTATATCCATTTGGCGTTGTATAATAAGCTTGAACCTTTTTACCCTCTGCATCGCTAACCTCACCCCAAATATAGGTTCTTGAATTTTGCCTCGCTTCATCAGTAGGACCAGCAGGTCCCTGCTTAACTTTTTTGCGGGCAAATTCCTTAATAAAATCAAGTTTTAACAACCAGCTAAAAGCATTCATCCAACCCAGCTTACTATATCTTTTTCTGGAAACGGTCGTATATGTTTCAATATTTGGAATACCCGTAGTATAATAGGCGGTGGAGACATCACCCCAGGGAATGGTCATAAAAAACAGATTTTTCCCATTATGTTGAAGCTCCATAGATTTAAAACCGAGGGGAACAGAAACAATTTTACCATTTTCCCTAACTTTACTTCCCTCTCCCATTCCTTCAACCATAGTTAGTGTTGTTCCCTTCGACATACCACCACCGAGGCCGGCAAATGCGAGTTTCAAGGAAGTAGCCGAGGGTAGTTGATGTTTTAAAAACGAAGCAAGGCAATCTGTTGGCACCACATCGAAACCTACGCCGGGCATCAATAGAATACCTCTTTCTATAGCTCTTTGATTTAGGCTGGCGCCAAGTTCAAAAACATTAATCTCCCCCGTAATATCCAGATAATGTGTATTTGTTTTCAAACAAGCCTCCATCATCTGCCGGGCGGTAAATCTGAACGGGCCTGCACAATGGATAACAACATTTATATTTTGTAGTGCTTTTTCTGTTTCTGCGGCATTATTAAGATCAAAAATCAGATAATCCAACCCTTTTTTATCGGCCAATTCCTTTATAGCTTCTTTGGATCGACCCCCAAGAATAGGTTTTAGCCCAAAGGTATGAGCATCTTCAACCATAATCCTGCCAGTATAGCCATTTGCACCGTATATTAATAGTCCCATAATTTAACGATTTATATTTTTTTCAATAAATTTTCAAGAAGTTTGAAATAGGTATCCGGAAATATTCTTACCAGCCAATCTACGGCTTTAGCATCTTTCCCAATAAGAATTCTTGATTTATTCCTTTCAACGCCATCAATTATAATTTCAGCAGCTCGTTTAGCCGGCATGGTAAGCGATTTTTTTTCAATTTTGTTCAATAAATTCCAGGTTTGTTTTTCATCTAAATGATCAGATAATTTAGATTTACGGATAATATTGGTTTTTATACCTCCCGGATGAACAGAACTTACTCCAATGCCTGAGTTCAAAAGTTCTACTTTCAACGCATCGGTAAAACCCTTTACGGCAAATTTCGAGGTGCAATATGCGGAAGAACGAGGGGTAGCGGCATACCCTAACATACTTGAAATATTGACAATATGCCCATCTTTTCTTTGATAGATATGGGGTAAAAAGGCATGGGTCATTTTTATCACGCCCCAAAGATTAATATTTATTAACCATTCAAAATCGTCAAGAGGTGTTTCCATAAAATAGCCGGAAGCTAAATTTACCCCGGCATTATTAAATAAAATGAGGGGAGAATCAGGAAATTCTCGAAGTACATTTTCCTTAAAGGCATGGATTGAATCCATTTTACTAACATCTAAATCATACGCATAAATATTTGAGCCAGCCAATTGCACCGTTTCCTGCAGTTCTTCGGGGACAATATCACCTATTACCACTTTCGCCCCTTTACCTACTAATTCAATGGCCAGTGCGCGCCCAATTCCCGAACCACCTCCTGTAATAATACATACACTATTTTTTATTGCTGTCATTTTAATATTTTTACGCAAGATAGAAAGGAGATGACTAATTTTTTAGTAACGCCATCTTAGATTTCATAAAGGCCAACTTACTACCCATATTTTTCGCCAAATTCACCCTTTGGCCAATATCCTTTTTCAGATTAAACAACTGATCTTCCGGCGCATTTCCATTTTCTATTTGCACCGTTTCAACGATTGGGCTACCCTTGTAAGGCGGGATATAGACATAATCGTCATATTTGTAAGCTAATCTTCCCGTTGCTTCAATCATGAGTTCCCTACGACCCTTTTTACTTTTTCCCAACAAGGCATTCAGTTGATTTTCTCCATCTCCTGCTGGCAGTGGAAGACCGAGCAAGTGAGAAAATGAGGCAGTAAAGTCGAGTTGACAAACCATGGCATTTGATACGCTTGGTTTTATCACTCCCTTCCAATAGGTAATGAAAGGCACACGGGTTCCCGCTTCATAGAGGCTATATTTTCCGCCTCTCAAATCGGCAAATGGGGTATGCTTTCCCACTTTTTCAACCGCGTCGTCATAGTAACCATCATTTAAAACAGGCCCGTTATCGCTTGTAAAAACAATAAGGGTATTTTCCAAAATCTTTAGTTCCTTCAATTTCTTAAATAATTCACCTACACACCAGTCCGCTTCGAGAATCGCATCTCCCCTTGGACCCATTCCTGAGGTGCCAACAAAACGAGGATGAGGAACGCGTGGAACATGGGGTTGGTGAAGGGCAAAATATAAGAAAAATGGCTTATCCTGTGAAGATTGGATAAAATCGAGTCCTTTTTGAAGAAAAATATCGTTCATATCCTCGTCTATCCATAAGGCATTTTTGCCACCTTTCATAAACCCAATTCTTGGAATACCATTATGAACACTTTGATTATGCCCATGATGCCACTTCATTTTGGTCATTAACTCAGGGTGAGTAATGGCCGTTGGCTCAATGTCAAAATTTTGCTGATAACTAACAAATAATGGGTCTTTTTCTTCTAAGCCCACTACCTTATTATTTTCAATATAAACGGTTGGCACTCTGTCTGTGGTAGCGGCCATGATAAATGAATAATCAAAGCCCACATCGGAAGGAGCAAACGATATCTTTTTATTCCAGTCAATCGTACCATTACCCAGACCTAAATGCCATTTTCCAACAACTGCTGTGGTATAATTTGCCTTTTTTAAAACATTTGGCAAGGTAGTTAGCGAGGTATCTATAATCAGGGGAGCGTCACCAGGCAATATTTTAGCCTGACTATTTTTCCAAGGATATAATCCTGTAAGCAGGGCATATCTACTGGGGGTACAAGTAGCCGAAGTAGCATATCCTTTATTAAAACGAACCCCATTATTGGCTAAAAAATCAATATTTGGCGTATTGAGCGATCCTTTTTTATAAGCGCTCACATCTCCGATACCCAAATCGTCCAGATTGATAATAATGATATTGGGCCTTTTTACCTGCCCGTTTATGGAACTAAAAAGAGATGAAAAGGCGGCGAGCGCAAAAAGAATTTTATACATAAAAATATTATTTCCCGAGAAGGATATTAATCCCTTTTATAAGCCTCAAAATGCCTGGCAATATTTGAGGTTTCGTGGTTCCCTGAATGAATGATCACACGATAACGGAGCGTTAATTTATCCCCTTTAATATACACCGAACCCAGTTTATCATCTTTAGGCCAATACATTGGGGTAGGTGAAAAAAAGCCATAATCGCGGGTAAACCAGGGAGCTGGATAACCTGGATTTGACGGATGTTGTAAAATGGCCATGCCCTCCATTTTATCTCCTCTTTTTCCCGAGCAATCTATCCAGGGTGAAGGGAGGCCAAAAGTACCCTTTTCAGATTGTGCCCCTTCTGCATTTACCATGATACCACCATTTATTACGGCAAGATCAGGATCCATTCTTCCACTAAATAGAGAATGATTTGTTTTTTCTATGACCACATTTTCCAACATTTCCATGGTAATGTCAAAATCAATTACATAAAGTTCATTGGATGGGGCAGAAATTGTAATTTTCCTAAAATCTTTAATAGGCGCATTAGCTCCGGGCCTTCTCCAGATACATTCATTTTCAATGACCACTTTATTATCTCCCGAGGGAATAAGATCGGCACGCAAGGAAATAATTTGCCCCCTTTCCAGTCCTTCTTGCCAAAAATTACCACCATTTACCCTATCGCAACCAAAGAAAAGGGAGCTGTGGTGAGGGTAATTGGCATTTCTCATAGACGTTACGCCGGACGTAGAAGGACCATTTACAGGAAAGAAAAACGGATATTTTTCTTCCTCTGAAAACAAATAGGAAGTAAATAAATTTTTATTTATGAGGATATCAATTTTTTCGTTGTGCTTAACGGCAGAAACTTTCAATTGACCATATACTGGCAGGAAAAAAGTCAATAGGCAAATAAATGAAAAAGAACTTTTATAATTCACAATAAGTTAGATTAGGTTTTTAATTGGTTTCAAAAGTAACGTTCTCTGCTGTATTTTGCGCTTTAAGAGCAAGTTCCGTTGCCAGAAAACAGTGATGCTGAGACATTGCCGTTTCCGTTCTATTCAGAACATCATCCACTAATTGTCTTCCATAAGGTAAATCTTGCTCTTTGCAATCAAAGTATCTTGTTTCCTTATTATCAGTGAGAAAAAGATGATTTCCTCCGGAGCGACCCGCAGGATCTATATTTTTCCTTATTTCAATGAATCCATTGGTTCCTAGGATAGTTAATCTGCCATCTCCCCACGATTTCAGACCATCGGGAGTAAACCAATCGACTCTTATATAACCCATCCCTTTATTACCTCTCACCATCACATCACCGAAATCTTCAAATTGAGGATACTGAGAAAAATGCGTATTCCCGACTTGTGCAGCGATAATATCTGCTTTGGTTGAGCCAGTAAAAAAGAGAAATTGATCAAATTGGTGGGAGGCAATATCACAAATTATGCCTCCGAAAAATTGTTTGTCAAAAAACCAGGGAGGTCTTGACTTTACGTTCATTCTATGAGGGCCCAGACCTATGGTTTGAATTACCTTACCGATGGCGCCAGCCTGAATGAGTTCACCGGCTTTAACTGTTGCCCTATTTTCAAACCGTTCGCTATACATAATAGAATAAATTCTTCCTGTATCTTTCTGTACTTTTTTTACCTGAGCTAATTGCGAAAGGGTAGTAATTCCAGGCTTATCGGCCATATAATCTTTCCCACTTTTCATCACACGGATGCCTAAGGGAGCTCTTTCAACGGGAGTAATAGAACTTAAAACTAACTGAATGGAGGGATCATCTAAAATAGCCGCTTCACTGTTAGCCACTTTAGCTTGTGGATACCGTTTGGAAAACTCGGCTAATAAATCAGCTTCTTTTGCAAAACAGGCAACCAATTCACCTCCCCCACGAATAACAGCATCTGTTTGACCATAAATATGACCATGATTCATGCCAATGACTGCAAATTTAATTCTGGGAGCGAGATAAGGATTAACTGGTAAGGGTTGAACTACTTCGGTATTTATTGCCCCGAAAGAGAAAGAAGGAAGCGCTGGGAGTACTAAGAGACCAGCCGCAGAGGCGACGGATTCCTTTAAGAAATCACGTCGCCTATTTGGTTGTTTTTCCATAAAAAATATTAAGAAATTTTCACGTTAGTCGTACCATAAGGTTTGCGTTGTGAACGACTGAGCATAGCATTAGCCTCATCATCTTTTACAAATCTTTCTACTTTCGGATCCCAATTTAACTTTCTGGGTAACTTCATTGCAATATGGCTTACTAAACAAACGGAACAAGTTCTGTGACCAATTTCCACAGGAGAAATCGGTTCTTTTCTGCTCTGAATACAATCTAACCAATTGCCATGTTGCTCATCACTTTTATATAAGTGAATTTCATTTTCGCCGATGACAGAAGTTAATATTTTGGGGTCACTGGCATCGAGTGCCTTACTACTTTTTGCAGCCGTTACCGGATCGCTGGCTGAGGCCACATAATTTCCTCTGGAAACAAAGATCCAGCCTTCTGTGCCTTCATATCTGATACCATTGGGATATCCGCCACTGGTCAACATAGTAATACCATTAGCGTATTCTGCTTTAACCATAAAATCGCCGTGAACATTCCAAAGACCAGCCTTAGGAAATTCTGCTACCGATTGAACGGATATCGGCCCGGTATATTCTGTATCCATACCCCATGCAGCGGAGTCAAAGTGGTGTTGACCCCAACCGGTAATCATACCTGCACCATACTGTTCCAATCGAAGCCAACCCGGACGATCATAGCCCTTTTGAGGATGTACACCAATTTCTGTGTAAGGCACTTCCGGTGTTGAGCCAAGCCACATATCATAGTTAAAGCCAGCTGGAACAGGCATTGCCGGAGCGGGAGGCCCGGAAGGGTCACCGGGAAGACCTATTTTAACAGTATGAAGTTTGCCAATCCGACCATTTCTAACTAATTCAGCAGCAATTCTAAACTGAGGTGAAGATCTTTGTTGGGTGCCGACTTGTAATATAATCCCTTTCTTTTTAACAACATCACTTAATAAACGACCTTCGGCGATTGTTAAAGAAGTAGGTTTTTGCAAATAAACATCTTTTCCAGCTAATGCAGCTTCGAGAGCAGGTTGAGAATGCCAATGGTCAGGGGTGCTAATGATGACTGCATCAATATCCTTATTATTCAACATATCATGATAATCATCATACATTTTAACATCGACATAATTGGTATTTCCAGTTTTTTTGGTGTAGTAAGCTTCCACCAATTTTTTACCATCAATCATCCGGTTTTTATCCAGATCGCAAACGGCAACCAATCTGGCTACATCGTGTTGCATGGTACCAGGTAAATCATGTTCACGACCAATACGACCGCAACCAATCTGACCCACATTGATTTTATTGCTTGGTGCATTTTTTCCAAAAACACTGGAAGGAACAATAGTAGGTACCGCGATGGCACCTACTACACCCACAATAGATTTTCCTATAAAATCTCTTCTTTTCATTTAAAATTGGTTTTGCAATTTTTCGAATGCTTACAAGTTAAGAAAATTTTATTCTGGAATTTTATCTAATGCGGGTTTATTTTTTTCACTTCCTGCATAACCAATATTTTGATTCAGCTGATTAAGGCTATTTGCTAAAATAGCATTCCTTGGAATCGGCCAAAGCACATGATATGGACTCATAGTGTAGGCATCACCCCGAACATTTTTAATTTTATTCTTATAAAAAACATTCTTGTCCATGACTCTGTCGAAATAGAAATTGGCAGCAGAAAAATTGTTTGTTGAATATGTTTTACCATTGTAAGGCTTGCCCCATTTAGCCATCTGGAAAGCTATTCTTGTAAGTTCCGTTTTACGTGGTTCTTCATAATAAAGTTCTCTCGCTCTTTCATCCAGAATAGTTCCAATGTCAACATTTCCAGCATAAGGAGAACAACCAGCTCTGGTTCTAACCACATTGACATCAGCAGTAGCTGCGGCAATATTACCTTTAAAGAAATGAGCTTCCGCCCTTAACAAATAGGTTTCTGCCAATCTGAAAATATACCAATCTGAGTTACCTCCTTGAAAAGGAATACGAATAGCGTCTTCTACATACAGTTTATAATGTGGCCAACTGAACCAATTTCTAATGGTATCACCTCCGGAGATGAGCAATTTACCTGTTGCATCTCTTAATTGTAATGGTTTACCATAAAAAGGAGAGGTCGTTTTAATAGATGGATTATTATAAACCAACTGTTCCATATTCATCCAGTTCCCAGATTTGACATCATGTCTCAAATCCTTTTCATCATCCCAGATAGTCAAAGTACTGTAAGTTGTGCCTCTACAACGACCAATTCCTCTGCCATATCTGGTTCCTAAGTCTATTTCAACCACATTGGGGTTCATACCCTGCCTTCCATCTGGAGTTAATATATTTGGACTTGTATAAAAAGGGGTTGCCTGACGCATAGAAGTTGTGCCGGTAGTTGTTGCACTGGTTAAACCAAATCTATCCGTTGAGGAGAATAATACTTCAGTATTATTCGGTAGAAATTTATTAACCGGTCTGTGAAGGTCCCAGATAACATTTCTTGCCGGGTTGCCTGCATCGGCACCAAAACGAGCGGTCATCAATTTAAAGGTACCTGAATTTATCACTAAATCTGCTGAAGCAATCGCCTCATCATATAAGCCTAAAGCAAGGTTAACCTTTGTCAAAAGATGGCCGATGGCTCCTCTATTAACATCTCCCTTGTTACCAACGAAAGGTACTACCTTAACAGCAAAATCTAAGTCAGCTTTAATCTTTTGTAAAATCACCTCTCTTTTTACCGTTTGGAAATCGAGTTTTGGTTCAGACAGTTCTTTAAAAGAGGTAGGAATATCACCAAACTGGTGAACTAACCTATAATAATGGTAAGCTCTGTAGAAATATGCCTTTCCTAAAATGATATCTCTGGTGGCATCTTTCATACCCACCGCAGCAGGTAATCTGTCAATAATGGTATTTGCCAGGCGAATACCTAACCAACCTCTTTCCCAATACCACCCAATTCTATTAAAATCCGGGCTATTCAGATTTGCATCGGGGGTAATAAGAACGTCTAAATTAACAGCGGGACCGAATTTATCTGTTGTACCTTCCACAGCAACTTCTGAAAAAATACACTCAGTGATGATTGGAGATCCATCTCCGTAATATTCATCGCGAATATTACTGGCACAAGAGGCTAAGGCAGAATTAAAACCAGACTCTGAGACCAACGTATTTTCTGGTGTAAAAAAAGAAAGGGGCTGTGGATCTAACCAACTTTCTTTACAACTTGTGTTGGCTAGTAGGACTATTGTCCCAATAATCAACAATTTATGTATAAATATATTTTTTTTCATAAAATACTTCCTTGATGTTTTGAAATAAGCAATGTTAGAAAGTTACATTTAAACCCAACGTTGTTGTGGAAGGAGTAAGTCCTTTATTTTCCGGATCAAAATACTCCCATTGCGTAAATACTGCCGCATTCTGCTGGTTTATATACACCTTAAGTGCTGAAAATTTAAGTTTTCGTAGCACTGATTCTGGCAAACTATAAGCAAGGCTTATATTGTTCAATCTAACAAAAGACGATTTTCTCCATACACTATACGCAACAGAACCTCCGGCAGCAGACATCATTTTTGCATAATCATTGATAGGGTTGGTCGGCGTCCAGTAAGGTCTCTTATAAAATTGTGATCTGTCATAGAATAGATCTACGTTTTTAGCTTCATTAAATTGAGTGTTCTGACCTAACCTTCCATATAAGGCAAAAGAAAAATCTAAGTTCTTAAAGATTCTGAATTCATTTCTCAAATTGAAAGAAAGCAATGGATTTTGATGTCCGAGAAATTGTCTGTCCTCCAGGGTATATTTACCGTCGCCGTTTAGATCTTCCAATTTAAAGTCACCAGGGGTGAATCCAAAAGATTTAGCCAAATCCCTTTCTTCAAGCTGCCAAACACCTAATACTTTGTAATCCCAGATCTGATTGATTGGCTTACCAATGAACCAACCATTAGCCTGGTCATCCTGATCTACCAAAGTTGTATTTCCATTGGCATCAGTCACAGGCACTGGGCCGTATAATTTCAAAATTTTATTATCGTTTGTCCATGCAGAGAAGGAGGTACGCCAGGAAAAATTATTTGTTTTATAATTCTCGGTATTTAACGTTAACTCCACCCCGTTATTGGCTACCTGTCCTAAATTGGCAATAACACTTGAGAAACCGGTAATATTAGGTAATGACCTATTCATAAGTAAATCGGTCGTTGTCCTTTCATAATAGTCGAGAGAACCCGTTATTTTACTTCCCTTGATGCCAAAATCGAATCCAACATTTATTGAGTTATTTCTTTCCCACTGAAGATTTGGGTTACTCATATTTGCTGTTCTAATAGCGCCTACGTTAATCGTTGCACCTGTTGGTGTGGTATAGGAATAAACACTTGAATTTAACCTGGATAAGGCAGCATATCGACCAATTTCCCTGTTTCCATTCTCACCGTAAGAGAGCCTAAGTTTACCATAATCAATAAAGTTAGAAAGCCCGGACATGAATTTTTCCTCTGAAATAACCCATCCAAGGGCTACTGAAGGAAACGAAGCCCTGGGATTTCCCTGACCAAACGCTGAAAATCCGTCTCTTCTTAATGTAGCCGTAAGATAATATCTGGAATCATAATTATAATTTAATCTTCCCATTAAAGCGTCACCAGTCTGATACTGATCGTTACTGGTTATGCTTGGAAATAATGTAGCCGCTGCAATGTTATGATATCCAAGATTATCACTTGGGGAGTAATTTTCAGCATTTATTTGTGAATTCCAAATTTGATATTTCTCAGCATTTGCAAGGAAGGTGACATCAATATTATGTTTTCCAATCGTTTTATTCCATTTCAATAGATTATCCAATTGCCACTGGAAAGTTGTTTCGTTTTCCCGATAGCTAATACCATTTCTATTGGTTAGTCCTGGTCTTGATGAAGAAATATGATTAAAATAATTATAAAATTCAAAGCGGGGAGTGTAGTTAATCTGGTAGGAGAATCCTAATCCTAAATCACCTTTCACAAAAATAGAACTGAACATATTGGTAAATTTCCTCAATCTATCCGTAAATGCCTGATCAATGTATGGATTTGCATTATTACCCACGTCATCATTTGTACTTTGGCGATAAGTAACCCCGTCTTCTAAGAAGACCTGACCAAATGGCGTCGTACGAATCATATTGCCCAAGTCAATGGGAATAGTGCTTTCATCTCTATCTGCAAATTGCAGATTCATTCCAAAGGTCAAATAACTAGCCACCTTGGTTTCAAGATTCATCCTTGCTCTGAAGGTACTGAAATAATCTCCCTTGGTTAAGCCCTGATTATTTAAATATCCAATGGACATGTAATATTTAGTGCTTTCTGTACTACCCGAAATACTGGCGGTATGATCTTGTTGAAGGGAATTAAAATTATAAAGTTCCCTTTCCCAATCTGTTGATTTACCCGCTTTGTAATTTGCAATTTCTACGGGAAATAATCGTAGCCTGTTTAACCATATATCCGTCGGATCCCCAGAACCACCACCTAAAGCAATCCATTGTTGTAAGCTGATATTCGACGGTAATTTTGTTGGATTGGTAAACTGGAATTCCCTGGCTGGGTCATGACCTACCATACTCCATAAAACATCGCTTCTCCAATCAATAAACTCGTCAGGAGTCAATAGTGGTAAATTTTTACCAATATTATTACTACCAAAATTTATATTAAAGTTTATCTGTGGCTTTCCCGCTTTACCTTTTTTAGTAGTCAAAATTATTACCCCATTGGCAGATCTGGCACCAAATACAGCGGCAGAACTTGCATCTTTTAAAATATCTACAGAAGCGATATCATTTGGATTAATATCGCTTAACTGACCAGGGTAAATGACACCATCTACGACAATCAGCGGTGAATTTGACGCATTTAACGATGCCCTACCACGCACTAAGAAATCACCTCCTCCCTTTGCAGAAGAGTTTAAACTTACATCAAGTCCCGCTGCATTTCCTCTGAGCATGTCTTGAATGGTACGAGGATTTTCATTTTCTAACTGAGTTGTTTTAATGGATGCTACAGCGCCGGTAAGGTCACTTTTTTTTACTTCTCCATAGCCAATAACCACTACCTCGCTAAGTAATTCTGAATCTTCCTCCAAAATTACTTTTACAGCGTTTCTTCCCCCAATCTCAATTTGCGTGATTTTGTATCCAATGTAAGAGACAACTAATGTTCCATTTAAATCGGGTACTAATAGGGTGAACTTTCCATTTTCATCTGTAGCTGCACCAATATCGGTACCTTTAAGCTGGACGGTTGCTCCAATGATAGGTTCCCCTGATTCATCTATAACTTCCCCTGAAAGTGTAACTGCAACGGAAGCTTCCCTTGCAAAAATGGTGGAGGAAAATGAAAACATGCTAAGCATAATAACTAGCATAACATGTTTTACATTTTCATTAACCCACCTGGTTTTAATCTGTTGATTTTTTACCATAGTTGATTTGTTTTATTATTTGTACAGATTAAAATTAGCAACTTAACCGAACAATTTTAACAAATCTCAAACTTTTAATAAATGTTTTTTATGCTTAACGAAATTTAAATAAGGTTATAAAATCAATAAAACTTTAAATTTAACACTACTAAAAAGGACAAAACCCTATACTCTGGTTAACTTTATTGGCGTCGTTTGATTCGCATTCCACTGGCAAACATATAGGTTCAAATCATTGTCCACACACACATCATGACCATGATTGAATACACGATTTGTTAATGCCTTTGACGCTTTCAATATGCCATTTTGATAAACAGGTTCTGTTCCACCCGGATTAGAGACCACTTTATTGTCTGCGGATAAAATGGTTACAAATCCTGAATTATTTAAGCGGTTCCCTTCGTCATCTTTAGACCAGCAAACTCCCGCATAAATATTTTCGCCCTGCATAACGGGTCTGCAAACATATAAACCAGGCAAATCTATGCGTTTGATAAATTTACCATCCAAAGTGAACACCTTAAAACAATTCTCTTCCCGGGAAGTACATATTAACGTAGGATTCGCCGGATTTCTATTGTCCACAGCAACCCCATGGGCGTTTATTAAATTGTGCTCCGGGTTGGCATTATTCCTACCTCCGAAATGTCTTATGTATTGACCCTTTTGGTTATATTGAATGATATAATCAGAACCATATCCATCGGCAACATATAAATCGCCGTTTGGTGCAACCGCTGTTTCCGTTGGTTGAAACTTCTCATTATCCTTATAGACACCAATAGTTCTTGGATGACCAAGGGTATAAATAATTCGCCCAGTCAAATCTGTTTTTAAAACCTGACCTGCCTGGCTTTGCCCCTTACCATATTTGTCCTGGTAATAACCACAATCGACAATAAAGAGAAAGTCTTCACTTCCCTCCTTGCTCAGCGTTAAACCATGACCACCGGGAAAAGAATGCCCCCAAAAGTCCACTAAATTACCAGATTTATCAAAAATGAGAATATTATTATTTGTATGGTCACCAATCATGATTAACCGCCCCTTACTATCCTGAACCATCTCATGGCAATTAATGAGCGGATTACTATTTGGGCTCATTTTCGCCCAACCTTTATCTACTTTGTAAGTAAAGCCGCCATGTCCGATGACTACATCAGCTTCATCTTGAGGTTTATTTTTTAAAATTGAAAAGCCCGCTAAAGGAGAAACCGACAATGCAGCTGTGGCTAAAGCGGTGTGTTGAATAAATTTTCTTCTCGATGACATAAATCTTTTTGTTTTTGATTAAAAAAATTGTTAGGTTAAAATATCCTTCACAACGGTACCATGTACATCGGTTAAACGATATCTTCTGCCTTGAAATTTATAGATTAATTCCTCATGATTAATACCCATTAAATGGAGCAGGGTAGCCTGAAAATCATGCACATGAACTGGATCCTTTACAATATTATAGCTAAAATCATCCGTTTCCCCAAAGCTAAAACCCGCTTTAACGCCAGCTCCGGCCATCCACATACTAAAACATCTTGGATGATGATCGCGGCCATAATTATCAGGTGTCAAAATTCCTTGAGAATACACCGTTCTACCAAATTCACCGCCCCAAATGACCAGGGTATCTTCTAATAATCCTCTCCTTTTAAGGTCTTTGATGAATGCAGCGGTTGGTTGGTCAATCACCTTACATTGTGATTTCATATTTTCCGGGAGGGAACCATGATGATCCCATCCCTGATGATATAGCTGAACAAATTTGACATCTCTTTCCAATAATTTCCTGGCCAAAATACAATTAGCAGCATACGTTCCTGGATCTCTTGAAGAATCTCCATAAAGATCAAAAACTTCGTCGGGTTCATCGGAAATATCCATCACCTCTGGTACGGAAGTTTGCATTCTAAAGGCCATTTCATATTGTGCTATCCGGGCATTGATTTCCGGATCGCCTAACGCTTCATTTTGGAGTTCATTTATTTTATTCAAATAATCCAGCATTTCCCTCCTGTCTGCTCCATCGTATCCATCAGGATTATTTAAAAACAATACAGGATCTTTTCCCGATCTGAATTGTACGCCCTGATGCTCGCTGGGCAAGAAACCATTTCCCCACAATCTGGCATATAAGGGCTGATCTTTCGGTGCATCTTTAGAAACTAAAACAATAAATGAGGGTAAATTTTTATTTTCGCTCCCCAAACCATAACTAATCCAGGAGCCTATCGATGGTCTTCCCGGCAATTGATTTCCTGTTTGGAAAAAAGTAAGGGCAGGGTCATGATTTATAGCCTCCGAGTGCATTGATTTTATAATACATAAATCATCTGCTACCTCTGCGGTATAGGGTAAAAGTTCGCTAATCCATGCACCAGATGTACCATGTCTGTTAAATTTGAAGGAAGAAGGAGCTACAGGCAACTCACTTTGATTAGCACTCATACCTGTAAGTCTCTGGCCATTCCTGACAGATTCAGGCAGATTCTGACCAAAATAACGGGTTAATTCAGGTTTGTAATCAAATGTTTCAAACTGTGATGGCCCACCGCTCATGCACAGATACACAACTCTTTTTGCCTTTGGAATGAAATGAGGTAAGGTATTCAACAACTTTTGCTGAAAATCGGCCACCTCCATATCAGCCCTACTATTATTTGAATGGCATCCTGACAAAAGGCTTCCCGTCGCCAATGCGCCTAATCCGACCGCTGATTTGAATAAAAAATCACGACGATTCAACTGTTTATTTACATCCTCAAAGGCGGGATGATGAATGAAAAAAGGTTTATTATGATGAGAAGACATACCTTATCTTTTTGTCAGCGCTGCGTCTGTATTTAAAATCGTACTAACCACCACAGTATGGGCAGCTAAGCGGGCAGAATCTTTAACTGGATTTAAAACATATTGACCTGACGATAGCCAGCCCCTCACCTTTTCTGGTTTATTCCTAAAAGCCATTTCCTGACTATTTTTTAGTTTTAACAGTAAATCCATTTCTTTCTCTGAGGGTTTCCTTGCCGTCAGCTTTCTGAAACTATCCGAAATAGCCTTCTTTTCATTAGTATATTCAGCCATTTTTTCTGCCATAACTTTTGACACCTCTACAAAAGTAGGATCATTCAAGGTAACCAAAACTTGCAAAGGTGTGTTTGTTTTTTGTCGTCGAACCATGCAAAAACTCCTGGTCCCTGCATCGAAAGTTGACAGGGTAGGGTTTGGTACAGAGCGTTTTATGAGTACATATAAACTTCGTCGATACACCAGATCGCCCGTATCAGGTTGATACCCAGCACTGTTTATTTCCCATAATTTATCTGGCTGATAAGGTTTTATACTTTTTCCCCCAATTTTTCTATTCAATAAATCACTGGCAAATAAGGCATTATCCCTCAACATTTCCGCCGTTAAGCGTTCAGAAGGACCTCTGGCAAGCAGTCTGTTTTCAGGATCTTTTGACCTTAAGGCAGGAGATGTTAGTGTTGATTGTTGATAAGTTCCAGACATGACCAATAGTTTAACCATTGCTTTTACATCCCAGCCTGATTGTTGAAAGGTGATGGCCAAATAATCCAGTAATTCAGGATGAGAGGGCAGTTCCCCCTGATTGCCAAAATCTTCCGCCGTTTTAACGATACCATTTCCAAAAAAATATTGCCAAAACCTGTTGACTGCCACCCGCGATGTAAGCGGATGATTTGGTAAAAACAACCATTTTGCCAACCCTAATCTATTTTTAGGCAAATGATTTGGAAAGGCTAAAACAGATTCTGGTGTACCTGGAAAAACCTCCTTTCCCTTATTCTCATAATGTCCGCGATGCAACAAATATGTTTTTTTCGGAATAATCGATTCCTGCATTACCATCAATTCTTCAACTTGCTCTAAGGAATCAGCCAAAGATTTTCTAAAAAAGGATAACGAATCGGCAAGGATTCTTAATTTTTTGTCCAATGCATTTTCATAATACCCCTCTAAGATACCCTTTTCAAATCTTCCCAATGAGGTAATATTTTTTATAGTAATGTCTTTCCATTTACTTTTTCCAGCAAGAACCGATACCTCAAAAGGTATTAGGTTACGATGATAAACGGTAACATTGTCCACCAGACCTCCTTTAAATCCAAGTCCACGCCACCAGCCACCTATCTGAATACCGGGTTCAACCTCTCTCCTGAATAATATTTCCTTTGTCAGCTGATCCATGCTGGTAATCATTTGTAACTTCTGGCCATCTACAAATAAATCAAATCCGGCGGCGGTAGAAGAACCATCATAAACGAGCGCAATATGAATCCATTTTTCTTTTGGAATTTTTTCCTTCGATATTTTTGTAATGGCATTGGAAGGAGCTGCGTGAGCCATATTTATTTCAAATTTTCCATCTTTATAATAAAGGTGAAACCCTCTGAAATTATATAATCTTTCCCCTTCACTTTTATGAAAAATGACGCCTTCTTTGAATGTTGAAGGTAACCAGACATCCATACCAACGGAAAAAGGATCTGATTTTCTGAATACGCCAATATTCCCCAAATCGAGATATTCATCGCCATCCAAATGAATAGCACGCCCCATTTTACCTTGCGAGAAAGTAGGTTTTGCCCCATCCATACCTGCTTCCCTCTTCATCACTCCCTTCTCTTTCCTGTTTATCTTATTTTGTAAATCAGCCTGATCAAAAGTGAAAATTGCCTTCAATCCATTTTGAGGTATAACCTGCTCTCCTAATTTTTTGTAGTCATTTGAGGACAACCAATCATTAAATGAAGTATTATTAGATTTTTTTAATATTTCAATATTTTTTTCCTCTTTATAAATCTTATTCTTAATGAAGTCAATCATTTTTTCCTGCTCATCTGTTGGCAAAAGTAAGGTAGGTGTTGGGGTAGCACTATTCCAGGAAATCTGCCCGGCCTCTTTCACATTATTAAAGAAGGAAAAAAATTGATAATAATTTTCCTGGGAAATGGGATCATATTTATGGTCATGACATCGGGCACAACCAGTGGAAAGACCCAAAAAAGCTTCGCCGAAAGTATTCGTTCTATCGGCAACATATTCCATTTGAAACTCCTCCTCTATGATGCCCCCTTCCATGTTTTGGGGATGATTTCTATTAAAAGCCGTGGCAATAATCATTTCCTTGCTTGGATTGGGAAATATATCTCCAGCCAATTGCCACTGTGTAAATTGATTGAAGGGCATATTCCTGTTAAAAGCGGAAATAACCCAATCTCTGTAAGGAGACATTTCCCTCAGTCGATCGACGGTGTAGCCATGGGAATCGGCGAACCGGGCAATATCTAACCAATGAACCGCCATTTTTTCTCCATAATGTGGAGAAGCAAGTAGTTTATCCACCTGTTTTTCGTAGGCGTTGGGAGATTTATCCTTAATAAAATCATCCAAATCATCTAAAGAAGGAGGTAAACCCGTTAAATCAAGCGACAATCTTCTTAATAACAACTCTTTAGAAGACTTTTCTGAAGGTTCTATATTTTCCTCCTCTAATCGTTTATGGACAAATAAATCAATATCGTTTTCTACTTTATTTTTCCATTTTGACTTAGGCAGATTAGGTAATTTTGGAGCTACCAGTGCCCAGTGGGGTTTATATTCCGCCCCATTTTCAATCCAACGAATTAAAATGGCTTTTTCTCTGTTCGTTAAAGTAAGATGTGAGGATGGCTCAGGCATCTGTATATCGGGGTCATTGGAAATAATTCTATGGAAAAATTCGCTTTTCCTAAGGTTTCCTGGTGTTATGGCTACTTTATCAGGCGATTCTGGTAATGACGCGTAAGCATTTTCAGCAATATCCAGGCGAAGGCCTGCTTTTTGCTTCATTTTATCAGGACCATGACAGGCGAAACACTTGTCGGATAAAATAGGCTTTACATGAAAATTATAATCGGGTTCAATGTTTAAATTATTTAACTCTATGGCAATTTCGTCAGGAATTTCTGGAGTGCAAGCAGAAATCCAAAAGGATAATATGATAGACGCGAAGATATAACACCTATTTATGAGCATATATAGGATTGATATTTTGAACAACCCCTTAAATATAAAATAAATGATTGAAATCATTAGGAAATTAAAAATCTTTCTCCCCGTATTCTGTTTTTAAGATTTTATTTTTTCTACCTCCGTCGTTGAGTCTTAAGCCAACACTAAGCATAATAATCCTGTCATATTTAATGTAGTCCGTAGTACTATAAAAATTGGAAGCCTGGGTAACAATGGTTTGGATATTGGTATTAAATACGTTTTGAACTTGCAATCCCACATTCCCTTTATTTCCCTTCAGATTATATTTCAAGCCCATATTGGACAGAAAATAGTCTGAATCGGCACCCTGAGGCGTAACGGATCTACCTATATATGCGGCATCCCATTGAAAACGAAGATTTTTAGAAAGGTCCAAAGAGGTATTTCCATTCGCATTAAAGTTGAGACTTTGTTGGGTAGTTTCTATACCATTTGGATTCCCCTTGACATAAAACTGAAAAATATTTCCCGATGCATAAAGCTTCCACCAAGAGGTCAATTTAATATTCAGGGAAGTTTCCAGACCAGAACTAATGGCAGTTCCTGCATTGGTATAGGTTCTCCACAAGATTGTTCTTGAGTATATATCATTGACTCTAAACACTTTATCTTTGGTATAATTAAAATAGGCAATAGCTGAAATTTCTACTTTTGACCATGTCTTTGAAAAAGCAACCTCAAAAACCTCTGCTAATTCAGGTTTTAAATTGGGATCACCAAGTTCAATAGTCTCTGCATGCCTGTGATTTTTAAAGGGAGACATCAACTTTGTCGTTGGCCTATCGATACGCCTGTTATAGGCTATCCTTAAAGATTGAGCGTTTTCGAAGGATCTCAAAAATTGAATGGAAGGAAAAAAGTTCAATTTCTCGTAAACAAAAGGTTCTTTTCCCAGACGATGAGTTAACAATCTGTCCATATACTCGGCTCTAAGTCCAACATTATAGTTCCATTTTGATAAAGCGCCGTTCAAATTTGCATACCAGGCGAAAATTTGTTGTCTCAAATCCATCTTATCATTAAATTCAGGATTTAATTCCCATGATTTACTTTTTAAATTTAGATTTTCAAAAATAAAATCCCCCGAATGGTGAACCGATCTGAATTGATACCCCAGTTCCAGTTTTTTGTTATCCCCTAATGGTTTTTGATAATCCATCTGCCAGCGAATGGCTGTTAATGGACTCCTTTCCTCTGAGCGTTCGTGTAATGAAATCTGATTATTATCTTCATTTTCATCCACATTATTTAATGGCCCTCCTAAAACGGAGTACTCAAAAACACCCAACATGGTTATTTTACCCTTGTTAGCAAAACTTCTGGTATAATCAGCATTTACTGTTTGGAAATTTCCTTTCCTTACATACAGATTCTGGTTGAAAAATCGGCGAAAAGGAGAACCAAAAGAAGGATCAAAAAGATTAATATTACTACCCGTTTTTACAAATTCCTCATAATGCAAATTTGCCGTACGGTCTGTTTGTTTTTCGCCCATATACCAATTTACATTTAAAACCTCCCTCTTAGTTGGCGTATAAGTCAAACCCGATCTGATGCCAAATTGATAATCTTTATAATTTCTAATGCCTTCAGAAGGAAGGAATGTGAGGGAATCCTTTAGTAAAGTTCGTATTTCGCCAATTCTAAATCCCTCAATATCAAAGCGCCTATAATCAGCACCCACAAAAAAACTAGCCTTAGAACCCGTATAATTGGCTGAAAAATCAGATCCATAACGCAAAGGTTCCCGCCCGCCCGTCATACCATTGGCCACAAAGCTCCAGCCAATGATCTGATCTTTTTTGGTAATAATATTGACAATTCCAGCCTTGCCATCTGCATCGTATTTTGCGGAGGGCGAAGTGATTAATTCTATTTTTTCAATAACATTAGCGGGTAATTGAGCCAGCGCTTCCGACGCAGTTCTTTGGGTAGGTTTCCCATCTATTAGCACCAGGAAACTGGCACTTCCTCTTAATAATATCTCTCCCTCCACATTCACCGTTACTGAGGGAAGCCTGGAAATAAGATCTAATCCAGTTCCGTTAGCTGCATTTTGAAATTGTTTAGTATCAAATATCTGTTTATCAATTTGAATGGTCTGGGTTTTTCGTTCCCCATTGACGATAATCTCCTCTAAGGTACTAACCGATGCCGTAAGATAAATAGCGGTCAAATTCCCTGTTTTCTCCCCAGGTTTGAAGTCAAGTGATTCATAACCCATAAATTGAAAGCGTAAAATACTACTATTTCCTCGTTCCGATTTAACTTGAAATTTACCATTCTCATCTGTCACCGTTCCTGCAACGATAGAAGAGTCTTTTCCTAAAACTGATACCGAGGCAAACTCAATAGGTTTCTTGGTTTCATTGTCAAATACAATTCCTTGATATTGAACTGACTGACTATAAACACTATGTAATATCACGAATGATATCAACAAAGCAAATGGTAATTTTCGCATGTATTTATTAATATGATACCAAATATACATTAAAGAATGGTTACTCCACCGTTAACCACGTATAACCTTCGGCTGGAATAGTAACCACTAAGTCCGCTTCATAATTTCTATTCAACTTTAAAGTTATTGGTTTTCCCTCCTTTTCCCTAAACACAGCTGTGTCTGTCAGACCTGTATAATATAGAGGCACCGAAATGGTTCTGGTGATGTCCTTTTTGGTAGGATTGTACAACATGAGCATGCCTTTATATTTACCCGATGGATCGGCATGTAACAATCCATCCCAATCCCTGCCATCGGCTCTTCGCAGATGAATCATATCCGCATTCAGGATATCCCGGTATTTTTTATACCACACAACCGTTTTTAAAACCAATTGCCTGGTTTCCTCTGTGTCATATAATCGGGGGCCTCGGTAACAGGCTTGCACTCCTGCTCCATAATATTGCATCATCAAATTTTCATAATCCTTTAAATGCTCACTTAAAGGTTCAAGAATAGCTTCCGGTCCACCCCCTTGATATTTTGTTAAAGGAACAAAACCCCAGCTCATTGAGCCCATTTTTTCCAGGGTACCGTCGTGAATATTTTGCCTGTTTAAGACCCTTTGTTGCTCCCGGGAAAGAGAAAAATTAACCTCCCTGTAACCTATCGCAATCTTATGAGTACCATCTAAAAAATACCAATCCGGCGCATTGATATAAACCCCCTTTTCGTTCAACCAACGATAAAGTTCCTTTTGAATTTCCATCTGCCTCCATTGAGAATCTTCAAGTCCCTCATGACCGGGATGAGAAGTTGATGCGCATACGTCACCCGGATAAGGTCCATCATTTTCCCAAATATCAAACCCAGTTTTTTTAAAAAAATACTTGATTTTATCCCTAAAATCCAGTCCCCATATACTTCCAAAACAAGGCGCATTCCCGAAAAGGGCGCCGCCGGGTTTTCCTGTTTTAGGATCGATAACATCATGTTCGTCGCTAATCCGACGACTGCTGAACAGGGCATAACCGCCAAGTAAAATACCCTTGCTATGAGCATAATCTGCTAATTTCTTCCAACGTGTAATATTGATATTCGAAGTGTCCTCCATTTTCAGATGACTACCAAAACTCAAGATTACGGCTTCATAACCTGTCTGAACACATTGATCGATACAACGCACCACCTCATCATCAGTTTTACTCACCAAATGCATGAAAATAGGATTCTGGGTAGTCCAGGGCGCTATGATTCTATACATTTTTTTCAACATCAACCCCCTTCTTTGTCTGTCATAACTGTCCATCAAGAGTTCATTGGTTTTGACTGAAGTAAAAATTTCGCCCCTTTTCAGTGTAATTCCCGGTGCTTTTTCCGGATAAATTTCAAGTAAACAAGGGGTTTGAAAATTATAATTCACCTGAGAAGTATAAATGCTATCTGTTTTCCAATGAGTAGTCTGATCACTAATATCATAACGCATGGCATTATTGAAAGCATAATTGGTCTCAAAATAGATACCATGTTGTTTTTTCATTTCATCAGGAGAACCGACGACCGCACTTTCCTCTTCCACTAAACCCAGCACTTCATTTACCACCCTGTGTAATTTCACCTCTTTGGATGATTCATTGAGAATAGTCAACCATTTTACTATCAAAGGGATACCATCATATAGCGCATAATGAACCTCCACTTTTAATCCTTTCAACTCATTTACCGGAGATTCAAACTTAAGAACCAGTTCTTTCCCGGTTGCTGCCAGAAATTTACCTGTCCAGGTATTCGATTTCCATTGAATGCCAGGTTTGATATCTGAAACCTGATAACTGGTAAACATAAAATCATTTTCCCCTTTGGTCAGGGAAGGAAGCCATTCTGGTAGAAAATATCCATTTTCCTTTTGACCCACCAAGCCGCCAATATGGTATTCCTTGTGATCAATAATCAAGCGAGCTTCTGGCTTTATGGCTCTTATCAGTTGCTGTTGATTTGTCAGATTCACGAAATCAAAGCAACCTATATTTTTTCCTAAATAAAAGGATCTTCTCAATAATCCATTTTGGATAACCAGCGTATTATCCTCTTCTGTGACGGTTGATTTTTGAGGAACGGAATGAATTAGCCAATCAAACTTAGATGATTGAGCGTTTAAACCGGAGGAAAAAAGGATAGCCAGAAACCAAAAGTATTTCATGTAATTATTTTTGCTTATAAAATTAAAAAAGGGAATGATAAAATCTTCATTCCCCTTCAATTAAATATAGTTTATAAATACATTAAAGTTAACTCTTTCTTGTCCCTGCAAAAACACTAATAACAAAGCGGCTAGTAAAACAGAGGCTAGTTTTGCCAATTTATCAAATAAACCCAAAGAACACCACCGAGGATAGCCGCTGGAACCATCTCTGTTATTTAGGTGATTAAAAATGAGCAACTTATCAATTTAGCCATTTTTATGGACAAATGCGTACCACCTACTATTTTTTTTTTTTGTTTTCAGAAACCCCTTTATCCCTTTTGAAATACTTTTATATAATCCACAACAAACCAACGAGGGAAAACGGTTCTTGCGTCGGGTGCGCCGGGAAAATTACCACCGATAGCCAGATTGATAATAAAAAAGAAAGATTGATTAAACGGATAGGGTTGCCCGTTCAAATCGGCAGGAGTCAATTGGTGATATGGTACATTATTTACCAGCCATTGAATCTTATTTTCTTCCCAGATAATAGAAAACACATTGAATGAAGTATTAAAATCATATTCGCCGGTGGAAAAGGTAGCGCCAGTTCTAAACCTGTGCTGCGCCACCGTGGCACCAAAATGAGCGGTACCCACCACTCTGTTTATTTTATCACCACTCGTTTCCATAATATCTATTTCACCGCAAGCGGGCCAGGAAACCTGAGGAATATTATCTCCTAACATCCAGAGCGCTGGCCAATAACCCTTTCCTTCAGGAACAGCGGCTCGAATGTCAATACGTCCATATTTGAACGATTTTTTCCTTTGCGTTGTCAGCCTGGCGGAGGTATAATTTTTACCACCGACCGTTTCCTTTTTTCCCTCAATGATTAAATATCCGTCTGAAAGCTGGGCATTTTTTTCCTGATAAAATTGTAACTCATTATTTCCCCAGTTACAATTTCCCGGACAACCATCGCCCAGTTCGTAGTTCCAAACCGCACTATTCAGATTAGTTCCTTGAAAACCCTCTTCCCAAACTTTGGTAAAGCCGGTATAACTATCGGGTGAGATATATCCAGTTTTAGGGATATTTATCTTGTCAATCAAACTAAAATCATCGTTAACCAGGGTAATTGTCAATCGAGTAGGTTCACTTAAGGTAGCATTTAAAGCTTGAATGAGTACAATGTCTATTTTCTCGTCAGTCTCCTTAACGGCATCACCAAATATTTTAATCGGAATGAACACAGTAAGTTCTCCCGGTTTTATGAATACTTTTCCCTCTGTAATTTCTTCATAATCAGTCCCTGGTGTAGCCGTTAATCCATTAACCTGATATTTAACCATCACCTGGGTTCTGTTTTCCCCTTTCAGTTGAATACCTAACTGTATGGTGGTGTCTTTATTACCCTCGGGAATAGAGAGTGCTTGAGAAATGAAAGAAACCTGTGGCGCATTATAATCTGGCAGCTCAGCGATGTCTCCTTCCTTAAAACACCCTTGAAGCAAAAGTAAAAAGGGTAAAAACTTAAAAATATAAATTAGGTTTTTCATTTAGTCCTTTTTTTGATAAACTCTCACATAATCTATAGAAAATCGGGCGGGAAAAGCTGTTGCATCAACCCCCATTTTACCTCCGAGGTTACCCCCAACGGCAAGGTTCAAAATGACATGAAAAGGTTGGTCAAAAGGCCATTGTTTACTATTTGCCATCGCCTCTTTATAGAAAGTAAAATAAATTTTCCCGTCAAATAAAAAATCCATTTTTTCAGGAGTCCAGTCTATGGCATATAAATGATAGCCCTCGTGTGGCTTTATTTTACCAACGCCTCCTCCCTTTTGCGTACCAATTATATGATTGAAAGCTTCCGTATGAACGGTGCCGAAAATAGAATCCTGAGCAAACCCTACGTGTTCCAACAAATCAATTTCTCCACTTCCCGGCCATTCTCCGTAGTTGTTTTTCTCTGGCAAGAGCCAGATAGCAGCCCAGGTACCTAAGCCAACGGGTGTTTTTGCTCTCATTTCAAAATAGCCATATTTCCAGGAAGCCTTATTTCGGGTAAGCATCCTGGCAGAAGTATATTCCTTCCCTCCCATTTTTTCTGGTCGGGCCTCAATGGTTAATTTTCCATCTTTTACAGAGGCATTGTCGATATCTGCCTCGGTGTAATATTGCCACTCGTTATTTCCCCAACCACAGATTCGGGGACAACCATCACCCACATCATAAGTCCATTTACTGGCATCCGGTAATCCCTCTGTTGAAAATTCATCAGACCAGACAAGTTTGTACTTTTTGGGAGGTTTTGACATTGAAAACAACAAAAAAGCACACAGAATTGAATAAAAAGTTAAGTATTTCAAAATTAAAACGTTTATCTAGCTTCAAAATATAATTCAAACCAACCACCTCCTTTTAAAAACGGAGTTCTTACAATCATCTCTTTTTCCGTTAATCTCACGATATCATAGACATTTGAGGCATCCCAAACCCCCATGAAGGCACCTTCTGGAAGTTCAATACGAGGAACACCTGCGGGACCAATAGGAATAAGTTGCCATTGAGGTTTTCCTGGCAAAGAAAAAGGTACCGGCTTATATCCATTCCAAGGATCAACGGTTAATCCATTATTATCATAAATAAATTTGTTTTCTGCCCAGGCAAAACAAAAATTATCATCGTACTGCTCATTCTGAAGACCATTTAGCGGAGAAGTAAACCATTCGGCAGAACCTGGCGTTGGACCAACGGCTACCGCCCCTGCTTTTTTACTGAAAGTCCAGCATTTTCGACTGGTTGGGTCACACCCACCGGCTAAAAGGGTTGCCAAACCAGTACAAGGAGTAACGGCATCTTTAGGTATAACCACGGAAAAACTTTGCTGCCCTGTGCCAGAGCCACCTTTAAATGAACCTGACCATAATATGTTATACCGCCCAGCTTTAGGAAAATAAAAAGTATCTAACCCCTTTTTTGTCTTATCAGGACTGGCTCCTACTGCCGACCATAAACGATCAAAAACCAAATCACTTTTCTCACTAACCACCACCCGATTAGAATCTGTTTTTAACTGAACAACCGAAAGGGTAGGTAAATCTGGTGATTTTCCTAATTGAATATCAGGTTCCTGATAAGATTCACATCTTAAAAATAGGGTGCTGATGAGTATAAAAAAGGGTAATCCCCTGGATAACATATAAAAAAATGGTTTCATAATCTTTAGCTTTTATGTAGATTAATAGCCCTGATTTTGGGTAACAGCGCCATTACTTGCCTGAATTTGAGATTGAGGAATAGGAAACACCTTATGAATATTTTCCTTATATCCTAAAGGACCCAGAAAACTTGCCGCTCTCCCGGTTCTCACCAAATCAAAAAACCGATGTCCTTCCAATGCGAGTTCTAGCCTTCTTTCATTATAAATAGCCTCTAACAATGTGTTTCCTGAAGAAGTTATTTCTGGCAATTTAACTCTTGCTCTTACTTGATTTAATGCATTTCTGGCGCTGGTCTGATCGCCTGACTGGAAAGATGCTTCAGCAAAAAGAAGCAAAACATCAGCGTATCTGATTACCCGGTCATTCGTTCCTCCGTTAGGATTTGGATCTCCGAAAGTAGCTTGTTCACTTCTGTTATTAAAGTATTTTTTACCGTAATAATCGTGAGGATAACCACCTGTAGCCTCTTTTGTGAAAATTCCGCGATCGCCCATGGGCTCTCCCACTCTAAAAATTGTAGCTTTTAAACGGGGATCTTCTGTGCCGGTGGCTAGAAAAGCGTCAACCAGACTTTTGGTTGGGATATTAAATCCAAATCCATCGAATTGACCTCGGGCGCGTACAAAAACATTAGTAAAAGTTCCTTCATTGTTATTGTTGTTTCCCCAATTTCCCCCTGATTCAGTCATATATTGAATCTCAAACACTGATTCCACGCCATTTTCACCTGCTTTTGTAAAAATACGATTGAAATCGGGCTCTAATTTATACTCTCCGGACGAAATTAAAGCTTCGCCCACCTTTTTAGCTTCCGCCCACTTTTTACGCCACACCAACGATTTTAAAAGTAAGCCCTGAGCGGCTCCTTTTGTAATTCTCCCCAAATCAGCTTGTGTATATTGGCTTCGAAGGGGAAGATTTGAAACAGCAATGGTCAAATCACTTTCAATTAAATTCCAAATACTTTCTGCGGAAGAACGGGGCATCTTATATTCTGAGGGAGACAAAAGTCGATCCACCTTAGGGACGTCGCCGAAAATAGTAACCAGATTATAAAAAAACCAGGCTCTGAGAAAATAGGCTTCGCCCAATATCCTTTTCTTTAATTTTTCGTCCATGACAATGGCGGGAACTTTCTCCAGCACAATATTTGCCCTGTTAATTCCCTCGTAATCAGCAGCCCATTCGGCCGCCAGATAACCAGTATTGACAGGACCTTGAAATTGTTCTAACGCAGCCAAAAGAGGCTGATCATTGTCACCTGAACCGCCTTTTACAGCATCATCAGACATAATATCGCCCCAAAACCATCGAAAATGCCCTTCAGGCGACATTTCAAATTGTAAAGTAGCATAAGCAGCATGAATAGCGGAAACTGCGTCGGCTTCTGTCTGATAGAAATTGTCAAGGGTTGTACCAACCAGCGGTTTTTTATCTAACAATAATTCTTCACAACTGCTGAGAGAAAATAAAAACAGAAGTACAAACCATTTATTAATAATAAGATTCTTCATTTGATTATTTTTAAAATCCAAGTTGTAAACCCATTGAGGCCATTCTTGCTTGTGGATAGAAACCCTGGTCAATTCCTAATTCCAGAGAACCACCTACAGTTCCAATTTCAGGATCTAACCCGGAATATTTTGTCAGCGTCAATAAATTTTGACCACTGAAATAAATTCTGGCCTTATCAATTTTCCATTTTTTCAACAACTTATGCTTCAAATCGTACCCCAATTGAATATTCTTTAACCGCACAAAGGAACCATCTTCAATAAAACGGTCCGACACCCTGGCATTTTTATTTGGGTCATTTAAATTGACTCTAGGCTCCGAGTTTGAGGTACCCGCACCGGTCCATCTGTTTAAGGCAGATTGAGGTCTGTTCGAATAGAAAAAGTCATACCTGAATATGCCATTATAAATATCATTTCCCTGCGTTCCCTGAATAAAAACGCTTAAATCAAAGCCCTTCCATTGAACCTGGGAAGTAACACCGTAGGTGAAAGAAGGGGTAGGATTTCCGATATAAGTCTGATCTACCTCATTGATAATACCGTCACCATTCAAGTCTTTAAAACGAATATCTCCAGGCGCTGTTTTTTCATTTTGAAAAGCGTGAGCTTTAATTTCCTCTTGCGATTGGAAAATACCATCTGTCACATAGCCATAAAAGGAAGCGACGGGGTACCCCACATCAGTTCGGGACACATTACCGGCAGAAAAAACATTCCCCGTGATAATAGGTTCTCCCCCAAGACCCAGACTTAGAACCTCTGACTTAACGAACCCAATATTTGCCCCTATGCTATAATTCAATGACTTCTTTTTTCCCTGATAAAGCAAGGATAATTCCAGGCCATTATTGGCCATAGTACCTACATTCTGAAAAGGCGCCCTTAATCCAACCAGGGTAGGAATGGGTATCCTTGCGAGCATGTCTCTGGTCGTCTTTTTATAGTAATCTGCCGTAAAATGAAATTTTCCATTGAACAATTCAAGATCGAGACCCGCATTAATTTGCTCCCCCGTTTCCCATTTCAAATCGGGATTACTGGCCTCTAAAGGCGTACTTCCGCTGGTAATGGTTTCAGACGAACCAAAAGTATAATTCTGACCTGCATAAACAATGGTTGTATAACTATATTCTCCAATTCTGTCATTACCATTTTGCCCCCAGCTAGCTCTCAGTTTCAGGAAATTTAAGGCTTCCAATCCCCAAAAATCCTCTCTGCTTACGACCCAACCAGCCGAAACGGAAGGGAAGTAACCATACCTGTTATTTTTACCAAATCTGGAAGAACCATCCCTTCTAAGGGTGGTAGATAATAGATATTTATTATCGTAATCATATTGAAAACGGGTGAAAAAGGAAAGCATGCCCGATGCCGACGCGAAATCACCAGAACCCTGTGATTCTCTGGGTGCAATGGTATTTCCAAGAAAAGCATCCTTCACCTGATTCGAGGGTAAATTGGTATTTGAACCCGTTAAAAAATAATAACTATTTGCCAGAGCCGTTGAGCCCAGCAAAGCGTTTAACTTATGTTTCCCTTTGGAATAATCCCAGGTAAGCACGTTTTCCCATTGCCAGTTTTGCCATGAGAAATCGTTTTTTATGACGGTATTAACTGGGTTTCGCTCACTGGCCGGAGCATCATTGCTCGCAGGATCAAGACTTAGGTTGAAAATTGGGATAAAAATGGACTGGCTGGCAAACGTCTCATCCCTATTGAAGGAAGACCTGAAAACCAAGCCTTTTCTTATATTTACATCCGCTTGAATACTACTCAAAACACGATTACTCTGCCATGTATTATGTTGATTTTCAATAGCATTGACCGGGTTTGCCAAATCGGTGTCCACATAAATAGAATAATTGTAAGTTCCATCAAATTTACGGATGGAAGTCACCGGATCTATGTTTAAGGCCCTAACTAATGGCGTATTAAATTCATTATTCTCAGGAAGTCCATTTCTATTCAGATTGGTATAAAGAATATTTCCACTCATTTTTAGCCAGGGTTTTAGTTGTTGGCTAATATTAAGTCTTGCCGTATATCTCTCAAAACCCGATTTTGGACCACCAACTACGCCTGCCTGATTAAAATAACTACCGCTAAGCGCGAAGGTTGACAACGCAGAGCCACCCGTTAGAGATAACTGATGACTTTGAATAGGTGCAATCTGGAAAATGGCTTCTTGCCAATCTGTACCTTTTCCCAGAGCATCCGGATTTGAAAAAGCAGCTAAAGGCGTTTTTCCTCCGGCAATGTGGGCTTCATTTGATAGGATGGCATATTCTCTGGCATCGAGTAAATTCATTCTTTTCCAGGCTTGTTGCTGCCCAAAATAATTTTCATATTGAATAGAACCGTACTGCTTGTCTGCCATTTTTCCCGTTTTCGTTGTTATGACCACAACGCCATTAGCGCCTCTTGAACCATAAATGGCTGCTGATGCTGCATCTTTCAATACATTTATGGTAGCAATATCTCCCGGATTCAAAAAATCAATGCCTGAAACGGGAACACCGTCCACCAGATAAAGCGGCTCACTATCATTTATAGTACCCGTTCCTCTAATTCTTACAGACAGGGTACTTCCTGGTGAACCAGAATTTTGAGTTACCTGCACACCCGCCGTTTTTCCTTGAATGGCTTGTTCCGCCCTTAATAAAGGAACACCCTCTAAATCTTTTGACGAAACCGTTGATACGGCACCAGATATAGAACTTCTAATCTGAGTGCCGTAACCAACTACAACAATTTCATCCATAACTGAGGAGGAAGGATTTAATATTATTTGAAAAACGCGTGTATTTCCAACTAAAATTTCCCTTGTTTCCATGCCCAGATAGGAAATAACTAAAACACTTTTTTCATTAGGAACGGTTAATTCAAAGGTTCCATCCAATTCGGTGACAACGCCGTCTTGCGTATTTTTAATCAAAACGGTGACACCAGTAAGTTTTTCATTACTTCCACTTTCCGAAACGGTCCCCGTAATTTTTATTTGTCCAAAGACTGCATTACTTCCTACAATGGAGGCAAGAATCAATAAGCATTTTAAAAGCCTCATTCCCATCAATTTGTTAGTTTATTTATGGATTTATCACCAATTTGCGTACATCTCTCTTTTCACCCTGATATATTACGGCCCAATAAACGCCTGGTTGAAGACCTGATATATCAATGTTTAACGATTGTGTAGCCTTGGGTAAAGTATAGGATTGGCAAATACGTCCAAGGGCGTCCATCAACATCCACCGAGCTGATTCTGAGCCAGCTAATTTTAAATTCAACCGAATCTCATCAGTGGCAGGATTTGGAAAAATGCTGAACAGCGGCGCGAAATTAATGTCTCTGGCATCTGTTGTAGTGCAATTTGTACATGCATTAAAACAGGCTACACTTAAAACGCTATCCTTACTTACGGTTAAAACCCTGTTTGTAAATCCACCTGATGTAACCGTACAAGATTCTCCACCTTTGAATTCTTCCTGTGCTGTCCATCCGTCAATTTGATATTTAAATTCAAATTTTCCATCTGGTAAGCTAATTTCCGCCGTCCAGATTTTATCATTATCATCATCCTTCAGAGGATTTTTATTAGCTGACCATTCATTAAATTGTCCACTCACATAAACCCCAACAAACGACTTGGTATAAGATTTCATATTCACCCTGAAAGTTACTTTCCTGGTTACCTGAACACCACAACTTGCCGTAGTAGTACATTGACCGAAGCAGGTATTTAAAATGGTATCTTTTGTAAAAGGACCCATTTTTCTATCATTATAATTATCAGCATTGGCACAAGCCTGTCCGCTAATAATTTCCTTACAACTGTAATCGGCACAAGAACCATTGGTAAAAGTATAGTAGGAGGTAAATCCAATGGGTCTTTCAAAAGTAATGGAGTAAATACCGTCTTTGTCGGCATCTTTAAGGGGGAAGTTTCCTGGTACGCCAAAATTTCCACCACCTGCTATGAATATACCTGTTGGAGCAACGGTGATATGCTGTGTACCAAGATTAACCGTAAACTTAATGGCTTTTCCACAAGCATAACAGCTATTAAAACAAAAAGTATCCTTTTTAACGCCTGAGGCAGGTATAACCAGATTTCTGTTGGTAAAACCTCCATCAGTAACAGTACATGTTTCCGTTCCTGTAAACTCTTCTTGTTTTGCCCATTTATCGAGTTGAAACTTATATTGAATAGTTCCTGGATCAAGGGATAATCGCGTGGTCCATATACCATCCTTGTCCGTGTCTTGAAGTGGATTGGAACTGTCAGACCAGTTATTAAATGTACCACTGATATAAACCGTTTGAAAAGCGCCAGTATATTTCTTCATATCAACGGCAAAATCAACATCAACTTTAGTTGGTGCAGCGGCTGTGCACAACTTTATATCATCTATATAATTCGTATCAGAGGAAGCGGCACCTGTTTTTCCAAAATCAGGAAAAAGGACAATGGTCTGATAGGTAAAACCGGCCGCTGGTTTTTTAGGGTCTTCCAAAGACGGTAAGGTTGGGTCAAAACAAATTTCTACCCATTCCTTAGCTTTTGGAACCTCCACCTGTTGCACCCAATTGGCACCACCTGTTGAAGCACCTTCTAATTTAACGGCAAAAACACCCGCTTTTTTCATCCACACCTTCATACAAATCTTTGAGCCAGGTGCGGCAAAACTTACTGGGATTTTCGGATTCGGGGAACTAAAAGCACCTCCCCAAGTCTGGCTATCTGCCGGTTTAAATATTTCAATTACTTTTTTACTGTCATTTCCAGCAGTCGCTGCAGGGTTATTCACCACTTTATTCTTTTGTCCATCTAATCCACTACCAAAATATTGGAAAACGGTCGAGGTGGAATCCACTTCAAAATCGAGTACCGTTTTACATCCTGGAGCAGGGGGAAGTTTCAAAATGAAATCATCGAGATAAGAAGTTCCCGCTGATTGGGCTCCCGTTTTCCCAAAATCAACAAACACTACAATACGTTTGTAACTGAAACCTAAAGCAGCTTTAAATGGATCTTCAATGGATGCCTTGCTTACATCAAAACAAATTTCAACCCACTCCTTAGCCTTATTTACAGGTTCTGTAATCGTCCAGTTAGGTCCATTATTGGTTGATCCCTCAAATTTTAAGGCCACGTTTCCCACCTGATTCATCCATACTTTCATGCAAACCAATGAACCTGGTTTACTTAAATCAACAGCCTTGTCGAAGTCTGGCGTAATGAATGCACCTGCCCAGGTTTGAGCATCAGCTGGCTTCACATATTCGGCCACCTTCAAACTTGTATTCAACCCGGTCGCACTTGGGTTATTGATTATCTTATTTTTCTGCCCATCCAGGCCACTTCCAAAATATTGAAAATCCCTGCTTGTCTCCGGTTTTTCAAAATCAAGGATAACCGTTTGCCCCTGCATGGAATTCATGATTAGGGTAAAGCTAAAAAGTAAGTAAATTATTTTTTTCATGCTTGCATATTTTAGGAAATAAAAGTTTTCAAAACAAAACTACTATTTGTGCGTATTATTTCCACATTTTATATTACAACACAGATACAACACCCTTTTTTTATTACATCATTCATTACATCATTACTACATCAAATGATAATTATTAAAAGTTATCTTTACAGAAGTGTCTTTATAAAAGCCTTTATTACTAATAATTATCAATGGAAGATTATGGGAAATTTCTTTTCGTCCATTTCTTTCTTTTCCTTACTTCTTATTTTTCCGACTTTCACAAATGGTCAGGGACTTCCCTTTATTTCAAATTATGAAAAAGGTGTTTATCAGGGTGGGACACAACACTGGGAAATCACTTCTGATGCTTTTGGGGTTTTGTACGTCGCCAATAATGATGGCTTATTGACTTACGATGGATATGCCTGGCGAAAATATCCCGTTAAAAACCGCACCATTGTTCGATCTGTTTTATTGGACAATAAAAATAAAATCTTTGTTGGCGCCCAGGGTGAGTTTGGATATTTTAAGGAAGATAACCCACGGGAAATGGAATATGTTTCTTTCCAAAAACAATTGGATTCTCTGAAGGTCAAACTGGAGGATATTTGGGATATTGTCAAAACCGAAGAGGGTGTGATTTATTTTTATTCCGGGCGACAATTATTCCGTCTTGAAAATGAAAAAATAGATTTACAGGAACTGCCCGCTGATATTTCTTATCTGGGCGTGACGGATAATCAACTGTTTATACATTGTGTACAAAAAGGACTTTACAAACTCGACCAAAAGGGAAAGCCCGTTTTTTTAACTACCATTTCCTTTAAAGACGGCCCTATTACGAAAGTCATGCCCTTCAGTAAGAATATCTTCCTGGTAGCGACCTTAGAGGGTTCCCTTTATCTTTTTGACGGAAAAAAGCTGAATTCATGGGATAATCAGGCAAAAGAATACCTTTCCCGCCATAAAATCTATACAGCAACTATCCTTAACAATGGGCAATTTGCCCTGGGAACTTCCAGAGGTGGTATTGTTATTTTAGACAAATATGGAAAAACCCAATTTATACTAAACAAGGAAAATGGACTGATTAATAATAATGTGCTAAGTCTTTTTAACGATAAACAGGGAAATCTATGGGCAGGTACAGATAATGGCATCTCCTGTATTCAACTTTTTTACCCCTTCACTTATCTTTATCCCGACGAAAATATGGGCGGAACAGCCTATTCTGCTATTAAAAAAGGAAGAAATTTCTATTTTGGTACGGTGAATGGCCTCTACCAACATACCGCCGAAGAAAATGGTCGGTTAGCAAAATCAAAGGCTTCTCTCGTTCCTGATACGGAAGGACAAGTCTGGCAAGTACAATCCTTTGGCAATGAAATTTGGGTAGGTCATCACCTGGGTGCTTTTGTTTTTAATGAAAATGAAAAGCCCAGACATATATTGAAAAATACGGGTGCCTGGCTTTTTAAAGAAATCCCCGGGGTCAAAAACAAACTTCTCTGTGGCTCATACAACGGCATTTACCTCCTTGAAAATAAAAATAACACATGGAATCCTTTGGGTAAATTATCCCGATTTGATGAATCTGCCAGAATAATCATCCCGGAATCAAATCATTCCTTTTGGATTGCTCATCCCTATCGAGGCATTTTTAATCTTCGTTTAGATGAATCTGATTTCTTTTCTTCCAGCGTTACCTATTTGAATACCAAACAAAAGTTACCCTCAAATAATGGAAATTCTGTTTATTCCATATATAATCAAACTGTTTTTACTACGGAAAATGGTATTTACAAATATGATCCTATCCAACACTCCTTCTTTCCCTATACTTTGTTGAATCAAGTTTTTGGAACATCCACTAAAGTTAAAACCTTGGTGGAAGGATCCGATGGGGATATATGGTTTGCTCAGGGTGATGAGGTGGGGTATTTGGCCCGTTCCAGAGAGCGTTCCGATTCGTTGGTATTTAAAAAGAAAATGATCCCATTTTTAAAAAATAAACTGGTGGGTGGTTTTGAATTTATCTATCCATATCAAAAAGATAAAGTGCTTTTTGGAACAGATAAGGGATTCCTATTTTATGACATGAAAATCCAGAATCAATATCCGGAAAATATCCTTTTGCGTCATTTTTCATTTGATAAAAACCTGAATGGAGCCACTTTTGAATATGTTTTACCCTATTTATCCCAAAGTCTGAATATTCAATATGCTATAAAACTGGAAGGATTTGATAAGGCGTGGAGACCCTGGACGAAGGACAATAAAATGACTTATAGCAATTTACCTCCTGCCTCCTACCGCTTTCTGGTAAAAGCCCGAATTGAAGGAATAAAGTCATGGAAACCCCTTTCATTTTCCTTTACCGTCGAGCCTCCCTGGTACTTAAGTCGTGGAATTAAATTCTTCTATCTTTTTGTTTTCCTATTGTCCATTTTCCTTTTACTATTTATTCCCCGAAAAAGATTCGACAGGGAAAAGAAATTAATGGAGCAAAAACTTCAAAAGAAGACGCTATCGGAGAAAATCAGAGCAGACAAAGCTTTAGAGGATATTGTTCGATTGGAAAATGAAAAATTACAACTCGACAACGATACCAAAAATCAGGAATTAGCTTCAACAACGCTACATCTTTTGCAGAAAAATGAATTAATTCAAGACCTAAGCATAAAACTTAGCGAAATAAGCAAATCAAGTAAGGAAAAAGAGACGAAACAAGCCATAGATCAACTACTTAACAGAGTGGCCAATGATCAGCAAATGGATGAAGACTGGGAGGTTTTTGCGCTTCATTTTAATCAGGTACACCTCGATTTTTTACACAGAATAACAGAAAAATTCCCGGATATCACCCCTAAGGACCAAAAACTCTGCGCTTTTTTAAGAATGAATCTGTCCTCTAAAGAAATTGCTCCTCTCTTGGGAATATCCATTAGAGGCGTTGAAATAAGCCGGTACCGATTAAGAAAAAAGCTTCACCTGGGTGCAGATGACAATCTTTCTACCTTCATCTTACATTTTTAACCAAATCAAAGGATTTCTGATGGGTAAATTCCTGATGACCTCCTCATTTTCAGGAAACCGTTCTAATG
>Ga0247832_1001339_pt1 | contig 44141 bp, 30 predicted proteins | sample LaCruzMarch2015__10_FD_192407 | JGI IMG/M metagenome (GOLD analysis project Ga0247832, IMG submission 192407) | Freshwater microbial communities from meromictic Lake La Cruz, Castile-La Mancha, Spain - LaCruzMarch2015_4m | ecosystem: Environmental > Aquatic > Freshwater > Lake | place: Spain... | reverse complement strand
AAAAGGTAAAGTGGCAAATCATTAATCTTTTGCTACCTTTAGTTCTTATAACGCTGGGTGGTTTACTCTTTCATTTTATCCGTCAACGCCGTTACCAATAACAAGAAAAACCAATGCGTCGAGAAACGTTAATTTTAATGTCTGTTTTTGTCCTCTTAGGCGCTGGATTCATCTTCCTTCAACTAAAAAATAAACCGTTGGTTGATCCAGACAGAACGTTTCATATTGAAGACAAGCGGCGCGTTCATGAGGTGTTTATAACCCACAGAGATGGGGAACAGGTGAAACTAAGTAGAAAAGGAACCTCCTGGTTGCTCAATGATCGTTTTCCTGTCAATCCAAATGTTATGGAAAATGTATTGGATGCCATAACCCGCATACAAATAAAATATGTTCCTCCTCAAGCTGCCGTTCCGGCCATCATAAATGATTTAGCAAAAAATGGAATACGAGTGGAGATATTTGACCGGAATCATGAAAAAATAATGGGTTACTACGTTGGTGGAAGCACAGTAGATGAACGGGGAACACATATCATCAGAGAAAACAGCGATTTGCCTATGATTGGAGAATTAGCTGGTTGGGAAGGCAATTTACGCTTCCGCTTTAGGATGAAAGGTAATGAATGGCGCGATAAAACGATTTTTCATTATAAAGTAAATGAATTGAAGAGTGTTCAAATGATTTACCCTAAACATCAGCTTGCATCCTTTACCCTTACTCAGCATAATGGCACTTTCCAATTGGAATCTTCATCAACCCCTAAAAAAGTAGTTGAAATAGCAAACTCGAGGGGTATAATGTATTTATCAGGCTTTGAAAAATTAGGGGCAGAAGCTTTTGAAACAGGAAATCCCTACAGAGATTCCATTGAAAATTCGCTACCATTTGTAACCATTAAACTGCAAGAAAAAAAAGGAACCCAAAGAACCTTGAAAGTTTGGCCCATTTATCCGCTGCAATCGTCTGACGAAGGCGTCGTTTTCAGGAATGAGAACGGCACAGTTGAACGCTACTTTGCGGGAGAGGAAAACGGAGAATTTTACTTGATTCAAGATCGCGTTTTCAGGAAAATATTTAGAGGCTTTGATTTTTTTACCCAAAATTAATAATCCATTAACTTTTTGTGTCAAAAGAAGTTACTTATAACTAAATGATGCGTTTAAATGAAAAAAGAGAAAGATAATGACGCAAGCAAGTTCAGTAAAGGATAGATTGCAATTTATAGATGCCATCAGGGCTTATGCCATATTGATGATGCTGCAAGGGCATTTTGTAGATACCATGCTTGCTTATCGTTTCCGAGATCTTGAAAACGCATTATATTCCACCTGGTTCTTCATGCGAGGTATGACGGCACCTATATTTTTCACCGTTACTGGTCTTGTTTTCACCTTTTTGCTACTTCGCGATGGAAGACCGATCAAAGAAAATGAAAGAATTAGAAAGGGGATTCGCCGCGGATTTTTCCTGATATTCATGGGTTACCTCTTAAAAGTAAATTTCCCAGCCTTCTTAATAGGTTGGTTTTATAAAAGTTATCCTGCTTTAGACGTTTTACATAATATCGGATTTGCGCTATTAGCTCTTATCGGATTATATTGCCTTCACTTAATAAGTAAAATTTCCTTACCTCTACTCTATTTCGGAGGCGGCATTTTCATATTTTTAATAAATCCTACCTGGCTCGCTTACGAATGGGACTTTTTACCCATTGTATTAAGGAACTATTTTGATGCTGACAATGGGTCTATTTTCTTGCCCGTACCCTGGCTTGGCTTTACTTTGTTAGGGGCAGGAATTGGTTGGCATTTATATCACAAAACGTATTTATACAGAACTTGGTATTGGCCAGCTATTCTGTTGACAACAGGTCTAACTATTCATTTTTTCTCCACAAAGGGGCTACTTTTGTTACATCAGTGGACAGAGTGGGAAAATTTCCTACAATTAGCCTACGATAACGTATTATTCTGGCGATTTGGCCATGTGCTAATCATCATATCTCTATTTATCTTCCTCGAGAAAATCATCACATTCCCACCGTTGATGTTAAAAATAGGTTCAGAAACCCTGACGATTTATGCCACCCATTACGTAGTACTTTATGGCACCTGGTTAGGTATTGGCATTAAAACATTTGGACAGTTCACCTGGCATCCTATACCTGTTGTCATTGGAGCTATTCTTTTTGTTTTGGCGGCCATTGTTTACATCAAATACATAGAAGAGATAAGAACAAAATTAGCGTTGCATATCCCGGGGAGATTACGATACCTCAGACGCTACGTGCATGTTATGGGTAAACGTTTATTAAAACAAGTCCTCGATCAGGTCAGGCAGTGGATTAATCGCTTATCGACCAATGTTGGTATTTGGTAAAAGCCTAAAGTTTGTTTCGGGGAATCTTGTATTTTTAAAATGAAAAGTTTCTATTTTTCATTTTAGATAGGTATATTAGTCGAAATAATACCTACACTAAATGAATCGTACGTTCTTCTTTGTTATTTCCCTACTATTATCTACCCATTTTTTATTTTCGCAATCTGCCACGCTCACAAAGCCAAGTGCTCAACAGCTGCGTTGGCATGAGATGCAATATTATATGTTCATCCATTTTGGCGTTAACTCATTCACCAATCTTGAATGGGGCGAAGGGGCAGAAAATCCAAAAATATTTAACCCCCAAAATTTAGATACCAGACAATGGGCCAGAATAGCGAAAAAGGCAGGCATGAAAGCTATCATTTTAACAGTTAAGCACCACGATGGATTTTGCCTATGGCCTTCAGCTTACACTGAACATGACGTAGCAAATAGTAGCTGGAAAAATGGAAAAGGAGATGTTTTAAAAGAACTTTCTGAAGCATGCAAAGAATATGGCATTAAATTGGGCTTTTATATCTCCCCCTGGGACAGAAATAATCCTATTTATGGAAAAGATGACCAGGCGTATAATACCTATTTTAATAACCAGTTAAAAGAAATCTTAACTCAATATGGACCTATTTTCGAGGTTTGGTTTGATGGCGCCAACGGAGATCGTGAAAATCCTGAAAAGTATCAGGCGTATGATTGGACCTTATTTAACGAAACTATTCGTTCCCTTCAACCCGATGCACTGGTTTTTGGAGCGGGTTATGCCGATATAAGATGGGTTGGAAACGAAAGAGGAGTAGCTTCAGAGACAAACTGGTGCACTTTCGACTCAAAACAAAGAAATCCAAGTGAGGACGCACCTATTCCACTTCTTCAGGCAGGCATTAAAAATGGAGATTTATGGTGGCCAGCTGAGACCGATGTGTCTATCAGACCAGGTTGGTTTTATCATCCGGAAGAAGACACAAAAGTAAAATCTGCAGATCAATTGGAAAAAATTTATTTTGAGTCCGTGGGCAGGAATACAAATCTGCTATTGAATATCCCCATCGATAGAGAGGGTCTTGTCAATGCGGCCGATTCTATCGCGCTCATGCAATTAAGAGCTCGTTTAGATGCTACTTTTATTAATAACAAACTAGAAAAATTATCTAAAGGGACGCCGGAAAACAATGCTTTTGTCGTTGAATTAAAAGGTAAAAAAACCTTTGACGTCATATCTCTTAAGGAAAATATAAGCCAGGGACAAACTATTGACGGTTGGAAAGTAGAAGCCTGGGTAGATAATCAGTGGGTTTTACTTGGTGAAGCGACCACCGTTGGCTACCAAAGATGGCTCATTTTACCCAAAACAACCTCTCCTAAAATACGGATTAGCTTTGAAAATCCCCTACCCTCCCGTCAATTACTGGACGTAAATCTGTATTTAAGAGCCTCTCCGAATCCTTTACTGGACAAATAATGAAAAAATACCTACTCACCATTTTTCTGATAATTGTAGGTCTACAGCTGATGCATGCACAGGATGACCCGTTTATAGGTCATTTTGAAAATAAATCAGAGGAATTTTCTTTGAAAATAAATAAAACGCCCAATAATGATTACGGCTGCGTTTTACAACTGCAGGGAAATACCATTTCCTTCACAGGAACAAAAATATTTGGATTGTTATCCGGGATGTTAACCTTTCAGGGACAAAGCGTATCCTATTCGTTGTCAAAATTATTGGGAATATATTACTTTACGTTGGATGGTACTTCTTTAGTAGTTGAAAAAGGGAATCCTCCAACATCTAAAGACTCTCCGTCGGTTAAAAAAGACGCTAATCAGCCAGATGCCCTTTGGGAAAAAAGAATTTCAGGAAAGAAGCTTATTTATCTATATAACAGTAGTGGATTTTCCGACAAAACCGTTATTAATTTGTATTCAAATAAAACTTTTGAAGGTAGTCTTGAAAGTGTGTCTGTTTCTCAATTAGGGTCAGGATCCACTCGAAATTCTTCTAATGGGACGTGGAAAATCAATAAATTATCTAATGGTACCTGGTTGGACCTAACCAATAAGGATGGATCTTCTGAAAGTTTTTTACTTGAGCAAAGGCAAGTAGGAAATGAAATAAATATGAATGGTAAAAGATTTTTTGTGACGGAATTAAACTAAATATTTTCTTATATTTAGTTTATTATAAACCCTAAATTTATTCGTTTTGGCTTCACCCATTTTGTCATCAAACCTTCTACGTTATAGCCTTATTTCAAGTATTCTTCTTGTATTAGGTTATTTTTATGTCAATAAAGAGGAGAAAGCCCCCATTTCAGACCCCAATGACCTAAATCAATTAAATATTGAAGCAAGGACTATTTTTGCCCACCATTGTTATTCTTGTCATGGAGAGGTTAAAAGTAAGGGCGGCCTTCAACTACATACTAAAGCAGCCGCGTTTGCCGGAGGTGATGATGGTCCCGTAATTATACCCGGAGACATAGACAAAAGTGAATTAATACGGCGTATTACGCTTCCACATAGTCACAAAGACTATATGCCCTCAAAAGGAGAAAAACTAACGAAAGATCAGGTTCAAACGCTTATAAAATGGGTTGAAGCAGGGGCACCCTGGTCCGATAGTATGACTACATCGGTTTACAGATTGGCTCCTTTCGAAAATAGGTTGCCTAAAGTGCCCACCTCAAAAAAAGGACTTTCAAATACTATCGATTTATTTGTCGATGTATATTTTGAAAAAAATAAGGTGCAATGGAAAGATCCTGTGGCCGATCCTTTATTTATTCGCAGGGTTTACCTGGATGTTTTAGGATTACTTCCCACGCCAAATGAAATAAAAGAATTCAACGAGGATAAAAACCCTAAGAAAAGGGATAGATTGGTTAAAACATTGTTGTCTAAAGACACCGTTTATGCGCAACACTGGTTAACCTTTTGGAATGATTTGTTGAGAAATGATTATTCTGGAACGGGTTATATAACGGGAGGACGAAGTTCTATAACCCCTTGGTTATATGAATCGTTAACAAAAAATAAATCGTACGACTCTATTGTTCACCAGCTTATCAGCCCTTCAGAACCCTCAGCGGGTTTTATCAAAGGCATTCAATGGCGTGGAACAATCAATGCAAGTCAGCGGGTGGAAATGCAGGCGGCACAGAATGTAGCGCAGGTATTTTTAGGATTAAATTTAAAATGTGCCTCTTGTCATAACAGTTTTATCAGTGACTGGAAACTTGAGGATGCTTACGGTTTTGCTAATATTTTTGCTGAGGAGCCCCTAGAAATTTACCGATGCGACCAGCCTACCGGCAAAATTGCCTCGAATAATCTTCTTTTTCCTTCCTTAGGGACATTAAAAGAAACCACTGACCGAATGGAGCGATTAAAAGATTTGGCAGGACTGTTGGTTCAGGAAAAAAATGGCCGTTTGTCCCGCACTTTTGTTAATCGGATCTGGGCACAGTTTATGGGCAGAGGTTTTATTGAACCCCTTGATTTTATGGATAATCTACCTTGGGACCAGGATTTACTGGATTGGATGGCCTTTGATTTTGTGCGGAACGATTATGATATTAAAAAGGTAATGTATCAGATTTTAACCTCTAAAACCTATCAGCAACCCTCTGTCGCTTTTGAAGAACCTGAAAAATTAATATCAAAAGACTATGTTTTTCAGGGAATGGTTCGCAGGAGGCTTTCGGCCGAACAATTTGCCGATGCTATAAGTAAGGCATTTTACCCTGTTTACACCGACTCAAATTTCGTTAAAAAGCACTTTCCTCAAATGAATGATATTAAATCTCCCTTTGTGAGGGCTTCCATGGTAAAGAATGATATTTTCATGACCGCCCTGGGTAGGCCTAACAGGGAAAATGTAGGGGCAAGTAGAAATAGCCAATCCAATTTAATTCAGGCACTTGAGGTGACAAATGGTCAGATTTTAAATACCAGATTACAGCTGGGGTCAGAAAAATGGTTATTATCCAACCTAAGAAAAGACCAGTTAACAGATTCTCTTTTCCTGAATTTTTTAGGCCGAACCCCGACGGTAAGAGAGAGAAGAGCAACAAATTCCTTATTGTCTGAAAAGCCTAATGGCTCAGAGATTCAGGATTTGGTATGGGCTTTAACACTGCTTCCTGAATTTCAATTAATTTATTAAAAGATTCAAATTTAGTGAAATGATAAATGCATGGAATAGGCGTGAATTTTTAAAAACTGCCTCACAAGCTACCTTAGCCGCTTTGGCTGCTGGCGCACCAATGTCCTCACTACTAACTAGTTGTGCCGGGTCAAAACCAATAGACACCAGTACGGCCGACACAGTTATATTACTATGGATGGCGGGAGGAATGGCACATACGGAAACGTTTGACCCTAAGAAATATACCCCTTTTGAAAAAGGTATGGAAGGAAATCGCGTTCTTTCCACTTTTCCAAGTGTTCCGACAGTTCTTGACGGTATATCATTTTCAGAAGGATTGCAGGAAATTGGCAAAGTAATGGATAAAGGAACCGTTATTCGCTCTTATGTGGCTGCCGATTTAGGACATATTTTACATTCCAGGCATCAATTTAATTGGCACACCTGTTATGAACCGCCACAAACCGTGGCAGCTCCTCACATAGGTGCATGGATAGCAAAAGAATTGGGACCTAAAAACCCCGTAATCCCTGCCTTCATAGATATTGGCCAGCGATTCACCGTAGGAGAAGCCGAGGAATTAAAAGCATTTCACACCGCTGGATTTTTGGGAAATGAATATGGCCCATTCTTTATTCCCGATCCAAGTCAAGGTTTAGATAGCGTTCGTCCACCGATTGGCATGAATTTGAAAAGATTTGAAGCCAGAAATAAACTCTATAAGGAATTGACTTCTACCTCACCTATTGGAGAATATGGTAGTGATTATCAGAAAGAATCATTACAACGTTCTATGGAACAGGCATATAGCCTTTTGCATTCCCCCGAATCAGCCGCTTTTAATTTATTGGACGAGCCAAAAGAATCTTATGATGCCTATAACACCGGTCGCTTCGGACTGGGTTGTTTACTGGCAAAAAGATTGTCCAAACAAGGCGCCCGTTTTATCAGCGTCACCACGGAATACGAACCATTTTTTGGCTGGGATACTCATGACAATGGTCATACCAGACTGGCGGCAATGAAAAAACAAATAGATATGCCTATTGCCCAACTCATCAGGGATTTAGATGAATCAGGGCACTTGGACAGAACGCTAATCATTTTAGCCAGTGAATTTAGCCGCGATATGATGGTAGAGGGACGTCCCGACCTGAAAGTAAAGGAGCAAGTCAATCAACCAGATATTCTGCACGAACTGAAATATTATGGTATGCATAGGCATTTTACTGACGGTTGTTCAGTATTAATGTTTGGCGGCGGTATAAAAAAAGGATTTGCTTACGGAAAAACATCGGATGAAAGACCATGTAAAACCATTGAAAATCCAATAAAAATTGATGGGTTGCACCAAACTATTTATCATGCCCTGGGCATTTCTCCGGAAACAAATTATGACGTTGAAAAAAGACCATTTTATACCACACCCGATGGAAAAGGGAAAGCCGTTATGGATCTTTTCGCATAAAGTGTCGTTGGCAAAGTTCTTAGCAACCCATTTTTTTAATGGAAACCTCATTTTCAGTTAGTTAGCCAGAATAAGTATTTTACTTCATTTTGCCTTGTCCTATCCTAATTTTGAACAAGTTTCCATTTTTGACTTAATCAGAAACATCCTTTCGGTTGGAGCAAAATTGGTATTTAACGGGTAAGAAAAAAGTCCTTTATTAACCTTTTATCGGTTAAGATTATAAGCATAAAAACTACCTAAGTCTTCTTCCTTTATTTTTTCACACCGGGCGAATAAATACGTTTTGCCTGAGACATTACCTTTTGCTTGTCAAGGGTCATCGGCTTGGTTTTCTGCGCTAAAAAGAGAGGAATCTGGTCGGCGAAATGAGGATTATCGGGATGAGAAGAAGCGCCGTAGGTATTTACCGTTTCGATGACAGGAAGTTCATTTTTGGGAAATTTAACCATCATCACGTAGGCATCTCCACCAACAATTTTTCTTTTCCCCCCTTCGTATGGGCGACTCCATTGCGGGGCAAGCAAGTCAGGTAATCCACCCACTGGAAATTCCTGATTCCCGCGTACCAATTTTTGAATATCACCTAAGGCGAGATCTACTTTTCCAAAATTATCCAGCAGGTATTTTTTTGCGTACGCTAAAGCCTTCAATCCCTCCTCTTTAGAAATCGCCCTTGCCTCTTGGCCTCTTAGTGCTTTAGCCAAATATTCATAAACGAGCATAAAAACTGCAGCACCTTTACTTTCGGCGGTCCCCTGGAAATCCCAGGTTTTCAAGGTATTCAAGAGAATATTATCTTGCTCATCTCCTGCATTATCCAAAAGGAAAAGGGAATCGAGTTGATACATAAAAGTCAGTTTTTCAGGATATTGCCTATCGAATTTTATATCTCTGAAGGTTTGAAAATCAATTTTTGGTATCGCTTCAAATCGTTGTCTGAAACGGACACTTCTATTATTTTCCATGGTTTCCCACCCATCGGCAGACGAAAACTGGGAAACTTTTAGATTATCAGCACTTGCTGTAGCTGAGAAAGAAGAGTGATTGGTATTGAACAGAAAGCCGGAGGCCGGATTTACATATTGGGGAAGATCCTTCAGGGGCCTAAACGATGTCCACAAGGTAGTTGAGGTATTTCCTGGTAGTGTTTCGAGCCAATTTAGCTTGGGATCTTCCTTCCTAATTGGCATAAGGGCATTATTTACATAGAAAATCGTATCATACCGATCGGCATAAACGATATTAAACATAGATAAACCCTGCACATTTAATGCGTTATAAAAATCAGTGAAATTCTTTCCCTTATTCATTTGATACCATTGATCGAGCGCTCTAATTTCCTGATTCGCACCTAATCTTACAGAAAAAGCACCTTGTTCATTGATTAAAGTTGGACCATATTTGCTGGAAAAAGCTTTTTTGGAAATAGGAAAAGGTACTCCCTTCACACGTAAGCTCACTTTTCTAATCTGTAACTTTTCCCATTGACCGTCATATTTATAATAATACTTCTTTTTAGGATGCCTTTCGAGTTGAAAAATGTCCATTCTATCGCATAAATTCACAGTATGCGCCCAACCGTAATGTTCATTTACCCCATGTAATATGCATGGACCTCCGGCGAGCAATCCCCCCAAAGCATTCCAACCTTCCTCACTTTGAACATGCGCTTCATAAAATGCTTCAGGCCCTTCATTGGGCTGATGAGCATTTATGGCCAGATAAGCGACCCCTTCTGTTGTCCTGTCAGGATGCACCGCAATGCCATTTGACCCCATTTTGTCATAATCGATGAGCCATTTCACCTGATTATTAAAAATTTGCTGTAACGCCTGGTCCCCCCCATTGAATTTGGTCAGTGCCAATACCGATGAAGCAATATATTCTTTAACTGTGATGGGAAAAACCTTTTTAACGAGCACCTCTTCAGGATGCGCCGCGGCATAATCATTCACACCCTGGACATAACCGGCAATAAGTTTTAAAAAATCGGGAGAAAGGGAATTCCATTTTTCCTCTGTCACCTCCCTGCATTGAAACCAATCAAAAGCATAATCTGCTGCCACCGCATTTTTACCAAAAGCACGTCCCATCGCCTTTTTTGCTGGCAATGCAACCATTTGTAAACTAGCAAACTGATCTTCACAATAGGCCCAAGCCAAACCATAAGAAACTTCAGGATCCGTTTTAGCAAAAATATGGGGAATACCAAAACTATCGCGAACGATGGTTATTTTACTTGGATCTATCTGTCCGTTTACAACATTTAAAAATAAAAATAGCCCAATGACAAAAGGAAACCGCTTCATAAATAAAGATATTTATTACAATATAGGAAAGTTATCACAAGTGTATGATTTATATCAGCGATTTTAATATTTTAAAATTGCATCATTTACAAATCAACTAATTGTATACAGTAAATGTTTACAAATAAATTCTAAAAAAAAACACCCTGGAAAAGCCATACTTATGAAACCCAAAAAGGAAAGTACTGTCAGTTTGAAATTTGTCTATCAAACCTTTATTCACCCTCGTTTAAATAAATTATCTGTTGGTCTTCTTCTCATCATTATCAGTAGATTAGCTAGTCTGATATTACCCGGAGCGAGCAAATATCTCATTGATGACGTCATTCCCAATAAAAATTTACAAGGTTTGGGCTGGTTATTGGCCGCAGTGGTCATTGCATTGATCATACAGTCAGTTACCTCTTATTTTTTGACTCAACTACTTAGTGTTGAAGGACAATATTTAATCTCTCAATTGAGGGTAAAGGTTCAAAAACACATCATACAACTCCCTGTAAGATACTTTGACAACGTTAAAACAGGAGAACTCGTTTCCCGCATCATGAACGATGTGGAAGGAGTGAGAAATATTGTGGGTACTGGATTAGCCCAGATGATTGGGGGTGTCATTACTGCCGTCATTTGTTTGTTTTTACTCGTCGCTATTAGCCCACTTCTGACCATATATGTCTTAGTGCCTGTTATTATATTTGGCCTCATTTCTCTAAAAGCATTTGGAAAAATCAGACCAATTTTCAGGGCAAGAGGCGTCATTAATGCTGAAGTTACCGGTCGATTGACTGAAACCTTAGGCGGCGTTAGGGTCATCAAAGGATTTAATGCCGAGCAACAGGAAATCGATACTTTTGCCAGAGGGGTCGAAAAATTATATCAAAATGTTAAATCCAGCCTTACGGCTACTAGTTTTGTAACCAGTGCCGCTACGCTATTGCTCGGTTTGGCATCAGCGGGAATAATGGGATTAGGTGGTTATCTGATTATGACCAATAAACTGACTTTTGGCGATTTCCTTGCATTCACCCTTTATTTGGGATTTTTAATTGCACCTATTGTGCAAATGAGTAATATTGGGAGTCAATTGACAGAGGCTATTGCTGGTCTGGACAGAACAGAAGAAATCATGCGTTTGCCACTGGAAGCTAATGAAGAAGTGCGCAACGTTACTTTAGACAGGATAAACGGCGATATTCATTTCAACGATGTCAGTTTTGCGTATGATCAAGGAAAGGAAGTGGTAAAAAATATCACTTTTCATGCTCCTCCAGGATCGGTTACCGCATTGGTGGGAACATCTGGTTCCGGAAAATCAACAATAGCTGGCTTGGCAGCCACTTTTTTAAATCCCGATGCTGGAAATATTACGGTGGACGGTATTGATCTGAGCACCATAAGCTTGAAAAGTTTCAGAAGCCAATTGGGCGTTGTATTACAAGACGATTTTCTTTTTGAAGGCAGTATAAAGGACAATATTCTTTTCTCAAGACCTAATGCCTCAACTGAAGAATTGAATAATGCCGTTCATGCCGCGCACGTTCACGAATTTACAGACCGATTTGAAGATGGATTAGATACGTTGATTGGAGAAAGAGGCGTGAAATTATCAGGCGGTCAAAGGCAAAGAATTGCCATAGCCAGAGCTATTTTGGCTAATCCACGGGTCTTGATTTTAGATGAGGCAACTTCAAATCTGGATACAGAAAGCGAATCGCTCATTCAGGAAAGTTTGAAAAGACTTATGGAAGGGAGAACAACTTTTGTTATTGCCCACCGATTGAGTACTATCAGACAAGCCACTCAAATATTGGTGGTAGAACAGGGTAATATTGTGGAAAGAGGTACGCACGATGATTTGATCAAGCTGGAAGGCCGTTATTATTCTTTATATACTTATCAGGCCAGAATTTAAAAGAGCAAAAATAAGCAATAAGGACACCCTTTTATGGCTTTAATACAGCCAGTTTGTAATGTTTCGGACTTATTCCTTTTTTTTTCTTAAAAATACGATTGAAGTAAGGAATATCATAAAATCCACTCTGAAAGGCTATTTCTCTAATGGTAATATCAGTGTTTAGCAGTAAATGGCAGGCTTGTTTAATCCTGAATTCGAGGAGAACTTCTATGAAGGATTGTTGTGTAATACTTTTGAAATACCGACAAAAGGAGGTTGGCGAAAGGTCAGCTATCCCTGCTATTTTTGCTAATGAAATATCTTCTTTATAATGTGTTATGAGGTAGGAAAACACCTTTTGAAACCGGTTAGTTTCTGATACCTTAAAGTCATTTTCTGCGAAAGAAAGATCTATCGGTTTCAGCTGCACGGCTCTACTTATCCTATCTAATATATCCAGTAAAATCAATATTTGTTGTGTTGGCGAGGCAAGTATCATTTCGAATAATCTGGCGGTAATCTTCTTTTTATCGTTTCCTTGAATATCAAAGCCTGCTTTTGATTTGTCAAGAAACATTTTGATAGCTGCAAATTCATTAAGATTAAAAAAATCTTCTCCTAAAAAATACTGATTAAATTGAACCACAATGGCCTCAGATAACTCCGTTTGATTTTCCTTTTGGTGATTTATCCAACAATGAGGTAAATGAGAACCTAAGAAAACCAAGTCTCCATCTGAAAAATCATCTACTTGTTTACCAACAAAGCGCTGCCCCTCCCCTTTTACAATCAAGGTAAGTTCATATTCCGGATGAAAATGAAAGGGGGCATCAAATTGTGGTATCCTAAAATGACGCACGAGCAAGACTTTGGAGGGATCTGATTTTACCTGTTCAAAAACAGCTTTCATAGGATTAAATTTTCTATTTCTAAGTAAAATAGCATAATAAATGATAAAATAAAACAATTATTTGCCAAAAAAGTCAAAGCCCGGGAAGAAAATCGAGTGTAATTTTGAGCGTAAACTAAAAGAATTCATCCAAATGAAAACAACAATTATAGACCAGCCCTTTCAGGTGAGTGAGGAAGCCATCGCATTTTTCCAAAAAAATAGATTTATCAAACTGAAAAATGTGTTGGACGCGGAATCATTAGCTTATTATGGAGAAGCAATTAGTAGAAAAGTGGCAGAAATAAATACGCAGGACAAGCCAATGGAACAAAGAGATACTTATGGAAAAGCTTTTTTACAAATTTTTAATCTTTGGAGAGAGGACGAAACCTGTAAAGAATTTGTGTTAAGTAAAAGACTGGGGCACATTGCTACGCAATTACTTCAAACCAATGGTGTCCGTTTATATCACGATCAGGCGTTGTTTAAAGAGGCTCGGGGCGGAATCACCCCCTGGCATGCCGATCAATATTACTGGCCATTGGCTTCCGACAAAACCGTTACCGCATGGATTCCACTACAGGAAGTACCGTTAGAAATGGGCCCCTTAGAATTCAGTGCTGGAAGTCAGGCGATTGTAGAGGGCAGAGAATTGGCCATCGGGGATGAAAGTGAACAGAAGATAGCGCAAAGACTGAGGGTAACTGACTTTGAACACGTTATTGAGCCCTTTGAACTAGGTGAAGTAAGCTTCCATTCTGGCTGGGTTTTTCATAGAGCAGGTGCAAATGATACCGATCAAACAAGAAAGGTAATGACCATGATTTACATGGACAGTGAGATGAAATTGAAGGAACCGGAGAACGAGAATCAGGTGAATGACTGGAATACCTGGTGTCCGGGAGCTAGCATCGGGGAAATTATCGCCTCGCCTATTAACCCTCTCATTTATTCTAAATGATTCATTGTAAGGCTGCGGTTACTGATGGTAATGGACAATTTTCTATAAAAGAAATTTCCGTTGCTGATCCGACGGGAGATGAAATTCTGGTTAAAATAATGGCTGCAGGCATCTGCCATACCGATTGGGACGCCCAATTTTGGGGCAAACCACTTATTCTTGGGCATGAAGGAGCCGGCATCGTTGTGAAAATAGGTGAAAAGGTGACCGCATTGGCCATCGGCGAAAAAGTCATGCTTAATTGGGCGATACCTTGTTATCAATGTTTTCAATGTCAGTTAGGAAACCAGCATTTGTGTGAACCCAATTCAGCCGTTACCGCGGGTAACAAACGAAGTGGCGGCCATGCAACTTACGAAAGTACTACCTGTGAGGGAAAGCCGATAGAACGTGCGTTCAGTTTGGGCACCATGGCTGAATACACCTTAGTCAGGGAGGCAGCTTGCGTTAAAATACACGTAGAAATGCCCTACCCTTCCGCGGCGATTGTAGGTTGTGGAGTTATGACCGGTTATGGTTCTGTAGTTCATGCCGCTCAGGTTAAAACGGGTAGTAGTGTGGTAGTAATGGGAACGGGTGGCGTAGGTCTAAATGTTATACAGGCAGCCCGAATTACTGGTGCTCAGAAGATTATAGCCATTGATGTGAATCCTGGAAGATTGGAAATGGCGGCAACTTATGGTGCCACACATTTCCTTTTAGCCGATAAAAACGATGCCGGATTGCTTCTTATGTCTCAAAAAGTAAGGGATTTAACTCAGGGAAGAGGGGCAGATTATGCCTTTGAATGTACTGCTATTCCAGCTTTAGGTGCGGCACCATTGTCCATGATACGTCATGGAGGCATGGCGGTTCAAGTAAGCGGTATTGAGCAGGAAATAACCATAGATATGAATCTTTTTGAATGGGATAAAGTGTATATCAATCCCTTGTATGGTAAAACAAAACCACAAATTGATTTTCCCATCCTTCAGGATTTTTATGCATCCGGCACATTGAAATTGGATGAAATGATCACCTCAACTTATCCTTTGGAAAAACTTGGGGAGGCATTTCATGATATGCATGCGGGGAAAAATGCGAAGGGAGTGATTGAATTTGCGGATTGACTACTACTAAAAAAAGGTAACAGACAATCGGATTAATACATTTTATTAAAAAAACACTAATTAACGTACAAATTGTGGTGCATTTACAAAAATTGATTTCATGAAAAAAGCAACAATTTCTACTTTAAGAAAAGAAATGAAAGAATATTTTGATTATGTTTCAAAATCGATGGGAGTAATCATTGTTCCCAGAAATAAAGAAAATGAAGCTATTGTAATCATATCAATTCAAGAATATAATTCTCTTTTGGAAACAGAACATCTTTTATTAACCAATAATAATCGCACCAGAATTCTAGAATCAATAAATCAAATGGCACAGGAAAAAACGGTATTATTTAAGGTGGATTAAATATGAATATTGAAATTACAGCTCATGACTGGGAAGATTTCAATTATTGGCTTGAAAATGATAAAGAAGTTGTCAAGAAAATAAAAGAATTAATAAAAGCAATAATACGGGAGCCATTTAAAGGAATTGGCATCCCAGAACCATTAAAATTTGGTCTTAAAGGTTTTTGGTCCAGAAGAATTAATGGAGAACATCGTTTGGTATATTCAATGTAGATTTCATTATGATAAAAAATACTTAAACTTTTATGCGACAAAGGATTCATTTGCATTTCTCCTTTTTTTAATACGTACCTTTGAAAAAAAAGAAAAATGATTTTCGTAGATATCAAAAATGACATAGCATTCCGCAAAATATTTGGTAATGATGAAAAAACAGCACCACTTATTTCCTTTTTGAATGCTGCATTGCAATTAGAGGGGAATGATCAGGTTGAAAGCGTTACCCTAGTCAATCCATATCAATTTCCACGGATAAGGGGAGAAAAAGCATCTGTTTTGGACGTTAGGGCAACAGATCATTCAGGTCGAATATTTGTTGTTGAAATGCAGGTTGCCGAAAAGAATGGGTTCGATAAACGCGTACAATATTACATTTCCCGGGATTATTCCATGCAGCTTAACATTGGAGATGATTATCCAGTGTTGAACCCCGCTTATTTTATTGGTATATTAGATTTCCCTTTTGGAGAAGGGGATAAATATAATACCCATCATTTAATACTAGAAAAGGAGACTTACGAGCACCTGTTGACAGATATTCAGTTTGCATTTATACAATTACCCAAATTTAATCTCGGCATAGATGAATTAGTTACCCCCATTGACAAGTGGACTTATTTTATTAAAAATGCCACAAAATTAACCTTTATACCTGAATTTGCTCAAGCTGATGAGGGCTTAAAAACAGCATTTATAGCAGCGGATAAACATAATTGGACTAAAGAAGAATGGATAACCTACGATAATACAATGATACAGGCAAGGGATGTAATCCAGGAAAAATTATTCGTAATAGAAAAAGCAGAAGCTATAGGATTGGAAAAAGGTAGAATAAAAGGTAAACTAGAGGGAAAAATTGAAGGCAAAATTGAAGGCAAAATTGAAGGTAAAATTGAAGGTAACTTGGAGGGAAAGATAGAAAAGGAGATAGAGTTAATTTTAGGGATGCATTACGAGGGTTTTAAGATTCCACAAATGGCAAGAATAACCCTTAAGAGTGAGGAAGAAATTATTAGAATTATTAAAGAGTCGGAGCTTTAGCGAAAAAACATAAGTACTTGTCAGAAAATCTCAATCCAGATGGCTCACCATCTCAAGTTAACCTATTTGGATAGCCAATTTTTAAATATTTTTGTTAGGAATGGTAAAAATATATAAACCATCGAAGGTACTAATATCAATGAGATAACTAGTGTTTTGATATATATTGGAAAATTTTCCAAAGGCTTCCCCAAGAGGAAAAATAGAATATTTATTGACGGATAGATAGCTATCCATATCAAGATGGCCATCTTATACTTAGTTGGTGGTTTCATCATTTCTAATTGATTACTGCAATTGAGCCAATGGCCCTTCATGATAACTTAGGTGATTCGATAAAAAGGTACAACATTTAGTAGGCGAACATGGTTCTATCTAAAACCAAGTAATAGCAACTATAATACTCCCGAACCATGCCGAACCTACCATTTAAATTTTATAATAACAAAACATGAAAAAAGTACTTTTAACCGGAGCAAGCGGCTATATCGGAAAGCATATCACCCTTCAACTGCTCAATGAAGGTTATGAGGTACGTGCTTCTGTTCGAAATCTTTCAAAAGCAACAGAAGTCAAAAACGCAGTATTACCCCACCTTAAGGATCAGTCAAATATTGACACCAGGCTTACTTTTGTTGAGTTGGACCTTGAAAAAAATACCGGCTGGAATGAGGCTCTCAAGGATATCGATGTGCTTATGCACACTGCTTCACCTTTCCCCATTGCCTCGCCAAAAGATGAGAATGATTTAATTCAGCCTGCTGTTGAAGGAACATTGCGCGCGCTTCGTGCGGCTAGATCAGCTGGGGTCAAACGCGTAATTCTAACCTCCTCAGTGGCTGCTATTTACGGTTGTGATCTACCCGCTAATAAAAAAGAGTTTGATGAAACTATGTGGACTGATGTGAATCATCCGATCGGTAGAGTAGCCTATACAAAATCTAAAACCTTGGCAGAAAAAGCGGCCTGGGATTTTGTAAAAAATGAAAATCCAGACCTACAGCTAACTACAATCAATCCCGGACTGGTCCTGGGAGCTCCCCTGGATGACAATTTCGGATCATCCATTTCCCTTATTGAGAGAACTTTTAGAGGAAAAGACCCCCTACTTCCCGATTTACAATTTGGCATTGTCGATGTTAAAGATGTAGCTTCAATGCACGTATTGGCAATAAAGATGGAAAAAAGCATTGGTGAGCGTATTATGGCTGCTTCCAAGACACTTTCATTCGTAGATTTTGCAAAGACCCTAAAAAAGACTTACCCAAAAAGCAACGTTAAAACAGGTAAGGCACCCACCCTACTAATTAAGTTCCTATCAAACTTTGATGGAGAGATAAAAGCCATTTTACCATTATTGGGCAGAGACATGCATCTCAGTAATTCTAAGGCTAAATCTATTTTTGGCATTAACTTTATTCCAGCCGAGGATTCAGTAAAAGACTCAGCCAATTATCTACTTGAAACAGGCGTCATTAAATTATAAATAACAAAGTCAGATTGGGCGCAGTTAATTTTAAATTTCCTCCACACAACGAATATTATTTTATGCATATTTCTATTCGAATTTAAAATAGAGGGAACAACTGAAGAAGCTATTCAGTGCATAAGAGACAAGGACTATACCGATAGTTTGCGACTACGTAATAAACCTAATTATAGGCATGGGGATTGTCTTTTCAGCATCAAAAAAAAAGAATTTCAGCTTGGAAAAGGGCAGAATTATAGGGGATTTATGGGTAAATACAGACTTTTGACAAAACATGATGGAAATTATTTTTGACAAAAGGTTATTCCAACATAGAATTCCTGGCCGACAACACTGGCTATTTTGCACGTATAATTTCCATCGGAGATTGCGGAGATGCTTGTTTTTTGGGAATATTTCCCTTAAATAATTTTGAATCAGAATTTTCAGGATTTATAGGATTGGAGCGGACGTCTTCGTTTTAAGTGCAAAGGTTATTTATAGATTGGGTACCTTATATCCTTTTTTTCGCCGATGCGTTACGCATCGGCGAGAGGCCATGAAATGAAAGCAACGTTTAATAACAATCTTCCCAACCAAACCAACGACGTTATAGTTAATCCTCGCAATCCTGAAAATCCTGATTCAAAAATAGTGTATTTAGGGCAAATGGTTTAATGAAACCTATACGGTTTGTAAATCCCCAAAATTTCCATTTCTTACAAAATATATTTAATATATTCAAAAATAATGGTACATAAAAATAATACTTAAACCCAAAAACGGTTAAATAAACTAATATACACCCCATTCTTAGGACAGTTTTACATCAATCTCCATACTTTAATCATTTTCAGCATTGGGACTATTTTATTATCTTCACTAGCTGCCCTTTTTTTGGAGTGTATTAGTATTTATGAAAATTAATTATTTGAAGAATTTCTTTGGTTTATTCAGCATGTTCTTCAACTGCTCAAATTAACATAATTGACCTAAAAAAGTCGTAAATTGCCATAAATTAAACGAAAGTGGACCAATTACCTAATTTACCGGTTGGACAGCAGTATTTCAAATCTGTTATAAATGGGAATGCTATTTACGTTGATAAAACGGAATATATATATCAAATATGCAAACCGATAGACAAAGGGTATTTTTTATCCCGCCCACGTCGTTTTGGCAAATCCTTAACGCTTGATACCATTAATGAACTTTTTTCGGGCAATAAGGCCTTATTTAAAGGGCTGTGGATTGAAGATAAATGGGATTGGACAGATACTTATCCTGTTATCCGAATGTCTTTTGATGCTATAGGACATGAAGGTGGATTGGCGGAAGCCCTGGTTGAAGCGATCGAGGACATAGGAAAAAAATTCAAGGTCACCTTGCATAAAAAACTGCCAGGCACCATATTTAATGAATTGATTGAAGCTGTTGTAGAGAAAACGGGTAAGCAAGTCATTATTCTCATTGATGAATATGATCGTCCGATCGTGGATTATATTGATCCCTACGATTTGACCATGGCAAATAAACAAAGGGATATTTTGAAACAATTTTTCAGCATTTTGAAAAATGCATCGAATAATATCCGTTTTCTTTTGATTACTGGCGTTTCCAAGTTTTCAAAAGTATCTATTTTTTCAGAATTAAATCATTTGGATGATTTGACCCTTGCCCCAGGCTGCGCTACTTTATGCGGTTACACTCAAACGGAATTAACGCACTATTTTGCTCCTTACCTTAGAGTTATGCCTCCCGAGACCCTGGAAAAAATGAAAATGTGGTACAACGGGTATAGTTGGGACGCTGAGAATTTTGTTTATAATCCCTTTTCAGTCCTCAAGTTCTTCAGGCATGGCAGGTATGCAAATTATTGGTTTGAAACAGGAACGCCTACCTTTTTAATAAAACTCATGCGAAAGCGATTCACTTATAAATTGGAGGAAATAGAAGTGAGTAACCTTATATTAGAATCGTTTCGACTTGAAAAATTTGAGGAATTAGATTTGTCCTCCTTGCTTTTGCAGACGGGTTATTTGACCATCAAAAAAATAACACCTACAGAAAAATTCATACTTGATTATCCAAATAAGGAAGTCAGACAAGCCTTCGGACAATTTTTATTGAGCGAATACACCCACACGCCGGTAACTGTACCTTATGGACCTAATATTTTAGAAGCCTTAACCGAAAACAATCTCGAAAACGTCATAAAAATTATCAACGACCTGATTCAATCCGTCCCAGACCAGAACTATGTAAAAGATCAGGAAAAATTCTTTCATGCCATTATCCATTTGATCTTTACCATGGTTGGTTCAGATCCACGCACTGAAATGCACACACCCGCAGGTCGCATGGATACGGTGATTATCACCAATGACCGCATATTTCTCTTTGAGTTTAAAATAGAGGGAACAGCCGAAGAAGCCATTCAGTGCATAAGGGATAGGAACTATGCCGATAGTTTGCGACTTCGCAATAAACCCATCACAGGCGTGGGGGTTGTTTTTTCGGCATCAAAAAAGGGTATTTCAGCGTGGGAAAGGGCAGAATTATAGGGTATTTAAGGATAAATCCAGACTTTTGACAAAACATGATAGATAGGTGTTTTGGTACGGTAAGGAGGAAATGCCAGACCCAGATTTAACCATGTCAAATCCGAGTAGTGAAATAAAAGATGATTATAAAACAGGTATTCCATTTTTAAAATATTGAAGGGAAAATTCTTATTTTTATAGAAATCAAACATTGATTTAACTCAAAGTGGTATTCTGATCGTGAATACGGCAAAAAAATATTTAAAAATGAACTTTAAAGCATTTGATCAGACCATTAAAAAAGAGGCGCGATCTGTTGGCGTCGCCACAAGATAACACAACCATGAAAAATCTATACAAAATGAAAATTTCCTTACCCTTGCACCGACTTTTCTTCGTGCTATTTTGTGTGCTATATTTTTTATCTGGTCAGTCCTCCAAGAAACTCGATCCTGTTCCATTAAAATTTATCTTAAAACAAAATGGCGATCAGATTGAAGTTTGGCAAACGGGTGTTTTAAAACCTGTGGTGGTGCAAAACGCCAAGGCTGATTTCAGACCTTATATTCATCCTATTTTAGCGCCCAATACCACCGTTTCTTTGACACAGTATAGTCCTGAGCACCATAAACACCAGACCGGTTTGTTTTGGGGCTTTACCAGAGTAAATGGGTCAGGTATAGAAAAAGATAGCTTAAATAAATGGTTTTATCGAAAAGATAAACCCGCTGAAATCGAAGCGCAAATAGGTCGAGACTTTTTTCATAATCCTACAGGTAATTACTGGCAAAAAGTAGAGGCGACTATCCTTAAAGCCAGTGGTGATAAATTACAATGGCAAACCGTTTATAATCTGTTAGATGGGAATAAAAAGCCCATTTTAAAGGAAACGCAGACCTGGACATTTTCTCATAAAGACAACAAACATCTATTGTCATTAGAATGGGAAGGTGAAGCTATTGAAGATATTACCATAAATGAATTTGATTATGGTGGTTTGTTTTTAAGAATGCCATGGAAAGCAGGTGTTCAGGGAGAAGCCGTGAATACTGCCCGTCAAATAAACCAAAAAGCAGATGCTCAACGTGCTCAGTGGGTTGATGTCGGTATGGCTATTGATGGCTTAAAGGATTGGGGGCATATTGCCCTTTTTGATCATCCAGATAATGATGCATTTCCAACTACCTGGCGGGTAGATGGTCAACTGGGGATTGGGCCTGTCAAGGCAAAACAAGGAGATTGGCATATTAAAAAGGGTCAGATGGCTACTTTTCAGCATCAGGTTGTCGCCTATTCGGGTACCCTAAATAATATGGAAATGGATAATCTTTGGGGAGATTTTTCCGGAGATAAAGGCATGTACAATACCGCCTCTCTTTGGGGCATTGCTCAACAGGAGGGCAGAGATGCTAAATTTTTAAGCCCCGAAGAGGCCGTGGCAAATATGACCATGAAAGAAGGATTCAAAGTCAATGTTTGGGCTGCTGAACCCATGATTACCCAACCTATGGCCTTCTGTTGGGACGATAAAGGGCGCCTGTGGATTGCAGAAAACCGTGATTATGAGTCGCGGGGTCACGGTTTTTCAAACGCAGGAAATAGCCGTATTTTAATCATTGAAGATACCAATCACGATGGTATAGCGGATACTAAAAAAGTGTTTTTAGAAGGTATCGCTTTCCCCGCTGCTATGGCCGTTGGTTTTGATGGTTTGTATTTGGGCGCACCGCCTAATTTACTATTTGTACCCGATAAAAACCACGATGATAAAGCGGACGAAAATGATATTGAAGTCCGTCTGACTGGTTGGGGTATTCGCGACAGACATGAAACATTGAACAGCCTGCATTGGGGACCCGATGGCTGGTTGTACGGCTGTCAAGGCTTTGCAACCCCTTCAAAAGTGCGCAAACCCGAAGGAAAAGGACGGCTTTACAGACATAAAGACCCTTTCCCGGAAGATATTTTGGATGGAGATGGCGTAGATATCAATGGTGGTGTGTGGCGGTATCACCCCTTAAAAGATAAATTTGAAGTGGTGGCTCATGGTTTTAGTAATCCCTGGGGCATTGATTTTGATGCCAAAGGACAATTATTTATCAGTGCTTGCGTCATTCCCCATATATGGCACGTGATTCCGGGAGGTATTTATCACAGGCAGGGAGGACAGCATTTTAATCCTTATTTTTATAGCGATATTCGAACCATTGCCGACCATAGCCATCGGTCTGCACATGGAGGTGCCAGAGTATATCAATCGGACGCATTTCCCGCAGAACACAAAGGCCGTATTTTCATGGCAAATATCCACGAACATGCCGTCTTATCAGATATTTTACAGCCAAAGGGCTCTGGTTTTATTGCCAAACACGGCGATGAATTGCTTCTGGCGAATAATGCACAATGGGTAGGTTTCAGCATGGAAGTTGGTCCTGACGGCGGACTTTATGTATTAGACTGGCACGACGCTGATATTTGTGGAAAGGAAGTATTGAATGGTGAAACTGGCCGTATTTTTAGAATAATGCCTGAACAATCATTGGCACAAAATTTTGAAAACAGATTTGCCGATTTGAATACTTTTACGGATAAACAATTGGTAGAATTACAAAAAAGTCCGAGTGATTGGCATGCAAGACGCGCCAGAGTAATCCTGCAACATAGAGCGCATAAAGGCAAAGTAGATAAAAATGCCATTGATGCTTTACAGGCCATTTACAAGCAAAATGCCAATGCAGATTACAGGCTTCGGGCGATGTGGACCTTGAATATTACCAATCAATTTACTTCAAATGATCTCCTCGCAGCATTGTCCGATAAAGATGCACACATACGTGCCTGGGCCATTCAATTTCTATGTGAAGACAAAAACCCCTCTGATGAAGCTATTTTAGCCTTTATTCGCTTGGCAAAAGAAGATCTTTCTCCTGTTGTGCGCTTATATCTGGCTTCCTCAATGCAACGAATCAACAAAGAAGCTGCCTGGAATCTGGCAGAACAACTGGCTTTGCACAGCGAAGACGCATCTGATCATAACCTACCTAAAATGCTTTGGTTTGGCTTGGAACCATTGGTAAAAAATAATCCTGACAGAGCGATTACCCTGGCTAATAATGCAAATATCCCTTTGATTTCACAATACATTTCACGACGACTGATAGATGCCAATATGCCTGAATTGGTGCTTGCTACCCTCAGTAAAAAGTCTAAAAATCAAATACTTATTTTGGAAGGAATGCGTGATGGTCTGGAGGGTCGTTTTGATTTGAAAGTACCCAGAAACTGGCCGGCTGTTTACGCGAAATTGAAACGCAATAAAGGAAAAACGGAACAATTAGCCAATCAGATTGCCCAAAGGTTCGGTGACACGGAAGTACTTGAAAAATCTATGGTAACGCTCAAAAATAAAAATGCGACAAATGTTACCCGTATTCAAGCTATACGGGATATTTCCGTTCGAAAAGGAGATGCTTTACTGGCTGAGATACCAAATTTAATCAATGAACCTGCTTTAAGAATGGAGGTTATTCAGGCTATCGCAAATTACGATGTTGAAATACTGGGAAAATTACTTTTGTCAAAATACAAAGAATTTAGTGAGGCAGAAAAGCAGCAAGCTATACTAACTCTTTCCTCCCGGCCTCGATATGGCTGGCTTTTGACGCAAGCTTTAAAGGAGCAAAAAGTGCCCAAAAAGGACATACCCGCTTATACTGCCAGGCAGTTATTGCGCGTAGTTGGTAGCGGTTTTATTGAAGTTTGGGGACCCATTGAGCAAGAACCTTCCCTCGCTAAAGCTTATTCCAAATACCAGAAAATGATAACTGCTAATGCCCTGGCAACAGCTAATGCGAAAAAGGGGGAAGTGCTTTTTCAGGTGGCTTGCGGAAGTTGCCATAAAATGTATGGCAAAGGTGGTGACATTGGTCCTGATTTGACAGGATCAAATCGGGGAAATCTCGATTATCTCTTGTTTAATGTCCTGAATCCAAGTGGTGAAATACAAGATGATTATAAATTGGTTGTCGTTACAACGCGCGATGGACGCACCTATTCTGGAAATGTGGTGGGTGAAAATGAACGCCAACTCACTATGCGCATGGTGGGTCAAGAAGCAGCTATCATTAATAAATCTGATATTCAATCGCGGGAAGTACAACCTACTTCGTTGATGCCTATTGGTTTATTTGACCCTTTGGATGAATCCGAATTATTAGATTTGGTGAAATTTATGCAAACCTTTAAGTCAAAATAATGGAATAAGTGGGGCTGTTAAGCCAAAAATATAGATTATGTCATGAGAAAAACAAATATTTTAAAAGGGAAAAACTTAGTGTTTGGACTACTCCTTATTTTATTCTTTAATGAAAATAGTTTAAATGCTCAAAAAGTATGTATTGAAAACAATAAAGATCAGATTGTTGGCTTGAAAGACGGTTTCCGCTATGAATTATGGAACCAATATGCTAAGGGTCATGCTTGTATGACTATTTCTGACGGCGCTTTGTTCAGCGGAGAATGGAGTGACATAGAGAATTATCTTGCTCGTCGTGGATTGTCCTTTGACAAAAAAAGGAAGCATCAGGAGATTGGGGACTTTTACGCTACTTACGATTGTGATTATAATCCTTCTGAAGGCAAAAATGGTAATTCTTATTTGTCCGTCTATGGCTGGACAGTTGAGCCTTTAATTGAATATTATATTATTGAAGATTGGCGAAACTGGGTTTCCTACATGTCACCAGATGCTACTTTTAAAGGTTCTTTCGATATAAATGGCAGCATCTATGATATTTATACAAAAACAAGAGTTGAGAAACCCTCTATTGTTGGGATCACAACATTTGAACAATATTTTAGTATCAGAAGAGAAAAACGTAATAAGGGTAGCATCCATATTTCAGATCATTTTAACAAATGGGAATCTCTCGGCTTGAACATGGGGAAATTACATGAGGTATCTTTCGTTGTAGAGGGCTACAAAAGTAGTGGCAGTTTTGATTTTGAGGAATTAAATGTCTTTGTAAAAAGGAATAAATGAAACTTTTCGTTGTACTAAAACTGTTTACTAAAAATGATTGTATACAAACTTTTGAAAAAACCTTTTTTCGGGCAATTTATGGTCAATTGGAGAAATCCACTGACTGAAAATGAGAAAAAGAATTGGAAAGAAATTTCAGTACTAAGTAAATCTGGTGCAATATTATCTGGATTATACGCCATAACAGATAACCCTAAAGCGACCATTGTTTTAGGGCATCCAATGGGAAAAGAAGCTAAAGGTTTCTTCTTAAAAAATGGTTATACCGACTTATTATTAAGTAATGGTTATAACGTTGTAATTTTTGATATAAATGGTTTTGGAGAAAGCAGCATGGGTAATTTTTCCTTTTATGAAGATATAGTTTCGATCAGTAAGAAAGCGAAGGAATTATTTCCAAACCTACAAATTGGATATCATGGAATCTCTTTGGGAGGACAATATGCCACTATATCGTTTGCGGATGATTCGCATTGTTATGATTTTGCAATCATAGAAAGTGCACCTACAACCTTAGATGAATTCTGGATTCATTTTCCATTTGCATACAAGGCGTTGAAACTATTCAATGTATTTATGCCAAAATATAAAACCAAAATAAATATGGTTGAAAGGATTAAAGAAGCTAAAAGATTAAAATCTATTTTATTTATTTATTCAGACACTGATAATTGGGCAACATCGGGTATGGGCAAAAGATTTCATGAAAATTCTGCCGTTTTATCCGAACTATGGACTGTTCCGGTGGCAAAGCACGCCATGATCATAAAATCAGATTTCAGCGACCAGTATAAGCAAAAAATAGTAGCCTATTTTGACCATTCAATTAATACATAAAAATTGGAGTAATTTGCAAGCTATCAGTGAAAAAAAATCATATTTCTAAAGCTTCTCAATTTCTTCCTTCGTCAAACCTGTTGAAGCAATAATAGTCGCTGTTAAGACGCCCATATCTTTTAGTGATTTTGCTATTTCAATTTTCCCTTCCAATTTCCCTTCGATTTTTCCTTCCAATTTTCCATCACCAAAGGCCGTGTCAAAGGCACCATTCAAATCTCTAAATATTTTCAGACTTTTCTCATAGTTATCCATTTCTATAGAACCCAAATTGGCAAGTTCTGCCTTCTCAAATGCCTGTTTAAACACTTCGTCTTTGATACTTAGCGGGATAGTCTGGAAATCCTCCAAATGTTTGATAAAATAGAGCCACTTATCCAATCTTGTTTCCAACTCAGTTTCCCCCTTATGGAAATTTGGCATCTCAAAATAAATAAAAGTCAATTTCTCGTAAAACGTCTTTCCATTTTGATTCTTAAGCTTTATCGTATGTTTAAATTCGTTGGTTTCAGGGTCTAATTTTTGGTTGTCAAAGGTAAAGTCTAAAATACCTATGCAATAAACCGCTTTCATATTAAAATCCCAAAATCCTTTTTCTGCTTGTTCCCTAATAGGAAAAGTAGCGTAATAAAGGGTTCTTTCTCTGAAATAATTTTGTTTTGCCTTTTGTAGCTCTACTATGAATTTTTCCCCCTTTTCGTTCTCGCAATAAATGTCATAGACGGCTCTACGATTTGTGTCAGTCTCTCCCAACTGTTCATTATTCTTAAAGGTCAGATCTACAATTTTGTCCGATTCAGGCAAAAGTGAGTTCAGGAAATCCAACAATAAGGGTTTACTAGCCTCCTCCCCGAAGATTTTCTTAAATCCAAAGTCTGTAAATGGATTTATAAATTTTGCTTTCATATTTTGTTTTTACCACCAATTTCCTGGCTATAGTAAACTTACAACTATTTGAGGAGGTATGCCTAAATAGTGTGGTAAAGGAAGATATGTGTCTTTTCATCTGACTTCAAAAAATCAGGTATTTTGTCCCAAAAAAAGCTTAGCTAAAATTGTATCTTGACGTGGAAAAAGCGATGTATGCATCGTCTTATAACCGACAGGTTCAATCTAATATTCACCCCAAATCTCTGTATCTGATTCAAAATTGAGTGTTTTGGCAATTCTAACATGGAAACACGCCGCGTGAAAGACGATGCGGCAACACTTCGGCGAAAAGCATTAATAAAAGTACTCTAATTTAAATTCAATGCAGGAGTCATCTAATTTCCACCCTCACTTTAGTATTCTTGGTAGTAATATGTATATTTGACCCCGTGATGTGCGTGTGTTACCGTATTCATACATAAACCCTGTTCGTTCAACTTTTTATCCTTCAAAGCCCATGGTTCCTATCGATAAAATCGAGGTGAGGAATTTAAATATCGAGGATTTTTCCGCGCTAATCTCTGACCTGAAATCTTTACCTAACGAGGAGCTGGCAGTCCAATGGACAGAATCCCAAATAAAAAAATTACTTGGCGTTTTTCCTGAAGGCCAAATCGTAGTTCTGGTGAATGGCAAGGTCGTAGGATATTCCCTATCCATCATTTTGTCCACCGAGCAATTGGAAAAAATGCCACATTTCAGGGAGATAACCGGGAATTTTTCCTTCACAACCCATCAGTATGAAGGAGATTTATTGTATGGTCTAGATACGTTTGTACTCCCCAAATTTCGCGGCTTACGTCTCGGACGAAGACTTTCAGATGTTCGAAAAGAATGGTGTGAAGAAAGGAACCTAAGTGCTATTATCACCTATTCCCGTATGCCCAAACAGGTAGGGGAATCCTTAAAAAATCCAAAGGATTATATACGGAAAGTAAAATACAAGGAGCTTCAAGATCCTATTCTGGGCTTTCATCTGGCGAATGATTTTCATATTAAAACTATCCTTCCCGACTATTTTTCAGGCGATAAGGAACAGACATTGAGCACAGTTATCCTGGAATGGAATAATATTTTTTATCAGAAAAGAACACGGGAAATCAGTTATCGGACCAGTGTGGTCAGGGTTGGACTTATCCAATGGCAAATGCGTTTATTCCCTTCCATGGATGCGCTTTGTGAACAAATTGAATATTTCGTCGATTCTGTCGCCAGCTACACCTGTGACTTCATGCTTTTTCCGGAATTATTCAACGCGCCTCTTATGGCGGAATTCAATCATTTGAGTGAACCTGAAGCTATCAGGGAGTTATCCGCATTTACCATACCACTGAGAGATAAATTTTTGGAATATGCTGTTTCCTACAATGTTAATATTGTAACGGGAAGTATGCCTTTGATGGAAAACGGGCAATTGTTAAACGTTGGCTATCTCTGTCGGAGAGATGGAACGTTTGAACGCTATGAGAAAATTCATATCACACCGGCAGAAGTAGATTCCTGGGGCATGGCCGGTGGAAGTAAAATGGAGGTTTTTGATACCGATTCCGGCAAAATTGCCGTAGCTATCTGTTATGATGTTGAATTTCCTGAAATGTGCCGGATTCTGGCCGACAAAGGGATGCAGATATTATTCGTTCCCTTTTTGACTGATACTCAAAATGGATACATGAGGGTTCGTTATTGTGCCCAGGCAAGAGCCATTGAAAACGAATGCTATGTGGTCATGGCAGGTTGTGTAGGCAATTTACCGCAGGTTCATAATATGGATATACAATATGCGCAATCTGCTGTGTTAACACCCTCAGACTTCGCTTTTCCTTCTAATGCAGTGAAAGGTGAGGCTACGCCAAATACAGAAATGACCCTTATCGTTGATATTGACCTCGACCTTTTGAGAGAATTGCACGAATATGGTAGTGTGCGAAATATGAAAGATCGCCGCTTGGAACTTTACGAAATAAAACCTCCTGCGTAATTATTTTTTCCTTATGTGATAAAGGTAACTGAAGTACCTTTTTTATTGGCTCATCTTTGTATTGTATTTAATTCATCACTTCAATACAAGTACAATGAAACCAAACATGGGATCCATCGACAAGATGATTAGACTCATCTTCGCTGCAGTTATTTCCGGCTTATTAATTGGAAATGTCATTTCCGGTATCTTCGGCTATGTTTTGCTCGCATTTGCCGCCGTCTTTGTACTCACTAGTTTTGTGAGTTTCTGCCCATTGTATCTACCCTTTGGCATTTCAACAAGAAAAAAAGACCAGTAAATCGATTGGACCATGCCTTTTTTACAAACACATAAACTAACTATTATAGGGGTATTGATAGGCGCTATTGGCGGATACTTATACTATTATCATATTGGATGCGTATCCGGCACTTGTCTAATTACCTCAAAACCATTAAACAGCACCCTTTACGGCTCTGTTATGGGTGGCTTATTCTTAAACATGTTTCAAAAGGAAATTACTAAACAATCATAACATGACTTTGCAAAACATTTTAAAAGAGAAAAAAGGAACTATTGTAGATGTTCGTTCTCCAGAAGAATTTATGGGTGGAAATGTAGTGGGATCCATAAATATTCCCTTACAGGAAATTCCACAACGTTTGGAAGAATTAAAAACATTGAACCAGCCCATTATTCTGTGTTGTGCCTCTGGTATGCGCAGTGGACAGGCTCATGGCTTTCTGAATCAACAAGGTATTACTTGTATGAATGGCGGTGGTTGGACCGATGTGAATTATTATCAAGTGCAAACTAACTAAATCTATTTATCATGGATGCTCATTATTATCATGTAGATGTAAACTGGCAAGTTGATCGCAAAGGATCCTTGTGCTCCCCTGAATTATCCAAAGAAAATGGTCCATGCCTTGAGGTGGCAACACCTCCTGAATTTCCTAAAGGCATGCCAGGTATCTGGACACCTGAACATTTGTTTACAGCTGCTGTAAGCAGTTGCCTGATGACTACATTTCTTGCCATCGCCGAAAATTCCAAACTTAATTATGGAAGTTTCAGCTGCCCGGCAAAGGGTAAATTGGAACAGGTAGATGGTAAATTCATGATGAGTGAAGTGACTCTCTCTCCTATGGTTACCATTTTTGATGAAAAAGATGAGGCTAAAGCACTAAGAATTTTAGAAAAATCGGAAGCTGCCTGTCTTATTTCAAATTCAGTGACTTCGAAAATAATAATGATACCCACCGTTAAAACTATAATGCATGAAGGAGTTGTGGCTTAGAATATCCACTCAGTGGACAATTATCCGGGTATTTTATTTGTTAACCGGCTTATTTATCGCTTCTCAAGCGTTCATAGAAGGTCAATGGTTTGGCGCCATATTTGGCATCTACTTTACCTCAATGGGTTTATTTGCCTTCGGTTGTGCCTCCGGTGCCTGCTTTTCAGGCGCTTGCGAAAAACCAACCGTTAACAAAGCAGATTAATTAAAGCGTCCGAAGGATAGTATTTCAAGTGATTATTTCGCCTGAAATGCTGTCTTTTCGGACACTTTTCATTTATACAAGAAAAAATAGAGAATATACTTATATTTAGAGAACGCAAATTTCTCATTAAGTATATTTCCAATGCTAAGAACCATTCCTACACCTTTCTTTCTTCTCTTTTTTCTATGCTTTTTTGCAAAAAATGCAATGGCTCAAAATAGAGATATTAGTTACATGTCCTCAGGTGGCAAATTACACCCGCTTCAGGCAAATATGGACATCAGACATTATACCATCATTCTGGATGTGGATATTGATAAAAAAACGATTTTCGGTTCCACAGAAATAGATATGATTCTTTCAAAACCCTCAGATACTATCTTATTGGATCTGGTGTACCTGCTGAAAATTGAAAAAGTTAAAGCAAATGACAAACAAGTCAATTTTCAACATGTAAAAGATAAAATTTATATCACATCCACCAGCCCATTTCAAGCTGGAAAACAAAAAATTACCATTTATTATGGTGGAGAACCTCCCGTTGCCGTGAAACCTCCCTGGTTTGGAGGATTTACCTGGACAAAAGACAGAAGCGGAAATCCCTGGGTAGCCATTAATTGTCAAAAGGAAGGAGGCCGCCTTTATTTTCCTTGTAAAGATCATCCGAGTGACGAACCAAACGAAGGGGTAGATTTGTTCATTACCGTTCCCGCTTCCCTGGTGGTCGCTGGTCCTGGTCTTTTGATGGATGTAAAGACCAAAAAAGAAAAGAAAACATTCCACTGGAAAACAAATTATACCATCAGTAATTATTGCATTCTATTTAATATTGGCAAATACGAAGTGATCAGCAAAGATTATAAAACCATTGATGGAAATATAGTACCCATCCAATATTATGTTTTGCAAGAAGACACCGCTCAAGCAAAAAAAATCATTGAGCTGAAGGAAAGGGATTCCAGAGTATTAGAAAAATATTTCGGCGAATATCCATGGGTTAAGGAAAAAATTGGCATTGCCGCTGTCCCAAATCCTGGTATGGAACACCAAACCATGATTACTTTCCAAAACAAATTTGATTATACTGACATTGGAGGTCAGCCCTACTCTGCCAACTTGTTTCACGAATATGCCCATGAATGGTTTGCCAATAAAGTGACCAATAAAGACTGGGCGCACATGTGGATTCAGGAAGGTATTGCCACTTACGCAGAAGCATTAATACACTTTGAACTTGGCGGTCAGGCAGCTTATGATGACCTTATAAACAGACATCGACGATCCATAAGAGCTAAAAAACCTATGGTTGGCGCTGAGGAATTATCAGAAGACGAAACGTATAATGGAAATGATATTTATACGAAAGGATCCTTTTTTATGCATTCCCTTAGATATGTTTTAGGCGATGAGATTTTTCTTCCAACGTTAAAAAAATTGGCCACTGATCCTAAATATACCTATGATCAATTTGTCACTACTCAAGATGTAGAACAACTATTCAGCATGGAGGCAAAACAGGACCTGAAACCATTATTTGATTTTTATACCCGCACCAACGATGTCCTTGATATCGCCGTAAAAGAAGTAGGTGCAGGTAAATTTACCATCAAATTAAATAACTTTTTCATGGCCCTACCCATGGATATCACCACGGAGAAAGGAACGACAAAAATGCTTATTCCAAAGGAAGGTATCACCGTTCAAAGCGCTTTTCCCCCACAGGTGGATTTGAAAAATAATTATCTCAAAAAAATAAGCATACAGTAATGAAGTTATATCATGCGCTTATTTATCTGTTTTTACTCAGTGGAAGCACCCTGGTTTATGCAGATAAATATCCTAAAAATCACAACATTGATATCATACATTATAAGTTTGAACTGAGGTTATCTGATCAGTCAGACGAAATAATGGGTAAAGCCTCGCTACACATTTTATTTAAAACAGACGATTCAAAAAAAATCCGCCTTGATTTAATTAATAAAACGGACGCGAGAAAAGGTAAAGGAATGGCTATTGACTCCATTTATAGCCAGCATCATAAAATAAAATACACCCATTCAAATGATGAGGTATTCTTGTTTTTTGATACCCCTCCCGAAAAAGATGAAAAGCTTGAAATAAGCATTGTATATCGGGGAATCCCGGCTGGAGGTCTGAAAATTGGCCCCACCAAATATGGACAGCGCAGTTTTTTCAATGAAAACTGGCCGAATCTGGCACGCCACTGGTTACCTTCTATTGACCATCCTTATGATAAGGCAACCAGTGAATTTTTAGTCAAAGCCCCCTCAAAATACAAAGTGGTATCCAATGGACTGTTGCAGGAAGAAACCCATTTGGACAAATCATTTACCCTGACCCATTGGAAGCAATCTGTGCCGGTGTCTCCCTGGTTGTTTGTTTTAGGCGTTGCCGAATTTGCCGTTCAAATGGTGGACGAATTCGAAGGAAAATCAATTCAAACCTGGGTATATCCTCAAGACAGAGAAAAAGGATTCATCGATTTTTCCTATCCAACTAAAGATGCTCTGTCCTTCTTTTCCTCTTATGTAGGCCCATTTGCTTATGAAAAGCTAGCAAATATTCAAGCAGCAAGCGTTGGAGGTGGTATGGAAACCTCCTCTGCCATCTTTTATGGTGAAAATTTGATAACAGGAAAACCCGATAATAAAAGACTTCAAGACGTAGTCATCCATGAATTGGCGCATCAATGGTTTGGCAATGCGGTGACGGAATCTACCTGGGACGATGCCTGGTTAAGTGAAGGTTTTGCCACTTATTTCACCCTACTTTACCAAGAACATGCTTATGGTTACCAGGAATATATCAATGGTCTAAAACTGGCCAAAAGACGTGTAGATAATTACACCAAAACGGACTCCACTTTTAGCATTATCAGTGACCGCACAGCAGAAAGTGGTATTGTGACAAATACGCTGACTTATCAAAAAGGAGCGTGGATTTTACACATGTTACGACATAAAATAGGTCATTTTGCTTTTAAAAATGGTATTCAGGCGTATTACAAAAAATATTTTAACGGTACGGCTACCACCGATGATTTCAGGGCAGAGATGGAAAAATCTTCCCAAAAAGATTTAAAGACCTTTTTTCAGCAATGGCTGTATCAACCTGATCCATTAAAAATAAAAACATCTTATGTTTACGATGAAACCTTGAAAGAACTTCAATTAAAGATCGAACAGATACAGTCTTCCGGTATTATTTTTGAATTTCCTCTTGAGCTGGAAGTGTATAATCCACTGCTGAATGGTACCACCTTCCATGAATTTGAGATAAAAGAAAAGACAACGCTTTTGAAAATTCCGATGAAACTTGCCCCCGGTGGATTGAAATTCGATCCGAGAAGCATTCTCCTGGCAGAATTTTTTTAAGTTTATTTTATGACAAATCATTAAGACTTCTATTTTGAAATAAGCCTGATTTTATCATTTGAAATTATTTACTTTACAAAAAAATCAACCTATGACCCGAATGATTGGCATGATAGCCACCCTCCTGTTTTTACATATCCATGTAAATTCAACTGCACAAAATGTAGATAACCGATATTTTGAAATGCGCACTTACACCTGCCACCCTGAAAAAAGACCTGACCTCATCAAACGATTTCAGGACCATACCCTTCGGCTTTTAAAAAAGCATGATATTGACAACGTGGCTTATTTTTTACCCACTAAGGAAGATTCTTATTCGCTTACTTTCATTTTAGGATATCCGTCACAAGAAATGAGAGATAAACTATGGAATGAATTTGGCGCTGACCCAAAATGGAAAAAAGCAGCGGCGAAATCGGAGGCGAATGGTAAATTGGTAGCGAAAGTAGATCAGACTTTTTTAAAAATGGTTCCTGAATTAACTACGGCTATTTCTCCAAATACGGTAGCTTTAAATCAGGTTTTTGAGTTAAGGACCTACACCTGTTTGCCAAATCGTCTTCCGGCATTGAAAGCCAGATTCCGGGATCATACCCGTGCTTTATTCGAAAAGCATGGCATGAAAAATGTGGTATATTGGGAGAGCGTTGAAAAGGATGGAACCCAGCCTAAATTGATTTATTTATTATCCCATAGCAGTGAAGCTGCGGCTAAAGCGTCTTTTGATGCCTTCCGTATTGACCCTGAATGGATTAAAGCCAGTACTAACTCAGAATTAGATGGTAAAATTGTACAGAAAGTTGAATCTGTATTCCTAAAACCACTCCCCTTTTCCCCTTTAAAATAAATATCTAATATCAGCTATAGATTTTCTGCATGGCTATACGGAATTGTTGCATTTCTTCCATAGTACCAGTAGAAATTCTGCTCCACTCGATAAGGGGAGGGAAAGGTCTTCCGGCCTGAACTCCCCACTTTTCTAACTCTTTATTAAATGCACCCAATTCTTTTTTGGGCTTGAAAAATACGAAATTAGTATGCGAGGGCATGTAAACCAGGCCTAAACTATCCAACGTTGCATAAATATGATCTTTTGCCTCCTTATTTTTCAATAAACTAAAAGCATAAAAGGCCTTATCGGCCAATGCCTCTTTAGCGGCAACCATACCTACGGTTCCTACAAAAGCAACCCTATTGGCAATTAATTTCGAGGCCATTATGGGATTTGCCACCAAATAGCCCATTCTTAGTCCAGCGAGACCATAAACCTTTGAAAAAGTTCTGGATACAATAACATTTAGCCCTTGTTTGACCAATTCCACCATGCTCGGATAATCAGGTGTGGTAATAAAATCAAAGTACGCTTCATCGACAAACACGGTAGTTTTCTCTGCCGCTTGTTTACAAAAAGACCTTAGGTCATTTTCTGGAATCAAGGTACCTGTTGGATTATTCGGATTACAAACGAAGATGAGCTTTGTGTTTTCATTTATTTTAGCAGCCATACCCACTAAATCGTGATCTAAGGAAGGCTTAACGGGAATCTTATGAATTTTTGCGCCAAACTGTTCAGCATAAACCATTAAGGAATTGAAAGTAGGATCAGGTGCAATGATTTCACCCCCTTTCCAACCTAGGGTAAGACCGGCTATTTTTAACCCTTCTGTGGAACCCGCCGTAAGCACGATGTGGTCCTTACTTACACCTTCCCAATCGGCAATGGCTTGCAATAACTCATCCTGGTAAGAAAAAGGATACCTGCAAACCACATCCATTTTGTCAATGATCGCCTTTTTTACCCGTTCAGAAGGGCCGTAAGGATTTTCATTTGAACTCAATCGAGCCATTGGATTACCCGGCATTGGCATGAATGGCTGCTCAGCCAAACTTTCGGTGGCAGGTAACTTTTGCTGCAGGGAAAGCGAGGCCAGCGCTAAACCGCTTAATCGGAGCCAATCTCTTCTTGATACAGGTTGCATACACTAAAATATTAGGGTTTTCTGAAATAAAATCTCGAATTACTTCAAAAATAAGAAAACCAATCTTATGAAGAACAGAATCCCTAAAATTTTCTGAACGTTTATAATTTTAATTAAAAGAGGGTGGTAGGTATTAAAACCTGCCACCCTCTTTCTTTTTATAAATTGTTATTATTTCTTCTTCTTGCTGGTTATTTTAGGCTTTGCTGTCAACTGATAGGTAAATGAAAACACATGATCTCCAGCAGAGAAATTACCTCCTGTTAAGGGAAAGTCAAATTGATAACCAATACCAAAAGGATGTTTGGATACCAAGGCATTTAATCCAACAGATTGGCTTCCATTTATGGTTCGGTAACTGAAATTTCTATAAACAGGTGCCAGACTGAAAAAAGACCCTTGTGCGGTCAAAAACCGTATTTCACCCAAAACATCCAATTGATAATCTGCATTTTCCTGTGTTCGGACAACCAAACTGGGCCTAATCACTAACTTATCCTTTATTGGTAATTCCAATCCAGTAGATACAAACACTGTTAATGCATTCTGAAGATCATTTTCATCGGTAAAAACAGGATTGAAAAAAGGTAGAAAATTATAGGCAGAAACACCAATAAAATAACCATGCGAAAAGAAATTAAATCCAACATTAAAGTTAGGGCTCACGTGATTGAACTTTGATTCATCATTGAAAATATCATCATCCACCTGATCAGCAAGTAATCTTATCTTATTTACCCGAAATTGATTCACGTTAGCTGATAACCCAAAGGAAAATCCTGAGGGTTTTTTATCCCCCTTTTTAGTGGTAATGATATGATAGGCAAAAGTCGATTCAACGCCTGCATACGAACTGGCTCCATTCTGGTCCTTAAATAAATTGAAACCCACCCCAATTTTACTTTTTGAAAAAGGATAATCTGCAGAAATAACTTGCGAATTGGGCGAATTTTTAAATCCCGCCAATTGCTTTTTATATATCACAGTGGCACTTCCATGTCCTTGACTACCCGCTAGAGCTGGATTGGTTAAATAGGGTTTGAAAAAATTCTGATTTTGGAAAAGAAAATTCTGCCCGCTTACAGCGAAATTCAAACCCAACAAAAATGAAAAGAAAATAATAACTCTCATGATTTAATTACTTTATTAAAGTGAAATTTCCTTTGCGGATATCCTCTTTAGTTACCTGAATAACATACCAATAGTCGCCTGCAGAGGCAGGAATCTGTCCAATCATTCCATCCCAGCCTAGCGAGTCTCCTGCATATTCAACCAATAATCTACCTGTTCTGTCGAAAATATAAACTTTAGATTCCGGGTAGAAAACAAGCGCTGGAATTTCCCAGCGATCATTATTACCATCACCATTTGGAGTGAAAAAGCTGGAAAGCTTCACCTCATTGTCTATCACATTGAATAAGGTTTGACAAGTTTTGTCGCCTACCGTAATCGTAAATCCAGCAACACCCGTAGTCGTTGGCGTTCCTGTTACTTTATAACTCAGCGTACCTCCCATTGGATTTAATCTTGTGGAATCTCCCGTAAGTGTTAAGCCTGCTACACCCGTTGAAGAAAGGGTTAAAGGGCCAACTTTACCGTTGTTTCCGCCTTGATAATTAATCTTCAATACACCGTTAAATTCCACATCTTTTCCAAGATCATCCGGTGTCAATTGGCTGCTATTACAATCAAGAGATAATTTTGGCAACAATAAGGTCACTGGCAATTCGACGATACAAGTTTTTGCACCAAAGGCTATGTTAAATACTACCTTTCCGGTATCCGCTGGAACGCCCGTTGCCACCCATTCTATGGATCCATTACCCACTGCCAATTTTCCAGGCTGAAGGGTAAGATTGAGGCCAGTAACTCCAGTGGATGAAAGGTTCATTCCAGTAAAATCGCCCCCATTACCACCTTTGTAAGATAAAATGATAACCCCTGAATATGGTTCTCCTTTATAGATTTCCATATTGTCAATGAGGTAAGTTCCGCATAACAAGGAATCGACCTGATCATTTTTGTTGACAGTGATGGTTCCTGTCGCATTTAAAATGCCACAACCTCCTGTTAAAGCAATACTATAGTTGAAAATACCGCTTATTGTTGGCACACCACTAATAGTTACCACATTTGCCGACCACACCGCACTTACGCCATCTGGCAGCCCCGTTACGACCCCTATTCCAGAAATACCCGTGGTTGTATGCGTAATATTTGTAAGCAGCCTGTTAATATTTAACACAGGTGTTGAAGAAGCTGAGGTCACCGTACTGACTGGAGAAACGGTAATGGTTCCCGTGGCAATGGCCGTACCACAACCACCCGTTAAAGGAATGGTATAATTGAAAGTACCGTTTACCGCAGGCGAACCACTTAATCTTATGGTATTAGCTGACCACGATGCGTTTATACCTTGTGGCAAACCGGTGGCCACACCAATACCGGTTGCTCCTGTGGTATTATGTGTTATAGTTACCAGCTCTGTATTAATGCATAAGGTTGGTGTTGAACTTGGAGCACTTACTGTATTATTTACTCCAACGGTTATACTACCCGTTGCATTCACCAAACCACAACCACCTGTTAAAGGAATGGAATAATTAAAGGTTCCACTTTCGCGGGGGGTTCCACTGATTGTCAACACGTTGGCTGACCAATTAGCTATGACACCCGCTGGAAGGCCTGTCGCGAGGCCTATGCCTGTAGCACCTGACGTTGTATGCGTAATGTTCGTTAAAACGGTATTGACACATAAAGCAGGCGTTGAACTTGCTACACTCACTGTATTTCCGGAAGTAACGGAAAGGGTAGTACTTGCTGTTGTTTGACAACCACGGCTATCTGTTACGGTTACTGTATAAACACCCGCTGCACTTGCGATAATACTGCTACTTGTGCTTGCCTGAGCATTACTCCAAAGGTAGGAACTTATCGTCGCACCCGCATTTGTCTCCGCATTTACCTTAAGAGTGACTTCGTTTGCTGGACATAGAATTCCTTCATTCGATAGCGTACCGTTATTCTCAATAACCACTATATTCGTTTGAATACCAAACGATGGCTCCATAATTTCAATTGACCTTACTGCTTTACAGTTATTTGCACCACTTTCTGTTACAGTTACCTGGTAATTTCCTTTTGGAAGATTTGTCAGGGAAGCAGAAGTAGAACCACCGACATTCGATGACCAGGCATAAGTGTATGGAGAAGATCCATTACTTACATTAAGCGAAATAGTACCATCAGAAGCCCCCGGGCAAACCACATCTGTTTTCGACACACCAATGGTTAATGGAACACTTCTATCGGTTAAGGTAGCTGTTGCCACTCCGGTACAACCCTTTTCATCGGTCACGGTAACTTTGTACTGGCCTTGTATTAAGCCAGAAATAGTTGAGGAGACTGAGCCGTTGCTCCAAAGGTAAGACCAACCGTTGCCCGTTGAAACCGACGCAGATCCCGTTTGATTCAACAAACAATCTGTGTTCGTCGTAGAAACGGAAGGTTTGGGTTTTGCGTTAACTAACACAATGGTTTTTGCTACGGAAATACAACCATCGGAATCAGTAGCTGTCACTGAATATTCGGAAGATAAACCAGGTGAAACAATCAAAATGGATTTTGTCTCACCTCCGCTCCATACATAAGAAGCTGCCCCTGTAGCACTTAACACAACACTTTCTCCTTCACATATCGTACCATCGTTATTTATCAAGCCCGATTTATCTGTTACGGCAATAGAAACATCCTTCGTTGCTTTTACGGTAATCGAACCTGTTGCACTTACTGATCCACAACCACCTATCAATGGAATCATATAATTAAAGGTTCCACTTTCCGATGGTGAACCACTGATAGTAATTCTATTTGCCGCCCAGGTAGCTGTTACCCCTTCAGGTAACCCTGTTGCTTTACCAATACCCGTCGCTCCCGTTGTTGTATGAGTAATATCTGTTAATAATCCATCGATGCACAGCGTGGGTGTTGAACTTGCCACACCAACTAAATTATCTGGTGCCAATGATAAGGTATTACTTGCTGTTGACTGGCAGCCCCTGCTATCCGTTACAGTAACTATATATAGTCCTGCCGCATTTACATTGATACTATTACTTGAACTACCTGATGCATTATTCCAAGAATAAGAACTGATGGTTGCGCCTGAGGTAGCCGCTGCATTCACCGTAATGGTGGCAACGTCGGAAGAACAGATAATTCCATCATTCGCCTGCGCACCACTATTTTCCCTTATCACCATATTCGTTTGAACCCCAAACGAAGGCTCCAAAATTTCGATAGAACTTACCACCCTACAGCTATTAGCACTTCCTTCTGTCACCGTTACTGAATAACTACCTCTGGAAAGATTCGATAGATTAGAAGAAGTTGCTCCACGCGCATTAGAGGACCAGGCATAAGTGTATGGAGAAGATCCACCAACCACATTGAGCCTAATCGTTCCATTCGACCCACCCTGACAAATAACATCTGTTTTAGTTACCCCTATGGTTAATGGCAGGCTAACATCGTTTAATGTCGCCATTGCGGTTCCCTTACAACCCTTTTCATCAGTCACTGTAACATTATGCTGCCCTTGAGATAGTCCGGAGATACCTGCTGTAGTTAACCCATTACTCCAAAGGTAAGACCAACCATTTCCAATAGAAGCCAAAGCTGTTCCAGTTTGATTTGACGAACAATTTGGATTTGTTGATGTGATAGTTGGGACTGGTAAGCTATTTACGAATACCGTTGTCTTTATCAGAGAAGTACAACCATTATCTGAACTTACAGATACTGTATATTCAGTGGTAATCGTTGGAGACACGGTGAGAATTGAACTGGTCTCTCCCCCATTCCAAATAAAACTTGAACCACCTTTAGCTATTAAAATAACCTCGTCGCCGGCACAAATTGTACCGTCATTATTTACCAATCCAGACTTATCTGTTAGGACTATGAAAGCATCATTTGCCGATGTTACGGTAATGGTGCCTTTAGCACTCAAACTACCACAACCACCGGTTAATGGAATAGTATAATTGAAAGTACCGGACGCTGTTGGCGTACCACTGATGGTTATTACATTAGATGCCCATCGTGCAGATACACCTGCAGGAAGTCCCGTTACCGTGCCTATTCCCGTAGCACCTGTTGTCGTATGGGTAATATTTGTTAAGGCTGAATTAATACATAGCGTAGGCGCAGAAGAAGCAACACTCACTGTATTGGCAGGGGTAACTATCATTGTACCTGTGGCATTATTATCACCACAACTACCTATAATTGAAATTGCATAATTAAAAGTACCACTAACTACCGGCGTTCCGCTAATAATGATACCCCCTGGAATCCAAGATGCCACTACCCCATCAGGTAAACCTGTAGAAAAACCTATACCCACTGCATTGGTTACAGTATGTCTGATTTCTGTAAGTTCGTTATTGATACAAAGTGTTGGTGATGAAGAAGCTGCACTCACTATAATAGAAGGATTAACCACAATGGTACCTGTTGCCTTTACCGTATCGCAACCTCCTGTGAGTGGAATACTGTAACTGAAAGTACCCGTTGCCGTTGGCGATCCGCTAACCGTTATTACGTTCGCTGACCATGACGCAGAAACACCCGCAGGTAGTCCCGTTGCCGTGCCTATACCCGTCGCACCTGTCGTTGTATGCCTAATATTTGTTAATGCAGTATTGATACAAAGCGTAGGCGTAGATGAAGCTGCTCCCACTGTATTATCAGGATTAACCGTAATCGTTCCCGACGCATTTGTGATACCACATCCACCCGTCAATGGAATAGTGTAGGTGAAAATTCCGCTCACCGTTGGCGTTCCGCTGATGGTTATTACGTTCGCTGACCACGTTGCCGAAACACCCGAAGGAAGCCCTGACACCGCGCCAATACCTGTCGCACCTGTGGTTGTATGGGTAATATTTGTTATAGCCTTTTGAACACAAGTTGTGGGCGTTGAAGAGGGAGCACTCACCGCATTTTTAGGTGTCAGAGAAATTGCGCTACTCGTTGCCGTTATTGTACAACCCTTGCTGTCTGTTACCGTTACTGTGTAAACTCCCGCAGTTCCGACACTAATACTTTGGCTTACACTTCCTGATGCATCACTCCATTTGTAAGAACTTATGGTTGCATCAGGACTGGAAAGTGCATTGGCTGAGAGCGTTGCTACATCGTCTTGACAGATAATTCCGTCATCGGCACGTGAGCCTGAATTTTCAATAACAATAACACTGGCCTGAATAGACAATGAAGGTTCTGTAATATCTATGGTTCCTACCGCTGCACATTTATTCGATCCGTTCTCTGTAACGGTCACGCTATAATTCCCTTTCGGCAGGTTTTCCAAGGTAGGAGATGTTGACCCGCCCGCATTGGAAGACCATGTATATACATAAGGAGAACTTCCTCCCGTTACATTAACGGTAATAGCCCCTGTTGATGAACCTTTACAAGAAACATCCGTTTTTGTCAGATTCAAAGTAATGGGGAAGCCAGAATCTGTTAAGGTAGCTAAAGCCGTTCCCTTACAACCCATTTGGTCCGTTACAGTAACCATATAAGAACCTTGCGCCAGACCTGTTATGGCCGGTGTTGAAGCACCGTTACTCCATAGGTAAGACCAGGATGCGTTGGTCGATGCTGTGGCAGTACCTGTCTGAAGTAATACACAATTTGGATTTGTAGCACTCACCGTTGGCATCGGACTGGCATCAACCGTCAGGCTTTTCTTTACCACCACGGCACAACCGTCATTTGCGGTAACCGTTACAGAATACTCAGTCGTTGCGGTGGGAGAAACAGAAACAAAACTATTCATTTCGCCGCTTCCCCATATAATGGAAGAGCCCCCCGTTGCCGATAAGATGGCTGATGACCCCGCGCATATTATACCATCATTATTTGTTAATCCTGATGTTTCGGTCACCATCATCGATGCTACAGGAAGTTCCTTTACTACGATGGTTCCCATTGCGCTAACCATACCACAGCCACCTGTTAATGGAATAATGTAAGTATATATGCCACTTTGCGTTGGCGTTCCACTCAGTGTAATCACATTGGACGCCCAGACTGCCGTTACCCCGGCAGGTAATCCTGTGGCTACCCCAATACCTGTTGCTCCACTTGTCGTGTGGGAAATATTTGTTAATTGAGTATTAATACATATTGAAGGTGATGAAGATGCAGCGCTCACCGTATTGCCCAGAAGTACTGAAATGACCCCTCTGGCGGTTATTTCCCCACATCCGCCCGTTAATGGAATGCTGTAGTTGAATGTACCTATCTGGGTGGGTATGCCAATAATCTTAAGCACATTCGATAACCAGACGGCAGTCAAGCCTTCAGGCAAGCCTGTGGCTACACCTATACCTGTAGCCCCTGTGGTGTTGAACGACGTATTTCCAAGTACCGTATTGACACATACAGAACTTATTGCTGAGACTGCTTCTACCGTATTAACAGGGCTAACTGTTATAGTTCCTGTGGCATTCAAACTATCGCAGCCGCCTAATAACGGAATAGTATAATTAAATACGCCTGTTACTGTTGGCGTACCATTTATCGATAGATTATTAGAGGCCCATGTAGCGGTTACGCCAGCAGGCAGACCTACCGCTGAACCGATGCCTGTTGCTCCACTGGTTCTGTGCGTAATCGCTGTCAGTGGAG
>Ga0247832_1001335_pt1 | contig 44167 bp, 44 predicted proteins | sample LaCruzMarch2015__10_FD_192407 | JGI IMG/M metagenome (GOLD analysis project Ga0247832, IMG submission 192407) | Freshwater microbial communities from meromictic Lake La Cruz, Castile-La Mancha, Spain - LaCruzMarch2015_4m | ecosystem: Environmental > Aquatic > Freshwater > Lake | place: Spain... | reverse complement strand
AGCACGCCTTTGAGGCTGGAGCCGGGGATGACAGGGAAGCCGGTGTGGCGTTCGCGTTGGATGGGTTGGTCGATGGCTCCGACGCTGGATCCGGCTCCGACATGGAGCGGGGTGCGCGTGAAGAGATAGAGGATTTTGGTTTGCATGGTTGGTTGGATTGGGTGAGTGGTTGGTTACCAAATGGTTTTTATGCCAGGATAGGAGGCGATAACTCGGTCGGAGGTGATGATGGCCAGGCCAAGCCTGTGGGAGGTGGCGATGAGGACGCGGTCGAAGGGGTCTCGGTGAATGAGCGGAAGCTCGGCGGCTTCGCAGAGGAGGGAGGCATCAAGTCCACCTACAGGGATTTGGAGATTGTGGCGTTTGCAGATGGACTGAACCCACTCGAAGGTTGCCAAGGGTAGGTCGAGTTTGCCGTTTTGCCTCTTGATGGCGAGTTCCCATGGGACAATCGGCGAGATGATCGCCTCGGGAGCGGAATGCAACGCGGAGGCGGCGTCCGCAGGCAGATTGCCTTGGGAGATTGCCAAAATGGCACAGGTATCAAGAAGAATATTCACAAAATTTCATTAGGAAACTCTTCTTCGGCAAGAGGTTCATCTGGGTCGTAGCCGATCGCAAGTGTCGGCGCCAAGGCAGGGTCGGGGGTGAGGTCACGGAGGGCAGGTCGGGTGGAAAGCGGGACGATCCTGGCTTTGGGCCTACCATTCGAGCACAGAACGACTTCTTCGCCGTTGATGGCTGCCAGAACCAGCTTGGAGAGTTGGCTTTTTGCTTCGTGCATATTAACAGTGATCATACATTAGCTAATTTAGCTATTTTTGGTAAATCTGCAAGTCACCACGGTGCGCAAATACCGAGTCCGAGGCCCTTTTCGCCAAGGAGTGTGCTGCGGCGGTGGAAGTTGAGCGAAGCATGCCAGTTCAGAGCGGAAGCGAGCTTTTGAGCCTCCTCTGGAGAGTCGGCCTCAAAGTAGTAAACCGACCCGGCTGGAACGGCGAGCATCGTGGCGCGTGGGCCGCAGTTGTCTTTGTGTCCCGCGTCTTTGGCGGCTTCAATGCGTTCCGACCACCCGGAGAGCGCAACGGCACGGGGCACGCAGGCGGCGACCAGGCGGGCTCCGATGGGCTTGCCAGGACTTTGTTTCATGCGGGCAGCTTTGTTTTTTCCGGGACCGTCGAGGAGTTGGACGCGGCCGTTTGTGGCATCGATCCAACTCGGAAGCCAGCCGCCGGGGTGGGCCTCGATAGCGGGAAAAATGGCGGGTGTTAGGAGAATCCACTTTAGGCATTTGCCCGTGATGGTTGTTCCAATAGGAAGTAAACCGATGGCTGGATCCGTGGTGGCTCGCACGGTGCAGGAGCGAAGTTGACCCCCGATGAGAATCGCGGAGTCGCTTGCAAATAGGTGGTCGATGCATTCGACAGAGGCTCCTCCGTTTTGCTTTGTAGGCAGAGCGGCGAAGAATCCTGCTGAGACTCCTTCGCGCAGGCGGAGGTATTCGGCCGAATAAATGCCTTCGCCATCTTGGGTCTGTCGCTCGGGGTCGATGCGGATACCGGTCTGCCATTCACCAATGCACAGGTCGGTCTGCGATTTCGACTCCTCCTCGGCGGGTTGCTTCCCAGCGACGTAGGAGTCAAACGCCGCTTTCGTCCACCATGGTTTGGATTCTGCTTTGCTGGGTTTGCAAGGATTGGCCAATGCGTGGGTGAGTAGGGAGGGGATGTTTGAGCGACCTTTCGCGAGTTCTGGTTTCAGCGCGGCGCCTTTGTTGCCATCCTCGCGCCAATCGGCCGGACGCGGGAACAGCCATTTTCCGTTTTTCACCGGGAAGATACCGGCGGTGGTGAGTCCGCCAAAGCGCTGGGTGCGGTTTTCGGGTGCGAAATCGCGGCGCTTGGAGACGCCTTCGCAGTGGGCGTGCTCCCAGGGTTGTGGGGTTGGAAATGCTCGGTGCAGCGCTGCGTGGATGGCGTCGAAGATGAGGGGCGAATCCGGCCAGCGGGCGCCGTGTCCGCCTATGTCGATGGGCCGGGCGTCGCGGATGAAGAGGAGGTCGGAAGGCGCGAAGGTGTAGGTTTTCATCGTTCGTCTCCTTGGCGGGCGAGGAAGGCTTCCATGGCAAAGAGGGAGCAAAAGTCGTTGAGAGTGCCTCCGGTTTTTATAAGATCGACGAGATAGGCACTGAAGTGATCTCGGAGTGTGTCTTTGCAAAAATCCTGCCCTTCCGCACTTTTCTCGGTGTTTTGTTTCACGATCCACTCGAGTTCCTTCTCTGCGATTTGCTGGAGGTCTGTGGTCAGTTTATCTCCCGCCTCGTAAACCGAAAGCATGGAGCAAACGCGGTAGGGGAACTTGCCGCTGATGGGCATGATTTTTTTAGGCTTATCGACCGGTGCTCGATAATGCTGGGCAAAGTAATTTGAGAGTTCAAAAGCGGGTGAACCGAATTTCGCGCCCCAGTGCACCTGCTCGCCGCTACGTTTAAAGAGGCGGATCGAGAGGGCATCGCGGTCCAATGAATTCTTGGCGTGCTTCTCGGCTTTTTGTGCCTCTTGGATCATGTCTTGGAGAGGTTCCTTGATATGGCCGATGGCGATACCGACGGAGACGGTGGCACTGGGACCGGGCACGAGAAGATTCCAAGATGGCTCGGAGGGTTTGCAGTTTTCCAAACGAACAAATCCCTGTGGTGCACTCTTAAAATCCTCAGAATAGTCTTCCGCAAGCGTGGGGTCGCCTTGGAAGGCCTTGCGCAAAGCGATTGCGCAGCCGATGGCCTCATCAGCGGGAAGGATGGCCAGCACATCGTCGCCGCCCGAGTAAACGAGTCGACCGCCGTGATGCTCGACAATGCGGCGAGCGCAATGCAGGCCGAAGTTCGCCAGCGCTTCGCTGAATTGGAGATGGTAACCGGGCGAGAGCGGGCGGCGGCCAGCAAGCCACGCAGGGGATTCGCTCGGCATTTTAGCTTCGAACCATTTTACGGATTCATCCGTGATCACCTCGCGAATACTCGGTGTTTTTTCGCCGGAGAGCCATTTGCCAATCTCGTCCCCGTCGAGAGCGAGCACTGCGTAGTATTTGTCGGGTTTGGATTTGACGCTCCCATGCAAACTGCGAAGTGCGGTCAATGCAGAGTCGCGCAATGCTGATTCATCGGCATCCAATTCCTTCAAATTTTCCCAATAGGAGGCGTGAAAAATGGAAGCGTCTACTTTGTTCAGCCACTTCGATTCATCCGCTGGAAGATGACCGGCATCGAATTCCAGAAGGGTTTGGGCGCGTTCAACAGAATGTTTGAACGCCAAGAAGTCAATCCACGGGGGGGTGCCTCTTGCGATAACCCGAAGCACTCGATCCCGCCATGGCTCCGCAGCGATCGAGGGCACTGATGGGAATGCGAACTCGCTTTTATCGAAGCCCCGCTTCTCTGCCAGATGAGCGAGATGCCAGATACGCTTAATGAGGTTTGGTGCGCCAAGCGGGTGCTTGTGGCGGAAGAGGTGGCCGATTTCCCGAGACGAGCGGGCCCTGTCTAACCACTCGTCAAAAACAACTGCCTCCTCCTTGCCGCTGAAGGCGTCCTTCACGAATTTGTTCTTGCCCTTCCAAGCGTCGAATTCCCGCGTCTGCCGGCGGGCGTCGAGTTGGTATTGGCAGAGTTGATAGTGCGCGCTCCAAGCCCAACCGGCGTCGAGTTTACCGTCTTTGAAGCAACGGTCATCCCTGTCTTGTTCCCGCTTTTGAAGGTCCTCCGCAACGGTTTTTGCCTTGTGGATAGGGGCATCGGAACCGCCGGGGATCTGTGACAGGGCGGCCAATGCGGCCTCGGCATCCGACCATGGCAGAACCTGCCAGTGGATGCGCCATTGGTTGGAAATCTGGGCTCTCCAAAGTTCCAAAGCAGTTCCCTCGATCGGGTGGCCTTTATCCTTCAACCATGCGAGGCAACTCTCGGCGATATTGGTCCATTCCTTTTCAAAGGCTGAGCAGATTTTTTCCTCCACACAGAAATCCGACGGAACAATCGCGAGAAAGCGGTTGGGAAAGCCTGGGGTGAGCGGGAGGCGTTGGTTTTCCGCCAGATTGAGGCTATTCCAAAAATGATCCGACTCTGTGCCATCAGTTTTCGTGAATTTGGCGGCTTCGAGGCGCGTGCGTTCGAGCCAGTCGTAGAGAGGTTGGCCTCGCAGGGATGGAAAAATGACGGTGTCCGGCCCGAGTTCGTCGGCACAAGCTTTCATCGCATGGGCCATGAGCCAAGAGAGAAGGAAACTTCCGCTCCAGAGGTCTCGCGTGCTCTGGGCTTGCGCAATGAATTCCTGAACCGGTCCAATTTGGAAAATGAGAAATGAGGGAGCCAGATCGCCAGAGTCCGCTCGCGTAGCCTCGATCGCACTCACAACCGAGCAATGGTTCCATATCGAGGTATCGGGAATGCGTGTGTCTGCGGGCAGGTAAGCGAGATTGCCCGCATTGTGGTGTTGACCACTGTGGTGAGTGATGGAGTAGTGAAGCCAAAGCCGCCACAAGTTCCAAAAAGTCGACTGGTCATCCGACACGGATTGAAATGCGGGAATTGAGTCCGAGATGATTTTTTCCCCATCGGCTTGGGATGGAAAATCCGTCGAGCTCAAGGCGCATTTTTTGCCGGCGAGAGGATGAAAAAATTGCACGCCCCCGCCAAGCGAAGTTCCTGAGCGTCCCTTCGGCGCAATAAAGCGGTCGGCCGCCGCTGCGCACCAATCCGCCTGCTTTTGTTTCCATTCGCCCAGAAGCCCGAGCGTCTGGAGGTAGGATGACGCCTTTCTCTCGTGCTCACGACTGTAATCGTATGGTTTTTCGGGTGGGTCGTGGAGGAATGAGAGAATTTTGCGTTGCCAGAAAGTCACGCCGTGAATCCTCTGGCAAGTCATGGAATCCGCGAAATACAAGACGTCTGCGGAGGTCTTCCTAATCATTTTGATTGATCTAAAAGTTTTTTTATGGGTGTTGCTATTTCTGCAACAAGGGATCGGTATAGTCGAACGAGGAGCAGTTTCTCGACAAAAACAAAATAAATTTCTCCCAAACCGAAATTTTTCAAAGCAACAAACCATGAATATTCTTTTACAAAAAACAGATCCGTTGGCTTCGCAAGTGGCGGAGTTTTTGCTCAAGGATGGCGGCTTTGACTTGAGCCGGGTCGAGGTGTGGATTCCGACAGCGGGAGCGGGGCGGAGGATTCGGCGTGCTTTGGCCGAGCGGGGCGTGCTTTCGCCGCGTTTTACCCAGCCGATGCGGGCGCTCTTGCCTGTGGGTGTGCGGATCGCGGAGAGGTTTGAGCGCGAGGGGGCGTGGGGGCTGGCTTTGAAAAAGATGGGCGGGGTGTTTTTGGAGCCGCTTTTTGGAGATGCAAGGTTGGACTCGGATGCGGCGAGGCTGAAAAGCGGGGGTGTTTTGTGCGATCTTTGTGATCTTCTCGCGGAGGCGGGGTGGCGTCCCTCGGATGCCCGAGTCCTTGAAGTTTGCGGCGAGGATGCGGCGCGTTGGGAGGTCCTTGCCAAGGTTTACCAATCCTACCTCACGCTGATAGACGCCTGTGAACTCACCGACCCGAACGAGGCCCGCTTCGCGGAAATAGCGTCGCCTTCGCAAGTGGCGGGATTGGATCGATTGGTTATCGCTTGTATTCCCGACCTGCCGCTGCTTGCGCAGCGATACGCCGAGGCGCTTGAAAAACGGGGTGTGAAGGTGGAGGTGTTGCTTTGGTTTCCGAGTGAGTTGAGCGGGGGATTCGATGCCACGGGGCGGCCGATTCCTGAGGAATGGGCCGACTGCCGGGTGGCGCTGGACCCCTCGCAAATAGAGGTTCTGGGCTCACCGGAGGACGAGGCTCGGCGTGCGTTGGATTTCGTGGCGGTTGCACAGAAGGTGGGCGACTACGCACTTGTTCTGGCGGATCCGACGCTCGGCAGCGCCTTTTGCACGGAAGTGGAGTCGCGCGGGGGGAGGGCGTTTTTGCCGGATGGCGGCCGGCTGGACTTGACGGAGGCGGGCGTCATCGCGCTCGAGTGGCTGCGTTTCCAATCCATGGGCGAGTTGCGAGTGCTGCGCCGTTTGCTGGAGTTGCCACGCTTCAGCCGTGTCTTGAGAGGTGATTCGGAGTTCAAATCCGACGAGGCTTTGGCGGCGTGCGACTTTCTCATCGGCGAGGCGGTGCTTTCCAACTTCGAACAGGGCAAGGCATTCGCGGAAGTCGAGTTTGATTTTGAGAAGAAAAAGCGGCGCGCCCAATCGCTGGTCCTCCTCAATCTGGTGGAGGAACTCCTACCAGCGACTGTGCCGGACTTGCTCGCCAAGGCTTGGAAATCAGGCGGTGAGGGCTTGGAATCCGCACGCCATGTTGTGAAGCTCCACAAATCGGTCTTCGCATCGCCGATTTATGCTGCTGGAGGTTCAAGCGCCGCTGACAACAAGTTGACAGCTGAAAATGCATTCGCCCGCGCGCTGAAATCCGAGCCTGTCTTTGACGCATCGGCCTCCGGTGATGTCGAGTTGTCCGGGTGGCTCGAGGCGCCTTGGCTCGAGGCCGCGCGGCTGTCTCTCTGCGGGTGCGTGGAAGGGTGCCTGCCCTCTTCGGTAAATGGTCATCCCTTCCTTCCCGATTCAAAAAGGCGCCCTCTGGGCCTCGCTGACAACGCCTCGAGGTTTGCCCGCGACGCCTATCTTTTCCAGTGCCTGTTGGTTGCCCGCCCGAAAGAAGAATTCCGCGCCTCCTTTAGCCGATTTGACACGGAGGGCAGCCCTGCTCTGCCTTCCAGCCTCTTCCTACGCTGTGGCGAGGATGCCCTTCCAGAGAGGGTCATGGAGCTTTTTGGTGATTTGCCGAGCGGTGGAAACCGCGCCCGGCGGCTCAATGACTGGAGGTGGAATCTGCCTGAGAGACACCGGAAGAAGGTTTGTAAGATAAGCCCAACGGATTTCTCGGACTACCTTGCGTGCCCCTTCCGTTTCTATCTCAAGAAGGTCCTCAAGCTGGATTTATTCATCTCGGATGCCCGTGAGATGGATGCCAAAAACTTCGGAATCCTTGTTCACGAGGCGCTCGAAAGGTTTGGAAATGAAAACCGGGTGGAATCGGACCCCGCTGCGATCGAGCGGCTGGTTCTCGGCCATCTCGACGCCTCGGTCTACCAACTCTTCGGACCCTCGCCATCGCCGGCCGTGCGAGTTCAAGTCGAGGCGGCCAGAGTTCGCCTGAGGGGCTTTGCGCGCGTGCAAGCCGAGCAATATGCGGCAGGATGGCGGATCATTTCCGTTGAGCGAAAACTTAATTCCGAAGGCGAGAATACGCTCGATATCGGGCCCCTTAAACTCTCGGGAAAAATCGACCGCATCGAGTGCAATGAATGCACCGGGGCTTGGCGTGTGTTGGATTACAAAACCTATGCAAAAGCGGATTCGCCCGCGAAGAAGCACTTCGGCTCGACGCTCTCGGCCGAGTGGCTGCCAGAGGCGGCATTCCTCTACAACGGCCCAAAGGGTCCAAAACCAAAGCGCTGGAAAGATCTGCAGCTCCCGCTCTATGCAAAAATCTTGCGCCATTGGCATGGGGTTGTGATCGGAGATTCACCCGTTCACACAGGTTACTTTGTGCTTTCCGCCGACCCTGCGGCGACCGCCATTCAGGAGTTCGAGGAACTCGATGCGGAAGTCATGAACTCAGCAATCACCTGCGCGGAAACAATCGCAGCACTCGTGCAGAACGGCAACTTCTGGCCCCCGCAGCCATTGAAAACCTCATGGGAGGATCCCTTTGAGGCCCTCTTTCTCAATGGGAAACCCGAAGCCTGCGTCGCCCCTGAAACCATCGCTTTTTTGGAGGGAAACCAATGACCAATCAACGACTCATCGCCAATGCCGGTAGCGGCAAAACCTACGCGCTCACTACGCGCATGATCCAGCTCCTTGCCCAAGGCGTGGAGCCTTGCAAGATCGCCGCACTCACATTCACCCGCAAATCCGCTGGCGAATTCCTCTCAGCCGTCTTCAAGCGTTTAGCCGAGGCTGCGCGGGATCCTAAAAAACTGGCCGACCTCCAAAGGGAGGAAGGGCTTGCAAACCTCGACTCCGCTCGCTGCCAAGCCATGCTCGCCGCGCTCGCCATGCAGATTGGTCGCCTCGGCATGGGAACAATCGACAGCCTCTTCGCCCGTATCGCCCGCGCCTTTCCCCTTGAGTCCGGACTTGCCGAGGACTTCACCATGGCCGGTGAAGGCGAAATTTCATCTGCCCGTGAGAGAACTCTGGCCGCCCTCTTTGCCAACGAATCTGCCACCTCGCTCACCGACTTCATTGACCTCCTGCGCCGCATCAATCGAACGCACGGCGAGCGTGATGTTTTTAAAAACCTCCTCAAGCAAACAGAAAGTCTCCACGCCAAATTCCTCGCGACCCCGCAGGGAAGCACCTGGGGCGATGCGGATCTGATTTGGGAAAATGGATGTGCGATTTTAAAATCGGGGCCGGTTGCTCCCATCGCCCGGCTGCTCTGGGATGCCATTCAAAGTGAACATCCGAACCTCCGCGCCGATGCCTTTCAAACTTGGCAAACAGGCCTCACCCTTACCGAGCAGCATCCTTATCCCAAGCCGTTCTCGGAGGATTTAAAAAACTTTTTCAAGAAACTATCCAATGAACGAACGACCGACGACGGATCGATTTACATTCCGTCTGGAAATGCCCATGCAGCGCGGGTTTTTTTGACGCCTGCCATCAGCCCGCTTCGTGACGAACTGCGTCTCGCAATGCTCAAGCCGGAATTCGAATCCCTCCTTCAGCGCAGTCGCTCGCTTCACGCGCTCATGCAGAAGTTTGAGGATTCCTATGATTTGCTCGTCCGCTCGGCGGGCCTCGTCACATTCGGCGATATCACGGACTCGCTGGCGCGAAAGGCCGGGGTCGAGGCCTGGCGCCTATCCGCCGGCTACCGCATCGACCAGAAGTTTGACCACTGGTTGCTCGATGAATTCCAAGACACCAGCCGCCCGCAATGGAAAATCCTCCAGACATTTATCGAGGAGGTTCTCGCCAACCCCGAAGGAAACCGTGGCTTTTTTTATGTCGGGGATACCAAACAGGCAATCTACTCCTGGCGTGGAGGGGATCCCAACCTGTTCTTTGAGATTTTTGAGGAACTCAAAAGCAAAGGCTACCCGATCGAGGACGCTCCGCCTCTGGACGAATCCTACCGCTCTTGCCAAGCGATCCTGGATTTTGTGAACAAGCTTTTCGGTGATCTCGACCCGATCAAAAGCACTTTGGAAATCCCCGATGCCACCGTTGCGAAGTGGGCAAGCGCCTGGCGCAAACACATTGTCTCTCCGAAAACCCGAACCCTTGACGGCTATGCCGAGTGGGTATCCATTCCTAAAAATGCGGGCGATGACGACGAAGAAGGCGAGGCGCCCGATCGAAAGATTCTTCAAATCCTGGAAGCGACCAAGCCGTGGATGCGAGGTCTTTCGTGCGCTGTCCTCAAGCGCAAAAATACAGCCGTCGCGAATCTCGCTTCGCTGCTGCAGGCGAAGGGAATCCCTGTCGCCATCGAAGGCAAAACCAACACTTGTGTGGACAATCCGCTCGGCGCTGCATTCATCGCCGCGCTGCGTCTATGCGCTTCGCCCGACGACAATGTCGCCGCAATTATCGTGGAGGGCTTCTCGGCCACTCAGGCATGGGGTGTAGGCGATGGATGGAAATTCCGGAGGGAAACCCTTGCCAGCCTGGCGCAGTCGGGATTTGCGGCGACGATCCGCCAATGGGCTGACGCCTCCGATATCGCCAATGAGCCCTTTTTAAAAGATCGCGCCGCGTCGTTCCTCCTCGCCGCCGAGGAATTCGATTCCTGCCGGAAATCCTCGGATGGAATCCCGGATTTTCTCCGTTTTGTGGAAAATCGCCAGACCCAAGAAAACGAGGCTACAGGCGTCGTGAGGATCATGAATGTCCACCAATCCAAAGGGCTCGGTTTCGACATGGTCATCGTCAGCGGCCTCGACAAAAAAGGCGGGGGGAATGAGGGACCCAAGCTCGCGCTCGGTCCCTCCGCCAGTGATGTGAAATGGGGAGTTATTATGCCGGCCGAGGAATTCGCCGTTCATGACACCGTGCTCGACGCCCAAGTCAAAATCGAAGAGGCCGATGACAAGTTCGGCGAAATTTGCATGGCCTATGTCGCCCTCACCCGCGCCAAAAAAGCCCTGTATGTTCTGACCAACGAACTCGGTCCAAACACATCGGCAAAAAACTTCGCCCGCCATCTTCTTCTCCAATTTGGAGCATCCTCGACCTCCATCGGAAATGCGAGTTGGTATCAGGCCCACGCCATCGGTGATGCCTCCACCGATCCGGTTGCCGCCGCGGCCCATCCGTTTTGCTCCCCGCTCCACGGGACTCCCAAGCCGTCCTCGCCATCTGATTCCAAGGCGGAACCTGCCAGCGGGCCGAAATTTGCCACCGTGTCTCTCGATGCCGCCGCCCTTGGAACGGAAGTCCACCAGGCCCTTGCAGGCATCGAGTGGATCGACTCCTGCACGCCGGACTGGGAATCCCTCAGCATCCCGGCCGCCAATCTCGTGCGGGGGTTCATGGATAAGCCTGCCGTCCGAGAAGCCCTCACTCGGCCCACGAATCCGGTCGATCTCTGGCGCGAGCGGGCGTTTGATGTCCTGCTTGACGGGCAATGGATCAGCGGTGTCTTCGATCGAGTTATGGTTCACCAATCCCCCGATAGCCGTCCGATATCCGCAATCGTCTACGATTTCAAAACGGATCAAGGCAACCCAGTGGATATCGAAGCCCGCTATGAGGGCCAAATGAAAATCTACCGCCAAGCTGCGTGCAAACTGCTCAGCCTGACCGAAGCCCAAGTAAAATCCCAAATCCTCTGCGTGCGCTGAATGTGTTCGAGAAAGACGGCCGCGCGCCGAGTTTCCTCAGCTGCTGGCTTGCGCGCGCGAGAAGGCGCGTGCGGCGTTTTGGATGGCGGTTGCGACATCGGCCAGGGGAGTGGCGAACTTTGGGCGGAACCAGGGGAACAAGCCAATGAGGTCGTGTAGCACGAGGATGCCGCCATCGCAGTCCTCGCCGCTTCCGATCCCAATGGCGGGGCATGCGAGTTTTTTTGAAATGGCGGCCGCGAGGGGTGGATGAACCAACTCGAGAACGATGGCACTCGCTCCGGCTTGATCGATGGCGAGGGCATCCGCACAGAGACGCTCGGCATCGGCGGTGGATTTTCCCTTGATGCGGTAGCCGCCCTCCTCGAGCACGCGCTGGGGAAGCATGCCGAGGTGGCCGATGAGCGGGATGCCGTCGGCGAGAATAGCTTGGATTGCGGGGAGGCATTCGCTGCCACCTTCGATTTTAACGAGGTCGGCACCGGCGTCGCGGAGCCTGCGGGAGTTCTCAACGGCGAGGGCCGGTGTGGTGCAGCTTCCGGCAGGCAGGTCGGCGGCGACCAGTGTTTGTGAGGCGCCGCGCGCCACGGCGCGGGTGTGGTGGATCATATCCGCCATTGTGACCTGCGTGGTGTCGGGATGTCCCAGCACGACCATACCGAGGGAGTCGCCCACCAAGAGAAAATCAAGACCGCAATCGTCGAGGAGGCGTGCGGTGGGATAGTCGTAGGCTGTGAGCGAGGCAAGGCGGCGGCGCGATGCCTTGGCCTCGCGGAGGGATGTGGGAGTGGGTTTCACTGGTTGGATCATTTGTTCATCGACATCGAGGGACGCTAAAAAAAGGCCACGGGTTTGGGAATGTCATCCGGACTCCATGCCGAAACAAGTGCCGCGATGGATTTGTCCCCGCCGGGCAGGATGAGGTGCGGGCGGATGTCTCCGAGAGGGCAAAGGACAAAGGGACGCTCGTGGATACGAGGGTGGGGGAGGGTCAACTCGGGAAGGGTGAAATGCAGGTTGTCGTAGTAAAGGATGTCGAGGTCGATGGTGCGTGGTGCATGATGGGCATGCCTGCCCGGCCGCCCCAGCAACTCCTCGACACGCTGCAGACGATGAAGAAGGTCAAGGGGTGGCAGGGTGCAACAGATTTCGATGACGGCATTCAGAAACAAAGGCGAGCCGGGTGGGCAGTCGAAGGGTTCGGTCTCGTAAATGCGCGAGCACAAAAAGGGACCACTGTCCTCGTGGAGATTTTGCAAATGAGCCCGCGCGGAGCGGAGGAGGGTCAAGCGCTCGTCGAGATTCGAGCCGAGCGCCACGCCGACTCTCATTTCAGGCCCAGAACATCCTGCATATCGTAGAGGCCGGGCGTTTGGCCCCGGGCCCAGCTTGCGGCGCGGAGAGCGCCTTTTGCAAAGGTGTCCCGGCTGGAAGCCTTGTGGGTGAGTTCGACCCGTTCGCCGACATTGGCAAAAATGACCGTGTGGTCTCCCACGACATCGCCACCGCGGATGGCGTGCATGCCGATCTCGGTATTTGTGCGCTCGCCGACCATGCCCTCGCGGCCGTGCATGACATCCCTCGTATAATCCATCTCGCGGACCTCGGCGAGGATTTCCGCCAAGCGGCGTGCGGTTCCGCTGGGAGAGTCTTTTTTCAAGCGATGGTGCATCTCCACGACTTCCAGATCAAAACCGGAGCCAAGAATCTCCGTGGCTTTGCGGGTCAGCCAGAAGAGGGTGTTCACGCCCACGCTGAAATTTGGTGCGAAGACGATGGGGATGGTTTTTGAAAAGTCCGCAATGCGGCGGCGGTCGTCTTCGTGGTGGCCTGTGGTTCCTATGACGAGGATTTTCCCGGCGGAGGCACAGGCTTCTGCTATGCCAACGGTGGATGTCGCGTGGGTGAAATCAATCACCGCATCGCAAGTGGGCAGGGCGGCCGAAAGATCGTCACCAAGGTCGGTGGCTGCGGCTAGGGTGAAGGCGGAGTCGGCATTGGCGCAGGCGATGAGCGCCTGTCCCATGCGGCCACGGGCTCCGTTGATGATTACGCGTGTGGGTATCATAGACCAAGTCGGGAAAGGGTTTCGGTGAGGCGTTGCACATTCGCAGGGGCCATCTCACAGAGTGGCAAACGGACATCCGGGGACATTTTTCCAAGACGGGCGAGGGCGAACTTTGCAGGAACCGGGTTCGGCTCGATGAAGAGATCCTTGAAAAGCGGGTAGTATTTCAGGTGGATCTCAAGGGCTTTGGCGGAGTCTCCTGAGAGATAGTAGCGCACCATGTCGGCGACTGCCGCTGGGATGATATTCGATGCGACACTGATGACCCCGACAGCACCCACGGACAGAAAGGGAAGGGTGAGCGAGTCATCGCCGGAGAGGATTTGAAATCCCGCCGGAAGCGCATGGCGAAGTTGGTTGACCCGCTCGACGGAGCCGCCGGCCTCCTTGATGGCGACGATATTTTTGCAATCGGAGGCCAAGCGGACTGTGGTTTCCACAGCGATCTCGATACCACAGCGTCCGGGAATGCTGTAAAGGACGATGGGAACCTGCACGGATTCGGCGATGGCCTTGAAGTGGCGGTAGAGGCCCTCCTGGCTCGGCTTGTTGTAGTAGGGGGCAACGAGCAGGGCGGCATCCGCCCCGGCTTTCTCGGCGGCGCGGGTGAGTGAGATCGCCTCGCCGGTTGCATTCGAGCCGGTGCCCGCGATGACAAGACAACGCCTGTTGGCGATTTGCACGGCCGCGTCAACAACCCTCAGGTGTTCATCATGGTCGAGAGTGGGTGATTCGCCGGTGGTTCCAACGGGAATAATCCCAGAGATGCCTCCGGAGATCTGATCCTCGATGAGTTGGCGGAAGGCTTGATCGTCGAATTGTCCGTCACGAAAAGGCGTAACGAGCGCGGTGTGTGCTCCTGCGAATGTCATGGCCTGAATCGTTACAAGGAAATGGTGCCCTCGAAAACAAAATCCGCTGGTCCTGTGAGGCGAACGGTCTCGAAAGTGCCATCGGCGGATTTTTGAAAATCCACGCTCATTGTGTCACCTCCGCGCACCTTGACATGAACGGGCGATGACGCGTCGGATTCCACGGCATGCATGAGGGCGGCGGCGCAGACTCCTGTGCCGCAGGCGAGTGTTTCGTCCTCGACTCCACGCTCGTAGGTGCGCAGGACGAGGGTTCCCGAATCGAGGACTTGGGCGAAATTGGCATTCGTGCCTTTCGGTGCGAAGGCTTCGTGCCAGCGGAGGGCGGAGCCCAGCGCCTGGATGTCGAGGTCTTCGACATCGGAAACAAAGACGACCGCGTGTGGCACGCCTGTGTTGATGAAGTGGACTTGGTATTCGGCACCGGAAATCACAAGCGCGCTAGCGCGGCGATGATCCTGCGGGCGTCCCATGTCGAGGGTCACAAATTCCCCCTCGAGAGACGCTGTGATGAGCCCGGCCTGCGTTTCAAAGTTCATGGAAGCGGGTTTTTCCGGCATCAATCGGGCTGCGAATCTTGCAAAACAGCGGGCGCCATTTCCGCACATTTCCGCCTCACCGCCGTCGCTGTTGTAGTAGCGCATGCGAAAATCCGCGTCGCCATCCGCAGGCTCCACGGCCAGCAATCCATCCGCGCCAATGCCCCTGTGCCTGTCACAGAGCCGTGCTATGGCGGTGCGATCGAGGGAGAGGCTCCGTGTGCGATTATCGAGGACAACGAAGTCGTTTCCCGCGCCGTTCATTTTTGTGAATCGAATATCCATCCAGCCGACAGAGTAGACCTTCGGCGGGCCATTTCGCAATCCGAGTCGCGAGAAGATTTATCGAGCCATGGGATTCATCGGCTCCGTGGGCGCTGAAAAATCAGAAATAAAAGGCGATCCCCTGTTCCTTGAAGGCCGCCTTCTGGTCGCTCAGATACTTGTCGCCGAGGGCATCGAAGCCGCCAGCGGCTCGGAAGGACTTGAGAAATCCGTTGATCTGGTCTTGGAGATGCGTGTCGTTGTGCCGGAGGGCGATTGCCCAATTTTCCTTTTGGACGGGATTCAGCAGGGCGCGAACCTTGGAGGGGTGTTCTTGGGCGTTTTTCCAAATGCTCATCTGATCGTATAAAAAAGCATCAGCGCGGCCTTGTATGACCTCCAGAACGGCGGCGGATTCCTTTTCGAGGGACAGGATTTTGGCGTTCTTGATACTGGCGCGTGCCCAGACCTCGCCTGTCGTGCCTTGGCGAACAGCGATGGTTTTTCCTGGCTGATCCAAATCCTGCAGGGAGTGAATATCGCTGTTCTGGGCGACTAAAAGGGCAAGGCCTGTCGAGAGATAGGGATCCGAAAAGGCGACGGAGGCACGGCGCTCCGGCGTATCCGTCATGGAAGATACAATACAGTCGATCTTGTCCGTCTTGAGAGAGGGAATGAGACCTGTGAAGGGAATGTTCTCGATGCGCACCGGCCTGCCGAGCGCCTTCCCCAGTGCCTCGGCAATATCCACACTCACACCCTCGGGTTTTCCGGAGGGTCCGATTGTTTCAAAAGGCGGATAGGAAAGATCCATTCCGACGACCAGCGTCGCCTTGTCGCGGCCTTCACAGCTGCTCAAGGCCCACGCAGCGAGGAAAACCAGCGATAGGGAAAATAGGCGCCGCACCAAGACGGCTGGTGTCACGGATTGGTGGTGGTTTCGATTTTTTCTCCAACAGTGCTGATCCCCTCACCGACTTTGTGAACGGCATTATCGACGGCGGCACCGGCGCGTTGTGCTGGTCCGCCTGGTCCTGAGCAACCCATGAGAAAAATGCAGGAGGCGACAAAGAGTAGGTCTGTTATTTTCATACGGTTCTTTTTAAGCACGATGAGCGCCCCCGATTCAAGCCTTATGAAGGCTGGGCCGCTCAGTCTTTCAGAGGGAGTGGGGTGTGGAGGTCAAAATGAATTTCGTATTGCTCGCCGAGCTGGATGGGGCGTCGGCGCACGGGCACGCCAAGAACATTGCGGAACAGGGATTCCTCGAGGGCGTCCGCCTCGGGAAAGGCCTTGTGCAGCGCGGCTGCGGGGTTGTGTCGCTCGATGATGCGGATGCCCGGCACGAGTTCCACCATGTGGCCTTCGTCATCGCGGGCCTTTGCGAGGAGAACCATCCTCTGTGCGACAGGCGTTTCCTGTGGCACGAGGGCTTTGTATTTTTGAATGCGTTCCTGAAAGGTGAGAAGGAGCAGCTTGGCCGCACTGCTTGCACCGAAGAGGCTTTGTGCGTGGCGAAGAACGGAAATGGCGATCGAGTTGTCTGCATCCTCGAACCATGCCTGGCCTCTGCGGGTGAGGCTGTAAATGAGCAGGGGCCGTCCAGCGCCTTGATGGTTGTTGCGGCTCGACAGGAGCCCCTTTTTCTCAAGCGCCAGGCAGTGTTGCTTCGCGCCCATGTAGCTGAGTCCAAGCGCGGCGGCGAGTTCGCTCACAGGGCGGGGGCCGCCACTTTTGATTTCGCGCAACACCTCGTCCTGTCTGCATGTGGGGCGCTGGGGCGAGGCGGGAGGCATCGTGCAGAATTGCGGGAGTCGACTATCGAGAGGGCTCTCCGTTGCTTGGGAGAAGGGCCAGTTCCTCCGGCCGCAGTTGGTTTTTCCCAATGGTCGCCGCCAGCTCGTCGGCCTCCGCTTTTTGACCCGTGGCATACAGCACGGCGGCACGCACAACTTTCCAAGGGGCGGGCACCGAGTTCCAAGAAATGGTTTTGCCATCGTAAATGGCATCCGCCTCGGCTGACCGGCCGGTTTTTAAGAGGGCAAGTGATGTGATGCTGAGTGAGGTCAGCGTGGGGGGATCGGTCTTCTGGAGCTCTATGGCAGTAGTGGCGGCGTGCGGCAAATCCTCTCCTGTGAGAAGTTTGAGATAAAGGAGATCGTTCTGAGCCTCCGCAAGCATGGGAAATCCCTCTGTCAATTCCTTGTAAATTGGTAGGAGCTCGCTCGCAGATGCGCTTTTTGGTGTGCAGCGGATGAGGCCGAGGAAGCCCTCGAGGGCGGTCTCTCTGCGGCGGGACATGGTTTTATAGACTTTCATGGCCTGCTCTTGTTCTCCAATGCGCAGAGCATATGCGGCAACAAATGAGATGACCTCGGGTTTCTCATACATGAGGCCGAGTTGCAGCTCACGCCAGCAGTCGGCGGCGCGCACCTCATCGCCGGAATTCTTGGCGGCCCTTGCAAGAAAAAGGAGGCGAATGCTGTCGGAGAGTCCGGAAACGGTCTCGGCATCAAGCATTGTGAAAATCTCATTCCATTCTTCCATGCCGGCCAGGGCATCGAGGTGAATGAGCAGCCAGTCGATATTCGAAGCCGCCCGCTCGCGTCCGATGAATTTGATCGTTTCCTTGTGGTTGAGCCTCCGGTTCATCCAGCGTGCAAACGCCATGGCCTCGTCCGGTGGGCCGTCCATCCTTGCTGTCGCCATCTGAGCCAAAAGTGCTGGCTTGGAGCCTGGATTCTCCTGAATTTGCAAATCAAGTGCCAAGAGGGCGTCATCCGGCGTGCGAAGACGATGTGCGAGGATTTTCTCGTCCACTCTGTCGTTTTCCATGGCAGTCGGCGAGGGGCGCAAAAGTTGCTGCTGGGCGAGTAGGCGAAGAGCGGAAATGCCTACGGGAGAATCCCTATCAATCAATTGGAGTAAAATTTCCCGACTGGCTTTCATATCTGGTTTCAGGGTCATCTCGGCTGTCGCCAACAAGAGTTTGTCGGCATCGGCGGGTGGCAGGTCGGCAAGTTTCTGGCGCGGCACCTCCAAGGCGCCCTTCAGATTTCCTTCTTTCTGCAAAATACGCATCTCGATGATGGTTTTCTGCACGGACTGTTCATCTGCGAGCTGATCCAAGGCTCCCTTTGCGATGGTTGTGTTGTCCGATTTGAGCGCTTGCTCGGCAAGAGTCAGGAGCTCTTCGGTGGATGCGCGTCGCTCAATCATCAAGTTCTGAAGTTCATTGAGTGCCGCCGGATCGCCAACCTTGGCATTGAAAAGGCGCACTTTGCGAAAAACCCCTTCATTATTTGGAGCCATCAGGATTGCCTTGCGCATGAGGGCAATCGTTTTTGGGGTATTGCCTTCCTCCGCCGCCGCGCGGGATTGCTCGAGAAAAGCCATGGCCCGGCGTAGCTTAAGCTCTTGATAAAGCGGGGGGGCAGCTGTCCAAATGATCAGACCGAGAATGAGTATTCCCAGCACAAAAAGAACCCTCTTGTCGCTGAGCAGTTCTTTAAGAATGTGGCGCCCGTATTTGCTATCGTGAGGTATTTCCTCGTAATCGGGCAACTCCTGAGCGGTTGGATCTATGGGCTCAGGCTCGACATTCATCGATGCCTCGGCAAGGGAAGCCTGAGTTCGGCTTGGTTTCGTGGGCTTTTCTTTCCCTATTTTGTTCGGTCCGCTCATTGTCCAGATGGGGATCTCTGTTCTACAGTGGCGTTGAGAAAAGTCGCGAGGGAATTTGCTGCCCCGTCGACATCGCGAGTATTCCAAACGGCGGCCTCTATGAGCGTCTGGCCTTGGTTCCTGATCCCTTTGCTCACAACTTTCCAGCGTCCCCGCAGTGTGTAGTCCTCATCTTGGGCGCCAGCAGCAAGACTCTCACCATCGGCAGTCCGCCCGCCGCCTGCGATCACCGAGTGGAAGACCAGAACCGGGCGAGTGGACTCACGGAATAAAAAGACGCGGAAAAGGAAGTTCTCTGCGCCCACTTTCATCCTGATGCTTGGGAGTTGTTTTTCGAGCACCATGCCAATACTGGCGAGGCATGTGCGAGGGTCGTGGATGCCGAGGGCTTGGATCGCGGTGCGTCCAGCCGGCCACCGAAGGTAAAAGAATTGCCAGTTGTTTCCTTCGGTATCCCAAAAACGCTCCGAAAATCCCTCCGGAAAAAACAACATGCGGCGTGTGCGATCGGGAATGGAAACGGATTTCGTGCCTGGCGAGCCAGATTTTAATGTCCATCCGCTTTCCTTCGAGGCGCTGCGTTCATGCAATCGATACCACGATTCCGTGCCAACCAAGGACACTGCTGCGACAAGGATAGTGGCCATGGAGAAAAAACGAATCGCTCCAGAAATGTGAAGGCTTTCCTCGGGGGCATCGCAGGAAGTGGCTGTGTAGCCCCTCGAGATACGGAATTTGTTGTAAAAATGGGCGAGCGTCCAGAGCGTGCCAAGTGTCGAGACCAGGATCGCGTAGCCAGCGATGTCGTGCCATTTCTCGATGGCAGCAACCCCTTCGTTGGATGCGATCACGGACAGGAAAGTGGCTCGCAGGAAATTTCCCAAGAGCGCGACGAACACCGCACTGCAGACGAGGCCGCAGCGGATGAATGTGCTGAAGCGGAACATTTCCCCAAAAAACAGCGCTGCCATGATGCCGCTCTGCAGTGAGCGCACCCCGCTGCATGCCTCCTCCACGCCGAGTGTGCCAGTGGGAAGTGTGATGAGATGTCCACGGCGAATGGCTTCATACCCGAGCCAATGCAGCACCTCGAGAGCCGCAATGGCGTTTTTTTCCATGAAGAATCCCATGATTGCCTCTTCTGCATTTCTGGGCCACGGGATCGCGATGATGAAAAAGCACACCGGAAAAAGAAAATGCCGCAACCAGCTCGAGCCGCCGATCGAGTAAACCAAGAGGAGAGTCAGAAAAACCGCGCTGAACGCGCCCGCGATGCCCGGCACACGCCACTCGGGGTTTGCTTCGAAGAAAGGCTGAATTCCCGCAAGAAAACTCAACGGCGGCAAGGCCAGCAAGGCCACGATCCCAAGGCTCACTGGATTATCTGAGGGGGGGCGGTCCCGCCACCGCTGCAGAAAGAGCGCGAGACAGATGATCGGGACTAAAAATCCGTAGCTATACTGAGGGTCCAGTTCCCACTCGTTCCAAAGCATCCGGATCGCCATCCACCAGATCCCCGCCAAGGCCGCTCCAAGCAATCCGATGGAGGAAAGCTCCAGCTTGGGGGATGTGTGGTTTTCCAAGGTCTTGAAATTTCCTGTTTCAGCGACCCTTGCCAAAGATCATCACGTGGAGAGTCTTCAGGATCACCGTGGCATCCAGAGCGAGGGAAAAATGCCGGATGTAGTAGAGGTCATACATAAGTTTTTCCAACGTGTCGTCGACACTTGCACCATAGGAATAGTTCACCTGCGCCCAGCCGGTGATTCCCGGACGCACGAGGTGGCGGAAGTGGTAGTAGGGGATGACTGTCTCGTATTGCTCCACACATTTGATCCACTCGGCGCGAGGCCCAATGAGGCTCATTTCTCCGCGAAGGACATTCCACAGCTGGGGGAGTTCATCCAGGCGGGTGACTCTCAGCCAGCGACCGAGCTTGGTCACGCGAGGGTCGCCTTCGGTGGTGTAGAGGCCCTTGAACTCGCTGCCAACTATCATGGTGCGGAATTTATAAAGCGTAAAGAGGTCTCCGTGCTGGCCTACGCGTGTCTGGCTGAAGATCACCGGCCCTTTTCCTTCGCACTTGATCAGGAGCGCGACGAAGGCCATGGCAGGTGACAGAAGGACAAGTGTGAAGGATGCCAGAACCATGTCGAAAACGCGTTTGAGCGATGCGAAGGCCGAGTGCTGCACGAGTTGAAAACCCGAGTCCAATGGCCAGGTTCTACTCAAGAGGTCGGGGGGCATCTTTTGCCAATAGGACTCAAAGAAAGAGTGCATCGTGTAGACGGGCAACTCCTGAAAATGGACTGCCACCAGCGAGCTCAGGATATTGTTGTCCAATCGATCGGATGGAGCCGCGATTACGATAGCCTCATGCTCGGTGTCGGGATTTTCCTCGAGGGTTTTTAAGATATCACTCGCGAGTGCCGAGTAGGTCGGGCTATCTGGGCCAGCGACATCTGAGCCCACGGTGGCATCTCCCACGGCAAAGAAGTGGAGGTTCTGCTTCTGGCCATTGAGTGTGTAGTTCCGGTAAAATCGCTCGCCGGATTCCGTATCGCTGATCACCAGCAATCGGCGGTTTCGGCGTAGAAGGCTTGAGTTGTAGAGCAGCTTCCGTTGGGCGAGTGTGAGGAGGGAGAATGCGAGAAAGGTGACACCGAAGATCGAACGGCTGGAAGCGACCGCACCGCCGAAGGACGCCACCAGATACACCATGAGTGCGGAAAATAAAAACGCAGCCAAGCAGGCGATCAAGTGCTCGCTCGCATAGTTCAGGGATTTCATATCCGAGCGTGAGTTGTAAGCCCCGATGAGGCTGAGGCAAAAAACACAAATTGCCGTCGGCAGAATGACTTCCGACCAGCCGTATCGGTTGAAGTCTCCCGATAATTCCGAGAGGCCCATATAGATGCCTGCCCAGCAGAGGCTATCCAATACCAAAAGCAGGAGCATCGCGAGACGCTCGCGGAGTGATCCCCTCGCGACTTTCAGCCCGGCGGGAAAGAGGGATGCCGGGCGTTTGGAGAAAACCTCGGGCGCTGTATTTGTAGCTTCCATGGGACGATGGCTCGAGCTCGTTGAGCATTCTCTGAACTCTAATCACTCTTAATCTCCAAATCCAGCGCAGTAAAGTATTTCTTCGATTTTTTGAGGTTGAAAACAGCCCGCAAACCACGCTGCGGAGATTCGGAGGATTCTCCCCGGGTCGACTAATACGAACCTTCCACCCGTGCGGCCACATCGCGGTAACCGTAATCGACCTCGTAAATTTGCTTCATGCAGTCGAGCGATTTCTCTTTTTTGTCCATTTTCTCGTAAACGAGGCCCAGATTGTAGACGACGTCCTTTTTCACAGGATCCATGACCAAAAGCTCGGCGACGGCGTCCGAAAGGGTCTTTGCAGCCAGATCGAGCATGCCTCGTGCGGTGAAGCAGCGGCCGAGGAGGCACATGGCGCGTGTGCGGACATTGGGGTTTTGCCGTGCTTTTTGAAGTTCGGGGATGGCTTCCTGCCAGAGTTCAAGCTCGGCCAAAATCTCGCCCAGTTCGAAGCGGAATTGAAGGTCAGTGGGGTTCTGTTGGACGCGCGAGCGCGCGAATTCCAGAGCGAGCTCGGCTTTTTGCTTGAGAAGGCCGAGGAGTTCCGCCGCGTAGGTGTCGGATTCCGGAGTGCCAGGATTGGCGGCGATGTATTGCTCGCGGGAGCTGATGGCTATTCCAAATTGGCGGATTTGAAGGTCCGTCGCCTTGCGAACGAGGGCCGTGTCGGAGTTGTTTGAGAGGGCCGCCGCATAGGAAAACCAACTCGCGGCGCTGTCCCAATCCTCTTTTTGCTCGTAGAGTTCGGCGATGCGGCGTGAGGTGTCGATGTTCCCCGGTTCTGCCTCGGCTTTCGCATGGAACTCAGCCAGAAGGTTCTCGATCATCTCGTCACTACGGACGACACGGGATTGCTGCTCGAGTGCTATAGCTTGTTCCTTGTTTTTGATGAGATCGCGGTAGGTCGTTTCCTCTTTTTCCCAACCGCCGCTTTGCATCGAGGCGGACGCAGAGGCATCCTTTAAGCCCTTGATCGCGGCCATGTCGTTCGGCGTGATGTCGACGATCCTCTGGTAAAGATTCAGGGCTTCCGTGGGATTCTCAAATTCAAGGTGGTGCCGGGCAAGTTCGTGCAGGGTTTTGACATCCTTGGGAGAGCCCTCGATGATGGTCTCAAGGGCAAATGCCGCCAACTCGGGGAGCTTTGCCTCCAAGGCGGCTTCCTTGAGAATCTGGTTGAGCTGGGGATTTCTTGGCTCGTTTTCCAAGGCCTTCTCCGTCGCTTCAATCGCTGCCAGCGGGTCTTTTTTTATCTGGGACTGGATCTTCATCGCGCTGAATGAGGCCGTCGAGAAGAGCGATTTTTTACCTCCAGTTTTTGCGACTGCGGCTTTGCGGGCGAGCTGGCGGGCAGCCATGAAGTCCGGGTAGCTTTTGAGGATCGTCTGTAAAAGCTGGATCGTGTAGCCGGGGTTCTTGAGCTGCATCGCACTCATAGCCTTCAACCAGTTTGCTCGGTGAAACTCGGGGAGGTCTTTTTCAGTCGTTACTGCCATAGTCTGGCCAAAGCACTAATAGGTTTTGATCCATCCTTCAAGCTTGCCTGCAAAGGATTTCGTCGCGACGAAAGGAGCTTCTCCAGCGTATCGTCTCACGCGAAACTGCACCCGATGAATTTTTTTCTCATTTTCCTCTTTGTGTTCATCTCATCGGTGGCCCGCGCGGAATGGCGCCTCGCGCTGCCGGGCTGGAACTATGAATTCCCTGCGGACCATGGCAGCCATCCCTCCTTCAAAACAGAGTGGTGGTATTTTACAGGCAACTTGAGGGCGAAGGCTGGCGGGGAGGAACTCGGTTACCAGCTCACCTTTTTTCGCCAAGGGGTGTCCGACCCTTCAACCTCGGTGCCCGAGTCGCAATTCATCCAGCGGGATGTCAAGTTCGCCCACTTTGCGGTTTCGGAGGTCTCCAAAAAAAAATTCCATCATTTTCAAAAGCTATCCCGAGGGGCTTTTGGCGAGGCTGGTTTCGACGATGAATCCCGCATCGCTTGGATTGACAACTGGTCTTGCGAACGCACGGGGCGGCATGATTTTAGGCTTCAAGCCGGGCAGGACGGCGTGTCGCTGGACTTGAAACTTTCCTCGACACGGGAGCCAGTCGTCCACGGTCGCAATGGCGTAAGCCAGAAAGCCGAGGGCGAGGGCAGGGCGTCGCACTATTATTCTCTCACGAGGATGCAGACGGCCGGAACGGTCTCCGTCGCTGGCGTGGAATATGAGGTCGAGGGCCTCACCTGGTTCGATCACGAGTGGGCCACTAACCAACTGGCTGCGCATCAGACCGGCTGGGATTGGTTCAGCATCCATTTTGAGGAGGGTGGGGAACTCATGCTCTTCCAGATCCGAACGAAGGACGGGGGGCGCGATGAATTCTCCTCGGGCACCTACGTGGATAAGTCGGGAGCCGCAGAAAAAATCGAGCAATCGGATTTCGAGCTTGAGCCAATCGAGTGGTGGACAAGTGGCGGGTCCAAGGGGCGCTACCCGGTGGCCTGGAAAATCAAAATCCCAAAACAGAATCTTGACCTCACCGTGCGGGCGCGTTTTTCAGATCAAGAGCTCGCCGCCTCGCCGTTCTCCTACTGGGAGGGAAGCGTGTCGGTGGAGGGTAGTCGCACCGGTCGAGGTTACCTTGAAATGACCGGCTATGCTGGCCGCATCGTCGGCATGCAGGCGCAATAAAATCACTCAGGAATCGATTCTCCCCTCACTAGGTCCTCGAGGGATTGTCTCTCGCGGGCAAGATGGAATTTTTCTCCATCCACCAAAATTTCCGGCAGAAGCGGGCGGGAGTTGTAGTTTGAAGACATGACAAACCCGTAGGCACCGGAGCTGAGCACCGCAACGCGGTCATCGGGACAGAGTGGTGCAAGAGGGCGATCCTGGGCGAAAAAATCGCCGCTTTCGCAGACTGGACCCACCACATCCATCACGGTCTTTTCATTTGTCGATTGGCGGAGCGGAACGATCTCATGCCACCCCTCGTAAAGCGCAGGCCGGATGAGGTCGTTCATGGCGGCATCGATGATGGTGAAGGTTTTTGCCGGAGTCTGCTTCACATATTGGACCGTCGAGAGCAGCGCACCGGCATTGCCCACGAGGAAGCGGCCGGGCTCGAAAAGAATGCGCAGGCCCAAGGGTCTCAACACGGGGATGATGGCAGCCGCGTAGTCTTCTGGAGTGATTCTTTGCGTCGAAGAGCCAGGGACCTCCCACCATGCAGGGCTTCCACTCTCCAGTGCCTCGTCATAAACGATGCCGATGCCGCCGCCGAAATCGAAGAACTCGATATCGTAGGCTTGCTTGAGGTCTCGCACCAGCGCGGCCAGCTTCTCAGCAGCCTCCGCAAAGGGGGCCGCCTCCAGAATTTGTGAGCCGATGTGTGTCTGGACACCCCGGATTTTCAGGTGGGGAAGACCGGCCGCAACTTGGTAAACCTCGGCCGCCCGGTCGATGCCGATGCCAAATTTATTTTTGCTTTTTCCGGTGGAAATGAACTTGTGCGTCTTGGCATCCACATCGGGATTCACCCGGATGGCCACAGGCGCTTTCAATCCGAGAGAGCCAGCGACTTCATTGATGCGGGTCAGCTCGCCTTCGCTTTCGACATTGAACGAGTAAACTCCCTCCCGCAGCGCAAAGGCGATCTCCTCACGGGTCTTACCCACTCCTGCAAAGGTGCAGCGGTCGGCTCTCCCGCCGGCCTTCAGCACGCGAAAGAGCTCGCCCGCAGATACGATATCAAAACCAGAGCCGAGTTTTGAAAGAAGATTCAGAATGGCGAGGTTCGAATTTGCCTTCACCGCGTAGCAGAGGAGGTGGTCGAGTGGAGCCAGTGCCGCATCCAGCCGCCCGTAGTTACTGTGGATCGTTGCCGACGAATAAACATAGGCAGGGGTGCCAAAGCGCTCGGCAATTTCACCAAGGTCCACACCCTCGCAGCGCAGGGTGCCATCAACATAGGAAAACGAATGCACGCCGCAAAATTGGGGATTTTTTTCCCAGTGTCAACCGAGCTGCCGAAAAAATCAGGCGACCTTGATGAGTTCGCGGTTTTTGAAGAGGTAGGCGAGGCCGGAGTAAATCGAGAGGAGGACGGTGATCGGAACAAGAAGGTGCGTTCCAAAAAGCCATGCCATACCGAGCCAAGTGGGGTGCCCGGTCTCGCCGAGTGCGAGCAGAAACAAAAAATAAATGATCGTGATCATCTGCCAGGTGGTCTTGTGCTTTCCGAGGTTGTCAGCGGGAATCACAAGTCCCTTCGCTGCGGCCAGAGAGCGGAGTCCGGTGATCAGAAACTCTCGGCTGATAATCAGAATGACCGCCCAAGCTGGAATGGCTTGGAATCCGATGAGGCAAATGAAAGCCGACGCGGTCAGAATCTTGTCCGCAAGCGGATCCATGAGCTTGCCAAAATCCGTGATAAGATTCCAACGCCGGGCAATAATGCCATCCAGCATGTCAGTGAGCGCGGCCACCAAAAAAATGAAAAGTGCCACCGTGAACCGAAAGGGAAAGTCGAGTGTGAAGCAAAGGACGAAAAACGCGGTGAAAGCCAGCCTCGCCAGAGTGAGCCTGTTCGGAAGGTTCATCCTGTGAAAACTTGAAGGGCGGCGTGCGCGTGCGCAACAGCGATGTATTTCTCCGCACTGGCACGCAGGGAAAGAATCTCTGCGGCTGTGAGTTGACGGACGACTTTTGCCGGCGAGCCCATGACAAGTGATCGTGGGGGGATTTTTGTTCGCGATGTCACCAGCGAGCCCGCGCCGATCAGGCATTCGTCGCCTATCACCGCTCCATCCAGAATCACGGCTTTCATTCCGACAAGGCACAAGTCTCCAACCGTGCAGGCATGGATGATTGCCGCATGCCCGATCGTGCAATAGGCTCCCACAGTGGCTCCCAAGTCATCTGCGAGGTGAAGGATGCACCCGTCTTGAATGTTTGTCCCCTCGCCGATACGGATGGTCTCGATATCGCCACGGAGCACAGCTCCGTAAAACACACTCGAGTCCAGTCCCAAGCGAACATCACCAATGATTGTGGCGTTCCTTGCCACAAAAGCCGCAGCCTCTACCTCAGGCTTGGCACTCAGAAATTTTTCAAGGCGTGCGTTGATATTCATGAACGAACCACCACTCCAAGAAACGGTGGCAACTTCGTTAGAGAACCTGCTTGAGTCGCTTTTTCGCTTCTTTGAGAAGCTGGGTCTCCGCTTCGATCCAGTCGGTCGAAGAATTTCCAGGCCAGCCCATCGTCTCACGGCGCTCCGAAATGTAATACGCACGCAACTTGATCTCATCGGGCGACACTTTTATCTCTGGCGCTACTGGAGCGGGAGTCGGTGTCTTCACCTTGGAAAGGGCCTTGCCTGTTGCTTTTTTCAATTTGGTGGGAACTAAGACTGCGGATTTCACCGCAACTTTTGGAGTCGCCTTGACCGCTTTTTTCGCAGGGGTGCTTGGTTTGGCTGGTGCGGGCTTTTTGCTTGTTTTCGCCGATGCGAACTTGCTGGTTGATTTGGCAGGCATGCATTGCATCTTTCAATCTCATTCAGCGATTTGCAAAATAAATCTTCAAAATAAATCCTGATGGATTAAATTCGCTTCCAGTGACTGCTTTTTTTATTCGATGGATGGTTACGACCATTGCGGTTTTTGTGGCCGAGAAGATTCTTCCTGGCATCACCTGCTCGGGTGTTGAGGCCTTGCTCGGGGCCTCACTTCTCTTGGGAATTATTAACGCTTTTATTAGACCATTCTTACTTCTTTTGAGCCTGCCATTTATCATCATCACAATGGGGTTTTTTATTTTTGTGGTGAATGCCCTCCTCCTGCTTTTCGTCTCTCAAATCATTCCCTCTTTTCAGGTCGATGGATTTTGGAATGCCTTTTTTGGAGCCATCATCATTAGCGCGGTGAGTTGGATTCTTAGCTCGTTTTTCCGAACAAGCGACGGGCGTATCCATGCAATCACCCACCACTCTTCCATCAAAAAAGCGGATGCCCGCACGATCAAGTGAGTCTTTTTGATTTAGGGCGCATTGGCGTCAAAATCTGTGGCATTACGAGTGAATCCGACGCCTGCATGTGCATAGATGCTGGGGCGGATGCTTTGGGATTTAATTTTTATGCGGGATCGAAACGATTCATCGAGCCAAGCGAATCGCTCCCGTGGATTCGCGGCTTGGAGGGCCGTGTGAAGCGCGTTGCTGTCGTGGTGAATGCCGACCGGCCACTGCTGCAGTGCCTGAGGGACTCTGGGTGTTTTGAATTTATTCAATTTCATGGAGATGAGAACCCCGCTGAGTGTATTGCCGAGGGAGGCGACGGCTGGATCAGGGCTGTGCGTGCCAAAGACTATGCCGCTCTCAGCCAAGGGCTCCAATATGCCACTCGCGATCTTCTTCTCGATGCTTGGTCGCCGCTGGCCTTTGGTGGCACAGGGGACTTGGCCGATTGGCAAATGCTTGCAGATTTTATTTCCAACCAGCCTGAAAGAAATTTCATCCTCGCGGGCGGGCTATCCCCGGCAAACGTCGCCGATGCGATCCAGTCGGTCAGCCCCTGCGGAGTCGATGTGGCTGGAGGCGTGGAATCTTCCCCGCGAAAAAAAGACCCAGTCCTCGTGACTCGCTTCATTTCTGCTGTTCTGGGCAGCTCGCCAATTTCCCAAGCTTCGACTTGACTTATGTTATTCTTTTCAACTTCGCGTTTGCTGCCCGCAGCGGTCTTTCTCTCGCTCCTCCTGGCCGGATGCGCCACGGACAACCGCCACCGAATGATCCTGAGCGTGGCCGATCAGAAAATGATCGTCTTGAGGGATGGCAAACCCTTGAGTTCATACCCCGTCTCCACTTCAAAGTTCGGCCTTGGCGACAGGCCGGGATCCTATGCAACGCCTCTGGGGGTGCTTCGCATCAAGGAAAAAATCGGGCACGGACTCCCTGCCGGAGCGGTCTTCAAAAGCCGGAAGCCAACTGGCGAGGTGCTGCCTGTCGACGCTCCAGGCCGAGATCCTATCGTGACCCGCATTCTCTGGCTGGAGGGGTTGGATGAGAGAAATCGTAATTCCTATCGCCGCTACATCTACATCCATGGCACTCCGGAAGAACGCAATGTCGGAAGACCTGTCAGCTACGGTTGCATCCGCATGCGATCTCAGGATGTCATCGAGCTCTTCGAGACGGTCGGGCTAAACTCAAAAATTTTAATCACTCCCAACCCGCTTCCTCTGTCGCTTTTGTCTCCACCCTTGCCGGATCGGCACTAACCGTCTAAGGATTCCTGCTATGCACCCCGTTGCTGCCAGCACCCTTGCCAAGAGCCGGATTTTGTTTTCGGCATGACGATCGATCCTGCCAAGCCATCGGTTATGAATCCACTCGAGGAGCGGATTCTCTACAAATTCCGAAATGGATTGCTGCTTGCCGAGGCGCTCACTCATCCGAGTATATCCTTGGAAAGAAGGAACTACCCATTTGACAACCAGCGTCTTGAGTTCCTCGGCGATGCCGTCATTCAGGTCAGCGTTACCGAGCATCTTTTCCGCATGTTTCCGGATTTTGGCGAGGGTCAACTCACCAAGCTCCGGACGCGCATCGTCTCCAGACCCGCCCTGCGCGACCGCGCTCTCGCATTGGACTTGGGCAGTTTTATCATGATGGGGCGCGGCGAGGAGTCCAGCGGCGGACGCGAGCGGGCGTCCACCCTCGCCGATGCCTTCGAGTCACTCGTCGGTGCGATCTACCTTGATGGCGGCTTCGACGCGGCCCGTATCTTCATCCTCCGCCAGATGGACCCAGTCTTCACGGAAATCGCCAGCCAGCCCGATGAGATCAACCCCAAAGGCTACCTGCAGGAAATCCTCCAAGCCATAGAACCCACTGCGCCAGACTACCAGATCCTCTCGCAGACAGGCCCCGAGCACTCGAAGGTTTTTATCTGCTGCGTGCTCTGGAATGGTCTCGAGCTCGGGCAGGGATGCGGGTGCAGTAAAAAAGAGGCCCAAGTCGCCGCCGCCCAAGTGGCTCTCGCCAAAAGACTGTGGGAATCAAAAGCCGAGCCTCCTCCTCGCAGGAAAAAGAAAAAAAAATGATCTATCAACTGCCACTTCAGATGACGGGCCTTGCCGCCGGTGTTCTCCTCCTCGCCTCCCATGCGTTTGGTTTATTCAACCCCAGTGCCTCCATCCGGCTCGCCCGCGATTTCCCGCGATCCCGTCTCATGGGCACGGTTTTGCTTCTGATTGCAACCATCTGGAGTTTCCTGCTCGTGCAGGATATCGACCTCGGTGAATTTTCGAGGCTTCGGGGAATCATGTTGATTGGCATCGTTGCCGGGGCTGCGTTGTCGTGGGTTTATGTCGACGAGTTTCTCTCGGTTCGAGCTCTTGGAATGATCCTGCTGCTCGCCGCCGAACCCCTTCTGGAGTCATCCGCCCTTCGTGTTGAACCAAGCAGGTTGATTCTCGTGGTGCTGGCCTATGCGTGGGTCGTTGCCGGACTCTTCTTTGTTGGCATGCCCTACGTCCTGAGGGATGCGGTGGGTGCCATCTCCTCAGATCGCCGAGTCTGGTTCTCGGCCGCCCTTGGCGGATTTCTTTACGGCACTGCCCTCATCTTTGCCGCATTATTCTGGTGGTAACTCACCATTCAATGCCCACCACCGTGAGCGTAACCGCGTGGTGCGGTGTGCCCACTACGGGATCGGTTGAGACATTTTTCTCCCCGGTGCCATAGCTTGCAGGCGCTGCGGGATTCAGAAGTTGCCAAGGCTTTTGAACATCGAAAATCTGCTTCACAATCCCATCCACCTCGGGTTTCAACTCCGCGGCTTGTGTCACAATCTCGCGCTGGGGCGCCTGTGGAGCCACAAAATCCTGTGCCAGCAGCAAAGGTGTTGTAGCCAGAGTCAGTAAAAACAATCGTGCTTTCATAGGTTCCCTTTAGTCGGGGGAGTTGATGTTGGCAAGTGGAGTGCTTTTGCAAGGACACTGGATGCCAGGGTTTCCGTCTCGCGGTCATTGGCGCCATCCTCAAGAAATTCCCCAGCCGTCTTTGAATCGTGGTCCCTCGGAGCACACCCGACCCCCGACACCTATTTGGAGGGTTTATGCTGATCGTCGAAGTTCAGGTATGTATACAGATTCAGGCTTTTTTCGTAGTCGTCGAGGAGGCGCATGGCCTCATTAGGCTTCAATCGGTCGCTTTTGATAGCGGCATCGGTCTGGGCCTTCATTCGGCGGGCGAGCTCTTTCACATCCCATTGCGTGAGGGCGAGGACTTGGCCGATCGTGCTGCCGGGCAGGATTTCTTCGACATAATGACCGGAGTCTTCGTCCTCATCGAGATAGATGTGCATTTCATTCACGCGACCAAAGAGGTTGTGCAGGTCTCCCATGATATCCTGATACGCGCCGGCCAGAAAAAATCCGATATAGTAGGGCTCGCCCGGCTGCCAGCGATGGAGCGGGAGAGTTTCCTTCACATCCTGGAGGTCGATGAATTTCGCGACTTTGCCATCCGAGTCGCAGGTGATGTCCACGAGGGTCGCATTGCGGTCTGGGCGTTCGTTGAGGCGATGGATGGGCATGACGGGGAAGAGTTGACCGAGAGCCCAGTGGTCGAGGAGGGATTGGAAGACAGAGAAGTTGCAGAGGTATTGGTCGCCGATGGCGATTTCGATTTCGCGCACCTCTTCGGGGATGTGTTCGGCGTCGCGGAAAAGCTCCACGATGTTCGCGGCGATCTGCCAGTAGACGGTTTCGATGCCGGCCTTGGCCCGAAGGTCGAGCAGGCCGAGGTCGAACATCGACTGGGCGCGTTCGCGGATTTCTTGGGCATCATGGAGGTTCTCGAGGCGGTTTTGAGGAGTCAGGTTGCTGCGGATTTCAAGGATGTCTGCGAGCAGGGGAATCTCTCCGCCGCTCGTCGTAGTAGGCGTCTCCTGTCGGCTGGCCTTTTCGATGGCACCGAAGGTTTCCACGATGAGCACCGAATGCTGGGCGACGATCGCCCGGCCGCTTTCGCTGACGAGTGTAGGGTGGGGGACGGACTCGGAATCACAGACTTCCTTCACCGTGTAAACGATGTCGCGCACATATTCGTCGAGCGAGTAGTTCATCGAGCTGTCGAATGTTGTGCGGGATCCGTCGTAGTCGACGCCGAGGCCTCCGCCGACATCGAGGTAGCCGAGTTGATGGCCCATTTTGGAGAGTTTCGCGTAGAAGCGGGCTGCTTCCCGCACGGCGCGTTTGATGGTGCCGATGTCGGGAACTTGTGAGCCGACATGGAAATGCACGAGCTTCAGGCAATGGGCGAGTCCGGCGGCATGGAGCATGTCGCTGGCCTCCACGAGGTCGGCGGTGGAGAGGCCGAACTTGGCGTTCTCGCCGCCGCTGGTGGCCCACTTGCCAGAGCCCTTGGAGAGTAGGCGCACGCGCAGGCCGATGAGGGGCTCGATTTTCATCGTCTGCGAAACACGAAGGATGTGGGCGAGCTCCTCGAGCTTTTCGACTACGAGAATCACCGTCTTTCCGAGCTTCCGGCCGATGAGGGCGTTTTGAATGAAACTCGTGTCCTTGTATCCATTGCAGATGACCAGACTTTCGGGATCCGAGTGCACGGAGAGGGCTGCGAGGAGTTCCGGCTTGCTCCCGGCCTCGATGCCGAAGTGCCATGGCTTGCCGGCATCGATTATTTCCTCCACGACCTCGCGGAGTTGGTTCACCTTGATCGGAAAAACACCCCGGTAGGGCGAGGTGTAGCCGGCCTCAGAGATCGCCGTGGCGAAGGCTTTGTTGATCGTCTCCACGCGGTCGCGTAGGAGGTCGTGGAAGCGCACGACGAGCGGGAATGCCAGCTTGCGGCTCCGCGCCTCGGCGACCACATCCATCAGGTCGATCGTCTCACCATTGCGCTTGGGAAAAACGCACACATGGCCGGCATCATTGATGCCAAAGTATCCGCCGCTCCAGCGGTCGATGTTGTAGAGTTCGCGGGCATCTGTGATGTCGAACGATGAATGGGATTCCATGAATTAAAAATTGATGACTGTGTGTTTTGAGGTTTGGCTGACTGCAGCGGCTTCTTCGGGCATGATCCAGCGTTCCGCAAATTCAATCCCCCAAGAGTCCGATATGGCGATTTCGCCGGTTTGTTTGTTGTAGCCTGTGATCATGCATACGTGTCCGCTGTCGCGATGCGACCGCATTTTCCTAACTTGCCTTCGTGCATCAGCGAGAACTTTTTTCCACGCGGCGGTGTCGTTGGCGTTTTTACGGTCCTCTATGCGGTTGTTAACTGCGTTGTTGAAGTCCGGTGAGCTGAACATCGCCCACATGATTGGCAGACCGCGATCGATGAATCGTGAGACGCTTGTGGCATCCAGTTTCATGACGGGTGACTCGATCCGCCTCCCGGCTTGAATGACGGCTTGGCTCGCGCCGGCGGACACTGCGGCTACTGATGATCCGCCACCCGCCTCGGTCTGGCCTGCCATCGCGAGGGTATACATATCGGCTGGGACGCCCATATATCGCATGACGCGCTCCCAAGTCGCCGGAACGCAGTAGCCCTTTGGCCCTTGGTTCACCATCGGCATGTCCTTCAAAATCACATCGCCGTTTGCTCTTTTTTCGATGCGTTTGGCGACAGCCTCTCGAAGGACGGAATCCGGGATGCGCGATCTGCCGCCGGCATCCGCAGACTCTGTGGTCATCACGCGAAGGGCGACATATTCGTCGCGAGGCGAGGCGAGCAGAAACGCATGGCCATTCCAATTCCAGCGCTTCATCGACTCTCGGGTCTCGCGTCCTTGGCCGAAGCTGTCGGCGACAGGCTCACCGAAAAGCTGGGTCAGCCCGGCAATGAGTTTTTTTTTATCCTCCTGGATGGCCCGCTTGTAATCCCTCATCTCTTGGCCGGCTCTACGCCCGCCGCCAGGGTTGTAATCGACCGCATCGCCTTTGTTTGCAAAAATCATGGACAGGCTGGCTGGCTTGCCCTCTTCGGCCGTGAGTAGGAGCGAGTAAGGTCGGCAACCCAAAAGGCGGTCCTCGGCGCTGGAGTATTTGCGGTAGCTCGACGAGCCAGAAGTTTGCGACTCTTGCGGCCAATCAAGCCGCTTTGCGACATCCTCCGCCGTGTCGTCCCATAGCGATTCATCCGCAAAAAATGGGACGCCGAATGCCTCGTTGAAATCCTCAATCCTTTGGTCCGCGCAGGCCATCCCGGTCACAAAAAAACTCAAAAATACCACCATGATGCGGCGTTCTGGTCGGCGTGTGTTCATCAAAAGAACACGAAACACTAAAAGGGTGGCATTATTTTTCCACAGGAATCCCTCGGACGGCCTATTTTTTTTCACATCGACTTCTTCCATGGTGACAGAAGCGCCTCGGGGGATGTATTGGTTCTGATTTTTCCAGCCACCATTACAATGCACCGATCCAAACCTGCCGAACGCTCTGAAGAACAGGGCATTTTTTTCCCCGAACTGGCATCAGCCGACCGAACCCGCGCAGCGGGAGCTGTTAAAAATTTCGTGCTCGATACCAATGTCCTCCTCCACGACCCGAATTGTCTGAACCGCTTTCAGAACAACCATGTTTTTATTCCGGTCGATGTGCTCACCGAGTTGGACAATTTCAAAAATGAGCAGAGCGAGCGCGGCGCGAATGCGCGTCAGGCGCATCGGCTCCTGAGTGGAATTTTCGGACATGACTCCTCGAGCGTCACGGGTGGCGCTCCCACCACCGGCGGCGGCACGGTGCGGATTCTTGTGAACAATTTCCTCGAGAAGAGCCGTCAGTCGACAGGCATGAAGCGGTTCATGAAGATCTTCCCGGATCAAAACCGCATGGATCACCGGATTATTGGATCTGCTCTGGCCCTGCAGGAGCAGGAGACCGCACCAACTTTTCTTGTCACGAAAGATATCAACATGCAGCTCCGCGCCATGGCGATCGGTCTGCCCTGCGAGGATTACCTGAACGACAAAGTCGCCGTGGCGGATGCGGAAAGCGGGGAATTGCGCTCGATCGAGCTGGAGGCCCACGAGCTGCAGCGTTTCGGCAGTGCCGGTCGCATCGAGTTGCCGCCCGCCCGCACCGGTGCTCTCGACCTGAATGAATATGTGCTCCTGAAGGTCTCGGATACGAAGCATCTTCCAGCCAGGCACAACGGCAAGGGGCTCTTCTCGCGCCTTCAGATTCCATCGAGTCTCCAAATCCCGAAGGGCATCGAAATGCGTCCAGCCAACCCCGGCCAGCAATGCTTTCTCGATGCTTTGCTGGACCCCTCGATCTCACTGGTGACCTGCTTCGGACAGGCGGGAACGGGCAAAACCCTCCTCGCCGTCGCGGCGGGGCTCTATCTCACCGGCCGCAATGATTTCAACGGCCTCACAGTGAGCCGTCCTGTCGTCGCCATGGGCGACACGCTCGGATTTCTTCCCGGCACGCTGAATGAAAAAATGCACCCCTGGCTGCAATCTATCTACGACGCTTGCGAGGTTCTCCTGCCTCTCCAACCCCCCAAGCGAGGCGTCAGACCCCGTGCCGAGACGGAGCGCAGGAAGGATGGGCCGCCCTCGCATCAGGCTGGTCAACACAGTCCGATTATAAAGCCCTACGAACAACTTATCGAGCGCGGTCTCCTCGAGATCGAGGCCCTCTGCTACATCCGCGGTCGCTCGATTCCCAACCGCTTTTTCGTGCTCGACGAAGCCCAGCAACTCACGCCCCTCGAGGCAAAAACCGTCGTCACCCGCATGTCCCGAGGTTCCAAGCTCGTGATGGTGGGCGACCCCGCACAGATCGATAACCCCTATGTGGACAGCCGTTCAAATGGCCTCGTCTACACGCGCAACCGCCTGCGTGGCCAGTCGCTCACCGCTCACATTCGCTTGAGCAAGGGCGAGCGCAGTCCGCTGGCGGAACTCGGTGCCAGCAACATGTGATGGCTGCCATTTTTGAGTTTTCAGGGGCGCGCCTTCCGGAGAGAGCCTCCGATCGACCATGGATGATCTAAAGAATCGAAATATTCACCCGGAAACGCGGCGCTTTTTAGGCCGGGAGGAGAAGGAGGAGTTGCTCGGCCAGCGCGGTGCGGTGCTCTGGCTCTACGGGCTCTCGGGTTCAGGAAAATCCACCATCGCCAATGCGGTCGAGCGCGCATTGCATGCGGAGGGGCGGTTCACGGCGATCTTGGATGGCGACAATCTCCGTGCAGGTCTGAACTCCAACCTCGGCTTCTCGGATGACGACCGTGCGGAAAATGTCCGACGCGTCGCCGAGACCGCAAAGCTGCTCGCGGGCCTTGGGGTCATCGTGCTTGTGTCTGTCATAACCCCGCGCCGTGCATTACGGGCGCTCGCGGGACGAATCATTGGCGGGGATTTTCACGAGGTCTATGTGCGCGCGGCCTTCGAGACTTGCGCCGAGCGCGATCCCAAGGGCCTCTATGCCAAGGCGAGAGAGGGAGCGATCCAGCAGTTCACGGGTAAGGATAGCGGTTTCGAGGAACCTGATAACGGGTGCCTGACTCTTGACACGGAGGCTTCTTCGGAAGAGGAATGTGCCGCTCATCTGCTCAAACTCCTCTGCTCAGCCACGGCCCACGGACGCCCGCTCTGACAAGCGGGGCCGTCTTTGCAGAGCTTTTTTAATCACACATGCCCACTTATTCTCTCGACCATCTGGACCAGATCGAAGCGGAGGCGATTTATATCCTTCGTGAGACCGCCGCGCAGTTTCAGAACCCCGCTCTGCTTTTTTCCGGCGGCAAAGACTCGATCGTGATGGCCCACCTCGCCGCCAAAGCCTTCTGGCCCGCGAAAATTCCCTTTCCGCTTCTCCATGTGGATACTGGCCACAATTTCGCCGAGACAATCGATTACCGCGATTCCTTTGCCGAAAAACTGGGTGCGCGCCTCGTGATCGGTTCCGTTCAGGCCTCCATCGACTCCGGGCGTGTGAAGGAGGAGAAGGGCCCGTTTGCATCCCGCAACTCTCTCCAAACCGTCACTCTACTCGATACGATCGAATCCCAAAAATTCGACGCCTGCCTCGGAGGCGGCCGCCGCGATGAGGAAAAGGCTCGTGCCAAGGAGCGCTTCTTCTCCCACAGGGATGAGTTCGGTCAATGGGATCCCAAAAACCAGCGTCCCGAGCTGTGGAATCTTTTCAATGGAAGATACCACCCCGGTGAGCACTTCCGCGTTTTCCCGCTTTCAAATTTCACCGAGATGGATGTGTGGATGTATATCCAGCGCGAGGGCATTGAGCTTCCCGCGCTCTACTTCGCCCATGAGCGCGAGGTTTTCGCCCGCAACGGCGCACTCCTTGCCGTTGCCGACTGTGTTCCCATGCTCGAGACTGAAAAGGCCTTCAAAAAAACGGTTCGCTTCCGCACCATTGGTGACATCACCTGCACCGGTGCGGTGGAATCCACTGCTTCGAACCTCGCCGAAGTCATCGCCGAAGTCGCTGCCGCCCGCCAGACCGAGCGCGGCACCCGCGCCGACGACAAGCGCTCCGAAACCGCCATGGAAGACCGCAAACGCGAGGGGTATTTTTAATTTTTATACGACATGGATCTTCTTCGCTTCGCCACCGCCGGTTCTGTTGATGACGGCAAATCCACTCTCATCGGACGCCTGCTCTACGACTCCAAGAGCATTTTCGAGGACCAACTCATAGCCGTCGAGGAAAGCTCGCGCCGCCGCGGCGACGCCGTTGTGAATCTGGCTCTCCTCACCGACGGCCTCCGCGCCGAGCGGGAGCAGGGCATAACGATCGATGTGGCCTACCGCTACTTTGCCACGCCGCGCCGGAAATTCATCATTGCCGATACGCCTGGCCATATCCAATACACGCGCAACATGGTCACAGGCGCCTCCACCGCTGACCTCGCCATTATTCTGGTCGATGCCCGCAAAGGCATCATCGAGCAGACCAAGCGCCACGCCTTCGTCTCAAACCTCCTCCGCATCCGCCATCTCGTGCTCGCGGTGAACAAGATGGATCTCGTCGATTACAGTGAGCAGGTTTTTCAAGACATCGTTGCGAGTTTCCATGAATTCGCATCCCGCCTGGACAATGTGGCGGACATCACGGCCATCCCGCTTTCGGCTCTCAATGGCGACAATGTCGTGGAGAAATCCGACAAGATGCCGTGGTTCAAAGGCTCTTCGCTCCTTTATCACTTGGAGACCGTTTACACCGGCGGCACCGCGAACCATGTGGACGCGCGCTTCCCCGTGCAGTGGATTATCCGCCCGCTCTCGCAGGAATACCACGACTTCCGTGGCTACGCAGGCCGCATCGCAGGCGGGGTTTTCAAGCCCGGCGATGCCGTCACCATCATGCCCTCGGGCTTCAGCACACGCATCAAAAAAATCCACCTGCCCGGCGGCAAGGAACTCGACGAAGCCTTCCCGCCCCAGTCCGTGGTGATGACCCTCGAGGACGAGATCGACATTTCCCGTGGCGACATGCTGGTGAAAGCCAACAACCCCCCCGAGGCCTCGCAGGATGTCGAAGCCATGGTCTGTTGGTTCTCTCATCAGCCCATGCAAAGCCGGGGCAAATACCTCCTGCGCCACAGCACCAAGGAAACCAAGGCCATCGTGCAGGAATTGCGCTACCTCGTGGACATCGAGACGCTTCATAAAAAAGAAGGTGCCTCGGCTCTCGGCATGAACGACATCGGCCGCATCTCACTGCGAACCGCAGCACCCCTCTTCTACGACTCCTACCGCCGCAACCGCCTCACCGGTTCCTTCATTCTCATCGATCCAGGCACCCACGAGACCGTCGCCGCAGGCATGATCGTGTAAGGTCGCCCTCGCTGCGGCTCGAAAGAGAGAGGGGTATGGCCGTCCCGGCCGTTGCAGGCGCAAGACGGACTTGCTCATCTATCTGCTTGTCGGCCAGCTGCGAAAGAAAGTGTCGTTGCTGACACCCAAGACGCAAGATGCCGGCACATTTGACTTCTCCAAGCGGGGAGTTTATCGAAAACGCATGTCCTTCGCTCAAATCACTCAGGAAGCGCTCTCACTGCCATCTCCAGAAAGGCGTCAATTGATTGCCCGGCTGGTAGCGGCTGGAACCGACGAGGACGTGGCGCTCAAAACCACTTTGGCAGAAAAAATAGACGACCGCCGCGCTGAAAGCTGGGTTGCCCTGGACGACTTCAAAAAGCAGCTCGAGAATCTTTAGGTCGTGCAATATCGGCTTTTTGTTGATTTAGAGGCGATTGAGTTTCTTGCATCATCCAAGCCATCTTTGCGGAGAAAACTGGTCGCCCACCTCTCAAAAATCGAAGCCTTCCCGGAATCCAGCTCCGACTACTTCGAGAACGATTCAAAGGGGCGCCGGATCGACATAGCCATTTGCTCCGCCAACGCCATCCACTACTGGATCGATTTTGCAGACCGACATGTAAAAGTCCTCCGAATCAGTCAGGCCGATTCTTAAACTCCAGCCGCACTTCTCCCGAGTCCGCTACATCCGCGCAGCAGCGCGCCACCGCACCAAGGAAACCAAGGCTATCCTGCAGAAATGGCAATATCTCTCGCACATCGAGACGCTTCATAAAAAAGAGGACGCCCTCGCTGCAGCTCGAAAGAGAGCGGGGCATGGCCGTCCCGGGACGGACTCGACGGAGCCCAGGAAACCCATAGTTTGCAAAACCGCCAAAAATCATATTGGTGTCAGAATTGCATGCGTCGGAGTTCTGTGCTTTTGTAATCCGTCAGATGAGTATCACACTGGAATTGGATCTGCCTGAGGAGTTGGCTTCCGAAGCCGCTTCAACAGGTTTATTGGAAAGCGGATCAATCTCCACCCTGCTCATGGAAGAAATCCGTCGACGCAAATCGGCTGCCGAACTCAAATCCATCCTCTCCGGTATCCGCTCACTTTCCGGAGAACCCATGTCTGATTCCGACATCCAATCCGAGATCAAACTTGTAAGAGCCAAGCGTCGCGAGAGTGGAAGTCGTTGCTGATACCAACACTCTTATTTCTGGTTTCCTTTGGAATGGCGCATCTGCGCAATTTCTGGATGCCGGATTGGATTCCCGTTTCACAATCTTTTCATCAAAAGCTTTTTTGGATGAGTTTGAGGTCACATTATCCGCTCCGAAGTTCTTATCCCGTCTTGTGGCCAAGGGGCTGACCGCATCCGGGCTGGTTGCAAGGTTTCGCAATGCTTGCCATGAGGTCATTCCACAGATGATCGATCTTCCAAATAATCTGCGCGATGCTGATGACCTCGCTGTTTTATCCTGCGCCATCGCCGTGCCGGTTGATTTGATCGTTAGCGGGGATAAAGACTTGCTGGTTCTTGGTCAATTTTGTGGCATTCCTATTTTGAATTCGCGCGCCGCGCTCGAACTCCTGCGATTGGATTAAATGGTCGTTCTCCCAAGATGCTTTGAGAGACGCCGCTACATATCTCGTGTGGCAAGGCGCGACCGCGCCGTCTGCGAGCAGCGTGCATCTCACCGCTCCAGGTTGGGGCATGGATTTCCAGATTTGCGCTCAGTCACCTTGACGCAGCATGACCTCGTTGCGGCGCATGAATCCTGGAGTCCAAGGCGGGTCGAAGTAGCCGTAGATGGGCGAATCGGATGTGGTGAGGCCTTTCTTCGTGATCCAAGTCTGGAGGAGAGAGAGGCTTTGGGCCTCCTGAGTAGAAGATTGGCCTCCGGTAAATCGGAAAACAGCGAAGCGGCCGGAAGGGATTTTTTTGATGGAAAGCGAGGGGTCGAGTGGAGCGGAAATTTGTGCGGAAGACGACTTCGCCGGGAGCACGAATGCCATTCTGCGGCGGTCATCGGAAATGAAGACAGGCGTCGTCATGGCGATCGATTCCTGATTTTGGTTTTTCCCGCTGATGTAGCCAAAAAGTCTACGGAATCCCGAGTTTTCCCCGGCATTGGCATCCGCCATCGATGTTTCCACGATGGTCAGCTCCGGATAATCGCGCAGCTCGTAGTCGCCATCCTTGAGTGCGACAGAGTAAGGCGCCGACTCGTAGCCGGAGCGGGATGTCTTGCAGCCCCAGAGGGCAAGTGACGCTCCCGCGGCGAGGAGCAGAGAGACGAGGAATGTGAAACGCATAACCAAATCCTACCAGCGCATGGAAAATATGCGAATTTCATCGCTCGCAAAGCTATCGCCCGAAAGTATGGGCAGACTATGCCAGAGAAACAACCCAACCTGCGCCAACTTAAGAGCCGTGCGCAACTCGTGAAGCCGCTCATCAAGCTCGGAAAAGCCGGTGCCTCTCCCGAGTTTCTCGTGGAGTTCAACGGGCTTCTCACCCGGCATGAACTTGTGAAGATTCGCTTCGAAGGCCACAAGGACGAGCGCAAGACGCTTTCCAAAGAAATCTCACAAGTGACCAAATCCCTCTTGGTGCAACAGGTCGGCCACACGGCTGTCTATCACCTTGGCGCAGTCGAGACGGAGTGAGTCGAAATATCCCGCTCTTCATTGCCTTCCGCGTCTTTTTCAACGCGCGGTTTTACTACCCCGTCCTGGGGGTGCTTTTCTTGGATCTTGGGTTGAGCCTGGAGCAATACGCCATCCTCAATGTGATTTGGGCCGCGACGATCCTGCTGCTGGAAATCCCGTCCGGTGCTTTGGCGGATGTCATTGGCAGGCGATGGATGGTCATACTCGCAGGAGCGCTCATGGTTGCGGAAATGGCGGTCTTTGCCTTCGCTCCCGTGGGCGAGTGGCTCTTTCCCCTGCTCGTTTTCAACCGCATCCTGAGTGGTGTGGCCGAGGCCTGTGCGAGCGGCGCGGATGAGGCGTTGGCCTACGATTCCCTCCCCATTGAAGGGCGGGATGAAAAGTGGCGTGCGGTCCTCGCAAACCTCATCAAGTGGTCATCGGGCGCTTTTTTCGTTGCCATGATTGTCGGTGCCTTGGCTTTCGACCGGCATTTTTTAGAAGCCGCGGCGGCCTTCATCGGCTGGAGTGGCGGCGTGGGCAATAGCACGCGGTGGCCGGTGTATCTCACCCTTGCCACATCTATCCCCGCTTTGCTTTGTGCCCTGGCCATGCGGGAACCCACCGACTTCAAGCCTGCCAGTGGACGGCATCCGATGCACGAGGCTCTGGAAAAAATTATCGCCGGAGCGCGCTTTGTTTTTTTCAATAAACGTATCCGCCTTCTCCTGCTCTGCGCCATCTTCTTCGACTCCGTCGTGCGCTTGTTCCTGACCTTTGGGAGCAATTACTATCGACTCATCGGGATTCCGGAGTTTGCCAACGGCTTCTTGGGATCCTTCTACGCCTTGTTGGGAATCTTGGCCGCCGTCATTGCCCGCCGAGCGGCATCCAAGCTCACGCCAAGCGTGGTCTTCCCGCTGCTTGCCGCGCTTATTTTTGCGGGTCTCCTCGGGCTGTGTTGGGCCACGCCGATCTGGGGAGTGTGGGTCGTTCTGCCGTTTGGGCTTTCCATGCCGATCATGTCGTATTTTGTCTCCAGCTACCTGAATCAATGGACCGACTCCACCCTGCGGGCCACGGTTCTGAGCTTCCGTGGCATGGCGCTCAATATCGGCTACGCAGCGGCCGGGATTGGCTTTGCGGCGATCACCTCATCCATCCGCGCCTCCGGAACTGTTCTCTCGGAGAACGCCATTTTTGGAAAAGCCTTACTCAGTTTGCCGGTAGCGTTTGCCGTGGGCTGGATCGTGCTCATGGTTCTGGCTTGGAGGATTCGCAGAGAGCCCTTGAGGTCGGCGAACTAACACTGGTGTGGTGAAATCTGCCAAGAGGGTCACTTTTTTGTAAAATCTCCAGAGGTCTTCACAAAGGCAGGGGCATCTGTTTGAATGACCACATGGCACGCGAAGCAACCAACCACCGCTCGACTTCGGAGACCTCGATTCAACTCACCATCAAGCTCGACGGTTCGGGTGTATCCCGCATCTCCACGGGGATCGCTTTTTTCGATCACATGCTCACCCTGTTTTCAAAACACGGGCTCATGGATTTGGATGTCGCCGCCAAGGGCGATATCGAAGTGGATTTTCACCACACGGTCGAGGACACCGGGATCGCGCTCGGGCAGGCGATCACCCAGGCGCTCGGCGACAAGGCGGGCATTCGCAGGTATGGGTTTTTCTATGTTCCGATGGATGAGGCCCTCGTCCGCACGGTGGTGGATCTGAGTGGTAGGCCGTTTCTGGCCTACAATGCGCCGGAGCGTGTCTCTGCCATTGGAGGTAATTTCGAGTTTCAGCTGGTGGAGGAATTTCTTCGGGCGCTTTCGGTGCACGCCGGCATGAACCTGCATGTGGATGTCTTGGCCGGTCGCGATGCCCACCACATGGCCGAGGGTATTTTCAAATCGCTTGCCCGTGCGCTGGATCAGGCGACATCGGTGGATTCGCGGGTTCAGGGCATTCCCAGCACGAAGGGCGTTCTGTGAGTGGGAAAAAAATCGGTGTCATCGATTATGGGAGTGGCAATCTTCGGAGTGTGTGCAAAGCGCTTGAAGCCTCGGGATGCACGCCCAGTCTGATCAACGAACCTTCAGGCCTGAGCGGGTTGGATGCCATCGTCGTCCCTGGCGTGGGCGCATTTGCGCATTGCGCGGAAAACCTGCGCGCCACCGGGCTGTGGAATCCCGTTCGCGAATGGGCGCTCTCCGGTCGGCCCTACCTCGGCATCTGCCTCGGCTACCAACTCCTCTTTGAATCCAGTGAGGAATCTCCGGGCGTGGAGGGCCTCGGCGTGCTCAAAGGTCGCGTCGTCAGATTTTCCGATCCCGCACTCAAGGTTCCCCACATGGGATGGAACACGCTGTCGAAAACCTCAGGCCCTCTTTACAAAGGCCTCTCCGATGCCGTTTCGATGTATTTCGTGCATTCGTATTACCCGGTGCCTGCAGACTCTTCGTTGGTGAGTGCCTGGAGCGACTACGGCGTTTCCTTTGCCGCAGGCGTCTCCTCGGGGGCCTTGCACGCCGTTCAATTCCACCCTGAAAAAAGCCAGTCCGCCGGACTTGCTCTGCTTCGCCATTTTCTTTTGACACTATGATCCTTCTGCCCGCTATTGACCTCATGGGTGGTGAAGTCGTGCGCCTCAAGCGCGGACTGGCCACGGAAAAAACCGTCTACTCCTCCGACCCTGTCGCGTTCGCCAAAAAATGGGAGGATTCTGGCGCGGATTGGCTGCATATCGTGGACCTCGACGCCGCCTTCTCCGGTGAGCCGCAGAATCTCGACGCCGTCGCCAAAATCTGCGCCGCCGTGAAGGTTCCCTGCGAACTCGGCGGCGGGATGCGCAGTGTGGAAAAAATCCAAGCCGCACTCGATGCCGGCGTGAGTCGCGTCATCCTCGGCACCAAGGCCTGCCAGTCTCCCGAGACCATTGCGGAAATGTGTGCCCAATTCGGCGGCGAGCGCATCGCTGTGGGAATCGACGCCCACGGCGGCAAGGTGGCCGTGAAGGGATGGACTGAGACCACAGGCACCTCGGCCACCGACCTCGCCCTCGCTGCCCAGGCTGCCGGGGCGGGAACGATCATCTACACCGACATCGCCACCGACGGCATGCTCGAGGGACCCAATTTCGCCGAGTTGGAAAAAATGCTCTCTCTTCTGCACTGCAACCTCATCGCCAGCGGCGGAGTCTCCTGCGCGGAAGACCTGCA
>Ga0247832_1001332_pt1 | contig 44279 bp, 47 predicted proteins | sample LaCruzMarch2015__10_FD_192407 | JGI IMG/M metagenome (GOLD analysis project Ga0247832, IMG submission 192407) | Freshwater microbial communities from meromictic Lake La Cruz, Castile-La Mancha, Spain - LaCruzMarch2015_4m | ecosystem: Environmental > Aquatic > Freshwater > Lake | place: Spain... | reverse complement strand
CCGGCAGGCGCCGTCAGACAGCCCACGGTATCCAGCCAAAAGGCCGGACCATTGGCGTGGCGGAAATCAACAACCTGCGACGGACCGGGAATGATCGGCGAGCCCAGCAACAATTCGCGCTTGCCGTCTTGATTGACGTAAACGGCGATTATTCCGGCTTGATCCAGCAATTTCATCGCCAGTTCGTCGGTCACCTTCATGCCAGGCGCGGCCTGCACCGCCAGCGCCGCGATCTGCGTCGCGTTCAGGCGCTCTTTCAACCATTCTTTGCGGTAGCGCGCCGAGGACGGCAGAAAAATCAGCGCTTCAACCACAAGCACACACAGGATCGTCACGAGCAATAGGCGTCCGGAGAGGCTCCGCCCCGGCGCCAAATCCGGCAGCCATTTGTGGGCGCGCGGTGCGCTCGGGGTATCTGCGGTTAAAGAGGCCATATTCCTATTGGACGTAGCGCATCCACCCCAAAGCGGCAATTGAGCCGCTGGGCTGCAATAGCGATGTTTGGCGCTCGCCTCTTTCCCCGCACAGCGAGATGGTCCAAGTTCAGATCGCAAAGACGAAAATTGCGCTGGGGAGGCGCGCTTGATGGCCGAACTCGAACATCTGACCCTGCGGGGCAATGGCTTAAACCTGCACGCGGTCGCGCAAGGCAAAGGGCCGGTCGTGCTGTTGATCCACGGCTTTCCCGGTCTTTCCTATAGCTGGCGACATCAGATGGCGGCGATCGCGGATGCAGGTTGGCGCGCTGTGGCCATCGATCTGCGCGGCTTCGGGCGCAGCGATGCGCCGAAAGACCCTGCGCTCTACAATTGGGACTGCGTCGGGCCGGACATCTTGAACGCCATCGATTCCCTCGGCCAAGAAAAGGTGGTGATCGTCGGCCACGATTTCGGATCGAACCTCACTTGGCATATGGGCCAACGCAATCCGGAGCGCTTTTTGGGCCTGTGCGTGACCAGCGCGCCGTTCAATTCCACACCGATTCCGATCAAGCCCTCCGAGGCCTTCAAAATGGCGGCGGAGCATGCCTTCTTGCACATGCATTACTTTCAGGAGGTCGGCCCCGGCGATCGCGAATTGGACGCGAACCCCGCCGGCTATATCGGCCGCCTCTATTGGGCGCTGTCGGCCGAGTGCGGCCACAAGTTCGCCGGCCAGAACCCGGATGCGAAGGGCTATATCGACGTCCTGCCAGAGCACCCGCCTCTGCCCTGGAAATGGATGAGGCAGGCCGAATTCGATCATTACATCGCCGAATACAAACGCGCGGGCTTTACCGGCGGCATCAATTGGTATCGCGCCATGGACGCGAACTGGGAGATCGCCAAACGCTTCGAGGGCAAAAAACTGCCTATGCCGACGCTGTTCATCTCCGGCGAACAGGACACGGTGATCCGCGACTACACGACGCCGGACTCCGTCGAAGCGATGAAGTCCATGATGCCGGATCTGCGCGGCTTCGAACTGATCCCGAACGCCGGGCATTTCGTGCAGATGGAGCAATCTGCGGCGTTCAACGCAATCCTGTTGAAGTTCCTGGCTGAGATCAAGCCGTCGGCATAGGCCGGATCAAAGCCCTTCCACGATCGTCATGTTCATGATGCCCGCGCCTTCGCGCAGGGCTTTTGCTTCGGCGTATTCGGGGGAGCGCGCATAGCCGAGCGCGTCTTCAAAGGTCGGGAATTCGAGGATGGCGTTCCGGGCGCAGCCCTCGCCTTCGACAATCTCAAAGCGTCCGCCGCGCGCCAGTGGTTTGCCGCCAAATTTCGCCAAGGCGATTTTGGTGCCTTCTGCATATTGCGCCCACTTTTCCGCGTCTGTGACGTGCGCGCGTGCAATGAGATAGCCCTTGGGCATGGTGAGTCCTTCGATCAGCATGGTTTGTTGGTAAAGCCGTATCGCGATGTAGCGTCTGCGCGCAATGTTGTCCGGCGTCGATTTTGAGCCTTCAAGACAGGGTTTCCCTCCCGCCGCGATTGACGCAGGCCCCCTCTTTGGCTAGAAGCCTCGCTTTCGAATTGACCGCCGCGTGCGCCCTTTGCGCGTGGCTTTAATCCAGGAGCGCCGCCGTGAAGCGGACTTTTCAGCCGAGCCAGCTCGTGCGCAGCCGCCGCCACGGTTTCCGGAAGCGGATGGCCACCAAGAATGGCCGTCTTGTCCTTGCGCGCCGCCGCGCCAAGGGCCGCGCGCGCCTTTCCGCTTAGCAATCCGTGACTTAGGCGCATTCTTGCGCCTGTTCAGGGTCCCGCGTCACCGTTTCGGGGGGCGCATATGAGCGATCCCAAAGACCCAAATCGCTTTAAAATCCGTCGCTTACGTGTACGGTCAGAGTTCCTGCGCGCCAATGGCGGCCGCAGAGCCGGCCGGCCAAGCGTGCTGGTTCAATGTATCGAGCGCTCCAAGCTCGAAGGCATAAGTGAACCGGATATCGGCGCTGGCTTCACCGCCTCCCGCAAGGTCGGAAATGCAGTGATCCGCAACCGCGCCCGCCGCCGATTAAAGGAAGCCGTACGGCTATTGCTGCCTGAACTTGGCCTGCCCGGACGGGATTATGTCTTCATCGCCCGGCGAGAAACCGCTGAAAGACCATGGACGCTGTTGCTTGACGATGTAAGAAGCGCGTTGCTAACGCTTGCCCGCCCCAAGGAAGGGGTTTCAAGCGTAACGCCCGGCCAATCGCGACCAGGACCCCATCCAGCTCCATGAACCAAGAAAACCGCAATCTTATTCTCGCGATGGTGCTGTCGGTCGCCGTGCTGTTCGGCTTCGATCATTTCGTCTCGAAGCCGCAGCGCGAGCGCGACGCGCAGCGCGCGCAAGTCGCCAAGGTTCAACAAGAAGACGTAAAGCTGCGCCCAGCCGTGCCGCAGCTCAATCGTGGACAAGTGCTTGCGGCGACGCCGCGCGTCATTATCGACGCGCCTGAAGTCGACGGATCGATTTCCTTGCGCGGCGCGCGCCTCGACGATCTGCACTTTAAAAATTATCGCGAGCAATTGGCGGCGACCAGCCCTGAAGTCACGCTGCTGAGCCCGCAGGATTCGCCCGGCGGTTATTTCACCTTTGTCGGCTGGACAGACGCCAACGGCGCTACAGGCCTGCCGGGGCCGGACACGATCTGGACGCAAATCTCGCAAGGCCCGCTCACGCCGCAAAGCCCGCTGACGCTCCGTTATCAAGCGCCGGATGGTTTGGTGTTCGACCGGACAGTATCGATCGACGAGCACTTTATGTTCTCAGTGAAGGATGTGGTCGCCAATCCCTCGGGTGTGGCGCGCACGCTCTATCCTTATGGCGCCATCCGCCGCACCGGCATTCCCAAGGACGCAGGCAAAAACGCCATCGTGTTCGAAGGCTTGATGGGCGTCTTCAACGAAAAGCTGACCGACCGGAAATATCATGACCTCGCCAAGGGCGATAAAAATCTTGAACTGACCGGCACGCAAGGCTGGCTCGGCGTCTCGGACCATTATTGGTTGACCGCCCTTATTCCGGCCAGCGGCGCGCAATTCGACGCCAAGCTTGCGGTGCGCAAAACCGATGGCGTCAATAATTTCGAGGCGTCCTTTATTGGCGCGAGCCGCACTTTGGCGCCAGGCGCCACGCTGACCGAAGAAACAAAGATTTTCTCAGGCGCCAAGCGCGTCGATCTGCTGAACGATTACAAGAAGCGGTTCGGCATCGCCTCGTTCGAAAAGGCTGTGGACTGGGGTAATTTCTGGTTCTTCACCAAGCCCATTTTCAGCCTGCTCTCTTATTTCGAAAAGCTGGTCGGCAATTTCGGCATCGCTATTTTAATGCTGACGGTCGTGGTCAAAGCGATCTTCTTCCCGCTCGTCAATCAGTCCTATGTGGCGATGTCGAAGATGCGCAAGCTCCAGCCCAAAATGGAGGAGATCAAGAAGAAGCACAGCAAAGACCCGCAAAAAATGCAGCAAGAGACCATGGCGTTATACGCCAAGGAAAAGGTCAATCCGCTGGCGGGGTGCTTGCCGATGCTGGTGCCGATTCCGGTCTTCTATGCGCTTTACAAAACGCTCACTGTGACGATCGAAATGCGGCATGCGCCATTCTTCGGCTGGATCAAGGATCTATCTGCACGCGATCCGTCGAATATGTTCAATTTGTTCGGCCTCTTGCCGTTTGATCCGACCAGCATTCCTTTGATCGGCCCGATGCTGTGGATCGGGATTCTGCCGTTGCTCTATGGCGTGACGATGTGGCTGCTGCAGAGCTTGAGCCCGCCGCCGCCGGATCCGATTCAGCGCCAAGTGATCGGGCTGATGCCCATCATTTTCACGATCATGTTCGCCAGCTTTGGCGCAGGGCTCGTGATTTACTGGACGTGGTCCAACTTCCTGTCGATCCTGCAGCAATATCTCATCATGCGGCGGAACGGCGTGGAGACCGAGTTTGACAAATGGTTGCGTGAACGACGTGGCCTACCCGCGCCTGCAAGCGAGTGAACGAAGACCTGGACCTTGACGCCGGCGCGCTGTTGTTCAGCCAGGCATGCGAGTTCGCGCTGGGCGTCGTGAACATGGACGGCTTGCCGCTTGACGACCGGCCAGAGATCGCGTTCGCAGGCCGCTCAAACGTCGGCAAGTCCAGCTTGCTCAACGCATTGGTCAATCGCCACAATCTGGCCCGCGCATCCGGTGATCCTGGCCGCACGCGCGAGCTGAACTTTTTTGCGCTCGGTGGACCGCACACCGCGAATATCTATTTGGTGGATTTGCCCGGCTACGGCTACGCCAAAGTCTCTGCCGACGCGGTCGAACGCTGGACCCGCCTCACTCAAGATTATCTGCGCGGACGCACGACCTTGCGCCGTGTCTTGCTGTTGATCGATTCACGCCACGGTCTGAAAGCTGTGGATGAGAAGATCATGGACGCGCTCGACCAATCCGCGGTCGTCTATATGATCGTGCTCACCAAGACCGATAAACTGAAGACGGCCGAGATCAAAGCCGTCACGGAGGCGACCGCAAAGGCGATTTCGCGGCGGCCCGGCGCGTTTCCACGTCTCGTCGCGGTTTCTTCGAAATCGGGCGACGGCTTGGATGTCTTGCGTGCAGAGATCGCAGCCTTGGCGCGCTGAGCGATGCGCTCTATAGGTTCGCGGTCTAGAGCACGATGCGATCAAACTGGCTCGGTTTGATCGCATCGGGCTCTACACTTTTGAATGAGAGCCTTTCTTATCCGATCAAACTGATTCAATTTGATCGGGAAAGGCTCTACCGGGTGAAGGAGCGGGACAAGATGACCAGCGCGGACGAGATCGAACAGCGGGGCTATCTGACTGCGCGCACGCTCACCGAGGCGCTGCCCTACATTCAACGCTATGACCGTGAAATGGTGGTCATCAAATATGGCGGCCACGCGATGACCAAGCCCGAACTCTCCAAGCTGTTCGCCACCGACATCGTCCTGCTCAAGCATTTGGGCGTCAACCCGGTTGTGGTGCATGGCGGCGGCCCACAAATCGAAAAAATGCTGGACCGGCTGAATATCAAATCATCCTCGGTCGACGGGCTGCGCGTCACGGATGAAGCCACGATGGAAGTCGTTGAGATGGTGCTCATCGGCACCATCAATGGCGCGATCGTCCGAGCCATCAATTCCGCCGGCGGCAAAGCGATCGGCCTCGCCGGCGCGGACGCCAAATTGCTGACGGTCAAAAAGGCGGAAAAGAAACGCAAGACCGCCTCCGGCGAATACGAGACAGTCGATCTGGGTTTTGTCGGCGATCCGGAAACGATCGACGCGTCACTCTTGAAAACGCTGGCCGCGTCCGAAGATGATTTCATCCCCGTGGTGGCGCCTGTGGGCGCTTCCGAAACCGGCGAAAGCTACAACGTCAATGCCGATACGGTCGCAGGCGCGATCGCCGGCGCTCTGAATGCAAAACGGCTTTTGCTGCTGACGGATGTAGACGGCGTTCTCGATTCCAATGGACAATTGATCCGGCAAATGACGCGCGAGGAAGCCCGCGCACTCATTGCCAACGGAGCCGCCACCGGCGGTATGATTCCAAAGCTTGAAACCGCTGTCGATGCGCTCGATGACGGTGTCGAGGCGGTGGTGATTTTGGACGGGCGCAAACCGCACGCTCTGCTGGTGGAATTATTCACGGAACATGGCTCGGGCACGCTCATTCGCTAAAGCACAGGCTTCTCGCCTCGCTCATTGGACGCTGAGCCTTTTGGGTCTCTGCGCGCTGGCGCTCGCCGGCTTCGCCGTGCTCCAGGCGAGTCCTGCGCAAGCCGCGAAGGCGCAAGGCTGGGTGGTCTGTAACGCGACATCTTACATTTTGCAGACGGCCGTAGCGCGGCCGCAATCCAATAAACAGATCGTGGAAGGTTGGATCCGCATGCGGCCGGGCGAATGCCGCCAGGCCGTGAAGTCGCCGCTCAATCGCGGCAATTACCTGTTGTTCGCGCAATCCTCGCCGGTCCATCGCGGCGGCCAGCAGGTCTGGGCCGGCGACCGTCAGATCTGTGTCGATTCACGGCCGAATTTCTCGGTCGAAAATCCGAAGGATTGCAGCGTTATGGGCCTTGTGCACCGGCTCGGGCGCTTGGTGCAGATCAATGATCGCGACAATTGGACGACTTGGTTGATGGAGGCCGATATAGGCACCCTCGCCGCAGCGCGCGCCTCTGGTGTATCGCGCCTCTTGGAAGATGCAGGTTATGAATCCCGCCGGGCGGACGGCTCGGTCCGCCAGCGCTCGGGCGCTGAAATGTTGACGAAGTTTCGGACTGACGCCCGATTGCAGCAAAACGCGTCGCATGCGCAAGTCGTCGATGCACTGGAAAACTACGCAAAGCGCCAACGTCAAAATTCCGGGCTGAAAGTCTGTAATCGGGCCAAAGCCAAAGCCTGGACTGCGGTCGCACAGCGCAAATCCGACGGCTGGGAAACGCGCGGCTGGTGGTCGTTGGCGCCGGGCACCTGCTCAAAAGTGATCAATGATACGCTGTATCAACCCGTATATTACGTGCACTCGGTGCTTGAGAGCCCAACTGGTGACCGGCAAATCGCAGCGGCTAATGCGCCGTTCTGCGTCGGGCGCTCGCAATTCGTGATCGTGGGCCAGGAAAATTGCGAAGGCCGCTATTATCAAACGGCGGCGTTCTTCTCGGTGTCGGCGCAGGGACGCGCTGGCCTCACTGTCGATTTGCCGGAAAGCTCGTTCGGTCCACCGCCTGCACGGAGAGCTTTGTCGCGCGCGGCGGCGGCGGCGGCCATGGCCGCCTCCAGCGAATTGCAGACAACCGAAACGCCGCGAACGCCAGCGTTCGATCCAAACGCTGCGCCAAGCCCGACCACAGCGGCAGCGGCTCCACCCAAAGATCCGAACGCCGCACCGGGCCAACCTACGCCTCGAACCGGTCAGCCGCAGCCGAGCCGGTTCGCGCCGACGTCAAGCAGCCCTAACCTGCAATGAAGACGCGCACCGATCTTTCGCACGTATCCGAATGGGTCTTTGACCTCGACAACACGCTCTACGATTCGTCCGCCGATCTGTTCAAACAGATCGATACGCGGATGTCGGATTATGTCGCGCGGCTTTTGAAGATCGACGGCGAGGAAGCCAAGCGCCTGCAGAAACTCTATTATGTCGATCACGGCACGACATTGTCGGGCCTGATGGCCCTACACGAAGTCGATCCGCACGATTATCTCGAATATGTGCACGACATCGAATTATCAGCCTTGGCGCCCAATCCACGCTTGGCTGCGGCGGTCGCGGCGCTGCCTGGCAGACGCTTCGTGTTCACCAACGGCTCGCGCCGTCATGCCGAACGCGTGCTGGATAAGATCGGCCTCAACGACCTTTTCCACGATCTGTTCGACATCGTCGCCACAGACTTCACGCCGAAACCGCACGCCGACGCCTTCCATCGATTACTCGAACGGCATGTGATCGACCCGGAACAGGCTGTTCTTTTTGAGGATCTTGAGCGCAATCTCGAAACAGCCTATGCGCTTGGCTTCTCCACCGTCCTCGTGACCTCAAATAAGGATTGGAGTCACGAGCCCGAAGGCGTCCGCCCCGCCGCGCTCGGCGCTAAACCTGCCTTCGCCGACTACGTCACCAGCGATCTGACGAACTTTCTCGAAACGAAGGCGCTATTGGCGCCCAAGACGTGATCCTTTAGCGTCTGCCTCAAACGTAATGGGAGGCGGAACATGAGCGACGCGATCACACCTTTCACCTTGGCGATTCCGCAAGAGCAGATCGACGACCTGCACCGCCGGCTTGATCAAACGCGCTGGCCTGAACGCGAAGCGGTGCAGGATTGGTCGCAGGGCTCACCGCTGGCGAAGGTGCAAGCCCTCTGTACGTATTGGCGCGGAAAATATGATTGGCGCCGGATCGAGGCGCGCCTGAATGGTTTCGGCCAATACAAAACCAAGATCGACGGCCTGGACATCCACTTCCTCCACGTGCGCTCGCCGCACGAAAATGCGCTGCCGCTCATTATGACCCACGGCTGGCCCGGTTCGGTGATTGAGTTCGTGAAGATCATCGAACCGCTCACCAATCCCACCAAATTCGGCGGCAAGGCCGAAGACGCCTTTCATGTCGTGGCGCCATCGCTGCCCGGCTATGGTTTCTCGGAAAAGCCAAGCGAAACCGGCTGGGGCGTGCGCCACATCGCCGCCGCCTGGGGCCAATTAATGCCGCGCCTCGGCTATGAGCGCTGGGTGGCGCAAGGCGGTGATTGGGGCGGCGCCGTGACATCGCAAATCGGCGCCATGGCGCTACCGGGCTGCGCCGGCATCCACCTCAATATGACGGTGATCTTTCCGGATGCGGACGATGTGAAGAATCCGACGCCGCAAGAGCAGGCCTCGCTCGCCAGCATGGCCTATTACAACGATAAGGATTCCGGCTACGCCAAGCAACAGAGCACGCGGCCGCAGACCCTGGGTTATGGCCTGACGGACTCCCCGGCCGGACAAGCAGCGTGGATTTACGAAAAACTTTGGGCCTGGACCGACAATCAAGGCGCGCCAGAGGATGTCTTCAGCATGGACGAAATGCTGGACAACATCATGCTCTATTGGCTGCCCGCGACAGCCGCGTCATCTGGCCGGCTTTATTGGGAGAGCATGTCCGGCTTTGCCTCGGTAAAGATCGACATCCCCGTCGGCGTCAGTCTTTTTCCAAAAGAAATCTTCCGCCCGTCGCGGCGCTGGGCGGACAAGCATTTGTCCAACATCATTCATTGGAATGAGCTGGACTCAGGCGGCCACTTCGCCGCCTGGGAAAAGCCGGAGGTTTTCGTCGACGAGTTGCGGACCTGTTTCAGGGCGCTGCGCTAGAGCGCGGCCATCTTTTCGGCTTGTTCGAAGCGAGAGTGATCGAATGTGGTGGCGCGCGTCGCCAATGAGACCTCCCGCAAAAAACACGACAGGCCGAAGATCACGCTGACCATTGCACAAACGAACAATGCGCCCGTGAGCTGGCGCATGTTCGCTGCAAAATATTCCTGCGCGAACAAAGCCACGATCACGCAGCAGATCAAGAACGCGCCCGCCGTGCACCAATTGATCGCCCAGGAACAGACACGGCGGCGCTGCTCCAGAAATTTGATTTCGCGCCGGGCAAGCGCGCGCACGCGGTCGTCGAGATTATCCCACGCCTGCTCGAAATAGCGGCCGCGATCGATCACACGCGCCAGACGGTTCGCCATCAAACTCAGAAGGCCTGCAATCCCGTTCAACAAAAAGGCTGGTGCAATTGCGAGCTGAATGGCGTGCGAAATGACGCCAATGGCGGAGGGATCAGTCATGTCGCGGCTCCTTGATCGTCCATGCGCGCAGAATCGGCTCATTTTGATCCTAAACGGCTTGAACCCGCCGGGCTTCCCCAAAGCGCCTCGCCCGGTCTATAGGCGGGTCTTAATTGAAGAACTTGAGGAAGATAATGTCCGACGCCGCTTTAGAACACGCCATTGAAGCCGCCTGGGAAAACCGCGCCGAGCTAAGCCCGAACACGAAGGGCGCGGCCCGCGACGCTGTCGAGACCGCTTTGGGCCTTTTGGATTCCGGCAAAGCGCGTGTTGCGACGCGCGGCGGGGTTGGAAACTGGACCGTTCATCAATGGCTAAAGAAAGCGGTGCTGCTCTCCTTCCGCTTGGCCGACAATCAGATCGTGGGCGGCGGCCCGAACCAGGGCCCGCTGGCCTGGGACAAGGTTCCCCTCAAAACCTCCGAATGGTCGCCCCAAGAATTCCGCGCTGCGGGCTTCCGGCAAGTGCCGGGCGCTGTGGTGCGCCGGGGCGCGTTCGTGGCCAAGAACGTCATCTTGATGCCGAGCTTTGTGAATATCGGCGCCTTTGTCGATGAAGGCACGATGGTCGACACCTGGGCGACCGTCGGCTCGTGCGCCCAGATCGGCAAGAACGTCCACCTCTCGGGCGGCGTCGGCATCGGCGGCGTGCTGGAGCCGCTACAGGCCGGCCCGACCATCATCGAGGACGATTGCTTTATCGGCGCGCGCTCGGAAGTGGTCGAAGGCGTGGTGATCGGCCAAGGCGCAGTATTGTCCATGGGCGTGTTTATCGGCGCATCGACCAAGATCGTCGATCGCGCCACCGGCCAAGTGCATGTCGGCAAGGTGCCGCCCTATTCGGTCGTCGTGCCCGGGGCCCTGCCCGGCAAAGCGTTGCCAAATGGCGAGCCTGGCCCATCCCTCTATTGCGCCGTGATCGTGAAGACCGTGGACGCGCAAACGCGCTCCAAAACCGGCATCAACGATCTCTTGCGCGATTAGGTCGCTTGAACCACCCAGACAGGTCCAAAAGCCCTTGCCAATCCCTAGCGGCGCCTATCTTTAGCCTATGACCAAGTTCGACCCCGTCGCTTACGCCCAGGACCTCATCCGTCGTCCCTCAGTGACGCCTGTGGACGCTGGTGCGCTGGATATCCTCCAGACCAGTCTGGATGCTTTGGGCTTTAAGACCCGGCGCATGCCATTCGGCGAGGTCGACAATCTCTATGCACGCCTAGGGACCGGCTCGCCGCATTTCTGCTTCGCGGGGCACACCGACGTCGTGCCGACCGGCGACCCCGCGCACTGGGCCGATGGCCCCTTCGACGCCAAGATCAAGGACGGGTTTTTGTTCGGCCGCGGCGCGGCGGATATGAAAGGCTCGATTGCGGCGTTCATCGCAGCGCTGACGGAATATCTCGCCGAGAACGGCCCGCCGAAGGGGTCGATCAGTTTGCTGATCACCGGCGACGAAGAAGGCCCCGCGATTCACGGCACCAAAGCGGTTTTGGAAGCGCTCGCGAAGGAAGGGGAAACCTTCGAACACGTCATCATGGGGGAGCCTACCTGTGCACAAACCATGGGCGACATGCTGAAGCAGGGCCGTCGCGGCTCCATGAACGGTACGATTCATGTGCGGGGCAGCCAGGGTCATGTGGCCTATCCGGAGCGCTTCTCCAACCCGATCACGCCGCTGGTCGCGATCCTTGGCGCCCTGAAAGCCAAGCCGCTGGATGACGGCAATGAGTTTTTCGGCCCGTCTAACCTTGAGATCACCACTGTAGACGTCGGCAATCCGGCGACCAACGTCACGCCCGAAATCGCCAGCGCAAGATTCAACATCCGCTTCAACACCGATCACACCAGCGACAGCCTGAAGTCGTGGATCGACGGGATTTGCGCGAACGTCGCGAAAAACTTCAAAGGATCGGTGGACGTCGACTATCAGGTGAGCGGCGAAGCCTTCCTCACCCCGCCCGGCGCCTTCACAGAATTGGTGCGCGACGCTGCAGAAACCGTCACCGGCCAGCGCCCTGTACAATCGACAACGGGCGGCACCTCCGATGCGCGTTTCTTCAAGGATTACGCGGAAGTGTTGGATTTTGGTTTGGTCGGCACCTCGATGCACAAGATCGATGAGAATGTGCCGGTCGCGGACATCGTGACGCTGACGCAGATCTACCGGCGGGTGCTCGATACGTATTTCGCGCGCTTTGCAAAGTAGCGCGACGCACGTCTCGTTCATCATCCTCGAACGAGTCTGCGCAGCAGCGCGAGCAGCCAGGATCCATATTCGCCGACGGGGCCAAGTGATCGTATCACTGGGGCTATGGGCCTTGGGCGTGTGGCCTGCTGCACAGGCCTTAGCCTAGGAAAACGCTCGTGAGGGTTCAGTGTCAGAGACTCAAACAGTGATCGCCCCTTCCGCCATCTATATCGACGCCGACGCCTGCCCGGTGAAGGACGAAATCTATCGCGTGGCGCTGCGTTTCAAGGCGCCCGTTTTTGTGGTGGCAAATTCCTTCATTCGCGTCCCGGCCGATCCATTCATCAAATCGGTGATTGTCGAAGCTGGCCCGGATCTGGCGGACGACTGGATCGCTGAGCGGGCCACGCCGCGCGATGTGGTCGTCACGGCCGATATTCCGCTGGCGGATCGTTGCCTGAAAGCGGGCGCGCAAGTGCTGCATCCCACAGGCAAAATCTTCGACCAGAACATGATCGGCGCAGCGCTGGGTCAGCGCGCGCTGATGGAGCATCTGCGCTCAACCGGCGATATCACCAGCGGGCCAAAACCGTTCAGCGCGCAGGACCGCTCGAAGTTTTTGAGCGTGCTCGATGCGGCGATGCACAAGGCGAAACGGCGCTGAGCGCAAAAGACCTCGCCGGGTCACGGCGAGGTCTTAAGCTTTAGCCATTTTTGCTTGCCTGGCAGACGCCGGGCTTTGGATCAGGATGCGATCCGCTATAAACGAACCGCGTTCCTGCAAAGGTTTCAAATTTTGGGGCGGCGCGCGTGCGTTAGGATTTTAACTCTTGCGTAGAGGCGAGCCGGTGCGCCGCGTCTCAGCCGCGCTCCTGGACTATACCAGGCGGAGTTTCTTCCATGAGGAGCCTCCTTATGACTGTTGATCCAAACACTGCAGAGACGTCACGCTGCTTGCCGGCTCAGCCCGGGACTGTCGTACAAGCGGGGCCACTAGGCAGTTCGAGGATGTTTGCGCCGCGCGTCTGCGTTGTCAAATCAATCGCGCTGTATGACATGCAATTCACGCAGGGCTCGCAGGCGCAAAAAATTTGGCTAAAAAGCATCATGAGCAAAAGCGATTCACCCAAGGCCTCAGAGGATGAACCTCCCCCACCGCGCGCACGCATTCGGGTGACGCCCACGATTGCGCTCTATCCGGATGAAATTCAGGAACGTTTTGTGCGCGCCTCCGGGCCTGGCGGACAAAATGTCAACAAGGTGTCGACGGCGGTGGAGTTGCGCTTCGACGTCAAGAACTCGCCGTCATTACCCGAATATGTCCGGCGCAAATTGGCGACGCTCGCGGGCCGGCGTTTGACGCAAGATGGCGTATTGATCCTGCAAGCGCAAAAGCATCGCACGCAGGAGCGCAATCGCGAAGACGCCCTCGCGCGCTTGATCGAATTAATTCAGAAAGCCGCCGAACGCCAGGCGCCGCGAATCAAAACGAAGCCCAGCTTCGCTTCGAAACAGCGCCGCGTTGACGAAAAGAAAACGCGCGGCACGATTAAGGCGGGGCGTGGAAAAGTGCGCAACGAAGACTAGCGGAACGGTACGAGTTTTCTGGATCGACCAAACGGCGCCAAGACCAAATCGTACGCCATCGTGTAAAGCGGTCGCAAAGCGTCCTTGAAGGGCTCTCGCCTAGCGTTGGTATATACACCGGAGTCGATGTCCGCTCGCTCCAAAATGTTCGACGCAAAGCCTTTCGCGCCTATTCCCATAAAATCGTCCTGAATGCAGAGCGCCGGAATCCATTGATAGGTCGCGATTGAACTCGCGGCGCCGCGGGCGGGATCGAACAACTCCACGTCAACATTATTTTGAAACAAATCCACGCGCATCAACAATTCGCGTGCTGTTGCTCTATTAAGAATATAGGCCGCGCCGCCGCCGTGATTGCTCAATAGCTTGTGGGCGCGGCGAGATCCGCACCTAAAGGAAGCTGTGCGCTCCACCGTTACGCGCGCGAGCAAGGTTTCTAAGCGATGGATGCAAATTTCACTCGGATCGAGCGCCAGCGATTGCCAGAACCGCTGGAAATCCGCCGAGAGGTGGATGTCGTCCTCCAAGATCAGCGCCCCCTCCGTTGGACCCGTTGCGATCCCACGCCAAACGCCGATATGGCTTAGTAAACAGGCAATCTCCGCTGGACGCATCTGCGTGCGTCCGGGCGCTGTTGCGTAGCGCCTCTGGTCTTCAGTGAAAGCTTCCGGCGTGAGGGCGTCAAAGCGTTCGAACGGCGCATCCACCGCGTTCAATTGATCGGTCATCCAGCTCAAGCGTGAGTGATCTCGCTCGAGATTGATCAGCCAAATATTCACGGGGTAAAACTGGAGACTGCTAGAGAAGCTTCGCCACGGCGCCATCTAAGGACTCAGGCGTCGCCTGCGGGCCGAAGCGCGCAATGACCTTGCCCTTCTTGTCCACCAGGAATTTCGTGAAATTCCACTTGATGTTCTTGGTGCCGAACATGCCCTTCTGTTCGCTCTTCAGATAGTCATAGAGCGGATGGGCCTTATCGCCGTTCACGTCGATCTTGGAGAACATTGGAAAACTGACGTCGTAGGTGAGCGAGCAGAAATTGGCGATTTCGTTGGCGTCGCCTGGTTCTTGCGCGCCGAATTGGTTGCAGGGGAAGCCCAGGATCTCAAGCCCTTTGTCCTTGTACTTCTTATAGAGCGCTTCCAGACCTTTATATTGCGGGGTGAAGCCGCATTTGCTGGCCGTGTTGACGATCAGCAGCACCTTGCCTTGATAGCCCGCCAGCTTGACCGGCTTGCCGTCCAAGGTCTGCGCATCGAAATCATAAACGCCCATAATTATTCTCCCCCGATTTCTTTTGATTTAGTATTCCACACGCATAAGGCAAAGGCCATCGGGGGGCGCAACAGGCCCGCACGCCGCGCGATCCCGCGCCTCCAAAGCGCGCCTGGCGTCCCGCACTTGCCATTTGCCGCGTCCGACCTCGGCCAGGGTGCCGACCAGCGAGCGCACCTGGCGATGCAGGAAGGAGCGCGCCTGCGCCCAGACATGCACCTCGCCAGCGGCGCGGCTGACGTCAAGCACATCCAGCGTCTTGATCGGGCTCTTGGCTTGGCACTGCGCGTCCCGGAAGGTGGTGAAGTCGTGCTCGCCACAGAGAAGCTGCGCTGCTTCGTGCATGGCGTCGATGTCGAGACTTTGTGGGATGCGCCACACCTGCCCGCGCGTCAGCGTCAGCGGCGGGCGGCGATCGGCGAGCCGATAGAGATAGGTCCGGCCGATTGCAGAGAACCGTGCGTGAAAATCGTCCGCGACCTCTTCCGCATGCAGAATAGCGATGGGCTTGGGATAGAGATGCGCATTGATGGCGTCGCGAACCGTATCGGCGCGATAGGCTTTCGGCAGATCGACATGCGCCACCTGGCCGGCGGCGTGAACCCCAGAATCGGTGCGGCCCGCGCCCGTGACGTCGAGCTTTTCTCCACAGAAAGCGAAGACCGCCTCTTCCAGTGCGCCCTGGATGGAAGGACCGGTGTCGGTGCGTTGCCAGCCGACGAAATCGCCGCCGTCATATTCGAGGAGGAGTTTGTAGCGCGGCATCAGGACACGCGCGCGCCCGGCGCAAGCTTGGCGCCGCGCAGGAAGTCCGCCGCGTCGAGCGGACCCCTACCCTCCCGCTGTACGCGCAGGAGCCGCACCGCGCCGCCGCCGCAGGCGATAAGCAACGCGTCGTTGAGTATCTCGCCGGGCGCGCCCTCTCCTTCTTCGGCGCGGCTGAACAGCGCCTTTACGCGCACGGGCTTGCCGCCGCTCTCGCCGGGCGCCTCAAACCAAGCGCCGGGGGACGGCGAGAGACCGCGAATTTGGCAATCCACCTCCTTCGCGGGTTTGTTCCAGTCGATGCGGGCGTCGGCGGGCGTGAGCTTGGCGGCGTAGGTGATTCCGTCGTCCGGCTGCGGCGTGCTGCCGAGGCTGCCGCGCTCAAGGGCCGCCAGTGCGCGCGGCAGAAGCGAGGCCCCGATCTGCGCCAGGCGGTCATGCAGGCTCTGCGCGGTGTCGTCAGGCTTGATGGGCGTGCTTTCAGAGAGGCAGATCGGACCGGTATCGAGCCCCGCCTCCATGCGCATAACCTGCACGCCTGTGCGCGCATCGCCCGCCATGATGGCGCGCTGGATCGGCGCCGCGCCGCGCCAACGCGGCAGCAAGGACGCATGGAGATTGAAACAGCCAAGACGCGGCGCTTCCAGGATCGCCTTGGGCAGGATCAATCCGTACGCAACCACGATGGCCGCGTCGGCGTTCAACGCTGCGAAAGCGTCGCGGTCTTCTTGCGCCTTGAAATTTGCCGGCGTGCGGACAGTGAGTCCCCGCGCGACGGCGAAAGCGGCGACTGGCGTCGGCCGCTCGGCCTGACCGCGCCCAGCGGGGCGCGCTGGCTGGGAATAGACCGCGACGACCTCGTGCCCGGCCGCCAGCGCCTCAGCCAATGCCGGCACGGAGAAATCGGGCGAACCCATGAAAACGAGGCGCAAAGTCATGACCAGGGCTTAGCGCCGGACGCGCTGAGGATAAAGGGCGGGTTTGACGGCGACGGCCTACATGGCCTCGGAGGCGGCGCGCTCTTTGGCCTTTTTGACCTTTTCGACCGCGCGCGTGCGCTTCAGGCGTGAGAGGTGGTCGATGAACAAGACGCCGTTCAGGTGATCCATTTCGTGCTGGATGCAAATGGCGTACAGGCCCTCCGCCCATTCCTCGACTTGTTCGCCCTGGTAATTCAAATACCGCAGCTTCACGCGGGAGGGGCGTTCCACTTCGTCGTAGATTTCAGGGACCGACAGACAGCCCTCTTCATAGACTTGCTTGTCTTCGGACGCCTCTACGACCTCGGGGTTCACGAAAAACCGTGGATTGCGGTTCACCACATCGTCAGCTTCTGTGCCCTCGGGGCGGCCGCCTTCTAGGGTACGGTCGCCGAAGTCCATCACAATCACCCGCACCGGCTCGCCGATCTGGATCGCGGCAAGGCCGATGCCGGGCGCGGCGTACATGGTCTCGAGCATGTCGTCCATGAGCGCGCGCGTCTCGTTCGTCACCGCATCCAGCGATTTGGAGCGCTGCTTTAGCAGCGCATTGGGAACTGTGAGGATTTCGCGAACGGCCATAGGTGTCAGCTAAGAGGCCCGCTGCTTGAGGTCAAGTTCAGGCGGGCTTTAAGCGCGGCTTAACCGGCCCGGCCCTTGGCGATTTTTGGAGGCTCAGGCTCGAACTTCTCGAGCGACAGCTGACGCGGGCCATTTTCCAGAGCCTTCACTTCGGCCGGCGACTTGCCGTCAATGCCGGCGCCGAACTCCTCAAACTTGCGGGCTTGCGGCAGAACACGGGTCTCCAGCGTCGCCGCCATCTCATTATAAGCCTTCACGCCGCCTTCAAGCGCATTGCCCAGCTTCACGGCCCGGTCCGCCAGAACCGACATGCGCGAAAACAATTCACGGCCGAGATCGGCGATCTTCTGCGCGTCCTGAGAGATGCGTTCCTGACGCCAGCCATAGGCCACCGCCTTCAGCATCGCCATCAGGGTCGCAGGCGTGACCAGCAGCACCTTGTTCTTCATGGCGTCCTGCAAAAGCGCAGGATCGCGCTCGACGGCGGCGGCGAAGAAATTCTCCCCCGGCACGAACATCGCGACGAAATCCGTCGTCGTAGGCACGTGCTGCCAATATTCCTTCCGGGATAGCTGTTGCATATGGGTGCGGATCTGCTGTGCGTGCTTCACCAGCAAGGCTTCACGCGCGATCTCGTCCGGCGCATCCATGGCGTCGAGATACGCCGTCATCGCCACTTTGGAATCGATCACGATGCAGCGGTCGGCCGGCAGACGGACCACCACGTCGGGCTGACGAATACCCTCGTCCGTCGAGACGCTCTTCTGCTCAAGGAAATCGACATTGCGCTCCATGCCTGACAATTCGAGCACATTGCGCAGGGTTTCCTCGCCCCAACGGCCACGCGTTTTCGGGGCGGCGCGCAACGCGTTCACCAGCTTGCCGGTTTGCGCCTGCGTCTGCGCCATGGTCTCGCCAACGGCGCGAATCTGTTCGGTGAGCAGCGACTTATCCTCAATGCGGGATTTTTCGACGACTTCGATCTTTTCCTTGAATTGGGCGAAGGTCTCTTTCACCGGCTCAAGGATGGATTTCAGCGTCTCGTCCTGCGCCGCCTTGCGTTGTTCGAACATTTCGGTGGCGGCGCTCAAGAAGTGCTTCTGTGAGCCCTGTAAGGCGTCGGACGCCAAGGCTTTGAAGGCGTTTTCGAATTCGGACTTCATCGCGGTCAGCGCGAGTTTGCTTTCCTCCGCGGCCTTGGCGCGTTCCTCGGATTTGGCGCGTTCGCGCTCCAACAGAAGTCGCGCTTGATCGGCCGACGCCTCGGATTCCTTCGCGCGGCGATCGGCGTCTTCCAAAAGCCGGGTGCGCTCCAAAGCGACCGCGCATTCCCGGACAGCATTTTCGCGCAGCTTATCAGCGTCCTGCAACCGCCAAAAGAAATAGCCGGCGGCAGCGGCGCAAGCCATCGCAAAAACGAGCGTGAGGTCCATGGACTGTCATCCGAAGCGCGGCCGAATCAGTCCGCAATGTGGGACGGTACCAGACATCGCCAGAAAGAACAATTCAAGAACGGGTATCTTGAGAACGCTACAATGAGAAGGCGCGGCCCAAAAACCGCGCTTATCCGTTTTAGCAAGACGATCTTTGTATTTTTAGGTCGCCTTGTCCTTTGGGGTTTTGTCCGGGACCGGATTCATGGCTTCTTTTTGCGCCTTGGTGGCGTTGGTGAACACGATATTGCGGCTTGGCAGATAGCTCAGCTGCGCCGCCGACATTTCGACCACGCGACCGCAAACGCCCAGGAATGCGCCGACATCGACATGCACCGCCGGTAAGCGCCCGGCTTGATCCGTTTTCACCTTCTTCACGGTTCCAATGACGTTGCTCTGCGGATCATCCACCTTCGCCGCCATCAATGTGGTATCTGATTTGTCTACGGACGTAATAGCAACCAATGCGGCCGCTTGTTCGGCTGTGAAGGTATCTTTTGCGCCGACGGCTTTTTGAATGTTCGTACCGGCTTGCGCGGCGCCATGCTCCATTGCGCTTGGCGGCGACGTATCGGCAGCAGCGACGACAGGCTTTGTCGCCGTATCGGCAGCGAATGCAACGGGCGCAATGAATCCCATGGCGACGCTCGCGGCGCCGATGAGAAGGATGGATTTGGACTCCATTCTTTCTCTCCTCGTGCGCACCTTTTCGGCGCGGGAGCCTTTGGAACGGCCGGCCTGCATAAAGCTTCCGACAGAATTTCGGTTTGGCGTGGGAGAGACATGTCGACCTATGCTCAGTATTGCGTCGTCAGATCCGTGAGCCAATCCGGCGAAACCTGGACTAAGGCGGCTTCAAGGGCTTTGTCTAAGCCTGTGAGCGCCATAACGCCGACCAGCAAAATCGCGATGCCGAGCACGGTTTTTCCCATGGAACCGGCCCCTTGAAGCGTCTTGCGGCCGCGCATTAAAAATGCGCGCGTCGTGTAAGCGATCGCGATCAGGCTGCCCGCTGCGCCAAGGCCAAACACAGCCATGACAAGAAATACGCGCCCAAGGTTCTCTCCTTGCGCCGCAAGCACCGTCGCGGCGCCTAGGGTCGGACCGACGCATGGGCTCCACACCAAGCCGAGAAGTGCGCCCAGCAAAAACTGACCGGCAACGCCTTTACCCTCGAAGGAGGCCGTACGCTCATTCGCCCAATTCGACGCTGGCGCTAAGGCGTGTGAAAACATCGCTTGGACGGGTGGGAACAGCAACCACGCGCCGATGGCGATCATCAGAACCGCCCCCAAAATGCGGAACGCTTGCGGGTCAAAACCAACGGACTGGCTGACGCTCGCCACCGCCGCGCCCACGAAGGAAAAAGACAACGCCACGCCAAGCGCCAGCGCGGCCGGCGCCAATCTATGCTGCGCAGCGGCGCCGGCGGCAAGGATTGGCGCCAATGGCAAAACGCAAGGCGAAAGGATCGTCAGCACGCCGGCGACAAGCGCGAGCGCAAGCGACAAATCCGCCGGACTTGTCATTTCATCGCCGTGGCGATCAGGGCATGGATTTCTTCCTTTTTTGTGACGCCGACGGAGCGTCCGGTTTCCGCCGAACCCTTAAAGGCGATCAGAGTCGATTGCTTACGCACGCCCATGGACTTCCAAACGTCTTTTTGCTTGTCGTAATCGAGCTGAAAGATGATCAGATTTGCGTAGGCCGCCTCGTTCTTTAATGCGCCCAAGACCTTTTCCTGTTTTTTGCAGGTCGGGCACCATGTTGCGTGCACATCCACAAGGATTGGTTTGCCTTGTTGCTGGGCTGCAGCGAAGGCGGCCTTGTCGAATTTTTCAAAGCTCGCGGCGTTCGCGGCCCCAAAGCCTGCAAACACAGAAAAGAGCAATAACGCGGCCAACCGTAAAATGCGCATTCCGAACTCCCCGAAAGTGTTGGTGATCAACACAGAACGACGCTAGCGCGCCGTGACAAGGATAGAAATCGCCGGCCGTTCACTTCGCGCGCGTGCGCCATCACGAGTTTGTGATCGCCATCATCGTGGAATGCAGCGAGGCTGACGATCCGCCTCTTCTTTCCGCTCCGAGGCCGGGCGCCGACCCTGGAATTATTGTCCGGCCGCCAGAGATTTTACGGCCGCCAGCGTCTTTTCAACATGCCCAATATAATTGAGGTCTGTGTGGCGCAATGCGATCTTGCCGTCTTTTGCGATTACAAAGCTCGTGCGGTTCGACATGCCGCCCATAGGCATGAATGCAACGTCATATTGCTTGATGATTTTCGGGCTCGCTTGACCGACGGCAAACTTGTTGCGGCACTCGGACACCGAGAATTTGGAGATCTCATCGATCTTGTCGCCGGAGAGGCCAATGACGGTCGCGCCGGCCTTCACGAACTCATCGTGCTTCTCGGCGAATTCATGCGCTTCGGCCGTGCAGCCTTTGGTGAACACCTTCGGAAAGAAATAGAGGACGACCGGGCCTTTCTTCAGCTCCTGGGCGAGATTGAAGGTGAAGACCTTGCCGGCGAGTGCGCCTTGCGTGGTGAAGACTGGTGCAGCGCTGCCCACCTGCGCGTCCTTTGCGAGGCTTGGCGTGGCGCTGAAAACGCTCAGTGCGATTGCGAACGTTGCGGCGGCAAAGAAACTCAGGATTTTTCTCATGGCGCATTTCTCCTCTGCCTCTCGATAACGGTATGGCGGGGCCGGAAACAATCAAATCATTGCGAACGGCGCTTAGCGACCAAACCGCATCCGCGCCAAAGCGTCTAACACCGGCCCAGATTGGGGGACGATTTTCGCCGCTGCGGCCTTTGCTTTTTCGAAGGCCATGACGCCATCGAGGCGGCGGGCCAGGAACGCTTCGGTCTCGCAGAGGTCATCGGTCTCGTCGGCCAGGAACACCAGCATCGAGGCGGCGAGGATTCCGGTCAGGATCGCCCGCTTGGAATAGAAATTGGCGTCCGTCGAGGGATCGCCCAAAGCCCGCCAGATATGGTCCGCCGTGCGCCACATCCAGCCCGGCGCAGCGAGACCGGCATGCGGCGCGGCGCGGCGTAAGGCCTCTCGGTGCGGCTGCATGTGGCGAAAGCGGGCCATACCTAAGGTCTTCACCCGCCCGCGCAAGGAATTGGAGCCGAATTGGGCATTGGCCAGCATCGCCGCGTCCGCCTGGATCTCGAACAGGTCCAAAAGCTCGATCGCCCCTCGCGGCGCAGCCAGCTTGACCTCTCCGTCCGACAAACCAGCGGCGTTTGCAGCGGCCTTCAGGCTGGCGGTCGTCCAGCCCGAAAATGGGGCTTCTTCCAAAGCGGCGGCCAGGAGGCGATTGCGCCACTGGGCGCTGGGCGGTGGGGTTTCAGTCATGGTGACCATGATATAGCACGGTTCGCGCCAGAGCCTTTCCAGATCAAATTGAATTTGTCCGAATGAGACAGGGTCTCATTTAAAGCTCTAGAGGGCTATTCAACCCTGAACCCGCTTTGGCTTGATCGCGCCATATGCCAGCGGGATGCGGCCCGTCGGGCCCAAGACATCCGCCTCGCCCAAGCTCAAATTGGGAAAATTTCCCTTAATCTTGGGCGGATGCGCGATGGACAGGGCTGGAACCTTTTGGTATGCGGGCGGCTTCTTAGCAGTTCAGCGGCGTGCGGGACGGCAGATATTCCCATAGCCGCAACGAGGAGGATTCGTCCTGGTTCAGATTTTCGTCCGTGAAAACAACGTCGATCAGGCGTTGAAGGCGCTCAAGAAGAAGATGCAGCGGGAAGGCACTTTCCGCGAAATGAAGCGCCGGTCCTATTTCGAAAAGCCGTCCGAAAAGCGTGCGCGTGAAGCTGCAGAAGCCGTCCGCCGCACCCGTAAGCTGGCCCGCAAGCGCGCGCAACGCGAAGGCTTGATCGCTGGCCCAGTCCGGAAGCCACGCGTCTAATAAACCTTGTCGAATCTGAACGACCTTTAGGGCGCTGGAAACAGCGCCCTTTGCCGTTTGTGGTTTAGCCTTCTTCGGCTTTCGCGGGCCGGCGCAACCATTTGGCGAAGCGCGTGCCCTCCAAGACGGACTTGCCCCCGCCGAGCACGCCAGCCCGGAACACGCGCGCCGCTAGGACCAAAACAGCGAACGCCGTGCCCACCATCAACGCGACGGCTGCTACGATCTCCCACGCCGGAGGATTCGATGGCAGGCGCGCCAGCATCAGAAACGGCGTGAAGATCGGCATCCACGCCATCGTCGTGACGAAGGTCGAGGATGGGTTATCCATCGCCGCCAGGATCCCGATCAGCGGCGCCATCAGAACGAAAATGATCGGCGACATCAAAGTCTGCGCCTCCTGCGGCGACTCGCACAGCGATCCGACCGCCAAGAATATAGCGCCATACATCAAATAGCCCGCCACGAAGCACGCCCCGAAAGCGGCCAGCATGCGCGGGTCGGCGAAGGCGGCGATGATGTCAGCGAAGCCGTCCCCCTGCCCCGCCGCCAGCATGCCGAGCCCCAAGGTCGAGGCCGCCCACACGCCCAAGAGGCAAAAACTAATGGCGCCGACGCCGAGCAACTTTCCCGCCAGGATCTCGCTCATGCGCGCACAGACCAGCAGCGATTCCATGACCTTGGTGGATTTCTCCTCCAACACGCTCGCGAGCAACATATTGGCGACGGAAAACACCAGCATCCACAACAGGAACGCCAAGAGCGCGCCTGCGGCGAAACGCATCTCATCGCGCCGCGTGACCACTTCGGCGCCGGCGCTCTTGATTGGGCTGAGCAGCCGCGTCTGCGGGCGGAGCGCCTCGGCGGCGGCGACTTGCGCGACGTTGACGCCCGCACGCTTTAAGGCGTCGATCCGCATCGCCTCGGCCACGGCCCGCTCGGCGATGCCGAGCAATCGATTATCGGCGAGATTGGCGCTCCAATAATCCACGGCCGGGCCGTTCGCCTCATTCCGGATCACCAAAAACGCATCTAAAGGCGGCGCCGTTTTGTTCTGCACCGCACGTTGCATCTGGGCGCGCAATTCATCGGGCGTGCGGCCGTCTACCTGAACTTCGATGGCGCGCGGCTTCGAAGGCGAAAACGCCGCCGCTGCGGTTTGCAGGCCTGCGAGAGCATCGCGCGCGGCCTGTTCGGGTGCGCCCTTTTCGGCATCAAATTTCGCGAGCGCTGCATTGGCGTCGTCGGCGCTCAGCTGCGTCGCCGCGAAATTCTGCAAGTCCGCGCGCAATTCGGCGCGGCGCGTCACCGACACGGCATTACGCACAATATCCGAATAGCGGCCCGTCTCGTCCAGGATGGCGAAGTGCGTCGGCGGTTTCGCCGCCGCCAGGATCTGCGGCATGATTGCGCCGAACGCCATGAAGACCGGCACCAGCATCACGGACAGCCAAAACCCAATTGTCGTGACGTAAGCGACAAACTCGCGCCGGGCGATGAGGTAGACGCTGCTCATTCTCATGCGCCGGCCTCCCCGACCAATTGAACGAAGGCGTCGCGTAGCCTTGGCCGGTGCGGCTCAAACGCCCGAACATCCAGCCCCTGCGCGATGCAGGTGCGCAATACGACCGAAGGCTCCACATTTTTTGGCAGGGCGATGCGCCAGCGCACCGCGTCGGGGTCTTGGGCCGCCTCCGCGCTTTGCTGCGCGCTCGCGCCCATCATGGCGGCAGCCGCGGCGACCTGCGCGCCTGGCAGCGTTTCGATCTCGACCCAGCGCGGGCACTGGCTCAACGCCTCGGCGACCTCGCCTTCGAAAATCTTGCGGCCCGATGCGATCAGCGCGATGCGATCGCAAAGACGCTCGGCGTGCTCCATGACGTGCGTTGAGAAAATCACCGTGCGCCCCTCGGACGCCATTTCCCGCACCAGATCCTCCAGCGCATGCTGATTGACCGGATCGAGGCCGGAAAACGGCTCATCCAGAATCACGAGTTCTGGACGGTGCGCGACTGCTGCGAGCACCTGGATTTTCTGCGCCATGCCCTTTGACATTTCTTTGATTTTCTTGCGGCCCTGGTCGCCGAGCCCGAAGCGCGTCAGCAAGTCGCGCGCGCGCAGACGGGCTGCCGCCGCCTTCATGCCTTTGAGACGCGCGAAATAGACGATGACGTCCTCAGCCCGCATCTTGCGGTAAAGACCGCGCTCTTCCGGAAGAAAACCCACACGATCCAACGTTTCCGGGGCGGGCTTGGCCCCGAAAAGCAAAGCGGATCCCTGATCTGGCTCGATGATCCCAAGCGCCATCCGCAAGGACGTGGTCTTGCCGGCGCCGTTGGGGCCAAGAAAGCCGAAGATCGTACCCGGCTCCACGTCTAACGAGACGCCCCGCACCGCCGGCCTGCCGCCAAAGCTCTTCACCACCGCATCGAGACGGACGACCGGACCCATTGATATGCTTTCACGAATCTCTGTTGAGCGGGCACGCTAACCCCTTTTCGTAAAAAGGGGAGCGTGACGATCGAGGTTTATGCGCACCCGCCGAGGGCCGCGTTGCGCATAAAAACCCCCTTCCTATAAATTTTTCGAGTCAGGGAAAAAACGGGACAATCACATGAGTATCGCGATCATCACAGGCGGCAGCCGAGGGCTGGGCCGAAATGCCGCGCTGCATCTAACGGCCAACAAGGTCGACATCATCCTCACCTATCGCGGCAATGAAGCGGAGGCCCGCGCGACGGCGAAAGCGATCGAGGAAAAAGCCGCCCGCGCCGCGATCGCGCAACTTGACGTCGCAAAGCCCGCAACATTCGCCGATTTCGCCAAGATCGTGACCGATGTCCTGAAAGGCTGGGGCGCCGCGAAGTTCGACTATCTCGTCAATAATGGCGGCTCAGGCACAGGCGCCTCATTCGCAGAAACCACCGAGGCGCAGATCGACGAAATGTTCGCGATCCATTTCAAAGGTCCATTCTTGCTTACGCAGACGCTTCTGCCGCTGATCGTGGATAAAGGCCGCATCCGGAATATTTCCAGCGGCCTGGCGCGCTTCTCAATACCCGGCTTCGCCGCCTACGGCGCGATGAAAGCCGCGCTGGAAACGCTGACGCGCTATCAAGCGCAAGAATTGGGGCCGCGCGGCATTTCCGTGAATGCCCTGGCGCCGGGCGCCATCGAGACGGATTTCGGCGGCGGCGCTGTGCGCGACAACAAAGACATCAACGCACACATCGCCAATGACACCGCCTTGGGACGCGTCGGCGTGCCGGACGATATTGGCGGGGCCATTGCCGCATTGTTGTCGCCGGGCACAAACTGGATTAACGCCCAACGGATCGAAGTCTCCGTCGGAATCTATTTGTAAAACGCGCGGAACTTCAAACTTCGCCTCAGATCGAGAAGAACAGGATTGAGCTCCCGGCAGCTGGCGCCGGGGGTGTTTCATTGATCTCTGCACGGACTTCTTCCCACTCTTCGGGAAATACCAATACAAATTGCGGGCTGCCACTCCGCTGCGCCTTGGCCGGGTACGTCATTTCGGCTATGGTTCCGCCGTTGGCGTCTGCCCCTTTCATGCACGCACATCCAGCATAGGCGTTGCGTTATGACGACCCGCGTTAAATCCAATTCCGAATCCTTGAACTCTGCCGGTCACGACACGCTGTTGAAATTCGGCGCGCCGCCGCTGGCGTCGGCGTCTGTGTTGCTTGGCCTCAACGCAATGAATGCGCAAATGCATATTTGGCGCACTTGGTTCGATGCGGCGCATAATCTCATGCGGATGCAGCAGGACGCCGCACTCGAATTGGCGCGCGCACAATTGGTCGGACGAAAAGGTGCAACGCCCGTTGCCCCTGACGTATTGGCTCAAACCATGGAAAGCACATCGCACGCTTATGAATCCTTGGGGGCCGCGTGGCTTGATGCGCAGCGTTCAGCCTTTGAGGCGCTGACCCGCACGGCAGATACACGGCACTAAGTAAAACAGCCGCGTCCTTGGGCGGGCGCGGCTGCATGTCTTGGAGCATTTTATTGAATTCGGCGAGCCTAACGCTGCGTCTCACGGCGTTCACTCAGCCGGATGGTGCTTTACGTAATTGATGAGCTCGCGGCGCAGATCCATGATGAGAATCTGCGCGCCGATGAAGACGGTCGAGACGATCCAACCGAAGACAAAGCCGACCACCCAAGCGAGCCAGGACTTGGACGCTTCGAGCAGCGGGCTGTGAAAATAGAATTGCGACCAATAACTGGCGGTCTCGACCATCACGACCCCAAATACAACGAGGTAGCAAATTGGACCCAAGATCCAGAAGCTCTTGTGCATGAAATTCGCGATAAGACTCAGCAACATTAGGTTCGCCCCTATTCCCAGCCGCGCGACCCCGCAGGCCCCGCCATCATACTCGGCTAATGCCCGATGTCGATCACAGCGCTGTTACAGGCGAGCTTGCCAATTCCAGATTGCGAGTTTTAAGCCCAGATTCCTGTCAAAGGCGAAATGAGGCTGCGGCGCCAGTCCGATCCTGGCGCCGCACTCATTCAATGACTTAGCGGAAATTTCCCGCAATTACGATTTCCGCAACCGGCTTGCGGCCGCTCGGGACCTCTCGGTCGCGGAGGCCCTCGGGCAGCAGATCCGCCGAGGCCTTACGGCCGATCACGAAGGCCGCCTCAAGACGGTAATCGGCAGGAATGTTGAGCTCTGTCTGCGCCTTTTCGAAGTCGAGCCCGACCATGCCGTGCGCATGATAACCAAGCGCTGTCGCCTGCAGCGCCGCTTGCGTCCAGGCTGCGCCGGCGTCGAAGCTGTGCGCGTAGGCTGGGTTCGCAGTGCCGTCGGCCTTTCGCATCTTCGTGTCGGAGACCACATAAACGAGAACCGAAGCAGTCTTGGCCCAGCCCTCATTGAACGGGATAAGCAACGATAAGAAGCGTCCCCAATTGGAATCGCCGTTCTTCGCGTAGAGGAATTTCCAGGGCTGATAATTATAGGCCGACGGCGCAAGGCCAGCGGCTTCGAATATGACTTTCAAATCTTCATCAGGGATCGCCGATCCGTCAAAAGAGCGCGGCGACCATCTGTCGACGAACAGTTTTTCGACGCGGGGATGGGCTTTACGGTCTGACATGGGACTTTCCTTTCAGTGGGGGAGGTCTTGAGAGAAGAAAGGGCCGGCCCGCAAGCCGGCCCAGGAGGAGGAAAGTTGAAACTTAGGCAGCGTCGACCAGGACGATCTCCGCGTCTTCCAACGCGTTGATCGTGAAGGACTGTACGCCGGTGATCGCGACGCCGTCGCGGGCATTGGCTTGCACGCCGTCCACGCGGATCAGGCCTGTCGCCGGCACCAGATAAACGTGGCGATCCGGCGTGAGCGTGTAGGTGACGCTTTCACCCGCATTGATCGTGGCGCCCGCAACCCGTGCATTGGTGCGGATCGGCAGCGCGTCTTCGTCGCCGGGAATACCCGACGCCAAAGTCACGAAACGGCCCGCGCGATCACCTTTCGGGAAGGGCTTGGCGCCCCAAGAAGGTTCGCCGCCGCGTTCATCGGGCAAAATCCAGATTTGGAAGAGACGTGTAGTCTCATTTTCCATGTTGTATTCAGAGTGCCGGATGCCCGACCCCGCGCTCATCACCTGGACGTCGCCCGCCTCGGTGCGGCCGGCATTGCCCAGGCTATCGCGGTGGCTGATTGCGCCCTCCCGGACGTAGGTGATGATCTCCATGTCCCGGTGTGGGTGTGGCGGGAAGCCGGAATCCGCTGCGATCGCGTCATCGTTCCAAACCCGCAACTGGCCCCAATTGGTCCGTGCAGGGTCATGGTATTCGGCGAACGAGAAATGGTGATGAGCGTCGAGCCAACCATGGTTGGCGGCGCCTAAGGTGTTGAAGGGGCGAAGTTCGATCATGTCGCTGCTCCCTGGCTGCGATTGGTGTCGACGGGTAAATAGGGATTGTCATTCGATCATATAATTACGATAAATCTCGTCATAATGTTCTATAAAGTTGAACATTGGACTCTCCGCTATGAATGTCGGTCAACCCAGTCTCGATCAATTGCGCCTGTTTCTAGCAGTCGCCGACGAAGGCAGCTTCAACGCAGCCGCCCGAAAACTTGGCCGGGCCATCTCCGTGGTGAGCTACGGCATCGCCAATCTTGAGACCCAGCTGGGTGTTACGCTGTTCGCGCGGGAGGGTTCCCGGAAGCCTGAGCTCACCAAAGCAGGCCTCGCGCTGCTGGCTGAAACCCGCGCCGTCGCAGACGATGTCGATGCGTTGCTGGCGAAGGTGCGGAGCCTGCACCAAGGCTTGGAGGCGGAACTCGCCTTGGCAGTGGACGTGATGACTCCAAACACAGTGGTCGCCAGTGTTTTGCGCGAATTCCAACGAATGTTCCCCACGGTCACCTTGCGACTTTATGTCGAGGCTTTAGGCGCTATTGGCGCGCTGGTATTGGATGGGCGCGCGACTTTAGGCTTTGGCGGCGATATGATCGCCGAGCTCCCGGAATTGTCCCGGCAACGCATTGGTTCGGTTGACCTGATTCCAGTCGCCGCGCCGTCGCATCCGCTGGCTCTCGCAAAAACCATCAGCCCGGGAGAAACACGCAAACATTTGCAATTGGTGCTCACCGACCGCTCGCCCCTCACCGACGGCCGGGAATTCTCTGTCGTCGCTGCGCGGACTTGGCGGTTAGCGGATTTGGGCGCCAAACACGCTTTGCTCCGCGAGGGCATCGGCTGGGGCAACATGCCCAAACACACCGTCGCCGCCGATCTGCAACGCGGTGAATTGGTCGAGTTGAAACTGCCGGAGAACACCGGCGTTGCCTATCAACTCAATGCTTTATGGCAAAAAGACTCACCCTTAGGTCCTGCGGCTGCCTGGACCTTGGAGACGTTCCGAGATCACCTCGAGAAGGAATGCAGCGCGTTCACAGGCAAGTGAGCCCGCGCGCGCCGTCGCGATTGACTCTTCATGAAGGGCGCGCCACTCATGGGTTAACGATTCAGCGCTGGCGTTGAATTGGCCATAGAACCGCGCGGGAGAGCCCAGCTTCGAGCTGGCCCCGAAGGAGCAACCGCCCCGGAAACTCTCAGGGAACCGGACCGCACGGGGATACACACGCTGGAAAGCGCGCGGCGCGAAAGCGCCGAGCCGCCGAAGGAGCAAGCGAAGCATCCAAAATGGATCGCCTTCGTGAATCTCTCAGGCGCCCAGGACAGCGGGGGCATTCGGTCGAAGCACATGCTTTGCGCCGAACGTTTTTAGACTGGGCGCCAAAATGGCCGATCACGGCTTGATTCTACTTCCGCTCGACGCGCTTTGGCGCGCACGCACGTCGAAATTCGGCGATTTCGCCGGCTACGACATGCCCATCCAATTCGAAGGCCTTATCGCCGAGCATAATTGGACGCGCACCAATGCGGGTCTGTTCGACGTCTCGCATATGGGGCCTTGTTTCTTTGCATTGCCAAAGGGGCATGGCCTGACCGGCGACGACGCGCACATGGCCGTCGCCAAGATTATCGAACGCCTTGTCCCCGCTGACATCCAAGGCCTAAAGCCTGGGCAAGTGCGCTACACGATGCTGTTAAACGCCGAAGGCGGCGTGTTGGACGATCTGATGATCGCGCGCCCTGCCCAGCCGGAAAGCCAGGGCGATCTCTACATTGTCGTGAACGCCGGCTGTAAGCATCAAGACTGGGCGCTGATCGAGAAAACAATCGGCGATGAAGCATCGCTTGTGCGGGGTGACAGCCGCGCTTTGCTGGCGCTGCAAGGGCCGAAAGCGGAAGCCGCCTTGCTCGCCGCTTTCGCCGATGCGGATATTCAAAACCTCCGCAATTCCGAATTCATGCATGTCATGCGCGTCGAGACGGCGGAGCATGGCCGCCTGACGATCACCCGCTCCGGCTATACCGGAGAAGATGGTTTTGAGATTTTGATCCGCCCGGAATTTGCGACCAGCTTCGCCGAAAAGCTTTTGGCGCAGCCGGCTGTGAAGCCCGTCGGGCTAGGCGCGCGCGACAGTTTGCGTCTGGAAGCCGGGCTTTGTTTGTATGGGCATGATCTCGATCCAACCACTTCGCCGATCGAAGCCGACCTCGCCTGGACGATCCAGAAGCGCCGCCGCGAAGCTGCGGACTTTCCCGGCGCGACGCGCATTCTCGCGGAGTTGAAAAACGGCCCTGCGCGAAAACGCGTCGGCATCCGCCCAAAGGACCGCGCCCCGGCGCGTGAAGGCGTCGAAATCCAGCAGAGCGGCAAAAAGATCGGCGTGGTCAATTCCGGCAGCTTCTCGCCGATCCTGAATGCGCCGATCTCGATGGGCTATGTCGATGCGGCCTTCGCCGCGCCGGGAACGCAAGTGGACTTGATCGTACGCGGACAAGCGCGCGCGGCGGAAATCACACCGCTGCCATTTGTACCGCACCAATACAAAAAGAAGGGGGCCTAACATGACCAAATTCTTCACCAAAGAACATGAATGGCTCCAGCTTGAGGGCGATGTGGCGACCGTCGGCATCACCGCCTACGCCGCCGAGCAATTGGGCGATGTGGTCTATGTCGAACTTCCAGACGTCGGGAAACAAGTCACCGCCGAAGGCGACATGGCTGTGGTCGAAAGCGCCAAGGCTGCGTCCGATGTCTATGCGCCCGCTTCCGGAGAAGTGGTGGCGGTGAACGATGCGCTCTCCGGCGCGCCGGAAAAGGTCAATGAAGAGGCTGAAGGCGCCGGCTGGTTCGTGAAGCTGAAACTATCCAATCCATCCGAACTCGACGCGCTGATGGATGAGGCCGCATATCAGGCCTTTCTGAAGGATCTCGGCTGATGCGCTACCTGCCCCTCACCCCGACCGACCGGCGCCAGATGCTGGACGTGATCGGCGCCAACAGCATGGATGAGCTCTTTCGCGACGTGCCGAAATCGGCGCTGTTGAAAGAGCTAATCGACCTGCCCAATGCGCAAGGCGAGTTGGAAGTCACGCGCTCCATCCAGAAACTGGCTGAGAAGAATACACCCGCAGGCCGAACGGCGTTCTTTCTCGGCGCGGGCGCATATCGGCACCACGTGCCGGCAAGCGTCGATCATCTGATCCAGCGTTCGGAATTCCTCACCGCCTACACGCCCTATCAGCCGGAAATCGCGCAAGGCACTTTGCAGGCTTTGTACGAATACCAGACCCAGGTGACGATGTTGCTCGGCATGGAGGTGTCGAACGCCTCAATGTATGACGGCTCCACCGCCTGCGCCGAAGCGGCGATGATGGCCGCGCGGGTGCAGAAGAAAAGGCGCGTGGTGTTTTCCGGCGGCGTGCACCCCCATTATCTGGAGACGGCGCGCACCGCCTGCGAAGCACAGGGCATTGCAATCATCTCCGCCCCGGCTGCAATCGACGGCGAAGCGGATGTCCTGAAGCTCATCGACGACAAGACGGCCGCAATCATCGTGCAATCGCCGAACGTGTTCGGCACGATCACGGACCTTGCCCCGATCGTGCAGGCCGCGCACGCCAAGGGCGCCCTCGTCATCGCGAACTTCACCGAAGCCGTGGCGTTCGGCCTGATCGAAAGTCCCGGCGCCATGGGCGCGGACATCGTTTGCGGCGAAGGCCAATCGATCGGCAATGCGTTGAACTACGGCGGACCCTATGTCGGCCTCTTCGCCACCAAGGAAAAATTCATCCGGCAAATGCCCGGCCGCGTGGCGGGTGAGACGGTCGACGCCGACGGCAAACGTGGTTTCGTGCTGACGCTGTCCACGCGCGAGCAACATATCCGCCGCGAAAAAGCGACCTCGAACATCTGCACCAATTCCGGCCTCTGCCAATTGGCGTTCTCGATCCACCTTACACTGCTGGGTGAGGCTGGCCTGACGCGCCTGGCGCAACTCAATCACGAAAAGGCGATCCAACTCGCAGATAGTTTGGCCAAGGTGAAGGGCGTGACGGTCCTCACCGAACGCTTCTTCAACGAGATCGCCACTCGCGTCTCAAAGCCCGCGCAAGAGGTGATCGACGCCCTCGCCGCCAAAGGCGTGATCGGCGGCGTCGCCATGAGCCGCCTCAATCCGAAATCGGGCCTGGATGATGTGATCATTACCTGCGCCACCGAGACAAATACCGACGACGACATCAAAACCTATGCAGCCGCGTTGAAAGAGGTGCTGGCATGAACGTCCAAACCACCTCCGGCAATAAAGGCCTGCAACAGGCCGAAGCGCTCATCTTCGAAGTCGGGCACGCTGAAACGACGGGCGTCGATCTGCCCGAACCGAAAGGTTTGAAGGACCGCCTCGGCGGACTGAAGCGCAAGAGCGCACTCGATCTGCCCGGCCTCTCCGAGCCTGAAACGATGCGCCATTATGTGCGCCTATCTCAAAAGAACTACGCGATCGATCTGGGCCTGTTCCCGCTCGGCTCCTGCACCATGAAGCACAATCCGCGGCTCAATGAGCGTATGGCGCGGTTGGAAGGTTTCGCCGATCTGCACCCGCTGCAGCCGATTTCCACCGTGCAGGGCGCGATCGAATTGATGGATGTGCTGGCGCATTGGTTGACGGAACTGACTGGCATGCCCGCTGTGGCGCTGTCGCCGAAAGCCGGCGCGCATGGCGAGTTCTGCGGCATGTTGGCGATCCGTGCAGCACTGCAAGCGCGGGGCGAGGAGAAAACCCGCACGCGCGTTCTCGTGCCAACCTCGGCGCACGGCACCAATCCCGCGACGGCGGCCGCCTGTGGCTTTACGGTCGACGAAGTGCCGGGCACCGCCGATGGGCGCGTCGACATCGCGGCGCTGAAGGCAAAGCTTGGCCCGGACGTCGCGGCCGTGATGGTGACCAATCCGAACACCTGCGGCCTGTTCGAACGCGACGTGAAAGAGATCGCCGATCTCATCCACGGCGCAGGCGGATACTTTTATTGCGACGGGGCGAACTACAACGCCATCGTTGGCCGCGTGCGGCCGGGCGATCTCGGGATCGACGCCATGCACATCAATCTGCACAAGACGTTTTCGACGCCGCATGGCGGCGGCGGCCCGGGCGCGGGTCCAACCGTATTGTCGAACGCCCTCGCGCCGTTCGCGCCGCTGCCGCTGATCGTGGCGAATATGACCTCAAAGTCCGGCGCATCTGTTTATGATCTCGCCGAACACGCCGACGACGTCGAAGGCGATGGCCGCATCCCGTTCGGCCGCATGTGCGCCTTCCACGGTCAGATGGGCATGTTTGTGCGCGCGCTGACTTATATGTTCAGCCACGGATCGGACGGCTTGCGGCAAGTGGCGGAGGACGCCGTGCTGAACGCCAATTATCTGCTGGCCCGCTTGCGCAGCCATTACAACGCGCCGTTCGGCGACGGTCCTTGCATGCACGAGGCCTTGTTCGACGACACGAACTTCAAGGGCGAAGGCATTGAGACGATCGACTTCGCCAAGGCGCTGCTCGACGAAGGCTATCACCCCTTCACCACCTATTTCCCGCTGGTGGTGCACGGCGCGATGCTGGTTGAGCCGACAGAGACTGAGCCCAAGCGTGAGTTGGATCGTTTCGCCGATGTGATGATCGCGCTGGCGAACCGCGCCAAGTCCGGCGATGCGGCGTTCTTCAAGAATTCCCCGACGCTGACGCCGGTGCGCCGTCTGGACGAAACGCGCGCCGCGCGTCAGCCCAAGCTGCGCTGGAAGCCGGAAGACGCCGCTGTGCGCGCAGCCGCGGAATAACGCCGCTTAGAGGCTAGAGGCGCGTTCCTCGACGACGAACATGCGCGTGTACGAGCTGTCGAGGAAGTTCGCTTCATCGGCGGAAATTGCGGCCATTACTTCCGGCTTCGCCGCTTCGGCGGCGAACCTATCATAGGCTGCGCGGTCCTTCAGCCAGATCTCAGTGACGACGTCAAAGTCGATCGGCCCGGCATTGGGAAAGATGTATCGGTTGCCGTCGTCGCCTAGAAAATTGCGCACGTATTTTTGAATGCCCGGCAGGAGCCTCAAGATCAAAGGCGCGTGCTTGTTTTCGTAATAGTCGATGAACTGATCGCGCGTGAGGCCTTCCTTGCGCTTCAGCAGAGCAATGTTCTTGATCATCTTGCACCTCAGCCGATATCGACGCGTAAGCGCGACAGCCGGATGGCTTTGATCATCCAGCGGCCGGAATTCTTGTCGTAGGTTTCATGATAATGTCCGTAAGCGTGCATCCAGCGCCAAGGCATTGCGCCCTCAGGGGCCCATAGCTTGTCTTCCATGGCCCAGACGCCCTTCGCCTCGATCGGCGAGATGACGCTGATCTCAGGCATATGGCCGTGATGCACGGTCACGAGCGGTTGCAGGATCGGCGACAGCATAGCGACATATTGGGCCGCGCCTTGCATCAGCATCGCTTCATTGCGCTCACCAGTGGAGTCGCGGAAGTCCGTCGTGACATCCGGCGTGAAGACGTCCTCGAGACCTTTCCAATCCTTGGTGTCCATGCACCGGAAATAGCGCGCCTTCAGCGCCTTGATCTCTTCGATCGCTAGAAGTTTTACCGCTGTATCCATCCCCATCTCCCCTAAATCTCGTCGTTACGGCTTTAAGCCCCACAAAGCGGCGGATGCCTGCGACATGCTTTCAATCAATTGGTCGCGCGGCGCCGCGCGCATGGCGGCGGCGGCGTCTGCGCCTGGCGCAAACCAAACCGGACCTTTTCCCAACGCGGCGAGCGCGCCTGCGGCCACACCCTCAGACCGCATTGGCGCGAAGCCTGTGCTGCCATCGACGATCATGCCGGAACGCGCCATGGCCGGCGTGTCGGTAAGCCCCGCAACGGCGCACAGAACGTCAACGCCGTGTTTCTTCAGCTCCCAATTCAGCCCTTCAGCCAGATTGATTTCAAACGATTTCACGCCGGAATAGGCCGCCACATACCCCGCGCCAGACATGGCCGACATCGAAGACAAAACAATAAAGCCGCCACGCCTCCGCTCACGCATCCGTGTTAGAAAACGATGCGCGAAGATCAGCGGGCCGTCGCAATTCAGGCGCACCAAGTTCAGCGCGCGCTCTACCGGCTGATCGAGAAACAGGCCGACGCCATGGGTGGCGCCGGCATTGTAGACGACCAATCCATATTCGCCGCCCGCCAGGATTTCATCCGCCGCTCTCGCGACATCCGGTCCGGTCAAATCTAGAGTACGGGTTTGCACATCGACCTTATGCGCCGCGCGAATGGTCGCGGCTGTCTCTTCCAACGGACCTTGGCTGCGCGCAGCCAAGGTCACGCCAAAGCCCTTCGATGCAAGGATTTCCGCGAAGCTGGCGCCGATACCCTCGGAGCCGCCCAGGACCAGCGCGCGTGGGCCGTAATAATGCAAGAAACCCTGATCGCTCATCCCAGACCATCCACGCCAATACCGATCACGGCAGGGTCGCCGTAATGCGCAAACCATTTGGCGTCGCGGCGCACGATGCGCCAGCCTTCCGGCTGGCGCGCCCAACGATCGATATATTCGCCGTTGGAATCGAAGATTGCATGCGCCTTGTCGCCCACGCCCACGTGACGAGCCTGGACATAAGCGCGGCTGATGGCCGTATCGCCGTCGATCGTAATAACGATGCTGCCAAGCAAATGCTGCGACGGGCCGCAGACGTCGAGATGCTTGCGCATATTGTGGCGCAACGCGTCCATCCCCTTTTCCTCGCCGGCCGCGCCGTAATCGAAGGCAATATCTTCGGCGAACACATCGCTGAGATGCGTCCAATTCTTGGTGTCGAGCAACCGCGCGAAGCGGGAGAGACCGTGACGGATGTCACGGTCGTCCACCATTTCCTGCAATGTGGTCATGGCGCGCTCTTATTCAGCCGCAGCGGCGGGAGCGGCTTTCGGGGCCGATAACTTGCCGACGCCCCAGAACAAAAGACCAAAGAAGGCCACGCCAATTCCCAAGCTCATGAACATGTGCGTGAAGTTCGCATTCGCCTGCACATGGCTGATGGTTGCGACGGTGAGCATCAGCATTGCGGCCGTGTTGATGATGAGGGGAAGGAAACCGATCATCAGGCAGAAAATCACGGGCAGAACCACCGCCATAAACATGAGGCCGCCGGTCTGACCGTAGGTCGCCGACAGGTAGCTCATCACTAAGCCGAGCGCCAAACCGAACGCGCTGCCGAGCGCCGTGGGCGCGAGGGCGGACATTTTCGAGTGCTCGATTGAGGACCAATAGAGAAGAAAGACGAAGCCGATATAGAATTCGTGCGTTCCCGCCGCAAAATTCAGAGCAATAAAGCCGACAATCACGACGATGACCGCAGGCAGCATGAGCAGCGCTTGCATCGGCTTCATGCCGGCAGCCGCTTTGGTGTTAGAGTCGGACATTCTGACTTCCCTCCCAGTCGCGTTCTCCAAGACGCGCTTTTCAAGAGACTTGCAGAATTGCAGACGTGAGGGAAGAGGCGCGGATAGGCGCTTGTTACGCGGGTCGCCAGAAATAGCGCCCCGCCCTGCTGCAATGCAGCAAGATCGGTGGGAGATCTAGCCGTCGCACGTGCACTTAGAGCCGCATTGCCGCCGCCGCCCCACACCCACAGCCGAACTGGCGAAAGCCGCTGCGCGCGGCCGTGACCACCCACGCATTCAGTCAGCCTGGACCTTCTTTTTCTGGGGCACACCCGCCATACGCGGCGGTGCATGTGCTCTGTCGCTCGCGGCGGCGGCGGCGTCTTTGCCGATATTCTGGATCGGACTGCTCGTCGTCAGCGCAGCCGGGATTTGAGTTCCACAGCGAACGGCGCAATGGGTCGGCCCCGCCGCTGCGGCGATCGCCTCCCTGTTGGTTCCAATTGTGCACGTCGTGCGGTGCGGCGACGACGCGTGGAGCGCCGCCGCCTTAGCAGTCAATCTTGGTCTGAGGCTGACCACACTCGCGCTCGCCGCGCTTAGCGAAAGCAGTCGAACGCCTGTGCTTCAAACGGTCGCGCCTGTAAAAGCAGAAATGGCAACGACCAGATAGCCAGACGCGCGCAAGGCGCTCTACGGGTTGGTTTGCGGCGTATCGGCGTGGCGAGCGCCCGCCGCTAAAAGGACGCCGACAAGACCGGCGACTCCCAAAACCAACGCCACTTTTCCGATATTTGAGCCAGAGTCTTGGCCGCGCAAATGCGATGATACCCTACGCGTATTTGTCCGAACCTTCCCTGCAACGTCATCCAGCATCGTCGCCAGAGTTTCGCGTGCGTCGTCTCCCCCTGTGCTTAGCAACATCCTTCATGTCATGCTTGAGTTCTGACAATAGGTTAGCAAAAGCGTCGGTAACGCCCGCCCGTTCAAGTCGATTTTTCATGTTCGCCTCCAAAAGCTTCGACCCTCTAAACCAGCCGCCCACTTTTACGTTCCCCGCCCTCGCAACAAATAACTCCCGCGGGCCGGAACTTCGACCGCACCCTGGAACCGAATATGTCTTCACGATTTGCTAGCTTCTGCGCCCGTTTTGATTGAACTCAGACGAGCGGGTCCATCGGAGCGGCGCTGGGGATATAATTGTGCCAACACTACGCGCTATGCAAACGCTCTGGTTCATCACGAATCCGAATTCCGGCTCTACGTCGCAGGAAAAATGCGATGCCATAGAGGCCGGTTTTGCCGCGCAAGGCCTAAAACTCATGGGCCGCACTTTGTTTCCCGATGACGTATTGCCGGAAGCGGCGGCATTGGACGCCGCCGGCGTAGACACCGTCGTTTTGTTCGCTGGGGACGGCACAATCAACGCCACCTTGTCTAAACTCGCCAATTGGCGCGGCGATTTTCTTGTCCTACCGGGCGGCACGATGAACCTTCTGGCCAAAGCGCTCCACACAGAACTCGATCCGGTTACAATTGTCCGCGTCGCTCAGACCTCCAGTCACCGGGTGGCGCTGCCCTATGTCGAAGCGGGTCGCAACCGCGCCTATGTCGGATTGATCTTGGGGCCAGTCGGTCATTGGGTGACTGCACGCGAAGCTGTGCGCAAAGGCCGTCTAGGGCGCATTTTGCCCGCTATTCGCATCGCTTGGAGAAAAACGTTTGGCAGGGGCATTCGAATAGGCGGCGCCAAAGGCTTGCGTGAGCGGTATCAGGCCGTGCTGATCAGTCCCGCCGCAGACAAAGGGCTGGACGTCGCCGCGATCGAAGCGCGTGACTGGACCTCTATCGCTGAGTTGGGCTGGGACTGGCTCACAGGAGATTGGGTCGCTGCGCGCGCGGTGACAAAATCTCACGCTATGACCTTACAAGTTTACGGGAAACACGCCATCCACGCACTATTCGATGGAGAGCCCGTTCGACTCGAACCGGGTGTGCAAATTGTCGGCGGCGTAACGCATCAGGGATTCATCTCAACTCGGGACGTCACGCCTTGATCCGCTTATTTCATGTCAGCGACGTTCACTTTGGCGGCGAAGACCAAGCTGCGATTCAGTGGTTCAGTCATATCGTAAAGACGGAACAGCCTGACGCTGTGGTGGTCACCGGCGATCTGACCTTGCGTGCGCTGGACAAGGAATTCGCCCAGGCGTTTGAATGGTTAGAGAGTCTCGATCGGCCTGTGACCGTAGAAGTCGGCAATCACGATTTGCCCTACTTCAATCTATGGGACCGTTTCGTCACGCCATACCGGCGCTTTGAAGGACTTAAACGCTTAATCGAGAAACCGCTTAATATTAAGGGCGTTTCGATCGTCCCATTGAAGACGACCGCGCGGTTTCAGTTCCGCTTCAATTGGTCGAAAGGCTATGTCAGTGGATCCGCATTGGAAGCGACTCTCGATTTGGTCAAAGCGACGCCTGCAGGCAATCTGGTGATCGTCACGTGTCACCATCCATTGGTTGAGGCGGGCACCAGTATGAATTCCAAGACCCGTAAAGGTAAGAAGGCGTTGGAAGCGTTGGTGGCCGCGGGGGCGCATGCCGTCCTCACCGGCCATGTCCACGATCCATTCGACGTCCCGTACGAAGTCAAGGGCAGAAACGTCCGATTGATCGGCGCGGGCACTCTCTCCGAGCGCGTGCGGGCGCATCCGCCGTCCTTTAATGAAATCTATATCCGCGGCGACATGATGAAAACTATAGTGCGCGTCAAGGGTGAAAGCGCTCACCCAGCGGCAGCGGAATTGCCTGTCACGTCAAACACCTGACGCTTCCTGGGGGCGTCTGGGATCAGCAGCGCTGATGCTGAGCGGGCGTTCACCGATCTTTGCCCGTGAAACCCCAAGACTGGGGGACCCTGCGGACATAACGCGCCACTGAACGCGCGTGACTTTTTTCTCTACGGCGAGCGTGGTTTACTTTCCGTGCGGCGTGTCGACGACGCCCAAAATCCGGGTGACAGACGCAGCGCCTCGGACGAATAAAAAGCGTTTAGGGAATGAAACACGGATGAAACGCATCGTAGTGATCGGCGCCGGTCCCGGCGGAATTTGCGCCGGCGTTCAGTTGAAAAAAGCTGGATTTGACGATTTCGTCATTCTTGAGCAATCGTCCGGCGTGGGCGGCACGTGGTGGCGCAACACCTATCCTGGGTGCCGCTGTGATGTGCCTTCGGTGCTGTATTCGTTTTCATTCGCGCTGAAGCCCGACTGGTCGGAGCCCTATGCGGTTCAGCCGGAAATCCAGAATTACATGCGTAACGTTGCGGAGCGCTTCGATCTGCTGCCGCATATAAGGCTCAACACCCGGGCAAACGCCGCAATATGGAGCGACGAGACGAAATCTTGGACCGTGCGCACGGACAGAGGTGAAGAATTTGTCGGCGATGTTCTCATCGGGGCGCTCGGCCTGTTTAACGAACCGGCTTATCCGAACATTCCTGGCCTCGCCGACTTCCAAGGCATGATGATGCATTCCGCACGCTGGGATCATTCCATCACGCTGGAAAATCAACGCATCGGCGTCATCGGCAGCGCCGCCAGCACCGTACAGTTTGCGCCTGAAATCGCAAAAATCGCCAAGAGCCTTACGATCTATCAGCGTACGCCCAATTATGTGAATCCGCGCCAGAATGCCTTCGACGAACTATTCTTGGAGGCGTTGAGGGCAGACCCCGAGACGGCGATGCGCAAGGAGCGTGAGACCCTCGGCTTCTGGCTCGATGCAGTCTGCACGTACGATAATGTAGAGGTCTTAGCCGCTTTCAAGAAAGCCGCTATGGACAATCTGGCCCAAGTGAACGACCCGATCGTCCGCAAAAAGCTAACCCCGGATTATCCCTTCGGGAGTAAGCGGGGCCTGGTGTCGAGCGATTGGTATCCGATTTTCAACCGGAACAATGTCGAACTCGTCACCGAATCCGTCGCGCGCATCACCCATAAAGGCATTGCCTCCGAAGACGACGTGGAGCGCGCCTTCGACGTCATTATCCTCGCCACCGGCTTTCAAACCACGCGGTTTTTGTCGGCAATTCCCGTCACGGGCAGGGATCGACGCTCTCTGTCCGATGACTGGGCCGATGGGGCGAAGGCTTATCTCGGCATTACAACACCGGGCTTTCCGAATATGTTTATGCTCTATGGCCCGAACACCAATAACGGCTCGATTCTGCACAAGATCGAGTGCCAGGTGGACTATATTCTGAATAAGCTCGCGGACATGGAGCAACATTGCATCCATACCATAGAAGTGACGCCCGAGAGCCACGCCGCCTACAACGCAAAACTACAAGAAGACTTGGCGAAAGTCGCCGTATGGAATAGCGGCGTGAACGATTATTATCGGGCGGAATCCGGACTCATAGTGACGCAATGGCCGCACTCGATGGTCCGTTACGAAACAGAAACGCGTCAGTCCGACCTATCGGCGTACATTTGCGTCGCTGGCGACTAAATGCGTCGCATCTCTCAGTCTCTTGAACGCTAGCGACCGCCGCCATTCCTGCAGCGCCATTGCCGCGGCGGCACGCCGAACTTGCGGGCGAACGCCGTGGCGAAACTACCGGGAAGAGCGTAACCCAATTTCGCCGAGATCGTCTTGATGGAGTCCGGCCCGATCAGCAGGCGCAGCGCGCGGTCGAATGTTCCGTGCTCCACCCATTCCATCACCGTCATGCCGGTCTTCGCCTTGAAGGCGCGCATGAAATGGCGGCGGCCGAGGCCGCAAATCGCCGCAAGCTCGGCGACGCCTGGCGGCGCTTTTTTTTCATCGGCGAGACGCTCGGCGATGCGCCGCATCTGCCAATCCGCGAGTGTGCCTTTCTCCAAGAGTGTGTCGTTTGAGATGCGGGCGAGATATCGCGCCATCTCGCCGACAAGCACCAACCCCAAGCCCTTGAGAATAATGTCGCGCCCCACGGCGTCCTTATTCATTTCCTGTGAAAGGCGATCGATGATTTCGATGATCCGCGTTTCACGAATATCAGCGAACTTCATCAGTAAGCTACGGTCTTCGCCGCTGAATTGGCTGATAAGACTTTTAAGTTCATCGTCGACAAAACGTAGCACGAGCATGGTGCGCTTTGAGAAACCAGGCGACTGAATATGCACAGACATGGAGCCGGGCAGAAACACGGCGGCGCCAAAAGATAAAAAAGCGCTGGGCGATTCTGGCTCGCCATATGAACCGCGCGCGGACTCACGATATGGTGGTGGAATGTAGATCAGCGACGGCTCATCGATCTGGTGCGCGCGGAAAAATGGTCCGCTGGCGTCCTGCGACACCCGCTCCATTCGCAGATGCGGAAGATCGACCACATCTTCAATCTGCATCGCTCCCTGCACGTCTCCGACCCTTTATGTTTCTATTGGTCCGACTTGGTTTTCGGGTAGACTATCTTGTCTTACGGCTCGCGGCAAAAACTTCAGGCGGTTAGGCTTTCTGACTATGCGGCGCTAAAGCCGAAGAACGGCGCCATCGCCGCCATGTTCAGGATTGCCCCAGAGGCGCCAAACGCGTGACAAATACCTATAAATTGTAAAGGGAGGCTAACATGCCCAATCCGATCGACACCCAAGACCAGCGCCGAATTGAGCTGGAAGCCCTGAAGGTCTATGCGGACCCCCGGATGAAGGCGACGATTGAGGATCGCCGCACCCATTGGCTGGAACACGCGCAGCCGAGCCCCGGCCAACGGCGGGCCTTCGATACCCATTACGAGGAGGTGGTATTCGGTGCAATCCTATGGACGCTCAATTCAGACCCGGAGCGCCCGGCCGTCCTCACCATCTCCCGCATCCCGCACAAGATCGGCGATGTGCAGATTCCAGGCACGCGCTGGGGCATCGACAACCCTGACTCCGTCTATCGCACCATCCCGATCTCCGGCGCCGAACGCTACGTCATCCGCGGAAAAGTGCATCACCCGCGCCTCACCGAAAATTACTTCACGTTGTGGAACGCGCATATGGGCACGGTGGACGTACTCGATGGGAAGTCGTTGGTTCTCGACAAAGATGATAATTTTGAAATCTTCGTCGATTCCGACGAGAAAGGCGACCGGGCGAACCATGTGAAGTCATCGCCCGAAGCGGTCGAATTTTACATTCGCGATGTTGTAACCGATTGGGCGAATGAGCGGATCAACGACCTTTCAATCGAACGGCTTGGCGGCGCGCCCCTAAAGCCCGAGCGCACCTTCGATCAAAAAGTCGAAGCCGCGCAAGCGCTGGTGATCAAGAACGTCGACAACACGATGCGCTGGAACAGGCAAGCGCTCGATAAGCCGGCAAATATGTTCGACTTTCTCATCGACCGTGACACGGACGGCGCGCTACGCAACCAAGTTTACATCATGGGCCACTTTAATCTGCAGGATGACGAAGGCCTCTTGATCGATGTGGATCTGGGCGGCGCCGCCTATTTCATTGCGCCCATCACCAATCTCTGGGGCACCACCAACAATATCGTTACAGAAAATGGCAGCCTCAATCTGACGCAGATGAAACGCGATTCAGACGGCGCAGTGCGGCTTCTGGTCTCGCGCAAGGATCCCGGCATCTGGAATTGGCTCGACACCAATGACATGCAGGACGGCATTATGACTTTGCGTTGGGCGGAGTTCGAAACTGGTCGCCCAAATGCGAACCTAAAAGCGACAGGGCGCCTGATCAAGCTTGCTGAAATCGAGAAGGAAATGCCGAAATCCGTGAAGGTGTCGGCGGCCGAGCGCAAGACGCAACTTCAAACGCGCGCAAAGAGCTACCTCTGGAGGATTTCGGAATGAGCCGCACCTGGATCATCACCGGCTGCTCCAGCGGCATTGGCCGCGCAATCGCCGAATATGTGCTGAGCATCGGCGACAATGTCGCCGTGACAGCGCGCAAACCCGAGACTGTGAGAGACATCGTCGCGGCCGCGCCCGATCGCGCGCTCGCTTTAGCGCTGGACGTCACGAGTGACGATTCAGTCGCCGAGGCGGTCGCTGCGACCATGGAACGGTTCGGCGCCGTGGACGTACTCGTGAACAATGCGGGCTACGGCTACATCTCCACGATCGAAGAAGGCGACATCGCCGAAGTAAAGGCGCTGTTCGAAACAAACTTATTCGGCGCCCTGCGGATGATGAAGGCCGTATTGCCGGACATGCGGAAGCGACGCTCGGGCCGGATCATTCAGATTTCGTCCCTTGCAGGCCGCATCGCCAATCCCGCGACTGGGTATTACGCCAGCTCCAAACACGCGCTGGAGGCACTCTCGGAGGCCACTGCGCGCGAAGTGGAGCCTTTGGGCGTCAAGATCTGTTCGATCGCACCAGGCATGTTCCGCAGCGCTTTCTCAGGCAG
>Ga0247832_1001329_pt1 | contig 44305 bp, 31 predicted proteins | sample LaCruzMarch2015__10_FD_192407 | JGI IMG/M metagenome (GOLD analysis project Ga0247832, IMG submission 192407) | Freshwater microbial communities from meromictic Lake La Cruz, Castile-La Mancha, Spain - LaCruzMarch2015_4m | ecosystem: Environmental > Aquatic > Freshwater > Lake | place: Spain... | reverse complement strand
AGTTTTTGCCGTGGGTGAAGCAGGAGCCATTTCGCCTTCGCACTCGATCCCCCTTCCTGACGCCAACGCGCCGCGGCGAAAGCAAGAAATCCCTAGTGGCATGGCAATGGACATGTCCTCGCAGAATTTGTTGGTGTGCGGCAACCTGTCGAATACTCTGCTTGAAATTGATCTTCCAAGCGGAAAAGTGCTGCACCAATTTCCGGTAGGCGTTGCTCCTTATGATGTTGTGGTTCATGGTTCAAAAGCGTTCGTTAGCAATTGGGGGGGGCGTCGACCTTTGCAAGGGGACTTAACGGGGCCGGCGGGACGTGGCACGACGGTCCGTGTGGATTCGGTTCGTCATATTGCCAACGAAGGATCGGTCTCGATTGTGGATCTACGGTCGGGCATGGTTTCTGAAATCATGGTCGGTTTAAGTCCAAGCGATTTAGCCATTTCTCCCGATGGCAAGTATGTTGTTTGCGCAAATACCAACAGCGACCATTTGTCGATTATTGAAATTGCGACCGAACGAGTTGTGGATACGGTTTGGGTCAATCCATCGCCTTCGGATCTTTACGGTGCTGCTCCCAACGCCCTGGCGTTCGATACGACCGGCCGAATCTTATACGTCGCGAATGGTTCGCAGAATGCAATTGCGGTCATCCATTTTGAACCTGAAGAAAAAGGGGGCTCCAAGTTAAAGGGCTTGATACCGGTTGGTTGGTATCCTGGCGCCGTCGCATTCGATTCCACTAGAAATCGAATTTGCGCAGCCAACCTGAAGGGGCTCCCTAAAATCCCGAAGAAGTCAGGCAAAGGAGAAGGCTTTAACAGTCATCATCATTATGGTTCGGTTAGCATTGTCCCGATTCCCGACGAAGCGCAGTTAGCCTTGTTGTCAGCGCAAGTGTCGAAGAATATTCGGCGTGCCGCCATACAACAAGCCGCACTTCCCGCCCGACCTAACCAAGCACCCAAGGCGATCCCCGAACGCATCGGAGAGCCTAGTTTGATTGAACATGTGGTCTACTTCATCAAAGAAAATCGGACCTACGATCAAGTCTTTGGCGATGTCGAACGAGGCAATGGCAACCGCGATCTATGCATTTTTGGTCGCGACATCACCCCCAATCATCATCGATTGGCGGAACAGTTTGTACTGTTGGATAACGCGTATTGCTGCGGAATACTTAGCGCGGACGGACACCAATGGAGTACGTCCGCTATGAGCAACGCGTATCTTGAAAAAAGCTTCGCCGGTTTTCCTCGTAGTTATCCAGATGGGATGGGCGAAGACGAGTCGGACGCGCTTGCGTATTCCCCAGCAGGTTTTCTCTGGGATAATGCAATTTTGCATCGAAAAACGCTACGCAACTACGGTGAGTTCATGATGCCCAAGTTCCGATGGGCCGATCCCAACAAAAAAGGAAAGCCCGATTTCATGTCATGCTTTCGTACGTGGAAAGGTTCGGCCGAAGTCATTTTTGAAAGCGAGCCCGCCATCGAGAGCATTCGTCCTTATTCGCCCACAGGCTACGTCGGTTGGGGGATGGAAGTTCCGGATCAAGTTCGAGCCGATTTTATCTTGAATGAACTAGCCGAATTCGAAGCTCAAGGGTCGTTTCCCAACTTGACCATTATTTGTTTACCCAACGACCATACCAGTGGAACCTCACCAAGCTTCCCTTCGCCCGCATCGAGCATGGCGGATAACGATCTCGCCTTCGCACGCATTGTAGAAGGTTTAAGCAAATCAAAGTTCTGGCCCAAGATGGCGATCTTCGCCATTGAAGATGACCCACAAGCAGGTTGGGATCACGTCAGTGGGTATCGGACTATCGCATTTTGTGCCAGCCCTTACGCTAAACGAGGTGAAACGGTTAGCACTCGATACAATACCAACAGCATCATCCGCACGATGGAACAGATTCTTGGCCTTCCCCCGATGAACCAATTTGACGCAGCGGCCTCTCCCATGACGGATTGCTTTATAGATGCGCCCGATTTGACACCCTTCGAGGCCGTTCCTGTCACGATTCCGTTGGACCAGATCAATTCGCCGGTAGCGCAGATTCAGAATCCCATCCAGCGGCAATTTGCAGAGGCATCTACCAGGATTGACTTTAGCGCGGTCGATCGCGCCCCAGAAGACTTGCTCAACAAAATCCTCTGGAATTCGATGCGAAGCGATATGCCCTATCCAGAATGGGCAATCAGTGTTTTTGAAGATGAAGATGAAGATGAAGATGAAGATGAAGAACGGCACGAACGCAACGAAGTGAGCGATGGAATTAAGTAAGGTGGTAACAAGCTCTCGAGTCTGGAACGTTCCTGAGCTCTCAGAATGCAGCTCCTTTATTCGTATTTCGCCCGATACTAATGTGCCGGTGACGGATCGAGTCTTGCGCTTAGTGGATACAAGCGGATTTCGGCGTTTGTCGCGAATGAGCCAGCTCGGGCTAGTCTCCTATGTTTATCCGGGGGCAACTCACACCCGTTTTGAACATTCTTTAGGAGTCTTCCGAAATTCAATCGAATATGTCAATCGACTTGCAAGCGACAGAACCTTTTGTGAACTGATGACGGATCGGCATATTCGCTTGCTGTTGGTATCCGCATTGCTCCATGACATTGGCCATTGGCCGTTTTGTCATGCGATTGAAGATATGCGATTAGATGGGTTGCCAAGGCACGAGACGCTTGCCAATCGGTTGATCTCGAGCGATGAGATTGCACATTTGTTGGTGAGCGACTGGCAGCTCGAACCTGTAGAGGTCGCAAATGTATTGTCCGGTACCATCGGCAAGTCTATTGTCGCAAATCCTTCTTCGGACGAGGATCGCGCGATGGCCATCCTTGTATCCATTTTGAGCGGTCCGATCGACATCGACAAAATCGATTATCTAGAACGGGATTCCTTGCATGCTGGCGTTCCTTATGGCCGCAATTTCGATCGCCATCGACTCATAAGCTCCTTATGTATCGATCCTGACCATCATCGATTAGCCATCACAGAAAAGGGGCGAACTGCGGCCGAGATGATGGTTTTTGCTCGATACATCATGTTCAGCGAGGTGTATTGGCACCACTCCGTGCGCAGTGCAACCGCGATGCTTCAACACGCCATTCATGAACTAGTCCAGTCTGGAAGTCCTTCGGATCGATGGTTGGATATGACCGAATCCCAGTTGATGGAATCGGTGCGTAGCCAATGTAGCGATCTACCGGTTGCCCCCTGCGCCAATGGACTCTTTGGCCCTCATCGGCAACTATACAAACGGGTTGCTCAGTTTGATGTTTTGAGTCACCCCGAGCAGCATCGTAAATTATCGCGACGGCCGTTCGTGGAGATTGTCGAATTGTCGAAATCGTTGGTTTCGCTCATTCGGGCGCGTTTCGGTATCGACGTCCACGAACACGATTTGCTGATAGACGCTCCGCCTGTCAAATTGGAGGTCCAATTTCAAATCGATGTAAGGCAGCGCGACGGAAGCTTGAAATCGTTAGGCGAAATGTCGCCAGTCGTTCACACGTTGGCGACTCGCCAATTTGACGATATCGTCAAACGCGTTCGAATCTTTGCCCGACCTGACTTACGACAACAGATGGCAAACATCGACTTTGCAGCGTTGGTTGCTGCCTTGATCGATTGATCCCATACGGCTTCGTTGTGGCGTTCCTTGTAGCAAGCCGGTTTAGCTTGCTGGACGAGGATTCACGATTTCGCGGTTCGTGCGAGTGGTTGGTCCAGGCACGTACGTTGGGCTAGTGTAAGGTGTCATCGAAGTCGTCGGTGAACCGATGGACATCGGTGTTGATTCGTACGAATTCATGACTTGCCCCTCCGAATATCCACCGTAGTTGGAGCTGACTCCGTTACCGCATGATTCACATCCGGTCGCCATTGGGGCTTCAGCACCGTGGCAGCCAGCATCGCATGGCTCACCAACGTTGTCGATACCATGAATTCGGTTATGCAACCGAGTGAAGAAGTTTGGCTTCCCGCATTGCCCCATGCTGCATCCTGCGAAGGCCAACAACAAGCTAGCCGAGATCAGTGTCGTTCGTTTCATTTTCCATTTCTCCCCTATGAATTGATTGTGACCCTTGCATTGGTACACATTTCGCCGTCAAACTCTACGTCACCAATCCGGTTGTGCAAACGAACATCGGATATTTTTCCCAATTAGCAAAGATTTCCTAACGCTCGTTCTCATCTTTAGGTGTTACAGTTGTTCGGCGATGCAAGGAACTGTATTGCTATGTGGTTGGGAGGGTCCATGATCACAGGTTGTTAAGGATGATCGAAACTTCTAAGGTTCCTCCTTTCCTGCCTTTTGCTCTTGGTCCACTATGCAAGCACCTCTACGTTTCGTTCGACTTTGCCTAGTGAGCGCGCTTTCCATCCTTTCGATTGCGAATGGGCAAGAAATCGCGTCTGTTGATTCGAACAACGAACGCACCAAGATCATTGCGGAGCAAGCGCTACCGGCGGGGCAAGCGTTGCCCATGGTGGTGAATGCGAGTGTCCCACAATCCGAAATCTTTGAAGTATCGACTCGTCATTTGCCTGAACGATTTCGTTCGATTTCTTTTGACTGCCCGAATGTAGAAGTGAACCGCTGGGCAGGCAATCAATGGTGCCGAAGCTCCATCGACGATGCGTTGCCCCCCTTCGACGATGGAATGTTAAGCATCCTCTATGTCCATGGCAATTTCATGGAACGCAACAACGCGTTAAACCGTGTGCGGATTGTCGATGATTACCTTCGTTCACAAACCAATCGTTCCTATAGGCTGATCATGTTGTCGTGGCCAAGCCAACGTGATAGAAAACCTTTGCACGATGTTGTCGTGAACAATCAGGTTGCGGAATGCGAATCGCTTTATGTTGCTTGGATGCTTGGCAAGTTAAGAAATCATGCTCAAGTGAGTTTGCTTGGTTTTTCGTTCGGTGCCAAAGCGGTTACGGGGGGATTGCATTTGGACGCAGGAGGAACTTTGCCAGGCTATGCCGCGATTCCTCATGAACCCAACAGTAACACTCATTTGTATCGACTTGGATTGGTTGCGCCCGCAGTCGATCGACAATGGCTTCAGCCGAATGGGCGGCATGGGCTTGCGTTTGCCAACGTCGACGGAGTCATGAATCTCTACAATTCCAGAGATCCGATCCTGCGCCGATTCCGGTTTTTGGATCGATTGTCACAACCGATTGCGGCTGGATTTGCAGGCATCGAAACGGCTTATGCGCCCCGAGTGATTTCGCCTTTGGCTGGACAAACGGCAATCCGCCAATACGATTGTGGGGGCGTGATCGGTACAACTCATTCCGAGCGGAGCTACTACGGTGAATGCCCTTATTTTCGAGAGATTATTCGGCATTTGCTGTGGGAAGAATCCGGAGTAACAAAATCTAATGCCTGCGTTTCGCAATAGCCAAGCACTTCGCTGGAATTCCGCATTGCGACATTGGGAACCTATCGCGTTGGATGAATGCGGTTGGTCGCTCCATGATGCCGGGGCTCTCTATGGAGCAATTGTTGTTGAGCGATTCCGAACCTTGGGTGGCCGTCTTTTCGATCTCCCGGATCGATGGGAACGATTCTCGTTGGGGCTGCAAGTCTTGAATGTGGACTTTGAGCTTTCGCAACCGAATTTCGAGGAAGCGTTTCTTCGACTCTTAGAGCTGAATCGTGACTTGGTCGCTGTCGCAGGCGACGTGAGTCTGGTAGCTGTTGCATCGCCTGGCGAATTGGGGGACGATCAATCCGGTCCCACTGTAGTTTTGCACGTTAGTCCATTGTCTTGGACAAGGCTTGCGTCCTGGTATCGTTTTGGAACACCGCTTTTTCTGTCAAACTACTCGGCTGTGCCGGACTCTTGTTGGCCGACCCAAATGAAGACTCGGAGTCGCCTGCCATACTATCTGAGTGAACTGGAGCTTGGAAAAAAGCAACGTACGTCGCTAGACCGTTCACTTGTGGAGGCATTGCCATTGCTCAAGACCAGTCACGGGGCCATTGCCGATACGGCATTGGCCAATATCGTGATCGTCGACAAGCATGGAATGGTTCGCTCGCCAGCGATCGAAAGTGTATTGGAAGGGTGTTCGCTCAAGTTAGCGACTCGCTTGCTCCGCAAAATCAGGATTGACCTAATTCGGTCGGATGTGACGCTTCCCGATTTGTATGAAGCTCGTGAAGTATGGCTTACAGGTTCTTCTGGATGTATTTGGCGAGCGAGTTCGCTAGATGGCCGAGATCTTGGGGCCGACAAGGCCTTCACGCTTTATGGGCAACTGAAGGCCGAGTGGGTTAGGCACGTTGGGCATGATTTTGAGCAACAGGCCATCGAACATCTCGCCTAAGATGACGGTGTTTCGTCCGATCGAAACATCTGGCTAATCGACTTGTTGGAATGGATGCGTCGAATCGCTTCGGCTAGCAACGGAGCAACCGTTAGGACTTGGATGCTATCCAGTCGCTTTTCGGCCGGTAGAGGAATCGTGTTGGTGATTACCAAGCTGTTGATGGGGGCCTCGCGAAGGTTGCGAATGGCTGGTTCGCACAGAACTCCATGAGTGGCGGCGAGATGGATTTCTTTCGCTCCCGCTTCATGAACAAGTTGAGCGGCACCACAAATCGAACCTGCGGTACTGATCATGTCGTCGAACATCAAGCATATCTTACCCTCGACGGGTCCACCGATAATGTTCTTCTGCTGAGTCTTGAAGGCGTTGTCTCGGACTTTATCGACAATCGCTAGCTTGCCACCCAGACGCTTGGAATGACCAATTGCCCGCTTGATGCTGCCTTCGTCCGGGCTGACGACAACAATGTCGGCAGGGTCAAAGGATTTGCTCAAAAAGTAGTTGGTCAGAACGGGGGCTGCGTAAAGGTGATCTACAGGCACATCGAAAAAGCCTTGGATCTGTGGAGCGTGCAAATCCATGGTCAAGACGCGATCTGCACCTGCACGCGTGATCACGTTGGCGACCAGTTTCGCCGTGATTGGCGTTCGGCCTTCGTCCTTGCGATCCTGCCGAGCGTACCCGAAGTAGGGAATAACGGCCGTGATTCTCGCCGCGCTGGCGCGCTTGCACGAGTCGATCATAATAAGCAGTTCCATCAAATTGTCGTTGACGGGCGGGCAAGTCGACTGAATCAAGTAGACGTCTCTACCACGCACGTCGTCCTCGACCTTGCAAAAATTTTCGCCGTCGGGAAACTTGCCAAGGGAAATGGATCCAAGGTCCAGATGAAGGGACGAGCAAATGTCTTTTGCCAATTGCTGGTTAGCGCGTCCACTAAAAATCTTTAGTTCTTGCATGGATAGCCCATTTCTGTCATTTTCGCTTCTACCATTTTGAGTTCATCGATCGTGTTGATGCTTAGGGCTTCGCAGGGCTGCAAGACAGCTCGAGCGTCTACGTTTTTCCCACCCTGCAAGAGAATTTCGGGACAATCGGTCAGATAGTATTCCGCTTGCGAATTGGTATTTTTGAGTTGTTCCAGTGCCCAAAGCAAACTGCATCGATCGAATAGATAAGTGCTCATGTTCACTTCTTGGACCAGCAACTGTTCGGGACTGGCATCCTTGTGTTCTACGATCCGAAGGAATTTTCCGTCGGTATTGCGGACGATTCTGCCAAGGCCTTTTGGATCGTCTTTGATGAGGGTTCCCATGACGCAAGCGTATTCTTGAGCTGAGAACTGGCGAATCAACTCCTTGACCGATTCCGCCTGGATCATCGGGGAATCACCAGCCACGATCAGGACAGGGGAATCCCCTTTTTCTAGATTCAGCCGGCACATTTGGACGGCGTGACCGGTCCCAAGTTGTTCGGACTGGACCGCAAATTCGACGTTGCGGTTGGCAAGTTCTTGGCGAACAAGATCTTCACGGTAGCCGACCACGACGATCGTTTGAGTGACCCCAGCTGCTTCGAGGGCGTCAAGAACCCAATGAATCATGGCTCGACCAAGAACCGGAAAAAGAACCTTGGGGAGCTCGCTTTTCATTCGAGTTCCTTTTCCCGCAGCCAAAACAACCGCCGCAATTTCCGCCATAATTTACTCCTACTTGCTCCTTCGAACCAATTAATGCACATCTTGCCAAAGATCGCAGCTGCTATCCAGGGTACTGGGGACAGTTCCCTGCAACATTGACGAATTTCTCTGACTTCGTTACCTTTCATGGATTCCACGGCCCGCGGGAAGCCCAAATTGCCATTTTCACAACTCAAATTTGCATATCGCTAAGGATTACTATGGCTGGCACAGAAAGACAACGCGAACTTCGACGTCGCAGACATCGCACCAAGAAGCTGGGACTACTTCACAAGAAGAGCGAAAAGGCTTCGAAAGCGGATAAGTCAGTGATTGCTGGAAAGCTTCGCAAGCTGACCCCTGGCGCTGAGCAATTGATCGCTGCATGGAAGCTTAACTAGTCTCCAGCCCGTAGTTCAGTAATCAAGGGGCTCTCTAAACCATTCTGGTTTTCGCAACACCCCTTTTTTGATTTTTCAGTTTTTGGCTCCGCCGAGTTCGAGCTCGACGGTAGCCGACATCAACGATGCAGGCTGGCACCTCGTTCTAGGTGGAGGCACGCCCGTGGACACCACATCGACGCCCCAGTGGGACTCACTCTCGATCGGTGGGCGGCGCCTTTCAGACGGCGCTTGCTTTTTTGAAACATGCGAGGCACAGAGGACACAGAGAAAAGGCTTACACCGCTCAGTCCCTCTGTGACTCTGCGTTTGAACGAACAGTGCGTTTGAACGAACAGTGGGTGGCACCGTTTGAGAGACGCGTGGCCACCACATCGACGCCCCAGTAACAATCGGTGGGTGGCACCGTTTGAACGAATAATATCAAATAACTCGGCTAGCGCCTCAGGCTCAATTTTGTCGGGCGCGACCTGTTCGGACTGTCAATCGGTGTGTGGTACCGTTTGAGTGGGGCGGTGGGTGGGGCTTGAGTTGTGTGCAATTTGGTTCGCGTGATAGCCTCTGCCCTAGGGCGAAGCTATACTAAGCGCTTGCGTGTAACGATCATGCTCCGAGGAGAGAGACTTTTGATGACTACGTTAGATCAACTGCTTGAACCGATCCGGCATTCGCCGCTGCTGCCTCGTATTCTCGAGGAATTGCAACAGCAGATAGCAAAGGAGCAACAGATCCGAACTCGTTTCTACCAAGAAATGACCCCCGATCAAAAAGTCGAGTTTATTGACGGTGAAGTGATTTTTCACTCACCCGCGAAAAATAGACATGTCATTGCGACTGGCTGCATTTTCCGCGCATTGAGTCTTTTTGTCGACGCGAATCGGCTAGGGACTGTGAAGTCGGAAAAGTGTTTGTGTTCATTTCCGCGGAACGACTACGAGCCTGACGTTGTCTTTTTTGGGCTAGAAAAATCTTCGCAGATCCATCTGGATACTTTGCAATTCCCAGTCCCCGATTTGATCGCGGAGGTTCTGTCTGAATCGACCGAAGCGCGAGACCGAGGTACGAAGTTCATCGACTATTCCGCTCAAGGTGTCATGGAATACTGGATTATCGATTCGGGACGTCGCGTGTTGGAGCAGTACCTACAAGAAGCCAATGGACTTGTCTTGAAGAAGAAGTCGGACTCTGGCGTAGTGGAGAGCCAGGCTATCCCTGGTTTTGCAATCGAGATACCAGCGTTCTTTGACGAACAAAAGAACTTGGATGCGATCCGAAAATGGTTTGGCTAAGCCGAAGCTTGGGACGCGAGGTGTCTCGCGTCCCTATGGGCTAGAGTTCGTTGAAGTTGGCGATATCAAAACTTCAGCATTTTGTAGTATCAATCGGTGTGGCACCGTTCGGGAGACGCTTGCTTTTTTGAAATGTCAATCGGTGGGTGGCACCGTTTGTAGTTATCGACGCCCCAGTAACAATCGGTGGGTGGCACCGTTTGAACGAACACTTGCTCTTCTTGAAAAGAGTTTGTCGAAAAATGTGGGTCGAAAAATTTAAGCGGTGTGTCAATCGGTGGCTGGCACCGTTCGGGAGACGCTATCGTTCGGCAGATCAGTGAAGAGTCAATCAGCACCGTTTGAGTGTGTTGAACCCCGTTGGGGTTGGTGGGTTTTGCTTAGGTGACTGCGAAGCAGTCCAACAACATAGCCCGGGGTCGCGCAGCGCACCCCGGGTAAGTGTGCAAAACCGCCGCAACAACCCTGAAGGGGTTGCACATGCAGCCATGTTGAACCCCGTTGGGGTTCTCGAGTAACGTGTGCCGTTTTCCAGGGTCCGCTGCGCGACCCTGGGCTTTGATGTCGAACCCCGTTGGGGTAGGTGGACATTGCTCAGGTGACTGCGATTCAGTCGATCTGTTGACTAGCGTTGCACTCGGGCTGAGCCGCCCTTGGCGAGCTGTTCCACTTCTGGAAGCTTGGCCATGGTCGTATCGCCAGGGAAGGTGGTGATGAGTGCGCCGTGGGCCCAACCGAGACGCAATGCTTGTTCTGGTTCCTTGCCAGATAGCATGCCGTAGATCAGGCCGGACGCAAATCCGTCGCCGCCACCGATTCGATCGATCACGTCCAAATTGCATGTCGGGCTGACGTAGCGTTTGCCGTCGTACCACAATACAGCGGCCCATTCGTGACGATTGGTGGAATGCACTTCTCGCAGGGTGGTGGCAACCATCTTGACGTTAGGAAACTTATCGACCGCTCGTTCGATCATTTTGAAGAAAGAGTCTGGGTCCAGCGCTCCCTTCGATTCTACGTCTTGGCCTTCGATTCCGAGGCTCTTTTGCAAGTCCTCTTCATTGCCCACCAGCATATCGACGTTCTTGACGATTTTACTGATCATCTCTTGTCCTTTCGCGGTTCCGCCGGCCGCAGCCCACAACTTGGCTCGGTAATTCAAGTCGAACGAGGTGACAGCTCCCGAGGCTTTAGCCGCTTGCATTCCTTCAACAATCAGCTCGGAGGTTGTCGGGGAAAGAGCTGCGAAGATGCCGCCGGAATGGAACCAACGGACGCCTGCATCGAAGATCTTTTTCCAGTCAAAATCGCCCGGTTGGAGCATCCCGCCCGCTTCGTTGGCTCGATTGTAAAAGACGACAGGTGGGCGTACGCCTTGGCCGCGGTCGCTATAGACTGTCGCGATGTTGGGCCCGCGCACGCCGTCATGTTCGAAGTGTTTGTAGAAAGGTTTCACGCCCATTTCTCGCACTCGGCCTTGGACCAATTCGCCAATGCCATAATTGACCATGGCGGTTGCGACGCCAGTTTTTAGACCAAAGCAATCCGCCAAGTTCGCGGCACAGTTGTACTCGCCACCCGATACATGGATATCAAACGACTTAGCCTTTCGAAATGGAATGATTCCTGGGTCGAGCCGATGAACTAATGCACCAAGAGCCAAGAAGTCGAGATCACACGCATCGGTACGAATGCTAAGCTGAGCCATTTTTTCTCCAAGAAGCCAGATAAACGAGAGGAAGGAAACAGAACCAAAAAGAAAACAGAATTGCGAATTTGGGGATTGGTAGAACAGCCCAGGCTACGACGAGTGCGTTCAAAAACAATCCACAGGCGAGGCTAGATTGTCGTCGAGGAGAATCCGCCGTCAACGACCAGATTGTGGCCAGTGATGAACGACGACGCTGAGGAGGATGCCAAAAAGACAATCGCTCCTGCAAGTTCATGAGCGTAGCCGAAACGTCCTGTCGGGGTGTGGTCGATAATTTGTTGACCGCGAGGCGAAAGGTCGCCATTTTGGTTGTAAAGCAAGCCGCGATTTTGTTCGGCTGGAAAAAAACCTGGGCTGATGCAATTGACTCGAATGCCTCGCGAAGCCCATTCGCGGGCCAAAAACTGAGTCAGGTTGATCACAGCGGCTTTCGCAGCGGAATACGCCACGACTCGCGACAGAGGAACAATCCCGGACATGGACGCGATGTTGATAATGCTTCCCGTATTTCTTAGAAGCATTGTTTCTGCAAAGACTTGGCAGGGCAGCACTGTCCCGCCGATCAAATTCAAGTCGAATACTTTTTGCCATGCGTCCAGAGGCAACTGGCAAAAGTCATCGCCGGGTTGCAGAGTCGCTTCGGCCTGATTGCCACCCGCTGCATTGATCAGGATTTCGACCGGACCCAAGGAGCGTTCCACCATATCCCGAGCTCGAATCAGCGATTCACGATCCAACGCGTCCGCAGATTGAAAGATGGCCTCGCCACCATCGCGACGAATTTGCTCGGCACGGTGCATGCCTCGTTCAGCGCTACGTCCAAGAATGGCAATCCGTGCTCCAGCCGCCCCCAGTGCCTCGGCCATTGCTCCGCCTAAACTGCCCGTGCCACCCAAGACAACAGCGGTCCTACCGTTCAACTGAAAAAGGCTACTGCTCATAATTCTCTTGCTCTCAGTAATTCTCTATCCAATTCATCACGTCATCACGGTCCTATTTGATGGAATCGAGCAATCACTTGCAAGTGCTAATGTCTGCTTAGCTAAGTCTGCGAACAATCGCATTGTCGGGAACATCGACCAGTAACCACCAGCCAAAACTAACAAAAAACGTTCCGGTCGCGAGAGGCAGAGCGTAGCTTTGCCAAACAAACCAAGGGCTTTTCCGTGCCGACCGTGTTGGGGTTCCTGCGGAGGGTACTTTGGCTAAAACCAGCGAGTTGTTTTTTTTCGCTCGAAGGCTTTCCGGCACAATTTGAACGGCATGGGCATACTCCCAACCTCGGCTTGTCCGCCGCCAGCCATCCTCCGAAGCGGACTCGCCATGCACTTGTAAGTGCGAGCAGAGAATTGCAATAGCTAAAGGGCTGGCAAGCAGCCAAGCGAGAGGCCGATTTTGGTTGCTTCCAATAGGAAATGAAATGGATGCAATGGAGTTCATAGGCTTCTCTTCGATGCAGGGCTCGTGAATCGTTGTGGACGAGAATATCCATTCGCACTTCACGTGCCGATCGGTTGCCTGGAGAGAGTATCATCCCCTTCACCCGAATCGAAACGCCAGCCTGTTTTGCTTTCCGATTGCTCTCCGAGGTGCTCGCGTTCCAAGAAATCATTATCGTGTTCGTGTGTGAAACGTGGCATTCGAGAACCCGTTACGACCGGGCTGAGTAAGCACACGAGTACGAGCACGAGTGCGAAAAGCTTGGCATTTGTCGATTTGATGGTGCTGATTCCCTTTCCGGGGCCTCGAGTAACGCCGCATCAAAAAGGCGTTAGCGGCGTTTCGGGCTCGTTGGAAAAAGCGAATGTCACAACTAGCGCCAGCGACTCCAGCGACTCCATTGGATTGTCATGAATCATCCTGGCATGTGTCCATTTGGTTGCTGAAACGCAACCCGTTGTGTTGCGTGTGCACAACGCGCCATTTCGTGTTCCAAAATCGAAACGCTGCAAAGGCGGAACAAACGCCACGATCAGTGCGGCTTATCCAGGAGTCCGTATTGATATCGAAAGTTTTTGGGAGGGAAATGCGAACGGGCGCAATTCCAAGTCTTATGTTCTAGAGTTCCCTGACACGCGCTAGAGTTCAGCCTGCGCAAATCGAAATTGATGTATTCAACAAACTTTAATGTACCTTCCCGCTAGCATCCTACAACAATGCGATGATCTGACCCAGCTGCTGGGCTCGGAATGCTTGTCGTTTTGCTGCTCGGAGTCGTCTGGTCCTGTTGGGGGGGGGGCTTCGGAGCATCAGTTTGCCACATTGGGGATAGATGCTGCTCAGGCGACGGTGGTTGTCGAGCGATGCCGGAGGCTGAAGAAATTCCAGCTATCGGATTTTCCCGGTGAATCAACCCTTTTTGTGATTCCGCTGGTGCATCCGGAGGACGAGCAATGGTTTGCTGTTGGTGTGATGCGGGATCTACCGCGGAGTGCTGTCGAAAGATTGGTTTCGACCAGTTTCGCTGCCTCGAGAAGGCAAGTCCTTATCGAATCTCAAGATCAAATTCTGTTGGATGCAGAATCCGAACTGTTTCGTTGCAATTCAGAGCGTCAGTGGTTGCGGCAGCTGAATCTTCAGCGTATCGACAGAAAGCGTGGGGCGCATCTGCCGAAGCAAGCGCTGGAAACGTTGCGCAACATTATTGATGCGGAAGCGATCTCCATCTCGCTTTATCAAGATACGGATACCGAACGTCATGGGCTTGAGTCAACCATTTCCGGTAAGCCCAATTGGAGCATGGACGATATCAGGCTATTGCTGCAACGAGTTTCGAAGCCAAGTATTGGTGATACGGTTATCTTGAATAGCCGCGAAACCACGCTACCCTTAGCCCAGCTAAAGTCCTGCATCATTGTGCCGTTGGGGGTGCCCGAGCCAATTGGGTTTATCGTGGCACTCAATCGACGCCGGCATCCAGGAGGGGTCACGTCGCAGGTTGCTCCTGAATTCAACTATCGCGATGGGCAGCTTCTGCATGACGCTGCTGGTTATCTTTTGGTCGACGGGCATAGCAATGTGCTTTTTCAAGAAAGCGAAAAGCTCGTTCTGGGCATGTTGAGAACAATGAGCCATGCGATCGAAGCGCGAGACCCTTACACTTTCGGCCACAGTGAACGAGTTGGACGAGTTGCGTATGAGATTGCTGCTCGGCTGCAATTGTCAGAAGTGGCTTGTCAGGAAATCTATGTTACTGGGGTTTTGCATGACATTGGGAAGATTGGAATCCCGGACCAGGTCTTGCTAAAAGCAGGTAAACTGGATGCGGACGAGCTTCGGATTATTCAACAGCACCCTGAAATTGGGCACAAGATCTTAGAGGAGTTCGATAAGCTAAAGTTTGCGTTGCCTGGTGTGCTTTACCACCATGAACGCATTGACGGAGGGGGGTACCCGCATCGACTTAGAGGGGACAGCATCCCGTTGATGGCTAGAATCTTGGCCGTTTCTGATGCCTACGACGCAATGACTTCATCGCGAGTCTATCGCAACGCGATGGGGCAGGAACGTGCCATGGAGATCCTGCGGAACGGGATTGGAACACAATGGGACGAAAAAGCGGCGAAGGCTTGCATCGAGTACGTTAGTGATACGCATCTCCTTCTGGCGAGCGGAGGTGCTGAATCTGCACGGACATCCGGTTCCCAAGGTGAATGGCTGCAACTGTCGCATGCCTTACGAGTTCTTCAGCTGTAAGCATGCATCAAGACGATTGTTCTTACGTTGCTCTATCTTGAGCGGTTGCTTTGCTCTAACCACCGCTGGACGAAATTCCAAAGCGAAGGATACGATTGCAAGCCGGATGGCGGGGTATTGCTCCGTGAATCGGATTCTTTCAATTCTTTCAGCGCAATCTGGGTGCGACGATCAAACAGATTATCGATCGCAAAGCGACATCCGCCGTTCAAGGCGCGAGTTAGATCCTCCAAGATTGCGTCCGGCGTTTTGCCTCGTACAAGCGCGATTTCCCCAAGTCGATAGCCATGTTCCACCATCCGCACGGTCCATCGCCAATCTTCCATCATGGGTGCGGTGCCTTCGCGCCCTTGGTTCGCATCGGTGACGCTTGTCGCTGGCAAGGCATCCAGAGAGCGAATCGGTCGGTCATCCTCTGCATTCGACGATGACCTTGTTAAGGTCGGTGAAGTCGATAGTTCCAAAGCTTCCGAGTTGAGTTCTGTTGTCGTTTCCTCTTTTTTTGGAAAGGTTTTTTGACGGAGCGACGTTTCTTGCAGGGACGTTTCTTGCGAGGCAGGAGGCCTCGGGACCTCGTCACGCTTCTTCGTTGCCTTTTCTGAAGCCAAGATGCACTGGTGGACGTATTTCATCAAGGATTCGGGAATGGCTGCTGATCCTTCCAGACAAGCCTTTCCTTTCTCTGAAACACAGACGGTGACCTTGTTGGCGCGAAGTTCCGAAAGATCGAGCAATCCTAGGTCTAAGTTTTGGTCCAGAAAACTCGCTGAATGCGATTTTTTCCATTGGGCAAGGATCCCAAACTCGGCGAGTCGTTGCAGTCGCAGGCCCTGAATGGCCTTGCTTTCCACCCCTTGCAAATGCTGTGTCAGGAGCGTCTTACTGAGATATCCATGCGTCCGCTGGACCGCTCGGAGGATCGTGCAAATCAAATCATACGCAGCCTTACTCTCGGTTGGCAGCAAAGACGGGCTTGAATCCGCTGGAGGAAGAGGATTTTGGTTCGAGCTATTCTTGGGTACCGCAGCGTCCTTCATGGATGGCTTTTGCAAAACCGGCGCAGACAATGGTTGCGTTGGCTTGAGCTCGGGCGTTTCCAGTAGCCCTGGTTTTGCTGTTAGCTGTGGCTTTTTCGGAGGCTCGGGCATTTTCGGCCAGCCGGACTTTCCTTGGCAACGATCGCAAATACCGCAATTGGCAGCCGATCCATCGCCAAAGTATTCCAAGATGGTGCGTTGGCGGCAGGCACGGCTTTGTGCGAACGCGACCATTTGATCCAGTTTTTCGTAGTCCGCTTTCTTGCGTGCCGCCAAGGTTTCGTGATCAATTTTTAGATCTGCGAACGGCACATCGCGTCGGCGGAAATGGATCGCTCGCCCGCGAAAGGGTGGTACGTACTCAAAGCTTTCCAATTTACTTAATTCTCGGAGATTTCGGTTCAACGCCTCCCGATCCATTTGCAATTGCTGCATCAGCCATCGCGGGTGAATGTAGACCGCTTCATCGCGTCGATCGCCGATGGCCTTCTCGACTGCCCGCAAGACTGTGCGGCGCACGTTGGCTTCTTTGGGCAATAAGTCAATCAGGGTTGGTAGTTTACTGCTGATGCGGAACATAGCCAGTCCGCCGGCCACTTCGAGTCGTTCCATGACTGCGGTGCGTCCAAGAATCTGCAAACAGGAATTGATCGCTTCGGTGGTCGCAGGTGCGTTGGAAAGTTCGCGAATCTCCTCGGCGGTCAGTTCGATCGGCACCTCCGGTCTTGTCACCAGAAAGTCATAGACCAGTTCGAGTAGCTGGCGAGGAGGGTTTGCATTCTCGATAAAGAACTCTTGAACATAGCGGTCTTGCGAGCTGTACAGCAAGACGCATTGAGAAAGCAATCCATCGCGTCCCGCTCTGCCAGCCTCTTGGTAGTAGGCCTCCAGCGTTCCTGGCATGTTGTAGTGAATCACGTAGCGAAGGTCGGATTTGTCGATGCCCATACCAAAAGCGTTGGTCGCAACAATGACTTTGAGCTGGTCTCGCATGAACTGATCTTGAACCAATTTGCGTTGGTCGGGCATCAAGCCGGCATGGTAGGCTCCGACGCTTACTTTGACCTCCTTCGCAATTTGCTCGACCAGGGCTTCGCAGCGTTTGCGTGTCGCAGCGTAGATAATCCCGGTCCCTGGTTGGTTTGACAAAAAATCCATCAGTTGCTTGTCTTTCTCTCGGTCCCCCATGCATTGGACCGAACCGAAGTACAGATTGTCGCGGGCGAAACCGGTGATGAAGTGCTTTGCAACTCGCAATTTCAGGGAGTCGACGATGTCCTGTCGAACGCGCGGTGTCGCGGTCGCGGTCAGCGCAATCGTTTGGACGTCACCTAAGGCTTCCCGAAAGCGACCTAGCCGATGGTAGTCAGGACGGAAGTCATGTCCCCACTCGCTGATGCAATGGGCCTCGTCGACAGCTAGCAACTGGACAGGAGTCGATCGAATTGCGTCTAGGAACTTGGGGTTGCGCAGTCGTTCTGGTGCGACGTAAACCAGGGAATAATGTCCCCCAGCCACGTGCTCCAGGCGTTGGTTTTGTTCGGCGGGGGATAAAGTGCTGTTGATCAAGGTGGCAGAAATTCCACGCTTGATCAACGCATCGACTTGGTCTTTCATCAATGCGATTAGCGGTGAAACGACGATGGTCAAGCCACTTCGCACCAAGCTAGGCAATTGATAACATAGGCTTTTACCGCCACCCGTGGGCATCACGCACAAGCAGTCGTGACCCGCAATCACATGGCTGATGACTTCTTGTTGGCCCTTGCGGAATTCTTGTAGGCCAAATCGGCCTAACGCTTCCTGCAAGTCCACATGTCCTACTGCGGCCATAAACAACCAATCCTCTTGCCGCTATCCTTGTTTTGGTACACACTTCGAAGGCGATCATTTTCGTAGGGATCGTTCCAGATGACAAGTACTGATGGAAGCCAAGCAAAGCTCTTTCCGAGGAAAGCGATCGAATATGGACTTGTTTGCTCATGCTGAAAAAGGAAATCGGGACAAAGCCTTGCCTTTGGCTGCTCGCATGCGCCCACGCTCGCTGAAGGAATTTGTTGGTCAAACTCATATTCTCGCCCCTGGTAAATTGCTTCGGCGATTGATTGAAGCCAAGCGGTTGCAATCGGTTCTATTTTACGGACCGCCGGGAACGGGAAAGACGACGCTTGCGCATTTGATTGCCTCCGAGACGGGAGCGCAGTTTCGTCAAATGAACGCGGTGACCAGCGGCATCAAAGAACTGCGAGAGGCTTTGCAATGGGCGAAAGACGAGGTTTCGATGGGCCAGGCTCGTCCAATCTTGTTTATCGATGAGATCCATCGCTTCAATCGTGCACAGCAAGATGCATTGTTGCCGGACGTCGAAAATGGGATCGTTGCATTGGTAGGAGCCACCACCAGCAATCCCTTCTTTTCCGTGAATGGCGCCCTCTTAAGCCGTTCGCAATTGTTTGAACTGAGGCCACTCACTGAAGGAGAGATTGTTCAATTGCTTCGAAGTGCGATTGAAGACAAATCGCGGGGGATGGGAATGTACCCGGTTCAAGTTCATAGCGAAGCTCTGGAATACTGCGCTACGATGGCCGAAGGGGACGCTCGACGAGCGCTCGGAGCGATCGAATTGGCTATTTTGTCGTCGGATTGTTCACCGATCGTTTTGGATGTCGGGCTTGTGCGGGAAAGTATGCAAAAGAAAGTCCTTCAATTTGATGCAAGCGGAGATCAGCATTACGATATGGCCAGCGCGCTCATCAAGAGCATTCGCGGGTCGGATGTCGACGCCTCCCTGTATTGGTTATCGCGATGCATTGAGAGTGGCGAGGAGATTCGATTTCTCTGCCGGCGGCTCGTTATCCTCGCGAGCGAAGACATTGGAAATGCCGACCCGCATGCATTGCCGTTGGCGGTGGCGGCAATGCAAGCTTGTGAATTCGTTGGGCTACCCGAGTGCGAGCTAACGTTGTCGCAAGCAACGATTTATCTCGCCTTGGCTCCCAAAAGCAATTCGGCCACCTTGGCCATTGGAGCTGCGAAAAAAGATGTCATGCAGGGGACGACCATTCCGGTCCCCGTCCATTTGCGCGATGGACATTATGCCGGTTCGGAAAGGCTAGGGCATGGGCAAGGGTATGAGTGTTCGCATGAGTCCGAAGGCGGGGTCGCACAGCAAGATTATTTGGGCGTCGATCGCGAGTACTACGTACCGGTATGTCGCGGGTTTGAGTCAGAGCTTGCAACACGCTGGATCGAGATTAAGGCCAAGCTCAAGAAAAAGTGATTCTCAGTCTTAATCTCAGTGCCTTAGATGCGGCCCTGCATAGACTCTGGTACAACTCTTAGCTGAGTTTGTGAGATCAGTCGTTTGACTTTCGCTTCTTTCACTTTTTGAATTTCACGATCATGTCAGCTCTCTCTAACGCAGTCAAGTATTTGCTTTTCGATGTTGAAAGTGTGGCGGATGGGGCGGCCATTTCTAAAACTCGGTATGCCCACCGCGGGCTTTCGCCCGAGCATGCAATCAGCTTGTTTCGACAAGAGCTTATTATTGAAGGAGGACGCGACTTCATACCCTATACTTACCATATACCAGTGGCGGTGGTTGCAGCGAAGGTTCGTGAAGACTTTAGTTTGATGGAGATTGTGTCCCTGGATGAGCCGCATTTTCGGCCGGCAACGATCACCAAGTTCTTCTGGACGGGCTGGGAGCGCTACGGACGTCCAACGTTAGTTACCTTCAACGGTCGATCCTTTGATTTGCCGCTCTTGGAACTGGCCGCATTTCGCTACGGGATTCCGATCGCTTCCTGGTTCAATATCCACGGTAAAACTTACGAGCAATACAGGAATCGTTACAACCTGCAGTCGCATGTCGACTTGCATGAGATATTGACTAACTTTGGAAGCACCTGGTTTCGAGGCGGACTAAATCTGGCAGCAGGTTTGATCGATAAACCGGGGAAGCTTGATGTGCAAGGGAATATGGTCCAGGATCTTTACGCAGCTGGCAAGCTGGCTGAAATCAGCGAGTACTGTCGGTGTGATGTTTTGGACACCTATTTTGTTTTCCTCAGGGTACAGCTTTTGATGGGACGCGTGACGCCTGAGCAAGAGAAAGAATTGGTCGATGCCGCACGTCAGTTGCTGGAAAGCCAAGCGGAGGCTCATCCGGCATATCGAGCGTATCTCGATCAATGGGCTCGGTGCAATCGTGAAAGCTCACTTTAAATCGGCGGCGTTTGTTTCTTTTTGATCGGCTGAAGTTAGAGATGCCGGTCTACTGACGCACCAGTGCTTCGCAGTATGGCAACTTCGTGAATGTCACTTAGTAATACTGTTGATGAACTGGTTTAATCACCACTTCGGGCACGTGCACTCGCGAGGGCAAAGCAGCCAGCCCGATCACGACTTGAGCGACGTCGTCCGGTCTAAGAATGGAGTTTCGATGATCTTGGGTCACAGGGGTTGGGCGGTGGTCCAGAATGGGTGTGTCCACTTCGCCGGGGTAGACGTTGGTGACTCGAATGCCTTCTGCTCCGACCTCGTTGGCGACGCAAGTGCCAAGTGCCGTCATAGCGAATTTGCTGGCAGAGTACGCTACACCTCCTAATGCCAAGGCTCGCTTCCCGGCGACGCTCGATACGTTGATTATCATACCCTCTTTCCTGGTTCGCATCTCGGGCAAAACGCAGTAGATACAGTTGTAAGCGCCCGTTGCATTGATGGCCATCACCTCGTCCCATTGACTTGGTGCCATCGCGCTCATCGATCGGTCTTTGATATTAACACCTGCTGCGTTGACCAAAATGTCCACTTGCCCGAGCGTCGCGGCAACCCATGCAAAGAAGGCTTCTACGCTTAACCGTGAAGCGACATCCAGGGCCTTGCCCGCTTGGATCTTTCCCGAATTCTGGATGGCTTCTTCCAGGGCTGTCTCACGTCTTGACCCGATGACGACACGTGCGCCGGCCAGTGCAAATTGGTGGGCGATGGCAAAGCCGATGCCTGTGGCCCCCCCGGTGACAACGACATTTTTTCCAAGTAATGATTGCGATTCGTGCATCAGTGCGGTTCGTTAGTTAGGTATGCCATACAATAATAGTGTTCTAGAGCTCGATTGTTCCCTTTATTGTCAGGATGTTCAAGTGCCCATTGCAACGAAACCGCAAGTTGTCGTCATCGGGGGAGGATTCGCTGGAATGGCGTGCGTGCGAGGCCTGCGCAAATCCAACGTCGAGATCAAGCTGATCGATCGCCGCAATTTTCATTTGTTCCAACCATTGCTTTACCAGGTGGCGTCGGGGGGATTGTCCCCTGCGAATATAGCTGCACCGCTACGAAGTGTTTTTCGAAGGCAAAAAAATGTGCAAGTGTTGATGGGGGATGTCGTTGGTTTTGATGTTCCCAATCGTAGAGTATTGCTAGATGACTCAACTTCCATATCGTTTGACTATTTAGTGGTCGCGACGGGCTCGCATCATCACTATTTCGGACGCGATGCGGAATGGGAGCCCTTGGCGCCCGGATTGAAAACGATCGAGGATGCCACGGAAATTCGACGAAGGATTCTTACCGCTTTCGAAGCCGCCGAGGTTACCGAAGATTGCGAGCTTCGCAAAGCCTTGCTCACCTTTGTCATTGTGGGCGGGGGACCGACTGGGGTTGAAATGGCGGGTTCGATCTGCGAATTAGCCCATCAGTCGATGAAGAATGATTTTCGAGCCATCGACCCTGCGCTAGCTCGAGTCATCTTGGTCGAGAATAGTAAGTTGGTTTTGGACAAGTACCATGAGAGCCTTTCGCTTACCGCAGCTCGGGATCTGAAAACACTGGGAGCCGAAGTTTGGAACGAAACGCGGTTGTTGGAAATGGCGAAAGACCATGTGATCGTGAAAAAGTCGGGACAGGAGCTTCGCATCGATACTCATACGGTTATCTGGGCAGCGGGAGTCCAGGGGTCGAAGCTGGGCAAGTTGCTTAGCGATGCCTTGGGGGAGCCGATGCTGCTGGACCGAGGCGGACGGGTTGCGGTCAATTCGCAATGTAGTCTGGTGTCACAGCCCAATATTTTTGTGGCGGGTGACTTGGCTGCATTTTCTACGGCGGACGGGAAAACTTTGCCGGGAGTCGCTCCAGTGGCTATCCAACAAGGGGAGTTCTTGGGCAAGTTTTTGGCCAAGACGGTGGCTGGTTCGCGGCCCAGCCAGCCGTTTTTGTACTGGGACAAAGGTAACATGGCCACGATTGGCAGATCGCGCGCGGTGGTGGAATCGGGCAAGATTCGCTTGACTGGGAAACTGGCTTGGTTGGCATGGCTATTCATCCATATCGTTTACTTGGCACGCTTCGAGAACCGGATCTTGGTTCTGTTTCAATGGTTTTGGAATTACGTTACTCGCAATCGGACTGCCCGGCTGATCACGCAAACGGAAAATCAAGAGCCGCACCGGAAAGCGACGTAGCTGATTCTCTTTTGCTCTCGTTCCAAGGCTCCGCCTTGGAATGCACTGCCCTCGAGGCTCCGCCTCACGTTAGCCATGCATTTACACTCAGGAGGCAGGAGCCTCCGGTGCATGGCGTTCCCAGGCGGAGCCTGGGAACGAGGGCTAAAAATTGGGGCCAGCCATGGTAGCCGGACTCGCCAGAGTTCGGTATTGCTCTCGTTCCAAGGCTCCGCCTTGGAATGCACTGCCCTCGAGGCTCCGCCTCACGTTAGCCATGCATTTACCACTCAGGAGGCAGGAGCCTCCGGTGCATGGCGTTCCCAGGCGGAGCCTGGGAACGAGGGCTAAAAATTGGGGCCAGCCATGGTAGCCGGACTCGCCAGAGTTCGGTATTGCTCTCGTTCCAAGGCTCCGCCTTGGAACGCACTGCCCTCGAGGCTCCGCCTCACGTTAGCCATGCATTTACCACTCAGGAGGCAGGAGCCTCCGGTGCATGGCGTTCCCAGGCGGAGCCTGGGAACGAGGGCTGAAAATTGGGGCCAGCCATGGTAGCCGGACTCGCCAGAGTTCGGTTTTTCTAAGACGCTCTGAAGTCTGGCGACTCCAGCTACCAAAAATCCAGCTACCTAAAAGTCGAATCTGGATCGAGCGACAGGACTTTTTGAAGCTGCCGCCTTTGGCTTTCCATTCTGGCGATTCAAGGGAACTGAATTGGCCCACCGGCACTCCATAACCTTTTCCGGGTGTGTTTCCGGTCCAGAAAACCAGCCTTGTTCCCTTGTTTGTGCCTCGAGGGGCCACAGAAATCAGGGACGGAATCGTTCGCAGATTGAAGGTTAATGTTTCCGTTCAGAAACAAGTTGGTTTATAATAGGCATCAGGATTTTTGCTTTTTTACCCAGGGATCGAGCATCCAAAGATCAAGATGTTCATCACTTTCGTTATTTTTTGGGTTTGTCATAAAGATGAAAAACGGACGTTTGGTATCTCGAAATCGTTCCATCTACCGCCGACTTCTACGTCTTGAGAGTCTCGAGACTCGATCCTTAATGGCTGCAGATATTTTGGGGGCTTCCCACTTGATTGCAGAAGGCAAAGATTCTCTACCCAAGATGGGGTTCATGCCAATCGTTCCTGCCGAACTTGTCAATTGGCCCGGACAGCAATCCGCAAGCGGTGCGAATGTGTCACCTTCGGATGCCGTTGGGATGATACCGCTGACGGATGTTTTCCGATTGCACAGTCGGCCAACCGCAACTAAGACTATCTACCTAGATTTTGATGGCTTTACAGCGGTAGGAACGAGTTGGAACAGGGCTTACGGTCTCACTTCCATTGTGTCGCCGGCTTACGATCCAGCTAGAAACGGGCCGGAATTCACAGATAGTGAATTAATGGACGTTCGTGACGCATGGCAACGAGTGGCTGCGGATTTCGCACCGTTCGATGTAAACGTTACTACTGAAGACCCGGGAGAAGCGAATTTGGTAAATGAAGGGGGAAATGATGTGCGTTGGGGAATCCGTAACGTAATCACGTTGGATAATTTCTCGGGTCTACCCGTTGGCGGCTTCGCTTACATCAACAGCTTCAACTGGGGCTATGAGTCAGCTGGTGCCACCGATACACCATCCTATAATTTCAATCCTGGATCTATCGGGGTTTCTGCAACGGTATCTCACGAGACCGGGCATTCCATAGGCTTGGGACACGACGGGACAACGGCAGCCAACCCGATTCAACCGAGTGCCGAGTACTACAATGGCCACGGAACGGGTGAGAACTCGTGGGGGCCGATCATGGGTTCAGGTTTTTACAGCAATCTCACCACGTGGGACAATGGAACGTACATTGGAACTAGCAACGGTGCCGCGAATGCCAATTATGGTTCGGGGCCTTCGGATTTAGATGTGATCACAACGCAAAATGGATTTGGTTACGTCACCGATGATCATGCCAATATTCGAACAAGTGCCACGCAATTAATTGGTACCTCCCTATCAGGCGGCTTTCAGTCCATTTCTAGTTTTGGAACGATTTCAGAAACTACGGATGTGGATTTCTTCCGATTTCAAACGGGAAGCGGTCCTGTCAACATAACGATTGATCCTTATGTCAACGAATTTTGGACAAGCGATGGAAGTGGTGGGTTTGTGCGTAGTATTGCATCTTCCTTTCTTGATTCCACAAGATGGAGCCAAAACCAGGGCTCGAATTTAGATGTAGAAGCAACCATTTATGATTCGGCTGGGAACGTGGTGGCTGTCGCGAATCAAGATGGACTTCGGGCAAGCTTCACGGATCTTGTATTGAATGTTGGGACCTACTATTTGCGCGTCGATGGCGCAGGTTTCGGAAATCCGCAAGCAAATCCTCCTACCGGCTACTCTGAATATGTCAGTCTTGGGCAGTATCAAATCTCTGGGGTAATCGCCAGTTCGATTGATATTCAAATTTTGAGTTCCCCGTCGTACACCGAGAACACCGCACCCGTGCGAGTAGCACCGGATGCCATCTTCAGTTCATTCAATATCAATTCTTTTGCTGGTGCGACGCTGCGATTTAGCATCGCTACCAATTACCAGGCAAGCGACAGGTTGGATTTTGTTTCGACCGGAACGGCGGCTGGACAAGTCGCTTTTGTTGGCAATGATGTCAGCTACGGTGGGGTCGTGATCGGACGCGTCAGCGCTGGCGTTCAAACTAGGACCGTCACTTTCAATGCGGCAGCCACCGTTGCTTCGATCCAAGCTGTAATTCGTTCGCTGACGTTTGAGCACACCACCGATTCACCTTCGGCTGCCCCGCGCGACATAACGCTGTTTCTCGATAACGGGAGCAATGGTGTCAGCAATCTGGCAGTTGCTCGCCTGGTCGTTGTGCCGGTCAACGATTCGCCATTGATGGAGGATGTATCGCTTGCGGAAGTTCTTGAGGATACGCAAAATCCAGCAGGTGCTCGCATTTCAACCACCGTCACCATCGGTTTCCTGGACGTGGACCAAAATGCCGTTTTGTCCGGTATCGCTGTGACAGCGAACCCAGCTCTCGCTTCGGAAGGGGTTTGGGAATACTCGATGGATAGAACGGTATGGGGTCCCATCGGAACGGTTAGCCCAACAACTAGCCTGTTGCTTTCTAGAAATACATGGATTCGCTTCAAGCCTGCAAGTGATTTCGATGCAGTGCCCGCCCCATTGAGCATCCGTGGAATCGATGAAACCTACCTAGGTGCCTTTTCAACTCGAACGGTTCGTACCCGATTTGATGTTACTCAAGCGGTTGTCAACGGATCCTTCTCGCTTTCGGATACGCTTTTGGACACTCGCGTGGTGCCAGTGAACGACGCTCCGGTGGCCCAAGTTGGACCTAGATCGATCACTGTCGATGAAGACTCGCTGCTAAGCTTTAACATCGAAAGTGCATGGTTCACGGACGTTGATAACCCGAACGACTTGTTGCTTTCCGTCTTGCAAAGCAACGGACAAGAGCTACCTGTATGGTTAACGTTGAATGCATTGACCGGCGTTTTGAGCGGTACACCAACGAATGACGACGTAGGCGAGTTCAATTTCGTGATCCGTTCGAGCGACCCGGCCGGGCTTTCGGCTGAAATTCCATTGTCGTTGACGGTAGTCAACACCAATGACACTCCAACCGGTGTTGTGCTGGTCGGTAATAACGTTACGGAGAATACCTCCAACGTTTTTGTGGGAACTTTGTTTGGAAGCGATCCCGATAGCACGGACACGGTTTCGTTTTCAATAACGGATTCTCGATTTCAAGTTCGGGGCAATCAATTGTTTGTGGCGCCAGGACAAGCTATCAACTTTGAACTAACTCCGTTTATCAACTTGAATGTTCGGGTTACCGACTCGGGTAACCCAGCGTTGTTCTTGAACCAAAATATTCGGATCAATGTGGTCGACGTGAACGAGTTCGCCCCTGCTTTGAGACCAACGACCCTCAGAATCCCTGAGAATCAACCCGCTGCTTCGCCTGCAGGTACTCTTACTGCTCCGGATGGAGATTCTGCTCAAAGAGTAAGGTATCGATTTGTTGGCATCCCACCGGCCTTGTTCGCGATCAATCAAGAAACAGGATTGGTCTCGTTAAAGACAGACGCAGCACTCAACTATGAGACGACAGATTCGTACCAATTCTTCGTCGAAGCGTTCGATACAGGTGCTCCTCAATTGGCCACTACGGCATCGGTCAACGTGGTGATTGATGACGTGAACGAATTCGATCCGGTCATCGCTACGGGATCGATCAATCTGTCCGAATCACAGCCACCGGATGTTGTATTCGCAACGATTCAAGCCACTGACCGGGATGTGCGCCAAGCTTTGGTCTACTCGTTGGTCGCTCCGGAAACACGATTTGCAATCAATTCACTCACCGGAGCTGTCAGTTTGGTTCGCGGTGGATTGTTTGATTACGAACAGTCCACTACCACAACGTTGACGGTACGAGTCACAGATCCAGGTGGTCGGTTCGCGGAACAAGTCGTGACGGTCAATATCGTTGATGCTAACGATCCACCCACGGCAGCCACTGTCCCCGCTACCTCGTTGCTCGCGAATGTAACCGGCGTCGACTTGGGGCTGGTTACCATCAGCGATCAAGATGTCGGGCAGGCTTATACAATCCAAGTGCTTGATGATCGCTTTATGGTGCAGAACGGTCGATTGCAGCTAGCGCCCGGCAAATCCGTTTCCGATTCCGATCCTGCCAATCTGGTGATTCCAATCATTGTGCGAGAGCTTGGTACAAACGGTCTTTCCTATCCTCTTTCGATCAACATTAACCGAATCTCCAATCCAAGTCCCTGGCAAAACCCGACCAACCCGCTGAACGTGGATGGAATTGGCGGTGTTGATCCATTGGATGTGCTCGCGCTGGTCAACGCCATCAACGGCGGTCGTCAAGGTGCATTGCCTTCGCCACGGCCGTCGTCCACTTTGACCGAAAGCTACTATGACGTGGATGGTGATGGATCATTGAATCCGCTTGATGTTTTGGCCGTCGTTAATTTCCTTAACGATAAACCCACTGTTCCACCATCAGGTGGCGAAGGGGAAGGTTCCGATCTTGGAATGCCAAGCAGTTTCTCCGTTGCTTTGGAAGACAAGAACGAGCAACTGGATGTATCAAGCGTATGGCTAACCGCCTTTAACCAGCTTGAAGAAGAGCGTCAAGGCATTCGTCGACGACGGTCTTAAGCACGATTGATCATGGATGGACAAGATACACTTGATGATCTTGTTCTTAATTTTCCTCGAGCGGTAAACCGGTTCGCCGCTCATCCTGGAAATCCGAGTTCATTTGTTAAGTGTCGTTAGAAGCTCCAAGCAGCCCTCGATCATTGGCCGTCAGCAGAGGTGTTTTGAACATGCTGGCTGGCCCATTCCGCGAGCTTCTCTCGAAAGATCTTGGAATTGTGTCGAATGTCCGTCGGTAGCTTTCTCGGGTAGATCACGATCCGTTCGACGTTCTTGGCACGCTGGTTCGAGTCCAGCAACGCTCGAACTTGTTGAAGGATTTGCTGCTTTGACAACCGATGCCGTTTCGAAGCGCGAGACCAGGGTTCTAGGATGAGGGTTGCCGTTTGTGATTCAGCTGGACCAACACCAACCAAAGCAGATCGGTAGATGGCGGGATGCGTGTTGGCAACAGCCTCGATTGTCTCGGTATGCAGTGTTAAGTGTTTGGTCGTGACACGTTGAGATTTCCTGCCGCAGAACCAAAACCGATCTTGTTCGTCTAAATAGCCGACGTCCCCCATGCGATGCCAAAGGGTCCCGGAATCGTCGACTTTATGCATCGCGTTTTGATCGGTGCGCGTCATGTACGTCTTGCTAATGACATCCCCGCTGACCATCAATTCACCGATTTCACGTTCTGCGACAGGAATCGATTGTTCGATGGTCTGGATCGGATCGTCCGTGATTCGTATGACTTTCCACCGGATACCTGAAAAGCGATGCCCCACGCAAGTTCCGGCCCCCGAATAGGTTAACGCAGATGTTTCTTCCAGAATCGTTCGCGATTCAATCGACGCGATAGGAAGCGCTTCCGTAGCACCATAGGGTGTGTGCATACAACCTTCCGGATGGATTGCAGAACGAATTTGCTGGAGAACTCGAGCGGGTACGGGCGCCCCTGCGGACAGCACTAATCGAAGCGACGGCGCTGTTCGGCCTGTGGTCTGACAGTAGCCGCCGACTTTGGTCCACAAGGCAGGCGATCCAAACGACTGGTTGATTTGCCATTGGTCGATTGCGTTCAACAAACGAACCGGATCAACGTCAGCAGGTCGAATCGGGTTCATGTCGGGGAGAATAGTTGTTGTTCCCATTACCGCATTGAAGAGCCCGAAAAGTGGAAAGCAACTCAAGTCCCTTCCACCAGGTTGAATCGCGTAGTGCGAAGCCACTTGGTCTATTTGCGAGTTAAACGTTCTGTGTGTGTAAAGAACGCCTTTAGGCGGGCCCGTGCTTCCTGTGGTGAAGATGATCGCTGCCGAATCGTCCAGTTTCGTTTTTGGGGACCGAAAGGCCGAAGGAGAAAACCGCTCCAGATCGGCCAGCGAGGGATCCGGCATGCCGGGCCATCTTTTACCAACAGTAACATTTAGCTTTGCGTTCGGAAAATGCGATCGAAAGATTCGCAGTACAGCATGAGCCATCGGGATAGCAAGAAAGCCATCGGGATTGGTTGCTGCCAAACATCGGATTAAGTTTCCGCGTCCCATTCCAGGATCGATCAACACCAAAGTCGCACCTGTTTTTAGAACCGCAAAAACAAGAGCGATGAAGTCTTCACCAAATCGAACTAGCAACCCAATGCGTTTGCCAGGGCCAATCCCAAGGCTTTGTAGGCCAGCCGCGATTGAGCTGGATCGATTGTCTAAGTCCCGCATCGAAATTGTCTGGTAAGGACGGTTGTCACGAATGCGATACGATCCTGTTGGGGAAGCAATCGCGATTGTTTCGGAAGAAATAGACGCTTGCCTAGATAGTCTCAATCCAACATTTGCGTTATCGGGTAGTTGATCGTGCACTGAGATTTCTTTTGAGTAGGGCGATATCTTCTAAGTAGGGAGTATTCAAGTCGGTTGGGCGTATTTTACTTGATTTGGATCTGGATCGATAACGGCTTTGTATCGATGGAACCTGAATCGTTCGGCACTGGTACCTCGATGCTTGTCGCGCGATACTTTGGGGGGCCAAATCCTTGTTTTGGATTGTTGGAAAAGCCGTAGCGTTCCAAAGGCATTCCCAGGGCATTCTTGTCCAATTTTTGGTTGTCATTTTGGTCGTGGTAAGCGCTGACCGCAAGTGAAAACGAGTCGCCACCGTTGATTCGCTCTCGAGGTAGGTCCAGGGTCGAAGCCCAAGTTGCCTGCCCTTTAGCGATTGCAATGACCTCTTTGGCGATCGCAAAATCAGGATCATTAAAACGGTCCGCTCCAAGAAAGATTGCGATACGACAGTTCCCTTCTGAATTCTGGAAACCAGTCACCTCAACCGTGATCGGAATTTGAACTACAGACGGTGTGTCTACCGGCTTCGTTGGTTCAATCCAAGATTCCGATTCCGAGCTCATCGTGGCCTGTTCGGCATTGGCTGTTTGGATTGGGGGTGGCTGATTTGGGGTTGGCTTCGTGTCACAACCAAGGCAAATTGCCATCAGGCAACCAACGAACAACCTATCTGTATTTCGCTTGGCGAAATCAAACATCAAAGATCCTTCAAAACAAACTTACAAGAAGACTCGACGGTTAAACACAATCCACTCCACCACTAGCATGGCCAATCCGACCAGCAAGATCCAACGCCATGTTTCCTGCCTGGCTTGTGCCGTGGCCTTGGATGCATCGACTTTTTCAAAGCCCATTTTGACGGTGGCTTCTGTCGCAAGATTGCTTTCCCTAGTCGAAAAAAGATTGACACAAAAAGTCTCGATGGGTCGTTCCAGGCTATCTGCAAAAATAGCGTATGGGCCAGGTTGATCCGTTTGAGTGAAAATCGAACGACTTTCGTCTCCTCGTACGAGTTCTGTTCTTGTACCGTTAGGGAAGGCAACTTCAAAGTTCTTGAATCGGCTGGACAGTTGCAATCCAATGGGCCAACCAGGTTGAACGGTGGGAGCCGAAGATTCTGTAATGCCTCCACCCAAGAGTTCTACAGCGGAATAGACGAAGACAGGGAAGCTGCGTTTGATCCCCCAGTCCGTGTTGACAGAAACTCCTTGGTCCGTAGCTTGGACAATGGAAAAGCCCAAGACCGCGTCTTGAAATGGACCACGCGGAGCAATTCCAAATACGGGGCCAGCGTCGCTGATCATCAAAATGTCTCCGGATTCGGGTGGCGTGACGGTTCGGGCTTCCACGATCCCAACCGATCCCATTTCCAGATACTGTGTCATTGGGTTGGAACGATTCACATCCAAAACAATGACGGGTCCTTGAAGTTCGCCGAAGACCCAATCGCTTGGCGGCTGGCTGGTGGCTTCATCGGATGCCAAAGGTTTTTTATCCCCGGCGGCAATCTCTTCGGGCGTTGCAGGTGCAGCCTTAGCTGCATTTGCGGGATCCCGTGGTGGCAAGCCGCCGATGAAAAGCGTATTCGATTGAGGCATCGTTGTGGGTGAGCATTGATCAAAAACTATCAAATCGTAAGCAGAGTTGTTCGCTGATTCGGCGTACTTCGGGTCTGTCAGGAAAGACTCTCCTTCGACTTGCAGCGAGGCAACTTGTTGGACTCGCGCTGTCTGCAATGCTGTTTCTAGGGCACTGTTGCCAGGCGTTACTAGCAGGACATTGATGGGTCTGTTAGGGCGGATGGCTGCGTAAGCGACATTGTCGGCTGCTAGGCTATCCGCATAATCCACCATTAGTTTCAACTGCCCTTGTTCCATTTCGCTAAGTTCGAAAAGAAGTCCCGCTTCCGCGTTCGGCTCAATTGTAACCGTTGATGCATCCAGTAGCTTTCCGTCCAGTTCTAGCGAGGCGGTAAAACTGACTTGGCTATTCCCGTGATTCATGATTCGAGCAAATGCTTCGAGCTGATTCTTTTTGTCTTCGCTTCGTTGAACGGCAAAGCTTACGATGCCTACGTTCGCAGTGGTCGGTTCCCCGATGGGAATATATTGGATTTGTAGTTTGCCGATATCAAAATCGCCCAGGTCGCCAAACCCACCATCGCTAAGAAGGTAAACCGTGGCGGGGACCGCGTCTGCCACTTGGATGTCCGTAAGATCTTCGAAGCTGGAGCGGCCTGGATTCGCAAGTCCGGCAGCCGCTCGTAACGCTTCCGTTAGGTCTGTGTTGTGCATGGTCGGTTGAATGGATTCTAAGGAACTGAGCAGCTTATTTCGTTCCTTGGTGAACCCTTGCCGCACGTCAGCACGGTCGGAAAAAGCGATCAGCATTCCGACATCGTCGGAGGAGGTTTCTTCGATTAGTTCACGCACACGTTTTTTTGCCGCATCCAATCGTGTGGGGGCCACATCGGTTGCTTGCATGCTCGCGGAATTGTCGATGATATAAATGCGGCGTTCACCGATTCGATTCTGGCCGCTCCAACCGGGACGCAAACAGGCAAGGATTAACAAAGCTAGAAACAGCAATTGCAGCAGCAACAATAGGTTCTTACGTAGCCGCTGCCAAATGCTGTTCACATGCACATCCTCGACCGCTTTTCTCCAAAGCATCGTGCTTGGGACGGCGAGTTGCTTGCGTTTCAGTTTCAAAAAATAAAGACTGAGAACGGCTGGTGGAATGGCCAGTAGAATCACCCACTGCCAAGGGCTTAGCATGCTGATCCAGTTCATCGCACCAATCCTCGGCCCCGCAGATATTCGTTGACAAGATTCTCCGCTGGTTCATCGCTTCGAGCAGGAACGTAGGCGATGGCTCGTTTGTTGCAAAAGGATTTAGCATTCTCAATAAAACCGGCGAGCGCCTGCTGGTAACGGTTTAACAGGGAGGCGGAGATAGAAACTTCCCGTTGGTCGCCATCTTCGCAGTCGATCAGCTTCAAGTCCCCTTGAACATTGGGCTCCAATTCTTCGGGGCTCAAAACGTGAATCAAAAAAACGTCCATTTCCCTTGCAACCAGCATTCGCATCGCGGTTTCATACCCAGACTTGCTCATCAAGTCGGTGATGACAACCACGATACCTTTGCCGGAGTTCTTGAGACAAAACTTTCTCATCGCTTCTTCCATGGTGGGGGACAGGTCCACGCAGGGAAGGGATCCGAGATGATTGAGTAGTCGGTAGGCGGACGTTTTGCCTCGCAGAACAACGGGACTACCACAAGTCGCAAAGCTGGACACCGACACTCGGTCGCCGCGGCACAAACCAATGTAAGCCAGGCTCGCTGCGATTTGTTTGGCGACAAAAAACTTGGACGGGGATCCGAAGTCCATGGAAATGGAGTCGTCCACCACGGTAAAAAAATGGAGATCTTCCTCTTCCAAAAAGATCTTCAGGTACAGGCGATCCATTCGAGCAAAAAGATTCCAGTCGATGAACCGGAGGTCGTCGCCACTGACATAGTTTCGGAAGTCCGCAAACTCGACGCTTTGCCCTTTGCGTTTGCTGCGTCGTTCCCCTTTCATACGTCCACGGAAAATTTTTCGGCTGACCAGTTCCATACGTTCCAGCTTGCTCATCATTTCGGCCGTCAGGAGCGGCGACGAGTTGTTGTCAGCAACAGCGCTTGAACGATCGATCATGGGGCTTTGAGTGATGGAGAAGGGCGGCGGATAGATTCGTAACGTTCAGGATGGTTCGCTCGCTGAAGTTCCCTTCAGCAGGTGCGGCTCGCTGCTGATTGTAACCTTGGTTCGCATTGGCCGGGTACTTCTTCGTGGAAGCATCCAGCGCTTTCCTAAAACAATTCCTTGATTTCACGAAACCCGAAATCAACCAGCGGGAAGGGGCGACCAGCCGGACCCGGCAAATGGCTTTCTAGGTTCAAGCCAAGCGAATGAAAGATGGTTGCGATGATATCGGGCGGCTCGGTCGGACGATCGACGGGGACGGCGCCGATTGGGTCGCTGGCACCGACAATTCGCCCCCCTTGGACGCCCCCGCCCGCAAAGCACACCGAAAAACACTGGGGCCAATGATCGCGGCCACCAGCCGGGTTGACTTTGGGGGTTCGCCCGAATTCAGCAAGATTGCAAACCATCGTATCGTCCAGCATGCCGCGTTGGCTGAGGTCTTCAATCAGTGCGGAATAGCCTTGATCATACATGGGTGCAACGACATTCTTCATCCCTTCGATCGAAGTGAAGGGCTTGCTACCGTGAATGTCCCAGCTAATCTCATCAAAGACGGTAAGGAAGGTGTTGATGGTCACGAAACGGACACCGGCTTCCACGAGCCTTCTAGCCAGCAAACAACATTGGCCGAATCGGTGCATGCCATAACGTTCACGAACAGAAATGGGTTCTTGGTTCAGATCGAATGCAAGCCTCGCTTCGGAGCTAGTCATCAGTCGATAGGCTGATTGAAAACTATCGTCCATCATTTTAGCGGATTCGCTGGCCTCAAAGTTCTTGACTGTGGAATCCACAATGTCTCGCATCCTACGTCTTCGATCCATGCGAACCGTTCCGATCGAATCCGGAGGGAGCAAATCGGGCACTTTGAAATCCTTTTGGGACGGGTCTGCCATCAATGCAAATGGGTCATGGGCTTTGCCCAAGAATCCGCCAGCCTGCCCGTTAGGTAAATTGCCACCACCGCGCCCCATGGTCTCCGGAAGCACAACGTGGGCTGGCAAATCGGTTCTTCTCCCTAGAAGATAGCTTGCGACGGAGCCTGCATGAGGAGTATTAACACCGCCAGCAAACTGACGTCCGGTTTGCATGATCTGCCAACCGGCGTCGTGGACTGCAGCCCCGCGATGAAAACAGGATCGAACAATGGAAAACCTATCCGCGATTTTAGCGTGAAGTGGCAAGATTTCGGAGATCTGGACCCCAGACGCACTGGTTGGGATCGGCTGAAAGGGGCCGCGTATCTCTGCTGGCGCATCCGGCTTCATGTCAAACGTGTCCAGCTGGCTTGGGGCGCCCAAGTTAAAAATCATGATGGCCGAACGTTTGCTTTTGTTCGGGTCCACTTGGCCAGCTTTTGCGGCAGCAAGGTATTGAGGCAATCCAAAGCCGATGCTTCCTAAGACTCCGGCTTGAAGGAAATCACGCCGTGTCACTCCATTGCAAGTTTGTGCGGATCCCCGCCCTTCAAATGTGATCATGATGCAATTTCCTATTGGTGGTGACGTTGCAGACGCTTTTTATTCTAACTGAAAACCGATGGCCCGTGAGGTCCCTGGTTGAACCCCGGGCGCTAGTTTTGATGTTGCGCAGTTTGGCTTTCAATCGTAATCGTACTCAATGAAATGGTACTCGTACTCGTACTCGTACTCGAAATGCATTGATCGAGTACGAGTACCGCTGGTGCTGAGTACGAGTACGAGTAAGAAAAACCGTGTTTCTTGCGGCGGCGGGTATTGGCACTTCGAATTGCGCAACATCAAAAGGCGCTAGCGCGGATTATTCATAACCCGAAGTGTAAGCGAGGAATTGCTAAAATCGCCCCTCGCTTACGCTTGGGGTTGTGAAAGCAGTCTCCCTTGTTGGTAACCCACCGTAACAATTTACGCGAGCTTGACTTACATCCAAACCAAACTAGGTTCATGAATAATCCCCGCTAGCTGAATGCCATCTACTTTCAAGCAGTTTTGAATGTCGAACACCGAATGAAGAATGTCGAATAACGAAGTGGATCGCATGTTCCTTTGGATTTCGACATTCCTTGTTCGAAATTCGATATTGCTTTGGTCAGCGGTCAAGGGCCTTGAGCCCGATGACCGCAAGAGGTTTGGTGTGCAAAAAAACTTCAACCTCAACGTCAACTCGCATTCCAGAACGTCAACCTGCGCACAGAGTTGAAGTTGAGGTTGAAGTTGAGCTTGAAACCGCAATACGGCTCAAGTTGGTTGCAATTCGGCTAGCATTTTCTCCAGCATTTCCATGGGTAGACCAACCACGTTGGTGGCCGAGCCTTGATCCAAACGAATCCAGTCGGGGCCATCTTGAAACCCAAATGCCCCCGCTTTTCCTATCCATTGATCCGTATCTAGGTAGGCCGCCAGCTGGCTGTCCGAAATGGGTTCCATCCATAGACGCGACACATCGACCCGAACATGTCGCTGCGCCGAAGCCTTGTCCCATAAACAAAGGCCGCTATACACCGAATGGGATCGACCTCGTAGACGCTCGAGCATCTGCTTAGCATGGCCGCGATCTTCGGGCTTTCCCAAGATAATTGCCACACATTCTGCGACGGTATCACATGCTAACACGAGTCCGCTGTCGATTTTTTCGATGACATTGGCCGCTTTTTGGTAGGCCAGTCTCGCGACCAGCTCGGGAGGAGTTTCTCGTGAACAAATTCCACATTCGGCACTGGGATCCGGTTCCACCACTCGAAACCGGTATCCAAATCTCGCAAGCAGCTCTTTCCTTCTGGGTGAAGAGCTTGCCAAAATGATTTCTCGGGAGTCCGCCCGGAAATTTGCTTCTGGGTGCATCGATACGTTGAGCATGCCAATCGATCCTGAGCTAGCGGTTATTCATGATTTCGTGGCGGCTGAGGCGGCTGAGGTGGGAATTGCTGATTCAACCTTGGTCGAAGCTGCTCCCACGACGCTCGCAGCGATTCAAGCAAACGATGTATGTGTCCCGAAGCTAGATAAACCCGGCAGCTGACAGCGGACTGAGGATAAAAGTTCGTGATGAAATCGAAGCTGAATTCGTAAGGTCCGTGACCAATCATGACAGCATTCGCGTAGGCACCACTGAGGATCTCGTCACGAAGTTTCAGATCATCGTAGACCTCCTGAGGGTTTTGGCGTTTGAGCAAGCTCGGATGGGTACCACCGGCTTGTCCGTCACCGATGCTATTGGGCGTGCTGCTGCTGGCCATACTGCCGGGGGCCGCAGGCATGTTGGTTGCGTTTGCTGGGGGCTGCATCGGACCAGAAGCACCAGCTGTGCCCATTCCCGGTTGAGGATCCGTTGACGGCTGTACCGAGGGTAAACCATGCAAAATGTTAAAGGAATTCATGTCCGCAGGGCTAGGTGCGGCATGGGGGTTCGGCGGTGGAATAGGAGCAGCTGCGGGCGGCAACGGCGCACCGGGGAGCTCGCCGTAACGATTGCGAAACAGCTCGACATTCGCAGCCAATGCGTCAATGAACTGGGGCATTACCATGTGAGGTAAAACCACTCTTGCCACGATTGTGTTCGGGCGAGGAAGGTTGCGAACGAAATCGAGCACATATTCCGTCCCGCCCGTTACGACGATCACTCCGGTACTGATTTCGCCCCTCGCAATATGGTCGGGAATACGAGCCCTCATGGCGGGCATGTTTTCGCTTGGGTCCGGGCGTTCTTCAGAAGGAAACGGCATCTTGCAATTCCAATGAGGGATTTTCAAAAACAAAACAAGGCTTTGAATGGTGATGGATTGTGCCCCAAGCCAAGAAAATTAGCTGGCCATGGCTGCAAAAGAATAGCAGATTCTTACGAACTTGTCCGTATGCAAGGGCTGTACTTTTTCCCGATAACCGGCTGGTCGAAGTGAAGATACGATTCCAGAACCCAGGGAATCTAGTATAACCAGGAAATCTAATCCGTTCTCCTCGTCACTTTCTCGCTCGTCTAAGAACAAAAAGTATGCTCCGGTACGTAGTCCGATGCGGCGTAATGCGCTCGCTTTTTGTCATGAACGCTAGGTTGGAACACCGGCGTGGTCAGTTTGTGATCGCTCGTACCAATCGGGGACTGGAACGAGGTGAAGTGCTATGTGAGGCGACCGATCATGTTCTCGGGCAAATGAAAGACCCACCTTCGGGGACCATTCAACGCGAATCATCCGTCGAGGATGATCATGATCACAAGAAGCTCATGGTTAGGCAAAAGCGCGAGTTTGAGAACTGCAAACGCTTGATTGGCGAATCGGGGTTGCCGATGTCTCTTGTCGATGTCGAACTTATTTTTGGTGGCGAGCAGGTCATCGTCTATTATTGCTCTGAAGATCGAGTGGATTTTCGGGAGCTTATTAAGAAGCTTTCGGCTCAATATCAAACACGCATCGAGATGCGTCAAATTGGGGCTCGCGGTGAAGCTAAAATGCTGGCAGACTACGGAGATTGTGGCAAACCTGTTTGCTGCAATACTCACCTGTCCGAAATGCCACCCGTGTCGATGAGGATGGCTAAACTGCAAAAAGCAACACTGGATCCCAACAAGATTTCAGGCCGATGCGGACGGCTCAAGTGTTGCCTGCGTTATGAAAATGATCACTATGAGGAGGCCGCTGCCGATCTTCCTACGCCGGGAAGTGACATTGTGACCACCCAAGGAAAGGGTAAAGTGATTGCGGTCGAGTTGTTAGCGCAGCAGTTGCTGGTCCAAACCGAAGATAACCGGCGAATTATGATTCCTGCGAGCGAATGCCTAACTGTCCTAAAACGAGCTGCCGAAAGATAATCATGCACGAACATGTTCTCGCTATTGTCGAACTGCTACAACAAGACCAGCGATACCATCTTGAAGCCTACCAGTTCGTTCGCGAATCGCTCGCGTACGCTCAAAAGATTATGAAGTTGCCAGCCACCAACGATGCAGACAGCCAAGAAAAGCAAGATCACCATCTGACCGGTCAGCAGCTGTGCCAAGCCATTCGCGAATTTGCTCTGGAGCAATATGGCTTCATGGCCAAAACGGTGCTCAACAGCTGGGGGATTCATACGACAGGCGACTTCGGTGAAATCGTTTACAACCTGATTCGAATCAAGGAAATGCGCAAGAGCAAAACAGATCGACGTGAAGACTTCGACGATCAGTACTCCTTCGATGTCGCTTTTGAGCCTCGCTTCGAACTGGCTCAAGAAGCTGACTAGCTCCGGTACAAGCGTCGAAACGCCGGGTTGAAGTTGAAGCTCAGGTTGAAGTTCTAGCCGTATCGCGGCTAGCGATCGCGGCTCAGTGTTTCCGGTGTTGTTTCAGCCTGCGGTCAAGGGCCTTGAGCCCGATGACCGAAACAGGTTTGGCGTGCTAAAAGCCTAAGCCTAGACTTCAACTTCAACTTCAACTTCAACTTCAACTTCAACTTCAACTTCAACTTCAACTTCAACTTCAACTTCAACTTCAACTCTCGCTCCGGCACAGGCGTCAGAGCGCCGGGTTGAAGTTCTAGCCGTATCGCGGCTAGCGCCCTTGTCTTTACCCACGTTTTGGGTGCTGCCGATTAGCGATTTCAATGCCAGTCACAACCATTTGGAGTTTCTGATACCCGCACCAAATCGTCTGCCATCCGGGTTCGCCATCTCCCTTTCGAACCAAGAATCCACCGACTCGTGCAAGCTCTCGGAAGAATTGGTAGACGGTTAGTTCAGCCAATTGAATACGCTTGCTTAGCCCTTTGAGAGCTGTTAGCCACGTCGATGGTACATATTTCTTTGCCGGGGTTTCTGGTGCGTTTCTCGCTTCCATTTTTATCGACAGCAATCGGATTCCGATGACTACTACTATGCCAATCATTGCTTCGAGCCTGGCGGCGGTGCGAAGTGCGTGGCCCTCGATGTTGCAGCCGGTCTTCAAAACCTTGTGATACTCTTCGATAAGCCATCTTTGCTCATAACACTCAACAATTTCCCATGCTTGTGCGAACGTCTCCACTGGCTGATCAGTCAACAGCACCCATCGAATGGGAGTGACGCCCTTGGGAGCATCGAACTCTTCGACGATGACCACATTGGACGTTATGGATCGGATTCCATTGGCTCGGACCTCACTAGGCAGGTGCGCAGGACGCGGAAGTGTGACCGTAGTGAACGAGACGCGAAGCTTCGCTGTCCGCGAGGTTTGGCCGGGGCGACTCCGCAACGATAGTTCGTACGTTCCCAACACCGTTACTTGGCGAATCGCATCTCGTAAGTACACCATCTTGCTAGTCGAATCAATCACTTTACGATTCAGCTTGCCTGCTCGAATAATCCAATGGCAACCTTGCTTCTGAATTCGACACATTGCATCGAAGTTGTCTCCACCGCGATCAAACACATAGGTCCAATGAGACTTCGCTCTGCTGGGGCCAACCTGGTCTACTATGTCACCCCACAATTCACTCTCTCGCGTTCGCGCCAATCGCTCGGCTCGAGATTCCTGATCGGGAACTCGTTTGCGATAGTAAGTCATTGCTCCTGCTTGACCAAAGACCTGCCCCGTTGAACGGTCAATCATGAGACAACTGTGAAGCTGGAGTCCGACTCCCTTGCCATCACCCAGCATTCCCAATCCTTCGGTTGCCTTGTGCGTGTAGTAACTGAGGTCCGTTGTGTCGCAAATCAAAAGGCATCGCTTTCCGGTGCCGTTTTGCCGTGTTTGTTCCCGGTGGGGGCCTGCTATCTTGCCCAAAGTGCACTCGTCACGATCAAAAAGTCGATAAGCGGCTTTCAAGTCGGACCAATCCGCGTTCTGCTTGGGCAGGGAAGAGTCGGGACATTCCAGCATATTGGCGGCAACCTTCACGAGACGCTCGGTTCGTTTGATATGCCCGAGTTTACATGCCGAAAAATTCTCTATAGCCCATTGTTGATTGTCGATCATCTGCATGCGTCAAAGTCCTTGACCTAAACAACAGTCTCGCGACATTTGGAATCCCTACCTCATCGCGAGCGAACGGCCAGTACATCATGCAGCCATGACAATCCAAGCGCAGTTGGCTCGTCAATCAATCCTGGGCAATTTGATAGCTATTGCTTATCTTCTTTAGCCATAACACTCTACGAATTCCGATAAAAACGGACCGCTCTGGAAAACGTGGGTAAAGACAAGGCTAGCGCCCGCGGCTCAGTGTTTCCTTAGGCACTAGTTGAAGTTGAAGTTCTAGCCGTATCACGGCTAGCGCCCGCGGCTCAGTGTTTCCTTAGGTACTAGTTGAAGTTGAAGTTCTAGCCGTATCGCGGCTAGAGCCCGCGGCTCAGTAAGCCGTATCTTTAGCAAATCTCTTCAACTTGTACCAACCGGCATAATCAGTACAAGTGGCAAACTTTTTCTAGGTCGTTCCTTTTTCCCAAGCGCTTCGGTCCGTTTGCAGGTTCCAACGATCGATGAAAGCGATACTTGTTCGAGTGCATTTTCTGGAAAGCTCGGATGCCCCCGCGTGTTGATTTTTGAATGGCGGATCAGGATTTGACCGATTCGCAGTTCGCGTTCGCTTTTGGAGATTTACCAATGCCCTTTCGATTCCTCCTAAAAAAGCTAAAGCAGGGATTCGATGTCCTGAACCATGCCAATTGGATTGGCAGAACGGATGCGGCTTGGCTTCGCTGGTGGGATCGGCATATGACGCTGAGGCTGCCCAGGGATCCCAACCAGCCCGATATTGTGCTGTTGGAAGAGCGCATCATGTATAGCGCTTCCTCCTTCGGATTGATCGGTATGGGGGCCGGTGTCGAAGAGATTTCCTTTCCAACCGATCTGCCCGATTTGGCCGCGTTGTACGAAAATAGTATCCTGAATGAAAACGCTCCCTCCGAGGATAACGCCGACTCCGATGCCATCTGCGATTCGTTAGCAAACTCTGCTTCGTCTTCATCTTTCGAAGCTCAGGATTCTATAGATTCGGAATCAGCTTCCGACAGTCAGCTAACCTCGGCCCTAATGCGTGGTTTTTCTAAGAACCTGTCCTTGGATAGCAACCTGATCGAACAGGGGCAACCGGTCTTGCATCGAGTCACATCGTCAGGTCTTACTGAACTCGCTTATGTCGTCTCACGCGAACAGAACATCGCCACGTGCGGACTCGATCATATCAGTTACCGCCATGAAGTAGAGTTCCTGCAGATCGGTTTAGATCACCTGGATTCGCTCATCCAGGAATTAGGTGATGAGGCGTTAGCAACTGAACCACTTCGCGATCTCTCGCAACAATTCGATCATCTGCTGCACTTGATCGACGCCGTTTCCGCCTCGCAGTTTACCGTCGATGCGACTTGGTCGGATGACGCAGCCGACACGGGGATTCGTAGTTTTAACGACGGTGATTCTCGCGACGGGATTTTTGACGATGTTGATTTGGAAGGGATGGATCTTGTTTCGCGGATTGAAATGCGACTGGAAGCGCTTTCGGATGCGATCGATACACTTCGGGAACTTGATTCCTGGGAGTCGGATGAACCGCTGGAGCTTGGCACATTTCTCTCGGAATCGGATCGCACGCGAAGCGCGATCGCGAGGGTGGATGCTGCGTTGACGCGTCATGCCAGCGCCAGCAAGTATCGCAACATGGGGTTGTTATTCGACCCGGAAATGGGCATCGTCACGTACGGCGACGATTGGCAGATTGATCGGAAGGGGGAGGAAGTGAACGGTCGAGTGACGTCGCTCAGCTTTCGAGACTTTTGCTACACCGTGGAAAAGATGCAAAAGGCGTTTGGTCAGACGATTTACTCGCAATCGTATATGGTAGAGCAGTATCTTTGTCGGGAGGAATCGATTGGCAAGGTAGATGGCTATATGGGGGTGATGGCCCAGTTTAGCTTTAAAAATGCGTTGGCTGCGGACCCCGGCGATTTTACATCGACGGCGGTAATTTTGACTCCGTCGGAGATGATGTCGGATGTTGTTGTTCTAGGAGGGGAAGAAACCCCAACCCCAACTTCAACTTCAACTTCGGCTGCGAGTTTAAGTTCGAGTTTAGGTTTAAGTTTAAGTTCGAGTACGAGTACGAGTACGAGTACCGGCCTTCGGCCTGAGTACGAGTACGATTCCCTCCAGCCTCCAGCCTCAAGCCTCAAGCCTGCTAACGAAGTTGCCTTTGTCCAGTCCGGACTCTACGATTCCGACGTCCTGATCGCTGATCTTGAGGCGAATGCTTTGGCGACAGGACGCAATGTTTCGATTGTGGTTCTCAATGGTACTGAGAACGGCTTCGATCAAATCAGCAGTGTCTTAGCACAGTACAGCGATCTTGATGCGATCCACTTTGTATCGCACGGCAGCGATGGAATGCTGCAACTGGGTGGCTCCTGGCTAACCGCGGGCAACATTGAGCAATACGAAGCACACTTGCAAACCTGGGGAATGTCACTGAGTGATTCAGGCGACATTCTGATCTACGGTTGCGATGTCGCATCCGGCCCGGACGGACAAGCGTTCATCGATCGCGTCGCGGAGTTGACGCGAGCCGACGTAGCAGCGTCGACCGACAAGACCGGTGACATCACGCGCGGCGGTGATTGGGATTTGGAGTATGTAGCAAGTACTACCCCCAATGTAGAACGGTTGTCCTCAGCCGTTCAGGACAATGTAGAACGGTTGTCCTCAGCCGTTCCTGATAGAATAGAACAGCCAAACAGCCAAACAGCTGAGGACAACTGTTCTACATTGGAAACCCAAATCGCCTTCGGCCTTTCCCTGCAATCCTCCTACGGTGGTCTGCTCGCTACCTACACCGTCACCAACACCAACGACAGCGGGGCTGGATCGCTACGCCAAGCCATCCTCGACGCCAATGCCAACGCTGGTGCCGACACGATCACGTTCAACATCACCGGCAGCGGCACGCAAATCATTAACGTTGCAACAGTACTGCCAACCATCACCGGTCAAGTCACCATCGATGGTACGACACAAACAAGCTACGTCGCTGGCAGCTTCATTCCGATCATTCTCGATGGTAACAATCTCAACACCAATGGCTTGACCCTCGGTGTTGGATCGGCCGGTAGCACGATTCGCGGCTTGGTCGTCCGCGATTTCGGCCTGTCTGGTATCGAGATCCAAGCGACCTCGATGGGCAATACGATCAGCAATAGTTTCTTGGGGCGCATGGACAGCAGTGGCAATACGGTTACCGGCGAGGAGAACGGCTACGGTGTCGTGGTTCGCTCGGCCTACAACACGATCGGTGGAACAACCAGCACCGGAAACGTCCTTTCCGGCAACACCTACCAAGGCATATACATCGATGGAGTCAATAACACTGTATCCGGCAATATTGTCGGTTTGAATGCTGCTGGTGCGACGGCACTCGCCAATGGCAATATCGGTATCTACGTGACATCCAACGGAGCTGGTACGCTCATCGGTGGAACCACATCGACCGCACGCAATATCATCTCTGGCAATACGAACGACGGAATCGTCATCGATGGTGGCAATGGCCAGGCTTTCCGAAATGTCAAAGTCCAGGGCAACTACATCGGTACCGACATCAACGGCACGACCGCGATCGGGAATAGCAAATATGGCATCTATCTCCTTCAACAAGCCTCCGGAAATACCATCGGTGGATCGGTATCCGGCGCTGGCAATGTGATCGCAGGTAACGGCAGTGACGGGATTCGGTCTGAGAGTGGAATCTACAACACCATCCAGGGAAACACGATCGGTTTAAGTACCTCAGGAACAGCGCTGGCCAATGGCGGCAATGGTATCATCCTCAACGGCAGTTCTTACAATCAGATTGGCGGTACGACTAGCCTAGCCGGCAACACCATCGCGGGAAATACGTTCGATGGTATTCAGTTACTTGGGGCCTCGACGTACAACACGATCCAGGGCAACTTCATTGGCACCAATGCAAGCGGAACG
>Ga0247832_1001327_pt1 | contig 44363 bp, 35 predicted proteins | sample LaCruzMarch2015__10_FD_192407 | JGI IMG/M metagenome (GOLD analysis project Ga0247832, IMG submission 192407) | Freshwater microbial communities from meromictic Lake La Cruz, Castile-La Mancha, Spain - LaCruzMarch2015_4m | ecosystem: Environmental > Aquatic > Freshwater > Lake | place: Spain... | reverse complement strand
AACTTGCCTGTTCATTGTCGATGATAGTTGTAATATCATTTCCTGCTGTGCCTTCATTTGGTTCTGCAGGCGGGTTACAAACTGTAAATACTTCACAACTTCGATTGGTGTATCCGACATGATGGCGTGTTCTAATGCGCTCATCTCTTCATTGTCTTGTAAAGTTACTGCTGGTGGATATGCCTTTATGAGAGTGGAAAGCACTTCGTAAGTTGGTGGATCACGCTGGCAGTCTTCATCTCCTGCGAACAGTTTACATGTACTGTCACACGCTAGATGCAATGGAGTCATACCATCCAGGTCTTGAATGGAGCATGTGGAGGGAGACGCACTCGCGAGCAACTGAATAATCGACAAATCGGCACGAGTTCCTGCCGCAATGTGAAGAGGAGTACGGTTCATACAGTCAACCAGATTTGGTGATTCAGGCAGCAATTCAAGTAAGATTTGAACCACGTTCAATGGAGGGTTGAATCGAGAGCATGCGTGGAGACTTTGGGACATGAATATAGAAGACAATCGAACGTAGATCCCGTGATGTTTAAGCGGATATTGCTCTGCCTGTTTCATTTCTGGTCATGAAGAGATTAATTAAACCTCAATTCTCATTCGTTTCTCCCCCCAAGCAAAGCAAAAGGAACCTCCAGTCGTCCTCCACGGAAGTGCCGCACAGCACCACTCTGAATACTGATGTAACCGTCAATTTAATTTTCAAGCAACGCAACTAGTATGTCAATACCTTTCTTTGTCTTAGTTTCCCGCTGTGGTGGCGACTTCCACGAATCAACAGCTGCACCATTGAAGACCATGAATTTGTTATCTTTACGAGCAAAGAGATCTTCATTTATTTGCTCAAAGCCAGTTGGTATAGGACGGGGGGTGTGGAAATCAATTTGGTTCTTTGTTGACTTTTTGCAAATATTAATCCCTCTTGAAGCGGCCTTCATAATAAACTTGGCTTCATCAAAACTCCGCAGATCCTTGTTCTGGCCAGAAATCTTATCACGCTTTGATGGATCCGTGGGAAGTCTTTCGCCAATCGCATATGCCTGTTCCAACGGACTTATATTGCAAATTGATTGGTCAAAGAATGAGGAGTAGAGCTTAAGTGAAGACTCAGTCGTGATATCACTTCGCCTGTAGCCAATTGATGACATATCGATGATTTCAGTATAGGACTTCTCTGCTTTTGCAAGATGTTTCCATCCAGTATACATCATCTCTGCAACTCCTACAGAGTAAAGATCCGTCTGTTTCAATGATTCTATGAGTTCTGGTGGATGAATGTCGTTGTAACTCAATTCCCCTTCCTCCACTTTCTCCTCCAGATAATTAAAGTGCCCGTGTATTGTGGTTGCAACTCTAATTGCTGACACATTTTCATTCAATCCACGGTACGGGCCAGATTGAATCTCTTGGCAAATATGGGCAGACTCAGCAAGCTTTCTAATGCCCTGTACGTCATCTGAGTCAATACCAACGCCGACACGGTTCAAGCATGCTGCAAACTCTGCCCTTTTTTCCTGACAAGGTCGTCGAGGCATGGTGGGATTACTCGCGTAATCAACGTACATAGGATTTGGAGGTGCACAGTTCTCTTTCAAGCTACCCAGATAATATGGATCGCCAGCTGTCAACGCATATTGTGGCGTGGAAGTAGCTTCAATTAGTTGACTTAACGAATTCTTGTTCTTGGCATTAAACCCATGCCTGGTAACGTAATCTTGTAGAGAAATGCACCCTTCGTCATTTTCTGTTGTCTCATCATGTCCACCATGGCCCAATGATTGCACGCGTTCGTCAAACAAGGTTATCATAGATTCATTAGGTATTGCTGCTTTTCTAGGAGAAAGATTGGTAGCACTGCCTAACTCTCCATCGTCCAATGAAGACTTGTGCTGATCTTCGTGCGAGAGACGAGATGGTGTGGCCCAGGGCCGAGCAAACACTTTGTCAAAATTTGATAACTCTGTCGGTCTGTATAAACGGTCAAACCGGGGAGGCAGTGACGAACTGGAAGGATTGCTATTCATCCGCATCCACATCCTTTGCTGAATATATGTTTGAATAGCAAGTTTCCACCAAACAGACAGAGCATCGTTTTGAGCGCGACATCTTTGCTTTACTCGATCAATCCTAGCTAGATCGTCATTGATATTCATCAAACCGACAGAGTCATGATTCCTATATACACGATTCTTTTCTGCACAATTTTCGTCCTCCGAGTCACTCCAATCGACACCAAACATGCTCTGATATGCCTTCATTGATTGCAATGATCCACGACCTGCATTCACATGAAAATTGTGCAGGTAGTAGTCATTCTCTAGCTCCCAAAGCGGAATGTTATTCTGACTTGGGAGGTAATATCCAAGGAAAAGATTCATTGCATCCTGTTTTAGACGGTCTGTAAATGCATTGGAGTAATATCTTCGGATGGAAGTAAGAAGTTCTTTGTGTTTTCCAAGCTGACCGGGTATATTCGAATTCGCGCCTGCAGATGCTACCTTTTTATGTGCTTCCGACCCTCCGTACTGGAGTGCGATTTGGTCACCAATTTCCACATACATGTCAATGAGCATCCGTACAACTATAGAAGAAGGATCTAACTTCGGACTAGAGCGAATCCCCATGACCACCAATTGTTGGCCAAGGGCCTCCACCCCAGCACTAAACTGTGCAACATTAGTCCTGTCTAAACAGTCGATGCAATTTGTCCGCAGTATACCCATCTGCTCCATTGGGAAGAATAGAATATTTCCAAAACCCTTATTCCCTAGACGTTCCACCTCGGCATTCTTCTCGCTGTCATTGTCGAATGGTTCGATACTCCCGCCCTTAATAATCTTCCACTGTGGACTACTGCAAAAGAATCCTGTTTGATTTACCGACCATGTCGCAACATCGTTTAACGAGCTGCTTACGTTGAGATTGCGATGTTTGCTTATGTGACTGTAGTCAAGGGCGCAGTACAGGATCTTGTGACCATCGTCGATGTGTTGATTGATGTAATCAATGGCGTTTCGGAATTCGTTACCCACGATGACCTCACGTTCGCGCTTCTCAGACTGCTTGACCAAATCCACGACAATGACCGGACTTCCGTATCGTTTCAACAGATCCTCGAAGTGGGCCTGTGTTGCCTGATAGGTGGGATCGACGCGATTGAGCACGATAGGAGGTTTGGGCATAGTCACAGAACTTTCTTGGGTCCAGAAGGTAGGTATCGATCCTCTTATTTGCAGATATGAAGAGAACACTCCCTCAGGCGACGAGCTTTCATCATGAAGTATTTGCTCATGCTCCACATCGTTGGCCACCTTTCCACGGTCACTCACGCCTCGTTTTAGATACCGCGTCCCTGCAAAGTGACGACTTCTACGAGCAAGTAGCATTAGGTTCAACGACCTACCGTAGTCGTGAAGTTTACGTTGAATGAATGCTCCATGAACCACGGGTAAGACCCAATTGAAGCTTGTTATGGAGTTGGTACATTCCTCAAGCTCAAGGGTAAGGAAATAGTTCCATTGATACATATCTTTACACTGGCGAGGGGGGGATGGTCGGCTTGTCATACCAAGAAAGTTCTCTTGCAAACTCCGTGTTAGGTCGTAGGTGTACGAGAAGAAGAAATTCTTTGTCAAGTCAATGACTTGGTACAACCCCTGATAACGCAATTCTGCAATCTCTCGATTACTCAATCCCAAACCCACAGACCGCTTACCCCGATTCCACATGGAGAGTAACATCGACGATGGATCGTTGCTGTATCCAGCAGCGACTGTTCCCAGTGACGAATCCGAGGGGGTCGATCCAGGTGTACCTGACTTGCCACGTTCGGCAGGCTTAAGAGGGAACGTCTCAACACTCTTGATCGTATATATGCTATTTCCTCCAATACTACCAACCTTCGCTCGCTTTGTAATCAACGTTAGGTAGTAGCAGTCGAGGAATCGTATGAAGCCCAATATTCCATACGCCTTGCATATTGGTTTAAGTCCAGTCGTTGTGGCGCCACCGATGCGTAGATGAGATGCACGTTCGTCATTAGGATTAATGCCAGTTAAGATACTTTCTACAACCTGAGATTGATCCCCTACAACTCCTCCTGCGGCTTGCTGTTCCAATGACATTCCACCTGATGATTTGTTCCCATCGTTGATCATGTCGAGCATATCCCGGACTTCCTGTTGAGTATATATTGCAGGATCCTCAAACATAAAGTCGGACAATTGTCGGAATGACGATGTCGTCTGCTTTTGCGAGTGTTGTTGCTGTTGTTGCGCATTGTTACCGACTGTGTTGCCACCGGCAGAAGCAATGATTTGACCACTTGATGTTGTCGGATAGAATCCTCCAGCGGTGGGGTCTTTTGGTCCAGCAGTTGCCGTGGTGGTAGCAATGGTTGCAATGTTTGACGGACTGACCGTAGTGCTAGTAGAAACACCTGGTGGATCCATCTTTGGAGAAGTAGCGCTGCCACCCCCACTGCCAGCAACGAGTGTATAGTCAATTTGACTATCAATTGTAGTGTCGTTCTCCTCAGCGACTGAATTATTGTTAGCAATAGCATCAATGCCGATGACATCGCTTCCCTCTCTCGGTGACGATGACGAAGATGCTTTGACAATTGATGGAAAGTCGGCGTTCGTCCCACTGCCACCACTTCCGATTCCTCCTCCCTTTTGAGTAAATGTTGAAGATGTAGACGTGGTCGATGTCTCAATGAGCGTCCTATCCATCTTCATAATCCTATATTGAGTTGCTCCCTTATTGCATGCCACGAGATAGTAGTAGTTTCGAGTCGAGAACAGCTCAAATCGTTCAAGTCGCGCAGCGTACGGCTCAAGCGTTGGTTCCACCTTCTCCTTCTTACTCGTATCATTATTACCATCCCTCGATGACTGCCGTCGTCGTCGTTTGTCCTTCATAAAACTCATGCTATTACCCGTAGTTTGTTGGTGCGGAGGCGGAGGATCCATTGGGTCGGCGGCGATGGATCGAAAGTAATGATCGTCGTCATCATCTTCTTCTTCGTCTTCTTCTTCGTCGTGGACGCGATCGTCCTCTTGGTCAAATTTGAACATCGTGATTGTGAAGTGTGTGAATAATATGTGAGGTAAAACGTACAATTGCTTTCCCCTTCAACTTTCAACATGGCTAGAAATCATGAGAACCACGAGCCCAGACGATAGATCTCATGGCATTGTGCCTAAATATGCGCTGTGAAAAGTCATGTACAAGTGGATTGTTTGCATCGTATCCACTTCTCTGTCACTCTCAACGCTTGCGGTCGCGAGAGAGTCGTCATTGAAGATTTGTGCCACGACAATAAAAATACGCGGAGGCGATGGGAATGTTGTGTCACCGGATCCATTGCTGGCTAAAAATAACGAGGATGTTCGCAGAAGAAGGAATAAATTCAATCTTCTCTCTTCACCAATATTATCTCGTTGGAGAAACAAACGAGAGCGATTAACGAAGCGTCCTATTGACAAACTCAATGAAAAGTTGGAAGAAGCAAGACGAAAATTCTTTGATAGTATGGCAGCTGTTAGTTTGACACTCATCAATCAGGAGCAAGATGCAACATTGTACAATGGTACCTTTGTGGATGGCAATGATGATGAAGTTACGCCTCAGAGTAATCTGTTGTTGCCCAATCGAAGATTTTTGTGGTAACGACTGCTGCTCTACCTTGGATGACTGGAACGGCTGTTAATCCGTTGCTTAGGGCTGCTTACTTGACACGAAGAGTGAGAGAAATCAATGGCAATTATGCATCAGTGAATTATTATGAACAAACGAATGAAGATGGTTTGATTAATGTCAATTCTACAGACTTGGATAGAATGTCAATGCAACGACCAATGGTGACACTTGTCATACCTTGGCTTGAGCTGGAAGAGGACAGGATTGAGTTATATGGCACTGATAGAATGTTTAATATTATGCAGGAACAGGAGAATTATATTAGTGATTGGTTACGAAATGAAGCCAAGTTGGCAGATGTTGCCGACGCTGATACTGGTTTAAAGATAATATTCTACTCTGCACGATATCATTCAGGACTAAAGTCGATTTTTGCCATGGGTGATATGGTGGGTGATTATGTGCCGCAATTCGTAATCAGACTGGTGACAGTGCCATGCTAGAAAAATCAGTCTGTATATTGGAAGAGTTGGAGCATCTGAACTGGTATCGGGCACCTGGAGAGGGATGGACGAAGGTGTTCGAGTACGTTGTAGGAATTATTCATACTAACTACTTTGAGTATGCAGCGACACAATTTCATGGTCTATGGACTGCTCCAGCAATACTAGCCATGTCGTCGGCGATGATACGAGCTTACTGTCACAAAGTGATTAAGTTATCAGGTATCCTTCAAAGCTATGCACCAGAGAAGGAGAGCATCGAAAACGTCCACGGTGTTCGAGCTGATTTTATAAATGAAGGTAGGCGTAGGGCAGAGCATTTCACTGTGAAGAGAATCGAACCATTGGATGAGGAAGTGGAAGGACAGGTATATTACATTGGAAAAATTCTTTGGGCAAAAGGATTCAGACAATTGCTAGAGCTAGAAGAATTCTATCGTGAGTGTACAGGGAAATACTTTGCGCTTGATGTATATGGTAGTGGGCCTGACGAAGAGGAGGTAAAGCGAGCTTTTCGCGGTCGTCGACATCGTTTGAACAGATATGATGAAGAAGGGGCTGAGAATTCAGATTTGGATGATCTGTCGCGATTAACTTCACATAGAATAACTTCACATGATCTTGCGATGCCCAAGACGTGGTACGAATGGCGTCGTCAGTCAATACCTGCTAATTTTTCGGGTCCAGTTGACCATGCACAGCTTGGAGAGAGGTACAAGGTATTTGTCAATCCGAGTATCTCAGAGGTGCTTTGCACTACTACATACGAAGCCCTTGCCATGGGAAAATATGCAATAATTCCACTTCACGAGAGCAACAAATTCTTTGCACGATTTCCCAACTGTATGTTCTACAGTAGTAAATGGGAATTCGCTGCAAACCTTAGATGGGCTCTGACTCATGAACCTGAGCCCCTTACGCCTGACCATGCAAAGGACTTCACTTGGGAAGCAGCGACAGATAGACTCATCCGCTCATCTGCAATAACGAGAAGTGAGGCGAAAGAGCGTGCAATCCTCGGCACGATAAACTTGATGAAAGGATAGCCTTCTTTCATCGTGAACTTGGTAAAGGTACAACAGGTGATAAGTTGCGACACATCCTTGGTGGTTGTCCTGTCAGCAATCGAGACAAGTATGAAATGGCCAAACATGGTTTGGACCAAGATGGTTCTGAAAATGAAGGGCTCAGTCAAAAGTTTAAGACATCATCTTTCGTTCGAGCAATCCAGTCCCCCTTTAGAGTTGGCTAATTAGTTTAGCGCTGTATCGAGTCGCCTGATGCTTGGTACACTGACTAAAGCGAGATTTCCTATTGGGTGATAACCCGCCGTTCGGATAATGAAAAAGGGAATTCTTGGTCATTGGCAAAATACTTTAGTGAAAGGTGAAAGGAAGAATACTTCAACGAGTGATGAAATATGCTTTGCTGGTGTATCTAGGACGGGCAGGACAAAGAAGATTCAAAGTTCCATTCTACCTTACTTCGTGCTGGGTTAAGAATACAAGTCTGTTTGTGTACATTGCAGGGGAAAATATTCATTAAGTAATTATTAATCCAATATTTCAATCATTATCGGCATAAAGTAATGCTACCAATTTTTCCTGCCTGCTGTATCGTCTTCCCCGTTTCATTGACAAATCAGCCTGAATTTGCATATCCATTAAACCGCAAAGTCGTGATGGCCAAGGCATAGAGCTGTCGCCAAAATCCCAAACACAAAGAATGGTTGACTACTCGCCTGATACTTCACATCATTGGCCACCGGATCTGGCAGTAGCAATGTGGCCTGGAAATAAATCTGTGGCAAAATCAAGCCCAAAATAATAGCCGCATAAGTCGTTTCACCAATGCTGTACAAATACGCCGCAACGCCAAGCTGGGTGAGTGTGACACTGCCAGCACAAATATATTTGGCACCGTCAATACCAAATGCCACGGGAAGTGAATTCAGGCCCATCTGCCTATCTCCCTCGACTGATTTGAAATCGTTTACAATGGCAATACCAAGTCCGGCAATTGAATAGAGAACGGGACTGCATTTGAATGGATGATGAGGAAAGGTAAGTATTACAAGAGATAAAATACAAAATCCATTATTGATATCATTGAATACATAGCACACTGCATCTACTTACAGGATGAAGTATACAGGTCGATCAAGCTCGCCAAACACAGCCTGACCACACCACCAGGGCAAACTAATGTACGAACACCCCAGTGCATAATTCCCCGCCCAACCATTCTGTTTCAACTTCAAGGGCGGTGCAGAATAAATGTACGATATGAATGAACCAAAGACACTCAATGCCAATACTACCGGAAAGTCATGTCCTGCCCATACATCAAGTCCATACGATATACCAAGTCCACCCAATAATAGAAAAAAGATTTGAAATATCACCTGTCCTTCACTAATTGCACCACTGGGGATGGGTCGATAGGGTTCATTAATTGCATCAATTTCACGATCGTACCTATGAAAGGATGTGTAAATTATGAAGAAGTATACAGGACAGGAACCAGATGGATGATTATCAAAATAATACAACAGATGAGAATCAAACACTACAAATATGAACAAAATACTTTACCAATCGTTGATTGTTTGTGTATAGCCCGTTAGAAATGGCCCAGCAAGGATCATGGCCACTAGCCCCTTGGTGGCATCTTGGAATCCCAATGCTACATCTCGATCAGTTGGATCGAATGGATTCCACATCCAATGATAATTGCCCGATGCGGCAGCACCGCACATGACACCCCAAATTAATGGTATCCATGTTACCGGCTTGGTCAGTTGGAGACGAATTTTCCATATGTCGGTGGTGGTTGATGATGCACCCTTGACACCGAGGAGTTGACGTACATCCGCGGAACCATCAGATACTTCACGGTTGGATTTGGGTGGTGTTGCGTAAAGCTGTGTTGATGATGACAATGTTGACGACAATATCGATGACGATGGGAAGGGATGGAATGATGACGTGGATGACGATGACGACGATGACGATACCTCGTCGTTTTTATCGATCGGGAGCATGAATAGTCGATGGTGTTGCTGCCATTGTTGTTTGGTGGATAATAATGATGATGCTCCCAACGTCGTCGTTGTACTACTCGGTGAAAATGCCACCACCGACGCAATTGGTAGTAGTAGAATAGAGACTATTATTAAGAGTGGCGACTTCATTGCTTGCAGGAGTGGGGTGGGCGGGGGAGTTGAAGCGGGAAGAGTTGAAGTCACATTCTCTCTTCTCCTCCTTCACTCCTTCACTACTTCCTCATCGGGTGAAGACCAAGCAATGTCGCAGCTGCTGGTCTTCACGTGCTGCCTCTGCTGGTGCATTATCGTTCGGAATGTCTCATCCTTCATCGCACCGTCATCGTCGTCAATCATCGATAACGCCAGAATTACAACAACACCCTCCACCACCGCAAGGAATGCCGCATTATTCTCACCTCCAGGATCGGCCGGGACGGGTAATGGTTGGATCGATCCGTCCTCTCCAGTCAATACTGCCGCGTCTCTTCAAAAGACATTGGCGGAATGTATGAAAGGTTCGACATTCCATAAACGTATTTCTATACTAGGTTCCACGGGAAGTATTGGGACGCAAACTTTGGAAATTGTGGATGCCTGTCCGGACAATTTTAGCGTCGACGCCTTAAGTGCTGGGAATAATGCAGAACTAATGGCCGACCAAGTTATGAGATACAAACCCAAGGTCGCGAGTTTATCCACACCCGAGGCAGCTAACAAGTTACGTTCGATATTGAAAGAGAGAGGATGTGCTGATATGCCGAATATTGTGTACGGTCCAGAGGGCATCGTTGAGGCTGCGACGGTGTCATCTGCTGATACTGTAGTAACTGGCATCGTCGGCTCAGCGGGACTATTACCAACGATTGAGGCAATCAAACTTGGGAAAGATATTGCCTTAGCCAACAAGGAGACACTTATATCTGGGGGGCCTGTCATCAATCCTTTGGTGGAGAAGCATGGAGTGAATATGCTCCCCGCCGATAGTGAACATAGTGCAATATTTCAATGTTTACAGGGTGTACCACCTGGTGGACTTCGACGGATCATACTAACAGCAAGTGGGGGAGCATTTAGGGATCTAACAAAGGACGAACTCTTCCACATGTGTGCCAACGACAAACGAGCAGTGCAGGGAAAGGCAACGACGTAAGTTCTCTTTCCATTATTTTTGTTGTATGTTGTATAGCATGCATCATACTATGATTCACATATCTAAAACCTTTTTTCATATCATGTTAGACACCCGAATTGGGATATGGGTGCCAAGATTACACTTGACAGTGCCACAATGATGAATAAGGGACTTGAGGTTATTGAAGCACATTACCTCTTTGGTGCTGCATATGATGATATTGATATTGTCATCCATCCTCAGAGTATCGTCCATTCGATGGTCGAGACGCAGGATACATCCTGCATCGCACAACTTGGATGGGCGGATATGCGTCTACCAATTGTGTACAGCGTGTCATGGCCACATCGTCTTCGAATGCCATACAAGCCACTCAACCTTGCCGAAATTGGAAGCTTGACATTTAAGGCACCCGATCGGGAGAAGTATCCGTGTATACAGCTTGCATATGACGCTGGACGGATGGGTGGGACGATGACGGCAGTCCTGAATGCAGCCAACGAGGCTGCTAATGAAATGTTCCGTGAGGATGTCGGTCTGGATTTCTTAGACATCCCGAAGCTAATTGAGGGTGCAATGGAGGCTCATAAGGAGGACTTTAAAGTCCAAGATGTAACGTTGGATGATATCCTTGGCTGTGATGCATGGGCGAGGGAGTATGTTGCCCAAAATACAAAGAACATAGTGAAGAGTCCCGTGGTTATAATATGAAGTATGGCAATATGATCAATAAGTTTAGGAGGTTTGGATCCCAAAAATACTTCCTATGACCCACGTTCCATGCCCATTCTACTATTTTCCTCTTCAGCATCTTGGTCGGCTTCATCACCGATGTCGGCACGAATCACACCGTCAGCACCAAACTTCAAGAGCCCAACATTCCCACAGCAATTATCAAAGTAATCACGAACGTGTGTATGCAGCTGTCGGACGAGTTCGCCATCACGAAAATCAATTGGGATGTAGGCCGTTACATTTCCTGCTCCCTGATCGGACTTAGTGCCGTATGAGAATTTGAACCTTGATGACTCTGACCCCATTCTCGGCTTATCATTTCCTACAACCTCCTCTTCGTCCATCATGCTCTTTGCGCGATAACTCTCTGCATCGTGCCTCATTCGTCCACGACTATTGGGCTCTAATCTATCCCTACGTCGTTTGCGCCTTTCAAATTTCGTCAGTTTTCTCCCGGGATGGACAATGGGAGTACCATCATCTCTTAATCGAACTATAGAAGACGTAATTCCCCGAGGCGGAGTCAAGACTATGACAAGACGTTCCCACATCCGACCCATCTTTTCCATCTTTAGACGATCAAAATTGTCATACAGAAGAATGGAAAGTCGACGCATCGCAATCAGCTGTGCTATCAAATCTAATCCCTCCGGTATATCATCGACGTCGTTGTCATCTATGTCTTCCTCATTGTTACCACCATTGACCTCGCGCCATATCCTTACACTTGCACATATCCGACTTACAAACTCCTCACGTCGTTCGCGTCCCTGGACTGTAAATATGTCGTACAACCCCAACCGTGTCGTGGTCCAGTCGGCCTGTGCGTCAAGGAAAGCACGATCATAATCTTGAGCAAATTTGTCCCAAGGTATTGAATTCATAAACGCACGTCGCTTTTGTATCAAGTGAGGGTGGGCATAAGTCGGAGGTGCAGGAGAGGCCGATTGGTCGTCGAAGGTAGATGATCTGCCGAAGAATGCAGATTTGCGATTGTCCACTTCCGACGGCTCATTTTCAAATGGTGAATCAATGCCCAATTCATGAAGGAAGTGGTCAGACAAAGTCCATCGTCTAACATCTCCCTGTTGATGCGGTCGCACACTCCTACTTCGTCGTTTATTGTCGTCACGATGATCTACATAGTCGACAGGAATCTCCATCCCCGCCACAGTCAACAGTCGTACGAATTCTGATTCGGTATGCTCCCTTAGCCTACTTGCGGCGATCATACGCGATGATCGCTCATTTTCAGAAGCCCCACGTGGACGAGCCAGTAGTAGCGCGTGATGCCGTACATCCTTTCGCAATCCCTCTGGAAATGATATGGCAATAGACCGTAGCGTCGATGAGACTCCGTCATCATCACCTCGTCGCTTTCCCCTTTTAGTCGATTCCGCCACACCGACACTATTATTAGGCGAGAGGATAAATTCTACATCGTAACGTGCCTTTAATTCCGGGAGTGGTCCGTCTATTCCTCCAGTACCATCACCTATACAGCGTAAAATTAAACTCTCAATGACATCAACAAGGCCGTTGATTATTTGAACCGCCTGCAAATTCGTCTCCTTGGCCCTTTTCTTCGTCTTGCCTTCATTCCCAACGACGACAGCTGGGACGACTCCGTCATCACCCATTGCTGCGTTGGCGTCGGGGTGACACGCGATTAGAAAGGGACGTATCAGCCTCCTCAGCGAACGCCGCGAAGACGACGACGATGAAGGTGGTGGTGTCTGCGATTCGGAGATGAATGATGAAGAGAAGACACGAGTGACGACGAAGGACGGTTGAAACGAAGACGACGACACGGAAACCCCAGTAAAAACATTGGAAGAGGATGATGCGAGAATTCTCCGGCTGTTGGGACAAGGATGATGATAATGGCAGCGGCGGAGAGCCGTCGCCAGCGCCATCCTGTTGGCCGTCATGTGTTCGTGTGTTTGTGTACCTACCTTGTCTCTTTAGGTTACGTATCGTATATTATTTTCTAGGTACATAAAATATGAACTGAGGATCAATCTATTTTATGTTGTGGACAAAACATGCGGATGCCGGTTCTACATCTTCATGCGAGCCCATGATATTGCGGTACGATGATGATGATGTTGATGGAATATGTCCTAGGCCTATCGTGTCTACCATTCGGAGTTTTCGTGGGTGCTATTACCGAGCGTTTTTTTCGACGACGACGCTTCATCAGGTTGCAAAATTTAGCCATAAAGTCGATTATTGCTTTCTCCTCAGTATCTTTGATTCTTATGGGGTGTAATTATAGTAGCAGCATTATGCGCATTGCCACCTATGTGGTGGGAATAATCGTCGGTACCACGCTCCAACCTGTGGGTCTAACAGGTGGAATAGCAACGGGAAAATCGACCGTTGCCAAACTATTGCAGGAAGATGACGTTGAACAAATTACAACAGATGTTGTCATTATCGATTTAGATCGGATTGCACATGACATTTTACTCCCTAGACATTTGACAACGACTGGATCGGTCTACGATCGATTAGTTTCCGAGTTTGGACGTGAAATATTGACAACCAGTGATGGGGACTCTGCGAGTTCATCTATCGCTCTAATTGATCGACGTAAGCTAGGAGAAATGGTGTTTGCAGATCGACAGAAGCGAATGAAGCTCAACTCAATTACACATCCCAAGATCAGAAAGATTATGCTCATGCGTGTTTTGATGGAAGGACTTGGACTTTCATCATCACAGTCGAAGGAGAAATCTCATGCAAAACAGCGTGTAGTATGTGTGGATATACCTCTTCTCTTCGAGGGTGGATTGCCAATGCGTATGTTGTTTGGGACTATCATTGTGGTGGCATGCAATCCGACTCTTCAATTGGAACGATTGCATAGTCGTAATCCAGATCTAACAATTGAACAATGTCAACAACGCATTGCAAGTCAAATTCCCATTGAAGAAAAGGCACGTAAAGCTGATATGGTTATTTGGAATGATGGAAGTCTCAAATCATTGAAGAGTCAAGTACGACAAGTGAAGAAAAAGGTAGCAAACATCGTGACAAAACAACGGGATATAGAGCTATATTGGTTGGTCGTTGGATATGCTGTGGCGTTGTTTATTAGACCACAGATCCGTAACAACAGTTCGTAGCGCCAAGTAAAACACGCATCAAGGCAGAGACGTTTGAAAATTAAAACTCCCCAAACGCGCACAAAACTGTTGCCTTGGTTGTCGTCAGTGTCATCGAAGCCAAAACCTACTCGGACCCTCCCTCCCTCGCTCGCCAACGTCATGGCAGCAGACTCTGGTGGTGACACCGCAAAGTTCTGGGACGACCCTCGGGTCAAGTATGTCGTACAATGCGTCCTTGCGACGTATTCGAAGCTCTCTCCGGGAGAAAAATTTGATAAACTTTTTCGGACCGAAGCCACGAGGTGAGAAGCTTTCCTTTCATCTGCGATTTGCCATCGTCGCTTCCTTTACTTATTCGCATTATCTCTGCTCTTTTTCTTGCTCTGGTTAGTGATATTCTCGAGCAATTCTTCTCTAGCAAGGAAATGAAATGCATTCTGATTCCAGACAGCCTGAAAGTAGTCACGGCAGTGCCAAAGCTGTCTAAGGTGAAGTGTTTGACAATCTCAAAGACGGTAGACCAACTTACAGAAGCAAACATCCGCACTAGCACATTCATTGATGAGATTGGTGGTGTGTCCTCTTTCGAGCATCTCGAACTTGTCTCGACGCAGGTGCTGCTTCCACTGTTGTCGAGTCAAATGAATCAAGCGAGCTGGGGGACTCTTACGAGTCGAGAAATAACCGATTGCTTTCATTCTTTCTTGTCCTCGTCGGCCATTCTTTGCGGACAGGTGAAAGGAGAGACCAGGTTGCCTGCACCACCGTCGTCAAACCGGGACAGTGGCTCGTCGACTGGTGTCGATATGGCATTATTAGAAAGTTCCATTATCACTTGGACGAATCAGATCAAGAGTGTATTGAAGCAAGATCCCGAGACGCAGCTCAAGCTTGGTCTACATCCAACTCCAGATGTAGAGATTCTATTCTGGACGAATAAAGCAAACAACCTCAACTCTATTTTTGATCAGCTTGAAAAGCCAGAAACTCGACGAGTGCTTAAAGCTCTCGAGGAAGCCAAGTCCACGTATTGCTTGACATTCGCTAGGATGTGCAAGGAGGTCTTCGCCGCGCGGCTCGAGGCTAATGACAATATGAAGCATCTCAAGACGTTAGAAAAGTGGGTGCTCAAGTTGAACGAAGATGACTTTGTAAATGTACCAAAAATTTTCAAGCCCATCCTGCACACGATTATGCTGATCTGGAAGCACTCGACCTACTACAACACCCCTAGCCGGCTCGTGATTCTGATTCGAGAGATTTGCAACTCGATCATCGATCAGGCTTGTCGATTCGTCTCGGGGGAGCAAATTTTCTCCTACATCAAGAACGAAGAAGCCAACATCGCGGTCGACCAGCTTTTACTTGTACTAAAAGTGTGTGGCAGCTTCAAGAGCACATACTTCGAGTACAAGACCAGAATTGCGACTGACTGCCCGCAGAATCAGTGGTCCATTCAGAACGGCGCATTATTCGCCCGTCTCGACTCATTCATCGAGAGGAGTCATGACATTCTGGACCTAACGAAAACAATTATACAATTTTCGAAGCTCTCTAAGGTTGAAATTGGTGGGACAAAAGGGAGCACACTAACTTCCACGATTCAGCAGATCAAGGATGACTTCCAACGCTCGGCGGATGCAGTGAAGAATTTGGAGTACGACATTATGGACATCAAGGCAGTTCAGTTCGACAGCGAGTACTCCAAATTTCGTAAAGTCGTGAAGGAAATTGAGCGTCGACTTGGAGGCACTATTGGTCTCGCTATGGATGACTGTGATACGGTTTACGGCCGTTTTCAACTGGTCGACACCTTTGATAAACAGCTGCTAGATCGGCCGATCATCCAAGATGAAGTGGAGGGGAAGCAAATTGCTCTCATCCGATCGTACGGAAAAGATCTTAAGGCGATTCAAGAAGAGTTTCTTCACTATCAAAGCGGTCCTCCCAAAGAAGTCTTTCGTAATCTCCCGCCGATCAGTGGTGCGTTGTCATGGTGCCATGGCCTTATTGCGAGGGCCAAGATCCCTATGGAGAAGATGCAGGAATTAGATCGCAATATTCTCGACCGCGAGGAGGCTAAGGAGGTGATCAAAGTGCAGCGAGCTATCATGTCATCGTTGCTCGACTTTGAACGACGTAAGACCAAAGACTGGGGCCAGGACGTCGAGTCGATAACAGGCTCCAAGCTTGAATTGCATCTCCTACGGAGGATGGAGGAGTCAAGGAAGCTCGTCACGAATTTCGACCCAGCGCTCGTACGACTTTTACGTGAGGTCAAATACTTTCTCCTCCTTGGGCTTACTGTGCCTGACTCGGCGCTGAAGATATACCAGTCTGCCGACATCTTTCGTGCTCGCACTGGCAATCTAGATCTCATCGTTAACATGAACAATTCATTCCTCGACACATTGTTGCCAGTGGAGAAGCCACTAATTGAACCGTATCTGGCGAAATTCGATGTATCCATTCAGCCGGGCCTGGAGACGTTGAATTGGCAATCGGATGGGGTCGACAAGTTTATTGGAGATTCCATGGAGCAAGTGAAAGTAGTCCATGTTATCTTGAAGACGATGAAGGACAATTTGAGCACCGTGCAAGATATTGTCAAGCAGTGGGATCGGCCAATGTTTGAACGTAAGACGAAGCCGATGGAACGAGAAGAGTTTGAACGGATATTCAAGTCCATGCAGGCGTCGAATTTCTCCAATATCAAAGTCGCGGGTGAACAAATCCACTCATTGCTGAAGGAAACGAATAATGTTCTCAAAGTTTCAAGCACTTCCGCAGAGTGGAAGCATTACGTTGGATTTGCCAACAGCGTCATCATCAAGGGTATGTCTGCAGCTATTATGACATCGCTCGATTTCTTGCTTGACCAAATCAACCCCGAGATAATCCGAAGAGATGGACGACTGCCGCTCTTTGAAATCGTGCTCGTTGTGGATGGATCGCAGGGCGTCAACTTCCAGCCTCCCCTCGGTCGCGATCTGAAGAAGTTGGGCATGTCGGATATGATTGACAATGTGGTGGGCTCATGCTGTCAAATCTCGACACTATTTCAGCGGCTTGGTGGAGAAGGGACGTACATAGACGATGTGCATAGTGATACGACTATCAAGAGTGCACTTAAGCTGCTTTCAGATGTCTTGGTCGACAACGAAATCAAGTGTCTTGACCTCAAACGAACATTCGATAAATACTCGTATCTTTGGGAGACCAACCTCGCTTCGTACTTTAAGGACTTTTGCGAGGACGCGGCCGTAGTTACCAAGCACGGAACGAAGCTGTTAGACTTGGACAAATTTGATAAGGCAATACTGACGTTTGTTGAGGCACAAGCGGAGGTGGCGAAGGCCCAGTCTTCATTCGATATCGGCTGGCTAAGAATCGACGTCACACCAGCGAAGCGAGATGTGTCTCTCTTTGCTACAAAGTGGATCAACCTCTTCACCTCCCACATGCGCGGATCGATAATAGCCACGTTGGCAGAACTTCATAAGTTCATGGAGTCTGTCAATCAAGGTTTAAGTAGGCAGGTGAACTCGTCGCCCGATGATGTGTTGGCTGTGATGACTGTTATTCGAGATGTGAGGCTAAAAGCAGAGTCAGTACCGGAACTCTTTGGACCGCAGCGAGATTGTGTTCAGGTACTTCGACGTTATGGCGTCGATGTATTGAATGATACGGTTACTGGTACAAGTCGGACAGTGCAAAACTTTTTGGAAGAGGCCCCTCTGGCGTGGGAAGCAGTTGTGAAGAAGACATTCAAGAAGAAGGAAGAAATCCTGCCGATGCAAATTGCCAAGGTCGATGCCCTTAAGCTTGATCTAGATGCGTTCTACCTTTCGATCAGGAAATTCCGTGGTGACTTCCGAGCTCAAGCTCCGTTTAAGTTCGAAGGCGATTGTTCGACGGCGTTCGAAATCATCGATTCGTTTACGTTAAAGCTCGATCAACTCGAGGTTCAGATTGAGAAATCCCGCGAGCTTGAAGACTTATTCGAATTACAGCCAACGACTTATCCCGAAATTGGTGAAACTCGTAGCGAAATCAAGCAGCTCATCCTTCTTTGGAAATTCAAAGTCAGTGTCAATAGTGTGTATGAGAGCTGGGAGAAGGAACTATGGTCCGTTGTCAACGCAGTCGACCTTGAGGAGAAGAATAAACGTCTTCGGAAGCAGCTCAAAGAGATGGGAGCTGCGAATCTAGTCATGAAGGGGTGGCAAGTTTACAGGGACATTGATGACTCAATGACTGTCATGGCAACGGTGTTGCCTCTTGTCTCCGACCTCCACGCTGATGCGATACGCGCACGCCATTGGGCAGCCCTTGCTCGGGTGTGCAATGTCAAGGCAGTCGAACCCTCTGAACCAATGTTTACGCTCCGCGACATGCTACTGCTCAAGCTTGACAGTCGTAAGCAAGAAATTGAAGGCATTATTGAAATAGCCATGAAGGAGCTAAAGATTGAGAAGAAATTGACTGAAATTGATGGAGTTTGGTCAGGCATGGAATTGAACTATTCCGCGTACAAGGACACTGGCATGTTCCTTCCACGTCCAAGCGAGGAGGTAGTCGAGTGTATGGAGGCTCACCAAATGGAGCTACAGGGCATTTTTGGAATGGGCGCATTCATGGAGTACTTCAAGGACCGTGTTGTGCAATGGCAGAGTACATTGCGCACGGTGGATGACACGTTGAGGATGTGGCTGGTCGTTGCTCGTTCATGGGCGTCGCTGGAATCTATCTTCTTGGCATCTGCTGACATTCGATCGCAATTGCCAGAGGACACGAAGCGTTTTGAAGGCATCGATGCCGAATTTAAGCAGCTAATGAAGACAGCCGTGCTTGAGGTCAACTGCGTCAAAGTTTGCTCCATCGAAGGTCGCTATGAGGCATTAAGGAGCATTAGCGAGAAGCTTGAAATGTGCCAGAAATCACTGAAGGAGTACCTTGACATCAAAAAGAAAGTCTTCCCACGATTTTACTTCGTTTCGTCCGTGGCACTTCTTGACATTCTCGCGAATGGGACCAACCCGCCCAAGATTATGCCTTACCTTGGTGATTGCTATGACTCTCTTGCTAATTTGGACTTTGTCACGCTAGAGGATGGAAAGAAGAGCAGCAAGACAGTGAACAAAATGATTGCCAAGGACGGAGAAGTGGTACAGTTGCATGAAAACTTCACTATGAACGGTGAAGTGGAGGTGTACTTGAATCGACTGACCGAGTCGATGCGCAAGTCCCTCAAGGTGATCTTGTCGGACGCCATCGAGAAGGCTGTGAACTGGGATATCGATACTCCTCGTCACGAGTGGTTGTTTAATTATCCAGCACAGTTATGCATCACTGGCACTCAGATTTACTGGACCGATGAAACTCAATTGGCGCTCGAGGAGTACGAAGGTGGACAAGAAGACGCAGTGAAGCGATACCTGCAGACCTGTAATACCCGCCTTTCGGCGCTCATTCAACTTGTCTTGGGCGACCTATCCTCGGCTGACCGCACGAAAATCATATCACTTATTACAATGGATGTGCATTCGCGCGACGTGGTCGATGGTCTCATAGCACAGAAGACTGAGGGACCGAACGCATTTGCGTGGCAAAAGCAAATGCGGTTTGAGTGGGAGCAATCCACCGAAGATGTCAATGTGAAAATTTGCGACTTTTCCACCAAGTACTTTTATGAGTGGGTTGGTAATTCTGGGCGCCTTGTCATCACACCGCTGACCGACCGATGCTACATTACCCTGACAATGGCTCTGAAGCTGTATCTCGGCGGTGCACCAGCAGGTCCCGCTGGGACGGGCAAAACGGAAACGACAAAGGATCTTGCACGTGCGCTTGCGGTTCCTTGCTATGTCTTTAATTGCTCTGACCAGATGAATTTTCAATCCATTGCCGATATATTCCGAGGCCTTGCCCAAACTGGAGCGTGGGGATGCTTTGATGAGTTCAACCGAATTCCCATCGAGGTACTCTCCGTCGTTGCCACGCAAGTGAAAACAATCCAAGACGCCATTGTCAAATTATCTAGGCCTGAAAATAGAGATGAGAAGTACAAGTCGTTGCCTTCGGGGACACCTCCAACTACGGTAGGGTCCTTTGAGTTCATGGGAGATACTATTTCGCTTATTCCAACCTGTGGCTTTTTCATCACAATGAATCCTGGCTACGCTGGCCGTACAGAGTTGCCAGAGAACCTCAAGGCATTGTTCCGCTCTTGTGCAATGATTAGACCCGACTTCAAATTGATCCAAGAGAACATGTTAATGGCCGAGGGCTTCCAAACAGCTCGTGCGTTATCAGTCAAGTTTAACACCTTATATGAGTTATCGTTATCATTGCTATCGAAGCAGCCGCATTACGACTGGGGTCTTAGAGCTGTCAAGTCAGTACTGCGAGTGGCTGGTGGTATGAAGCGAGCGAACCCCACCATGAGCGAAGACCAGGTCCTGATGCGTGCTTTGCGTGATTTCAATACACCCAAGATGCCCACCCAAGATATACCCATCTTCCTACGACTTGTAAATGACCTGTTCCCAGGTTTGGTGGTGGAGTCCAAGGTAGACGAAGATCTCAAGGCCAAGATCGTACGCGTCGCCAAGGAGAGAGGTTTGCAGTATGACGAGGTGTTTGTGAACAAGACATGTAATTTCCAAGAGCTACTGAATGTGCGACACTCTGTCATGCTTCTCGGTCCTGCTGGATGTGCCAAGACAACGATTTGGAAGACGCTTCAAGGTGCTCACAACCTCGACAAGAAGAAGAATACTTGCGTCGCGGAGACTGTCAATCCAAAGGCTGTGACTGGTGACGAATTGTATGGATACATGACCCTTGCTAAGGATTGGAAAGATGGAGTGTTGAGCATAATAATGCGAGGTATGAGCAAGAACTTTGCTGATCAAGGCTTTCACGACTACCAAACAAACAAGTGGGTGGTACTCGATGGTGATATCGATGCCGTGTGGATTGAATCTATGAACACAGTAATGGATGACAACAAAGTCCTCACGCTTGTTTCCAACGAGCGTGTGCCATTGACATCCTCGATGAGGATGGTCTTTGAAATCAATTCACTAAAGAATGCATCACCAGCCACGGTGTCTCGTGCGGGAATTCTCTTCATCAACGAAGGTGACGTGGGATGGCGACCACTTGTCGAGACGTGGGTGCAGGGCAGACAAAATTCAACCGAGAAGAACAACCTCCCATCTCTCTTCGATCGGTACGTCGATACACTCGTGGAGATGACAAGGAGGGGATACAAGGAGGTCACGTCGTTGCGACTAATTAACAAGGTCAGCACAATCATCTACTTACTGGAAGGACTACTTCCGCTGGTGCCGGAAGGTAAGCTGACACCGGAGACCATTGAAATGCTCTTTGCCTTCTCTGCCATGTGGGCGTTTGGGGGTCCGATGATCATTGACAAAACGGGAGACTACCGGAAGAAGTTCTCTGAGGATTATACCGCAAAGTTCGGGCTTAAGTACCCAAAGGATGGGTTGTGCTTCGATTTCTTCTACGATCCCAAGACCGGTGAGCATGTACATTGGCAATCACTTGTGCCAAAATACTCCCCAATCCCTATCGGGACAAGGCCTGGCGAGACTCCCTTCTGTGACCTATTTGTCGATACAGTAGAAACTGTACGCATCACGTACTTGCTTGACAAGCTCGTGAGGAATGGAAAGTATGCCATGCTTGTTGGAAACGCCGGGACGGGAAAGACTGAGATTATCCGCAACTACTTGGACTCGTTGGACAAGGAGAAAGACTGCATCTTGAGTAAGAACATTGTAATGTCGTACTATACCACGTCGTTCACATTGCAGAATGAGTTAGAAGGGTACATCGACAAGCGATCACGAAATACCTTTGGTCCGCCAATGGGCAAAAAGATGGTATTCTTCATTGATGATATTAACTTGCCCTTCGTCGAAACTTATGGAACGCAGAACTCCATATCACTTTTAACACAGCACATGGCTTACGGCTCCGTATTCGATAGGACTGACCTCGGGATGAGGAAGCAGCTATTAGATATCCAGTACGTTGCTGCGATGAACCCAACATCTGGCTCATTCGAGATCTGCGAAAGGGCTCAGCGCCATTTTGCAACCTTTGCGATTGCCATGCCATCTCAATCCGATCTCAATACGATATTCACGAGTTTGTTTGGTGGGCACATGAACATGAATTCATTTCAACCCATCATGCAAGAACTAACGAGCAAGATAGTCGATACTGCCATTCGAGTCCATGAGGCGGTGAGCACTAAGTTCTTACCCTCTGCCGTGCGTTTCATGTACAATTGGAACATGAGGGAATTAACGAATATATTCCAAGGTTGTTGTCTTGCCAAGGGGGACTACTATATCAAGCCTGCTATGCTTGCGAGGCTGTACACGCATGAGTCCCAACGAGTCTATGCAGACAGGCTTGTTACTGAAGAAGAAGTGGATACCTTTTATGGCATATTTAACGAAATAGTCAAGAGTGGTCTTGTGGGGCCATCAATCTCTGCCGAGGAGCTGCTCGAGCCGAATAATGTGTTCACCAATTTCGTGACAACAGCAGATGGTGCATATCTCCCTATCCCATCGATGGATAAGCTCAAGTCCGTCCTGGATACCAAATTGATTGAATACAACGACAATAATGCCATAATGGACCTTGTCCTCTTCAAACAGGCGACGCTTCACATTACAAGGATCAATAGAATTATCCAAAATCCCGGAGGGAATGCAATGTTGGTTGGAGTTGGTGGCTCGGGGAAGCAGAGCTTGTGTCGGCTTGCGGCATACATGAGCGAGTTTGAAGTGAGACAGATATCTGTCACGTCAAATTACGGTGTCGAGGACTTGAAAGAGCAGCTTCGGTCGATTTACATGACTGCAGGTGTGAAAGGCAAACCAATTGTATTCCTCATGACAGACTCCCAAATAGTAAACGAGAAATTTCTGGTGTACATCAATGGATTGATCACTAGCGGTTGGATTCCCGATCTTTTTGCGAAGGAGGATATGGAAAATATTCTCGGATCCATTGCAAATGAGGCTAAATCTGTTGGAATCCCAGACAACCCGGAAGCAAGAACTGCTTTCTTCGTGTCAAAAGTGAAGAAAAATCTGCATGTTGTACTGGCGTTCTCTCCCGTGGGAGATACGTTCAGGGTCCGAGCTCGACGCTTCCCAGGCCTCGTGAACAACACCGTTATTAATCAGTTCCATCCTTGGCCAAGGGACGCTTTGGTCAGCGTGGCAGAACGGTTCCTTCAAGATGTGGACATGAGTGGCTCGTTAGACGTTCGTAAGAATCTCTCGGAACATATGGCCGAGGAACACTTGAGCGTTGCCAGCATGTCCCGGTACTATCTAGCGACTCAGCGCAGATACAACTACGTGACACCCAAGTCCTACCTGGAACTCATTTCCTTCTTCAAATTCCTGCTTGGAAAGAAACAGGCAGATTTGCAACGCCTAATTGATCGTTTGGATGTCGGTCTATCCACACTCCGCAAGACGTCGCAAGATGTGGCAGAGTTACAGAAGGACTTGAAGATCACCCTGGAGAAGGTCGGCGAGAAGAAGATTATGACGGACAAGCTTATCAAGGAAATGAGCATCCAACAGGCTGATGCCCAAGCACAGCAAGAATCAGCGCAGCAGGAGGCCAAGAAGGCCGATGAAGAGTCGCAGAAAGCAATGATTATCGAAACCGAAGCCGAGAAGGAGTTAGGTGCGGCAAAGCCTGCCATGGAGGCTGCTGCTGCAGCAGTCGATTGCTTGAGCAAGGCCATGCTGTCCGAGCTCAAAAATTTAGGCAAGCCACCAGCGGGTGTTGACAAGGTTACGAATACTTGTCTTATTCTCATAGAGAAGGAGTACAATGAGAAGAAGTTCACTTGGAATCGAGCAAAGGCAATGATGGGAAACATCGACGGATTCAAGGCGAAACTCTCCGAATTTAGGGGTGAGGACATTAACGAACAGGAGATTGCTTTGCTCAAGCCGTACATTGATGATCCCGACTTCACTCCGGAGAAAATGGCTTCCAAATCTGCAGCCGCGGCAAACCTTTGTACTTGGGTAGTGAATATATACAATTTCAATCGTATTTACGTTAAGGTGAAGCCTCTTATGGATTCACTTCAAGCCGCAAGGGAGAGTAAAGCCGCCGCGATTGCTAGTTTGGAGGGCGCTAAGCAAAAGGTTGCGGAAGTCCAACAGAAATTGGCGATCCTCAATGAAAAATATATTGAAGCCGTCAAGGAGAAGAAAGAGGTCGAGGACCAAGCCGCGGTGTTGACCACTCGAGCCGACTTAGCACAAAGGCTTGTGGGTGGGCTAGCAAGCGAGAATGTGCGATGGGGTAAAGAAATCGAACGGCTCAAATGCAATGCATCAACACTTGTTGGAGATTGTATGCTCGCAGCAGGTTTCGTTTCATACGTTGGTGCATTTGACAAGGAGTTGCGAGAGGAGCTTTGGAAATCACAGTGGAGTGCCGACCTCAGAAGTCGAGGCATTCCCATGACTGAGAATTCGGACCCACTTGAAATTCTCTCAGACAAGGGCAACAACTCGCAAATGATCAGCGAGGGCCTTCCGAGCGACCGGGTGTCATTAGAAAATGGTGCCGTTTTGACAAATTGTAAACGATGGCCACTTCTAATCGACCCTCAGGCACAGGCTATCAAGTGGCTAATGAAGAAGGAGGAAGGTAACCTGGACGTGATACAGCTAACGCAGAAGAACTGGTTAAAGATTCTTATCAAGGCAATTACAAACGGACGATGCGTGATAATCGAGAACATAGGGACAGATATTGACGCAATGCTCGATCCTGTACTATCACGCTCCATCTACAAGAAGGGACGTGGTCTCTACCTAAAGCTTGGCGGGGAAGAAGTGGAGTATGACCCAGGATTCCAATTGTATTTGCAAACAAAACTTAGCAACCCTCACTACAAGCCAGAAATATCCGCCCAATGCACACTCATCAATTTTATTGCGACCGAACGAGGACTCGAGGACCAGCTCCTAGCCAAGGTGGTTGAATTAGAGCGACCTGACCTCGAGGAAAAGGCAAGGGCATTAACCACAGCCGCTTCTAATTATCAGCTCCAACTCATAAAGCTCGAGGATGAATTGCTCGAACGACTTGCTAATGCCCCCGAGGACATTCTAAGTGACATCCCGCTTATCCAAGGGCTAGAGGCAACGAAGAAGACAGCGCAGGAAATCAGCGTCGCAGTAGAAACAGGCAAGATCACCCAGAAAGAGGTTGAACAAGCCCGCGAGGCATATCGACCGCAGGCATCGGAGGGAGCTATGCTATACTTCCTCCTCACCAAGCTCTGCGTCATCGATCACATGTACCAGTATTCCTTGGATAGTTTCATGTACTTCTTCAAGAAATCGGTTATGAAGACCCCAGCGAGGTCTGAGCTGCAAGAGAGGGTTCTCGGTCTTCGAGATTCTCTGCGGATTACTATATTTACTTGGGTTTCGCGTGGGCTGTTTGAGCGTCACAAGTTAATTTTCCTAGCGCAACTAACGTTTAATCTCATGAAACGTGGTATCATAAGCACGGAATGGAATGAGGGGCACTTCCAATTCCTCATTCGAGCACCTACAAACGCGAAGCAAAATCCACTTGATTGGCTTCCTGATTCGGCGTGGGCAACCACTGCCGGTTTGTCAGATATGGAGGAGTTTGGTAAGCTCACGAGCGACCTCGTCGAGGCTGCACCAAGGTTCCGTGAGTGGTTCAATTTGATTACGCCCGAAGATGAGAAACTACCTTTAGATTGGGCCGGTCTGGACAGGACCCCGTTCCAGAAAATGCTCGTTGTAAGATGCTTGCGACCTGACCGTATGACGTCGGCACTGACTAGCTTTATTCGTGGCATATTGCCAGACAGTGGCTCGTACATTGAATGTGATTCAAGACTCAGCAACCTCCAAATCTTGGACAGCTGCCTGGAGGAATCTACGCCAAAAAGTCCTATCTACTTCATTTTGAGTCCTGGTGTAAACGTCGTAGCCGATCTGGACAAGAAAGCTGCAGACTACGGATTGCAAAAAGGCGTCACATACCACAATGTAAGTATGGGGCAAGGGCAGGACGTCGTGGCAATGTCATGTTTGGAAACTGCCCATCGGAATGGACACTGGGTTATACTGAATAATGTCCACCTAATGCCGACATGGCTTTCTGAACTTGAGAAGAAGCTGGACGAGTACGCCGTGGAGGGTAGTCACGAGAAGTTTAGGGTATTTTTGACAAGCGATCCTTCTTCCACTATTCCAATAGGGATTTTGAACAGGTGCATAAAGTTAACCAGCGAGCCACCTACAGGACTCAAGGCAAATTTGAAGCGTGCTTGGGGTTTCTTCGCGAAGGATTACATCGATGAGGCCGATTCAAAGACCAAGAGCATTCTGTTCGGCCTGTGCCACTTCCACTCGATATTGATGGAAAGAAAGCAATTCGGACCGATGGGATATAACATGAAATACCCGTTTGGTATTGGAGATTTGAGAGACTCTGCCAAATGTCTTCAGAACTACATGGATAATATTGGTGGAGGCAAGATCCCCTGGCAAGATCTTAAGTACATTTTCGGCGAAATAATGTACGGAGGGCACATAGTTAATGATTTTGATCGTCTGCTGGCGAACGAGTATTTGAACTTCTACATGAAGGACGAACTACTCGATGAAATGGAACTATACCCCTACGCGGATGATGAAAAGGGCGTCAGTTTTATGAGTCCTGCTCCAACATCCTTCGAAAAATACCTCAATCATATTGACAAAAATATGACTGGCGACACCCCGATAGCATTCGGCTTACATCCAAATGCTGAGATTGAGTTCCGCACCCAGCAGAGCAACGCTATGTTCACAACTTTGCTTGACCTCCAACCGAAAGGAGTTTCGAATGGAGAAGGAGTAGCCTCTCCACTGCAGGTGGCAGCAACGACTGCCACCGAGCTGCTCGAGAAATTCGAGGAGAAGAATTTTGACATAGATGACTTGGTAAAGAACCTAGATGAAATCGGGCCATATCAAAATGTATTCATCCAAGAGATGGAAGTCATGAACACGTTGCTGGCCGAAATCAGACGCTCGATCAAAGAACTACAGATGGGCTTTGCTGGCGAGCTCACTATGAGCGAGGCTATGGAGGAATTGATGATGGCCCTGTACTTGAATCGCGTCCCGGCGTCGTGGACAAAGCGTGCTTGGCCAAGCAAAATGTCACTGGGATCGTGGATGAAGAACTTTTCGGATCGTCTGTTTCAGTTGGAAGAGTGGCAAAGCAATCCAAGCGAGATACCAAAAGTCACTTGGCTTAGTGGTTTGGTCAATCCAACTAGTTTCTTGACGGCCATTTGCCAGGTCGCTGCTCAAAAGAACCAGTGGGAGCTAGACAAGCTGGTAACCTTTACACGTGTTACAAAATATATGACTCCAGACGAAGTTGATGGTGTATGTCGCGATGGTGCTTACATTACTGGGTTGTCGCTCCAGGGCGCAAGTATTGATATTGCGACCGGCTTCCTCCAGCGAAGCAAACCCAAAGAGATCAGTTGCAAGATGCCAGTTATCCATGTCAAGGCGGTGACAAGGGACAAGGCAAACATTGGAGGAATATACAGCTGTCCAGTATACGCAACCGAGCAGCGAGGCCCAACATGGTTCTGGAATGCGCAAATGAAAACGAGCAGTCCACCCGCGAGATGGACACTAGGTGGTGTAGCTCTAATTGGAGAGACTATCTAATCATAATTCCAAATAATACTTCACAACTTTTTAGTTTTTGCTTCCCCTTTGACACTTCTTCACTTCGTCTCCCCCCCAAAACTTGCATGACAAAATTGACTTTACTAACTGCAACCTCGCAATCCTTACCCGAGCCTTCGAGAACAAGGATCATCGGCTTCGATCCTTGAGAAGATGCATCAGCACTCAGTTGATAAGGAAGCCGAGAAGAAGGAGAAATCCGAAGATTGGCACCCAAGCCTGAAGAAGCTCGTGCGTTTTGCCGCATCCCTCGACGGCCTCCAACCGGCACCAGTCATTCCGCCATCGTACAGGACAGTACGGTTGGAGAAGCTAAAATAGAACTGATAGCACAGTTGAGAGCGTTGGGACACAATGAAATCGAGTGGGATCTGCCATTCATCAACGCTCTTCGCTACGGGACGTTTGAGTACACCAAGATGGGCACCCCAAACAATTTTCCATATTATTGCTCCGGGTGAAGGACCCAACAACACTAAACGAGCAACAAGCAAGAGGAATGAACCTCCGCATCCTGCAAGGACAACAACTTCAAGCCAGCAAGAAGAAAATCATCTTGCCTACCAACATCGAGGACCTGATGACAATTATCAGGGGGTTCGGTGGCATCTCTTCTATCCTCTTCAGGGGGGGGGACATTCTACCCACAAGAAGCAGCTTGCAAGGGAGCTGCACACGAACAAGCTACTCATCAAATGCAAGACTGCGATAGATGATACTCTGATCGCGCAGATTCTGTACACCACCGACCACCGCGTCCAACTGTATTTGTCCTACCGCGAGCAAATGACCTTGACGAAGTAAATGATAGCATCACTGACTTCACCCAATTGGTAAACGATCTCGTGCTGGGGCAGTTACATGTGGTGCTGCCGGCGACATTCTCTCGCGCCACGGTCACAAAGGATGACGAGAACGAGCAAGACGGTCCACCAAGGGGAAAGAGGAGGAAGAAGGTGGCCGGTTCCTCAACACCTCTCGGAGAGATTGAAGGGGGGGATAGGAAGGACAATAACAGTAATATCCCAGTCGAGTTTCGACTAAAGGAGAACAAGAGCTACAAGAATGTCTTCGTGAATAGGTGTATCCAAAATAGGCCCAAATGGACTCCAACATGCACTATGTGCACACGCTGCTGGTGGATCATCAGAAAATGTTACAAGGACTGCAAGAACGTCGAGAGCCACGTGGATAGCTCTAACCTCCCGGCCAACAAGAAGTCTACATTCATCGAGTATCTCGAGATATGCAGGAGGGAATGACGGGGCGGGTCGGAGCATAGCTGTGTTCGACCACCACCTGCACCTAACATATCTACATCAACACTATTCCATGACAAAAATTACGATAGCAGATACGAAGAATCAATTTCCCTCAACTTCTTTCCATCCAAATCGAAGAGAGTAGCACAAGCAGCAGTGACAAACAGTGTCGAGGAGATCGAACATGAACCTGGGCCCAACCCGAAGAAGACTAGTAGTGGGGAGGTTTGGACAGCCCCTGCGGGCAGCCCACCACCAATGGTCCATGTTAGATGCGAATGCTAGAGGAACTTTTCAAGCGGAGGAACTACTGGGGGTAAGTCTAAATGCCAACTTTTGCCCTTCCTTGATCAAACTCATTCGATGGAGGGCATCGAGCCTCTGCCAGATGAGGGTGAACTTGAGTGCCTGGAACTTGCACGACCTCAGCCTATTACTAGTGAACTTGAGTCCGAACTAAGAGGACGACCCCAGCCCATTACGGGCAAACTTGAGTCTGGTGAGCGGCCTCAGCCCATTGCGGGTGTGCTCGCATCACTCACCGGATGACCTCAGCCCATTGCTGGTGGGCCCCTCGAACTTGGATGACCGACGTGGCCAGCAAATCTGGTGGAGATAATCCAGTCGGTGATGAGCATGAAGATTCACAAGCCAACGAAGCCTGAATTTGCATTTGACATGTCGATGGAAGCAGCTGAACGGAACTATCTGCTCTTGAAGAAATACGACGGCAGTTTAGCAGTCGCTCTTCAAGCCCAGGGCAATTCCCCACTGGGAATGGGATCGGAATTCAGGCCCATCGATGTCTTGCAAGCTATCTATGGCCGGCACCCCATCTGGGAGAGAATGGTCTCATTGCTCAAGAGCGGATCCACCTGGCCGTTAGATCCAATCGACAAAGAGCTTTAACAGTCGGACTTGCAAGAAGCATTGGAGTTCGGGAATCATAAGGGGGGGCAGAATCCAAAATTGCTGTTGGAGCTTGTGTCGAAGGATCGAGCATGGCTACGCGGTGACATTCCCTTTGTCAAAGGCTTTATCAATCCAAGGCATCTCGCTCGCGCTCGCACCGATGAACATCATGCATCAGAATCAATCGACGAGTCAGGAAGGATTGTCGAGAAGGATCGACTGACACGACCAAAGCATCATGTTTGGTTCGGAGACGTCTGTCAACAGTCGAGCCAGAACCGATGATATGTTACCTTGCATGTATGGAGCGTGACGACTAATAAACTGGGTGTGCGCGGCAAGGGCAAAGTATCCGAACACACCCATCTTTGCAAGCAAGGTAGATTTCAAGTCTGCAACCGCCGGTGCCATCTAAACCCGTTCACAGCACTAAATAAACGAAGAAGACAAGCTTTTGATCATGTTTCACCGATTGACTTTTGGGGGCAAACTTTGTCCAAGTGAGTGGAGTGCATTAGCAGAACCAATCTGCGACCTTAGCACAGCTCTACTCCATGAGCGATGGGATCCAACAAGAATGCTGGCGTCACCCTCACAATATTGTTAGTCCCACCACCGGTTAAAGACCAAGATTCATCAAGCCAGTAGGAAAGGAACTCGTAGTCGAGTAACATTCTCAAGTCGAAGAACAAGCGACACCCCACGGCTATGCCCACAGAGTGCCGACTTGATTTAGGGCTGATGATGAAGTTCCTTGACAAGGCACATGATGGCATTATGAACCTACTCTCATTTAGACGTCCGACACATATCTACCGCTCCGATTCGTCTGCGCGAAGTGGAGGGTAGCCCCGAAACGGAAACTACTCGCCTACCACCCTTTGCGACATCGTGGTGATGATGATCTTGATTCGATGATGAAAATCTTGATTCTTCTTGTCGACGACGATGTGGTTGACAAAGGACGGCCTTTCCCAATCAATGGCAATGGTTATGCCCGACCATGCAACAGATCTACTTACATTCCTTAACCAACCTAAACTAACCAAAAGTAAAAACTTGATAAGCGTCGAGATATCAATGAAGCATTGATCAAGTAGGAATCGAAATCAATGAGGAGACGAATAGATAGAGGTACAACAAGTCGGTCCCGTGAGAGGACAACGCCAATCTGCGATGATAACTGGCGAAACATGAAATTTGGCAATCATGGCTTCAATACTTAGGAGCCGAGCACATATGTATCGAAATTCCTCGAAATTTTTGACTCCAAACAGTCTGGACCACATTGTCTGACAAAGTTCTTTAGTCTTATCTCAAGACTTGGAGGATAAGGCTTCGCTTGGAGATTCGAGTTACAACCAGGCTTGCGCTTCAGCGCTTCGAACAACCTGCTTGAATTCATGGCGTCGATAATCAGCCCATGGATCGATATTCTTGCAGGGTGTTTAAACAGAGAAGACTGTGCATTGTCAATGACGGACAGCACAACGTTGGGGGGTTGGATTCGAAAGACAAACTTCAAGGAGGACACAGTCGACCCGTGATAGCTCGCCATCACGCCGAATTATTCATCGAGTCAGACATAAAGGAGTACTTACAGTGGTTCAGGGGAAGAACGATCGACAATGATCTCACTAACACTTTACGTTCTTTTTTCTCATCTCAGCTACCAGAGAATTTCTAACGGGAGCAACACACGAGAGCCAAGCTAGATCTGGAGATGATTCAGAGAGTATCTCGACTCAATTGGTCTCAACCACGACTACTACCTCGATTCATTCACCAGGCCACAGCAGCATAGGTTCTCAGGACCAGCTTATGATAAGCTGGCTGAAGGAACAATCCGAGGTACCATCTCGAATGTATGCTCGACCTTCAGGGACAATGGCAGGCTCAATCCAAACAAGGACGATGACGGGCAGCTTAGCTTCATTCTATCAAGACTATTCAGAGCTTTCAGAAACGAAGATCCAAACGAAGTGCAACAGAAAGCGGTCCCACCATTCGTCGTCCTCGCAATAGCCCGTCTCGACCGATTAGAGAGTCAATTGGCAGTGGGGCAATTAGCGAGGCTTGGCTCCTTCTTTGCGATGAGATCAAGAGAGTATTTGAAGGTGCCGAAAGCAGAAGAGGGAAGGACGAAGATATTAGTATTACGAAATCTGAGATTTATGGTGCCAAAAGCAGAAGAAGGAAGGACAAAGATATTAGTCATGAGTTCTTCAAGAACGACACTGAGACCAGACGATGTGCTAAATCCAAGCAGGAACAGAACTCGTGCGTCGAATTAGAAGCTACCCGAATACAGACGATGACACTCTTATCTCGACATTGCTGATAGGATCAAGAATCACACACATCACCGTACATCCCGACACTGCTGATATCCAAGACAACGCAACATTCGCGAATGTTGGTGGCGATGCGACTCGCCGACACTGGCAACGACTACAATCAGAGATCCAAGACAACGCAACAACCCCAACAATGCCGAGACGCGAAGAAATGTTGTTGGCAATGCGACTCGTCAAGCTTGGCTTCCTGCGTTCTCTCAATTCACCTAATAATCGTCTACTTCAGACGAACGTTAGCTGACAAGGGACGAAGCTGACAAGATGCTGAGAAGATAAAAGTGGTTGAAGCATCTTGTTAGGGTTAGGTTCCTAAATCTAATTTGTTTTGCCTACAGGAGTCGGGAGAGGGGGTTGAATCATCATTAGAACATGATTCCATACCCAACTGATGACTGATATCTTGTCTTACATATTATATCTATATCTATATATCTGTATATCAATACTCGACGGATGCACGACGAGCTCAAGCCTCTGGTTTCAATTTACCATTGTTATGTGGAGGCTGACGGGAGGAGTTAGGACCAGCAGAATGTGTTTCGAGTGCCGAAGATTCAGAGAATCAGAAATTTCACGGGAGTACTCGAAACCGACCGCGCTTTTCTTTTGGGTCGCCACTTTTTCCTCGTCCAACCCAGCAACCATAGAAGTTAGAAAAATCCCCAAACTCACCCTAGAAGCATTTGGCATCCAGACAACAAAAATCTAATGATGAAACACTATTACGTGAGAAAAAGAAAAGATCTGAAGTCACACAGCTTTTATTTGATTTTAAGGTCTTTCTTTTCGAACGGGAGCTCCTTGCCAAATCGAATGAAGTGAACTTATGAGGTCACTCAAGTTTTAATGCAAATTTTCAAAGAGATCTTCGATCAATAAATTTTCCTCTACTAAGGAAATATTTGTACAGTTGGAGCAATAGCTCAAGGCTTAAAAAAACAGGACCTTTGCTTTGCGGTTAACAATGCTGAATTTAGCAACATGAGGGCATGTCTATGACTGAACAGGAGGAAGGATAACACCTAAAGAGATGCGCATAGAGAATCAATAAGGATCAGTTGGCGAGGAGCTAGTGAAAATTATGAGGTTTGTTTGGTAAGTTGGTGGGGACGTCCGTGAGGATTGCTGCCCACAATTCAATCATGCAAATCTCCCTCAGAATGCAGTTAGTTCATTCAAAGTCAGTTTTGTCATGTATGCAAAATTTGGGGGTGCAGACGAAGTAAATACATGTCAAAAGGGGAAGCAAAAACTAAAACGTTGATCGTTTCTTTAGTGCTTGATAGTCTCTCCAATTAGAGCTACACCACTAAGAATGTCCATCTTGCGGGTGGACTGCTCGTTTTCATTTGCGCATTCCAGAGCCATGTGTGGCCTCGCATCTCGGTTGCGTTAAGCCGCTGCGTTGCGAAATCCCTTGTTAGGTTGTCAAATAGAACCATGTCCGCAATGTTGGAGACTTTCTTCTAGTGTCGAACACGGTTGATTTGTATCAGTTGCTGACTTGTAAAGCATCCTGTTTCGACCACCGCATCCTCAATTTCCTGTCATGTACATGCAAGAGAGGAATGTTGTATTCTTTGCTGATACGTAGCGTGACCTTGAACATTTGTAATACCTTCCATAGGTTACGAAACCACGAATTCCATCTGAAACACCTGATATGCTCGATTGAGTAGATGCCTCCTGATTGTATAACTGTCCCAATTGCTTAGAATTTCGATAATTTTGGTGCCTAGAATTTCGATGTTTCGATTTAGAAAGCCTTGGAACATTTGAGGCAATATTCTCATCTCAGAAGTTGATTAATTCTTCTGTTGACACCCATTGATGGCAGAAGAAGTAGATCTCCTGAATGTTTGCTCGAGTTCATTGGGAGACATAGAGTCAGTCAGTACAAATCCGATCGATAGTCTTGGATGGAGAGAACCGGCTTGAAGGCATGCTCATACCTGACTTACTTATGTAGGCCAGCTGCTCAGACCAGTCTCCATCAGGACCAGTAAACACTCACAGCTTCTTCTCCGCTGAATTCACTGGCTTGATTTTCTTGAGGGACATTGATTTGGCATTAACTGATTTCCGTCTATGTCAAGCCAGTTTGTTCAATAATATTTCATAATTCACTCTGACGTGGTTGCATCCTTAGGTATGGGCATTGATGGTATATGTGTAGTGTAAATCATTTGAGGCGTCTTTTTCTATGCCTCTCTTGGATTGTCCGTTTAGGGGCAACTCAATGTCACAGTCAGTGGTGTCCACGCACCCTACTTTGGTAGGCAAAGAAGGCAAGGAAGGCGTGGAGAAAGTTTCAGAGCAATTATTAGAAAAGTCGTGGTCTGTAAAGGGCTCTCTCAGTGTGTTTGACCCAGCATTCAAGGCGTTTCAGGAGTGGCTAAGACAAGGAAGTAAGAAATTAGTAATCCTGCTTTACTTTTGGGTTAAGCAATAGTGCAACAGCATGTGGACTGCTGGGGGACTGGCAACAATGGTTTCCCAGTTGTCCTCTCATAAATAAGAAACTCAATAACTTCTTCAGCGAAAGCTTTGTGATTGGTATAGTTCCAATTGTTATACACAGCCTCATCAGTCTCTGTCAAAACCGTTTCATGAAATGCCTTGTCCTCTGCAAATGTGCCAATTTCACTCTGAGATGCTGCGTTTATGTCTATTCGAGGAATGAAAGGAGGACGCATTCTATCACTAATAACGTCATCCCAGTTCAAGTCACCAAAATATGGATGAGACATGATTTCTTTGCATCCATTAATGCCGAGTCGAGTGACATCATCTTTATCAAGCAGTCGCCGACATATATCTGCTGCATTCTCATCGAATATTTCCCCGTCGAAGACCGGATTCATTTCTTTTGTGGCACAATCTATTGCCTTTTCCTAGATATAGTCGACGAGAGAAGAGAGGAGAAACAGCCATAGGGGTGAGTATGCGTGCAAAAAAGAATTGGGGTAATCTACTACACCAAAAAAGATGAAAAGACCTACCTTTGTGGTGTGCCCTTTCTCAAGTCCAAAGTCTAAGGCTTTTTGTGATCGAAACGGACTTGTTCCAGAAATGAACTCAGCCAAGCAACAACCAAAACTGAACCAGTCAACCATACGATCGTAGTTCTTACGCCTACCACTGTCATCTCTGTCGATCATCTCCGGCGCCCAGTATCCTCTTGTGCCAGCTGCACCGTGCAAGTCTGGTGTGATCTTAACGGCCAATCCAAGATCCGTTAACTTAACACGTCCGTCCTCTCCTAAGAGGCAATTTTCAGGTTTGAGATCTCGGTACACATAGCCACGATCATGTAATGCTTGTAGTCCAAGCATTATTCGCGCACTGTAATAATGACACTCGGTTCTGGGAAAGCACCCCTTCTGACTGAGATGGTAGCTTAGGTCGCCTCCGGTCATAAGATCGAGGATAAGGAACACATCCGTTTTGGACTGGAACGAATACTTCAAATTTACCACGAAGGGGCTATTTACATCTGCCAAACACATCTGTTCGCACACAGCTAATTTCTCAGCTTTTTTTAGCTTGATTCGTTTTTTGTTCATAACTTTCATCGCATACAATTTGCCTGAGGTGCCTTTTTTACAAGCTGATAGGACGATCCGTGAGTACCAATTGATGCCGGAGGAACACAACAATGAGAGAGAGAGTTATACTACTGAAAAAACTTACCAGTGACAAGTCCGAACCCACCTCGGCCTAAAACACGCATGACGAAAAAATCATCTTCCACCACAGTTCGGTCCTGGAACCAGAGAAAGTTGAGCAGCTTAGTGTGATATTCCGAACTTTGGAAGCCCATCCAATACTTCTCTCGAATATTTTGAGACACAAGTAGCTCCGCATCCTCAAACAAGTTCTCAGGCAGCTGATTCGATACGAACGACATGGTCCGTTTGGATGTAGACTGCTGCTGGCCCCCCTGCATTCCGTTTTGATTCGCACTACCGGCTTCAAAGGGTAAAGCGGGAAGGGATCCAATCCCTGGTAAGTTTCTTAACTTCTCCACTTTATTGAGTATCGATTCAAGGACCTCCCCACCAACTCCAACACAGCTTCTGATAGGTCCTAAGTTACGAGCGCACAATTCTTGCATGTCGGGTACGAAAGGAGTTGGTTCTCTCGCTAATGAATATTCGTGTATTTCCGTCTTGGGCGGTCCAGCAAGAGGATTGATTCTATTCAATTCCACCACACTACTTCTTTTATGTCCATTGAGTGGTGCCGCGGCGGCATCTGGTGCGAAAGCTCCTGCTTCTGACGTTGCCAGAGGTGGGTCGCCTCTATTTTTTGCGGACTCGGCCACAGGTGCCAAATAATTGACCACAATGAACACCGTCTTATCTGCACGGAGTCTCCCTTTCGACTGCTTCCATCGTATGACCTCCTCCATAAAATTGATTCCGATGTAATCGCCCGCGGATTCCTTAATGTATGCTGAGAAGAGGAAGAAGCCGATCGCGTGGGCAAGCGTCCACTCAAAACCAAACGGCGTTGGCAATGGCAACGATGATGATATCATCTCCTTCGCGTATTTTGATAGAATTCCATCCTTCCATTTCGCAAGCTCCGTCTCGTCCGGGATATCCCACTGCAGTACTGGACGAGGACCGTCATCCACGGAAGCGATCGCGGAGACGTACTGCGCATCCTCAATCGCGTCTTGCAGCTCTTCCATTTCGTCACCGCTAGATTGTTTCCCACCAACGGCAGATGATGATGAAACGATGCGCTAGTAGTGCCGTCTCACGTTAGGCAGGCTGAAATCGAAACCCTTGTTATTTTCTCCCTGCGCGCCACCAAAAGTTTCTCCGTGCTCCCCCCCAGAGGCTCACCTGCACGTCCACTATCGGACATGCAACTCGAGGACAGTATCGAGTCTCTCAGAGCGGCACTGTTGGAAGTGAGCAATAATAATAGCGACGAAAGCAGCAGAGTATTACCACCCATCTTCACTGATGTGTTGGTACTGTCCCGTCCGTCCTTCAATTATATTCTCTCCCTTGCGGCGTTCTACGAACGGAGCCAGCGGGTTCGAGGGTGGAGGGAATTGCTTCACATCAACGACGATGTCAATGACGATACCGTACTGGATCAACAACAATCTACAACAGCATCATCATCATCATCATCATCATCATTAGAACTTACACGGAAGGAACAATTGACTTTGCTTTCGCGACTACTAGCAGTGGTGTCAATAGTTGGTGGACAACGATATGACATCTTCGTCTCTCCAGCGAAGGTACTGTGTGGACAAGACGTAATTCTTACGCATGACTTCATACGAGCGATGGTGAAGTCGACAACGGCGCCCGAAGATGTCATGACCGAGGCTGTACGAAATGTTTTGGAGGAGGGCGATGCAAACTTATATAGGAGGGGGGTTCGGACAAGGAAAGCATTCACGCTCATGCAAGCAGTGTGCCGAGGTTGGCTGGTGAGAAGAAGGAAAAACGATGTATCCGAGACCAAATGCTCCTTGTCAGATGATAGTCATGGTGAGGATGATGGTTGTAATGCCGGGAACAATCGATCGGATGCATCAATTTCATCTTCGGCGACATCATGTCAGCAAACATTAAACGTTGATGAACGAGCCCTGCTTGAGACTTGCAATTCCATTCTCTCGTACAAAGCAAAAGTGGAGGATGACCTCAGAGTTATAGAGAATAGAATTAAGAGAGAGAAATCTAAATTGATACGGATGTTGAATCTTGGGGTCGTACACGAATCAAGAATGCTTGCGATTCCGGCTGGCGATGTTCCACGGCCTAGGTCTGCACTGATTACTAATACGCGTCCGACGAACGGACCCAATAGTACTATCGACGAAGCCTTTGAGGCAAAAATTACCAACTTCGCTGAGAGACAACGCATAATTAAGCAGAAGGAACGACGATTGGACGAGCGAGAGCTCAAACTGAAACAAAAGGTTATAGAGTTGAAAGAGGAGGAAGTTGAGTTGAAACACAAGGAAGCGCGAATAGCAAAAGTAGGTTCGCGATTGAAGAAGCAACAAAATCAATTGAAGGAGCAGCAGTTACAATTCGAGATGTTGAAAGTGCAACCAGGTACTGCTGCTATACCTTTGGAAACATCTCGCCCGTGCCCCTTGTGTACCGAGAAGAATATTCAATTGAGAGAGCTCATGACAAAAGTTCGCCAGCGTACTCGATTGCTTAAGCAGCGAGAAGCAGCCGTGATTGGATATTATCGGAAGCTGCGGAAGAGGGAATTTGAGCTCATTCGTAGAGAGGGGATGTATCATCAGTCAACTTCCAACATTCCAAACGACTCCAAGCAGCAGCCTCCACCCGAAGAGCAGCCACTTCGTCAGATTGAGAAGACAAACGCCGTCGAGCGAAGTCAGTCTCTTAAAAGACATTCAATAGTTCCTCGATTGAAACAACATATCACTGCTAAGGGGAATAGTAGGAGCCCTACAAAAAGTAGTAGCCTCGTCACTTCAGGTCTGAATACAAATTACGCTCAGCAATCAATAACAGGAGCAGACTTGGTTGAGGGGATTCAAACAATTGTTGAAGAAACTCCTGTCGACGAGCGTGAAGATGACTTGGATGGTGAAATGGAGGGAGGTGGAACTAATTTTCACACAACATTGAGGAAAAGTAGTGGGAAGGAATATCAGGTTCTCAACAGTACCAGCCAACAGGAAGATACTACTACTCTTCCTCCTGATGCAAGGAAAGTACCGGGCTCTGAAACACACATTAATAAGCGTCATATCTTTACATTTGAAAAGAGGGTAATCCAGACCTTGCCTTCTTTGGTGCCAAGAAATGATAATGTTGTTGACAAAGATCGGGCTCCGTCCATTGAAAGGAAGTCTCAACATGAGTCTGACTGGATATCAAGCTTTGATTTGCAGGTTAAAAGTGCGTTTACTCGTTTGGAGATGTTGGTCTAGAAAAGAAGGATAAAAATTTTGTATCAGTAACGAATGGGAAGAGCACAAAGTAGTTTACTTATCACCCCTGCTCCACCAACTAAAAAACAAACCTATGTAACAAAACAACCAAAAACGAACAATCTCCTTAGAGAGTCCTGGCTTGCGGAGGGATTGCATCTCGGCCGACTCCCGTAGTTGTTGACCATTCCCTTAACACTCCTGCATCCAACAAAACGTTCCAAACCGAATCACCCACACGATGCCACCACGGAGCCTCTGAGCGTTTAGACACAACGTAATCAGGCCCAACAGATGTGTGTCCCAATAGTGACAAAACACCACTCAACGACGTATTGACTCCCTTCCGGGTTCTTCCTCTGTTGTCTTCCCGAAAAAGGACCAGCCCCCGAAGGAAAGAGGATCGGATAGAGAAGAGAGAGGTTGAGTTGATAGCCCTGCCACTCGTAATGAGTGGATCCTTGGTGTAATCGTGCCCGACTACTTGGTCTTGATACAATAATAACATGATCACGCCTCAATTAATTGAAGCAGCAACTACTTCAGATATTTTTTATAAGGATCAAATAGGAGACGATCAAACAGCAGAGATCGGCGACTTTGATGGAGACGATATTGCTCCGATTGAATCGACGCCGCGAACTGCCAGTAAGGAGTATGTTTACGATCCAAATAAAATTACTCTTAAGTTTATCTTCGCAAATAGAGACGGAGTCAATGTCGTCTTGGAGTGTAAACCGTCGGATACGGTGGGGGAAGTGAAAGCGGCATTACTTTCTTTGTGGCCTCAGGGTGAGTGTATTGTTTATATCCTTCAACTGCTTGCACTGTAGTGGCGAACTGCAATTTATTGATACTAATGCACAACATTTGAAAAAGGCCTGCCAACATGCTCTGGAGGGGAGAAAATTAGACTGATATGCATGGGGAAGGGCATGTTGTCACCAGACTCAAAATCATTATCAGCTGCAGATGTGCCAGTATTTAAGACACATCCAACACCCGTAAATGTCGCCCTACGACCAGAAAATACAGATATACATGACAAAAAGGGGAATGCAACGAAAAATAATACCGTGTCTGGGATAGGGGGGATCAATGCGGATAGGGTTGGAGCGAGGGGACCAGAGACTGTTTCGTCAGGATGTTCCTGTATCATTTCATAGTGAAATTAGTCCTGCTTGCTATCTTCAGAGTAGTTTTATTTCGGAGTAGGTATTATACCATTGTGTGAATGTGGTGGGACCAATAGGATTATTCTGAGCAACACCAGAATTTTTACTTTGTAATGATAGGAAAATCTGGCAGATAAGTAATAGACCTACGATATTGTGGCGCTATCTCTAGATTGCAGTATTTTCAGAGTTGTGCTTACAAATTTTGGATGCCAAGCAATAAGTTGTCCATTGATTCGAGGGTAATTTGAAGAGTTGTCTACAGTCTGCAAGGGAGTACATGAAATGGTCAGGTCCAGCGTCCTTATCCTGGCACACTACATTTTATCCCACCAAAATCTTCGCCTCAAGCTTATATCATGACGCCTCCTTAGCCTCATTATCCTCTCGCCTCTTCTCTAAGACAGACAACCCCACCCCCCCTGACAAAAAGAAAGCCACAACTCCAAGGGCAGCACTGGTTGGGATTTCTGCCCCGAAATACTCAGCGACCATTTTTGAGCCGATAAAACCGAGCACAATACCGACTGCCGGCTCCAAGTATTTAAGATCTGTAGCTGCCTTCGACAGGATTGTGTAAAGGCTACGTAGACCCATGATTGCAAACATGTTCGAGGAGAAAACTATCAGAGGATTCTGATTGATGAACATAAGATTTTGAGTAATGTTACCAGATAAATAACGCGAGGTATGACCAAAAAGTGATACAGGTATCTCACCTCTGTCACCCCGAATACAGCTGGTATGCTGTCAACTGCAAACACTACATCACTAATTTCCAGAGCAATCATACATATGAACAATGGTGTTGCTTTCTTAACCCCATCAACTATAGTAAAAAAGTTGCTCCCATCAAAGTCGTCAGTTGAATCAATGAGCCCTCGACTAAATTTGACGATCGCATTCTCACTTACATCTTCATCTTCGTCATCTTCGTCTCCGGGGATTAAAGCCTTGACCGAGCTGTAAATGAGGATGCCCGCAAATAATAATAAAATAGCATGATACTGCTTCAAAGCAGCAGCACCGACACCAATCATCACCGCCCTCATAACTATAGCGCCATAAATTCCCCAATTTAGTACACGATCTTGACTTGATAATGGTACACGAAAATACTCGAACAAGAGCAGGAATACAAACAGGTTATCAACACTCAGACTCTGCTCGACTAGATATCCAGCGAAGAATTCTTCTGATGTTTTAACACCGAATATACCACCAAGGCCTAGTCCAAATGCTCCTGCGAGACCCACCCAAAGCAATGTTCGCCTTATTGCATCTCGGTAAATTTCAGGCGTTTCATCAATTATTATTGTTGTGATTGGATATTTCACCCCATCCTCAATTATCGCTCTAGTTTCATCTATTATTATTGTTGTTGGATATTTAACTCCATCCTCTGGTGTCGCTCTAAGTCTGGAAGTATTGCGCAACGTTGGCTTCGTTGACACGTCGTGAAAACTCGCGGTACAAACTCTTCGTTCAAAACATGATGATGATGCTGAGACAAGAGTGGTGGGAACACGGAATGAACTGACGATGCAAAGTGCGCCCATACAAGCTATTGAAAATAGTAGCGCCGTTGGAGTAAATGATTTCGTCATTCTCTTCCCCTTCTCGTGGAGGAGGGGATATCGTAATATCGGGAGCGAGGTATTTTTGAGGTGGAAAAGTGTACAGAGTAAAAAGAGGGCTACATAAAGAAGAGAAGTCAAACAAGTGTTTTGTTCGCGTAATGGGCCCAGCCTTGGTGATGGTGCTACTTGTTGGAATGTTAATGCTCCTTTTGTTCAAAACAATATCAATGACTTAGATTATTAACAATATGTTCAAGTAGTATCTTAACTTCGCTAGGTTATTGTTACAAAGCAGCAGCTCAAAAATCCTTCGTCATCGCTCCCCCAACTGTTTGACATTGATTTTATCAATTACTCCTTCACGCTTCACAACACCACGTTCCACGTCGCTCGAGTTCATAGTTGCCTCATTGATTGTTTTTTCATCAGCATTTGACTTCAGTGTTTCACAATTATGATCTTGTTTTTTCTCAAGCGAAAACCCCTGACTATTTACGGTGTTTGTGGTAGTCCTTTCCTCTTGTACCCTCTCCCCAGGCTGTACACTAACACGGGATTCGTCACCTTTCTGGGCTACCTGAACAAGGAAGCAAGCGATATCATTGTTCGCAATCATATCTTTGTCCACCTCATTCATCACGATCAGTATGGTGACTATGAATACCAATAGGCCGGCGTTTGACATGATGGTGTAGAGATTGTCAGCAAATAGTTGGCTTATTCCCATTGCGAGGGTACCGAAGAATGGATAGAACCAGGGGTTGCAAATTGAAGAGTGAACAACCATTGATGACTCGGTACCGTACCTCCACAGAATTATTGATAAGTATAATGACACCAAAGTCAACACGGCAGTTGGTAGTAGGCTGACGAGAAGATAAACATTGAACCCCTCCTCCTCATCATTGAAAACATTGTACCAGCCTGCTACACCAACGAGCTCGGCTACATCATCGCCATCTATCTCGGCAAAGTTACAATAAGTTGGATGAAGAAATAAGAAACTTCGTCAATTGTATGTTTTCGCCACGAACTCACCTTTATTAGGAATGTACTGCATGAATAGCTCAAAGTCTATAGTAAGCCCGGTCACTAAGAGAGCCAGAGCCAACAAGCGAACGCTGTTACGTAACAGGAAGCTCATTAGGGCAGTGCTTTTCACTCGCACACCTTCATCGAAATAAATACCACAAAAATTAACCGATCTTCGCTTATGTACGAGGTATGTTATCTCAAACGTAACGACTAGAAGGATGGGCACCTCCAGCGTCTGGAGAATAATAATTGCTCTAACAAATGGGTTATCGTCGAGATCAGCGTGGCTATCCTGACCATTCTTATCCCCCAACACCCACACATCGTACATCCTTCCTGATGCAGCATAGGCCGCGTTTTCCAATGCCAATATAAATAACGCTAAAGGAAAGAGCACGCGTACACTGAAGAAGGATTGATAATGTATTCTGCTATTTCCGAGTATGACAGCAGCTATTGCAGTACATACACTAACCACGCAAAGGAAAGAAAACCCTACGATCAGTTCAGTGGATGGTCGGCCCTGAGAAACATCGATGAAGGTCATGTTATTCAATGTGGTTACTACTCCTTCTTTGCGCTGCTGCTGTGCTCTTGATGCTACTGCTATCGTTGATTGCAATCAATGGGGATGCGGCTGCCGTGTGGGCGAACTTGACCACCACCAAGGGTATGGCCGATGAAGAATAACGCTTGGACTGATTTGGGAGTTGTCTACGATATGTTATCTTCTTTAACCCTTTGTCTACCGGACGTACTTTACGTAGACAATTTAGCTGTTTTTTTCCCGCTAAATTTCGGGCGATGGACTTTGACCATGAATATCGCCCCTACTACAATGAGTTAGGTCCTGGGTAGAAATGCGATTAGGAAGCTCGGATAGTCGTCTATCCATAGATATTAATAGTTTAATATATGACGGCCGTTTTTTATGACATTTATCTTTCTCGATATCGACCCTATTTAAGATTCTTGAATGGGCGACTAGTTCCTACGTAGGCTCGGAGTCGTTTTTGAATCAACGTCCGAAGGCCCACACAGTTTGTTTGTCCCAATAGTGACACGATTTGTCCCAATAGT
>Ga0247832_1001307_pt1 | contig 44985 bp, 21 predicted proteins | sample LaCruzMarch2015__10_FD_192407 | JGI IMG/M metagenome (GOLD analysis project Ga0247832, IMG submission 192407) | Freshwater microbial communities from meromictic Lake La Cruz, Castile-La Mancha, Spain - LaCruzMarch2015_4m | ecosystem: Environmental > Aquatic > Freshwater > Lake | place: Spain... | reverse complement strand
CCAAGACAACGATGACGACGACAACACCCACACCTCCAACCAGCATTAAACCATAACAACAGCACCCCCACCTCCAACCAACCCTAACCTTGATATTACTGAAGTACTGTGATTTCCTTCTCCCTCTCAGCAGCCATCAACAGTTTCGAGATATTTATCTGAGAGCTTGTTTGTTTGTCCAGAGACAAAGTATGACATAAGCACTTTCTTCACACAGCCATTGGATACAAGTTGCTTGAGTTTTGGAGAACATTTTTTGCCGCCTGAGTTGACACGTAATTTAATCATCGGGTGAGACTCTACTGCAGCTTCTTCTTGTCCTCACGTTTCGCTCGACGATTCAATCGATCATTCTCAAGTCTCCTCTCACGCAACGCCAGAAGATATTGATCACAGTCAAATTTCGTCTTCGAGAAGCAAAGGAGGACCAAATCGGTGGATGAAGAAGGATCGTCCATCTCAGCCTCACTCATACTCGAAACGCGTTCGCACAGCGATTTGGCGAATCGACGAATGCGTCGCTGTGTCGTGAGGGCGTACTTGTCGAAATGGGCAAAGTCAAATGTCCCTCCTTTGAGGCATGACTCGAAGAGCGTGATATCGTCTTGCAACTTGTTCTTGCGCTTCGGACGATTGTTTCTCTTCGCGATGAGAGCCTCGGCACGTTCAATAGCCTCAGGTGTGCATTCGTGCCTGCTCTTGTGATATTTGCGGATCAATGCATTATCGCTTCGCCATGACGCTAGTCTAGCAATAAAGCGTTGTGATATCATTTGCCGATGGACATTGTATTCAATCTCGAGTCGAAGACGTTCATCAGCAGGCAGGTCTCGATTGTCGGTCAGGAAGGGAAAGTGCTGACGTGATTCCAACAAAATGCCCAGTTCAATGCCAAATGCAGACGCCATCTCAGCCAACTCCTCAGACATGACAAATGTCTGCACCTCAGTCGAAGGAAAGCACGCTGGGTTGAATTGGCTGTATTGTTCGAAGTGATGACCGAATTCATTCACAAAGATTACTTAGTCACAAATCGACTTCAATTGCGCCTTGACTTTTGAAACAACACTCTCCCAATCGATTTGCCGCCAACATTGAGCACGTGGTATGTATTACCTCTACTAATGGCATACTTTGCAACACTTGCAATAAGTGGAGCTAGCGCATCCGCCTCCGAGTTCTTTGCATCTACGCAATTTGTATCCTCATCGTTGCGTTCGCAAGTATGTCTGATATTACAGTCATGATTCACCGCATTCTTCTCCTTGACAATCTTACGAAGCACTTTGCGAGTAAAATTTATACTTGGACTATTGACATTCAGAGGTATCGAACATCCACAGCCCGATGCAAATGACATGTTATGTGAAGGACACAATGCCTGCGTCCAAAAGACAACACCGCCATCCTTGATAGAATTCACGAAGCTAATCGCAGCGGCTCTTACTTCTGGGGAATGCAGTGCCAAGCTATATCGATTTCGGCAAGACATTGTTGATATAGCTCCTCTGTCGATGCATTAGGTTCATGCTCAGTATCACTGTCATTGACTGTGGAATTGCCAACTGACGGGGGATTATGTTGCTCTTCGCACTCAGAGCCGTCGTTGATTTCGATGTCGCCATCATACTCAAAACTGTCGTCGTTGTCGTCGTCGTCGCCGAAGAAGACTGCCGATGAAACTGAATCGTCGTCGCCGAAGGAGACTGCTGATGAAACTGAATCATCATCTTCGATGGAGACTGCCGATGAAACTGAATCATCATCTTCGATGGACTTCATCTCAGCAGCCGAGGAGGGCATCCGCCATCATCTTTCAGCTTTTCCCATGTCATTTTTTACATTTTCATTTTCAAAATCTCAGCTTGTCCAACCTCTTCCTCCTGCGTGAATAGGATGAAGTTTCACCGCGTCTTATTCCTTTTAATCGGCTACTGCCTGGGTCCTTACCTGCCCTGTTTGGCCGCCGAGCTTGTTTCGTCCAATCACCAGTTCGGAGACCTGCGTTTGCAGTACCTCCCACCTGTCAATGACGGCGGAGAGCCGATCACAAAGTACAAAATCGAGTGGGATGCATCGAACAAATCGCTAACGCCACCCTTTGCACCGTCGAGTCAGTATTACGGATCTGCCGAGGTGGTCAACGTACGCGAAGAACAGGAAATTATCGTATCGTGCCGCAATTCATGCTCGGGAACCTTTTTGCTCTCGTGGGGAGGACGGTCTGCCAAAACGCCGCTTCGTGTTGATGCAACAGCGGAGGCAGTAGAACTTGTCGTAGCCAATCTGTTAGAGCCCTTCAACATCGATGGTGATGGACTGTCGCCCGTCCGGGTTACCCGGAAAGCCAACGGGTTTGCATTCAAGTGGAGGGTGGCGTTCCATGGTATTAGCGGCGATATAGGTCTTATTCAAGCGAACGGTGACCTCCTTGTCAGCAGTGGCGCAGCCGTTAAAGTTGTTGAGGTGGTACGCGGCTCGAGTGATTTGTATCCCGGAGCATACACTAACGAGGTCCAAACAGTGTCCGTCCGCAAGCGATCAGGATTTGGCTGTGAAGCCATGTCGGGTTATTTCGCGCTCTCGTTCGAGGGGAAGGTGACTTCTTCGATTGACGTTGACTCGTCGGTGGATGACTTCAAGGAAGCACTCGAGTCACTTGATACGATTCACACCGTAAAAGTCAGGACTGATCATCACAACTCCAACGGGGTGGGTGACTGCGCCTCTCGATCATGGATTATTACTTTTACTCACTTGGTGCACGAGAATCGCCAAGGAGCCGGCGATATCGGTTTGCTGCAGGTGGTGTCATCCTCATTGAGTGATTCCGTTGTTACGCAAGTGGATATCTTCGAGAATGTCAAAGGCACGAATCCCAGAGCATTCAGCATTCGAGGTCTGCAGCACGGTCAGACCTATCACTGCCGTGTGTCAGCGTACAATTCGTTGGGCTTTGGAGTATCCTCGTCCACTGTGTCTGCTAAACCTAAGACTCAGCCGAGCCCACCGGTTGGACCAATCGTGAGCATACCTGTTAATGAAGGAAATGATTCTGTCAACTTAGGAAAGTCTTTGGTTGTGTCTTGGCAATCAGTTGTCGAAGGAAATGGCGGCGATGCCGTGACTCAGTATAAGCTTGAATGGTACTCGAATATCGGCAGCTCGGAGGTTCAAAAGCTGACAACTTCTGCCGCGGATGGAATTACCGAGATCCAATCCATCAAGATTAGTGCCGATGCAAATAGTATTACTGGATTTTTTACACTCGAGATTGGTGGAGAGATTACGGAGCTAATTGCGCATGACGCAGATGCTGACGGCGACGAATCGATTGAGATGAAATTAGAACGATTGTCAACCGTTGGAGATGTGGAAGTAAGTCGAGAATATTCATGGGCATTCGTCCCATCTGTCAAGTTCGACTTAGCGATGGGGAGTGCTGTTTTGTCAAAGACCGAGGGCACTGGCGATCTGAGTGTATTATTTGCTGTCGGAGATATGATCAAAGTCGGAGTGGAGGTCCATATCGTGTCGTTTGTTGATGAATCCACCCTCAATATGATGGATACTTACACTGGTCCAGCAGCGATCGCAGTTAATGTTCACAAGTGGTCATTCGGGTACGAATGGCTAGTAACATTTGCGAGCCATATTGGAAAGCAGCCGCTAATGAAGGCTAGTCCAGCAAATAATTGGGCCGGCACGAATCCCGTCATCGAAGTTCGCCGTGTTCGAGAAGGCCTTCAACCTTTGAGTGGAACTCTAAGACTTGGATTTGAAGGAGAGCGGACACTGCCCATACCCTTTGACGCTGAGGCCTCCCAAATGAAGCATGCATTGGAGTCTCTCTCAACTATCGGTGAAGTAGATGTCTCGCGCTACAGCAACAACAACGGCCACAATTACTTTATCACATTCATCTCGGAGCTGGGTGACCGGGAGCAACTTACCGTGGATGACTCCCAATTGATGGGCCCAGACGCCCGCGCACGAGTTGCCACCCTCATCGAGGGTACAGATCCTTTCAACTATGGCACCACTTTGATACAGCATCCTTCTCAACCAAAGTCGACATCGATACAATACCAGTTGGACGGTCTCGTGAATGGAGTGCCTTACTTCGTGCGCATTCGAGCACGCAACTCGCGAGGGTTTGGCTATGCCGTTCTGGCTTCTCCTTCGCCCACGACACCGGTGAAACGACCCTCGTCACCAACCTCAATTGCTATGTTTCCTTTGAGTGACTCGCGCATTCGTCTGTCCTGGAAGGCACCGTTGAATAATGGTGGCTTGCCCATCGTAAAGTATGTTGTACAGTGGGACATTGCAGCCAATTTCCCTAGTGCGGGTGTGGAAGGGTTCTTCCACGAAGAATTTGTCGAGGCACAAAGTGGTAACGTGCAAAATGTGGTATATTGCCACTCCTTCACGATTGACAAGTCGTCGTCTAATCTTCCTCGCTTTGCACGGGTTCTGGCATACAATGGACATCAATTTAGCGACACATCAGGAGCTACAGTTTTATCCGCCAAGGCCGCTCTAGGCAAACCTGGACCTGTGAGCGAATTTAATGCCTTCCCCACGAGTAATCTTGGCATGATGCTCACCTGGTCACATCCGAGCATGAGTGACGGCTTTGGTTGCACTTACACAGGAGACGGAGGCTCAGCCATTACTCATTACCTCATCGAATATGACGAGCAAGCAGCTTTTTCAACACCAGCGACCTCCGTGGTGGCTTCATCTTCTTCCACAAAGCTACTTGTAGGTGGGCGCGATGTGCTATCAGGATCGGAATCACCACTTCTCAAAGTAGGCGGGACTTACCATGCTCGTATCACACCCTTCAACTCCATCGGACCGGGCACAACTGCAACTCTTCCTACTCCTATCGGACCTTTGACTAACACACATCCCAGTCCTCCCGAAGCTCGCAGGGCGATGGCAGTCTCTGCATCATCCATTCAAGTGGAATGGGACACGCCACCTTTTGATGGTGGTAGCAAGATTCAAGAGTACATTGTCGAGTATGATATTGACCCAAGTTATCAGTCTAACCCTAAAAATATTACAATCCCGGCCATCGGCGAAGTTAAGGCATTTCAGGTTGGTTCGAATGAAATGGAACTGAACATTCATACGATCCAGGCTACGGTTGCAGTGACCAATGAGGTCCAGTCCATCCTGGCAGAGGTCGAAGGTGTGGATGAAATTCAAGAGATATCGACAACGTGCGATGATGTCACGGCGGAGGTGCAGATGATTTCTACTACGGCCGTCGATACCAATGAACAGCAAATTATTTCTTTGATTTCTGACGATGTGGACGAAATTCAGCTCATCCGGCTGCATAGTGACAACATAATCGAGGTACAGTCGGTGCAGGTATCCGTTCCACGTGTAAATGAGGTACAATCATTTGGTATTGTTATTTCCAACATTAATACCGATGGTGATGGTGTACACAGCACAGCGTGTGTGAATTTAGATGTCGGTGATCCATGTCAAGATATCGAAGATGCTTTTAGTGGTTCTTTCACTGTATCCTTCGACTTTGATCGCTGTGGACAAACGGTTGGAGGAGGAGTGAACTACTGTCAATTGGCATTGTCAGAGTATGCTCCGGGCTTAGGCACAGTATCTTGCAGTCCAGGCCTTGTCAACGATCCCTTTGCTGGCGGAGATCATTGCGTATCTCAGCCAGTGACACACTCCTTCGGTGCGGTCGAGGGTGAGGCTGGAACTTTGCAATATGTTCTAAATGATCTCGTCGATGACAATGGAAAGCAATTCATGACATCTGAAGCTCTTCCTGGCAAGACGACGGCAGTAAGCGTAGTACGAACAGGACGCATCAAGACGAAGGGATCGTGCACTTTAGACCCCGTGGGTAGCAGTCCAGCCACATGTACCGGAGAGTATGAATTACTGTATGAAGTGATATTCGATGCTGTCCATAGCAGTGGCGACGTCCCTCCACTTACTGTGGTAACGAGTACTTTCAAGCTTGATACAACATCGAATTCGTACGTAACTGCCATGTGCCCCTTGTCACATTTCGTTGACGGGTGCGAGGAGCCTGTTGGGGCTGCACTTGATTTTGATCATGGGAGTTTTTACGACGGTGAATCCGACAGCACTGCCATTGAGTCAACAAAAGGATCTCAGCCAACTGGTATGATTTCCTTGGCGTACGAGTGCGAGTCCAACGTTGTGCACCTTCCGGTCGGACAGTCTATGGTTGTGTCAAATGACGGCATGTCAGCTACATTTTCGGATGTAGGATTTGTAGCAAACGCGGTCGTCGGTCAGCAGATACGTTTCAGCGCAGGAGATGGCACAGACCGATACCGCACAATATCAGGTGTAGACATTGCTTCAGACAGTGTTCAATTTCAATCTCGAGCCCCAGTGAACGGTGCCACGTATACGGATGTCGAAATTGGCTACTATTTCTCTGATTGGGATGAAAGTGATGGAAGTTACGGAGTTAGCAGCCACTGCCGTGCGGATAGAATTCATACTACTCTTCCAATTACCGTGACCACAGCTGACTCGACCATGTCGGTGATTGACTGGAAAGGTAAAATTGGTGCGCTTTCTGTGATCGATTCGTCAGGGATCGGCGTTTCACGGAGCGTATTGCCCGACTTGTCACTCGAGGTTGGTCTCGTTTGGGCCGTTACGTTCAATAAACAGCCAGGATCACTTAACGAGATGATTTGTACTAGCGTGTCAGGAACCAATGATTGCTCTGTTAACACTCTCCAAGACTCTTCCATCCTTGACGGAAGCTTCAAGCTACAAACAACATGGCCTCACGAGTATGTTTCTGAAATGCCCCAAGCTTTCGAGACCGACAGCATCCGTTGGAACAGTGATGGGTTGACTGTCAAATCGAGGCTGGAAGCAATTACAGATGATAATGACGATAAAGTATTTGGCTCGGTGAGCGTGATCCGCACTCCGTATGTTCCTCCATCACATTCTCGATGGTCTGGAGGCTACCTCTGGAAAGTAACCTTCTTGTCGCGTGGAGGCAACATTCCTGCTCTGACATTTGACGACTCGAGTCTTACCGGCGTGAATCCTCTCCTCGAAGTGTCTGATGAAGATTCGGGCGAGTCAGATTTGTATCAAGGAAATCCCAATACTGCATCGTTTGAAGCCGATGATCCCCGCCTTGCACGGGATGGAAACCAAGTCAGTGGATCGTTTGCGTTGTCCTTTTTGGGGAATGAGTACCATGAAGCAGTAGTGACCGACAATGTTTTTACTGTTCAGACTGGAGGCATTAATGGTGATAGTTACACTGCTCTATCCGCTGACGCTTTCAAATCCTTGTTTCAGGAGCATGTTCTGAAGAATTCTCTGGATCAAGTCGACGTTGTTCGATCCGAGCAGGCGACACAATGGATGGGATTTAGCTACACAATTATCTTTCGTCACGAAGATCTAGGTGGAGATGTTCCTTCGCTAATCTACATGTTGAGTAGCCCCCTCACAGGGAATAACGCCCGCGTTAGTGTTGATGAATCGGTCAAGGGAACTGAAATTACGGGTACCTTCCAGCTTCGCTTCGAAGGCGAAACGACGCGTCCGATAAGCCATAATGCAACACCTCAAAATATACAAGACGCGTTGAACGACTTGAACTCAATCGCACCGTCATCGGTGATCGTGTCAGGAGGCATGAACCCCATCAGGTCTGGTCCCTCTCATGGCAACGGTGGGATGAGCACACAAGTTGGGGGTCGCATTTGGTTCGTTACATTTGCATCAAACGTTTGGCGCGATCCCACTGTCGATCACGATCAGTCATTTGTGCCTGGCAACTGGGTGGGTCCGCGAGCATCATCATCTGACACATGGAGCTCGGGCTTCTCCAAGGCATGGGGAAAAAATGTAGGGAATGTTCCGATGATGAGCTGCCTTCGATCCGGTCTATCAACGACAAATGGAGCCTTGCCTGATGGTGGATGCTCCGTTAGTGAACTCATCGCAGGAACTGAGCCACTGGGTGGGAGCTTTAAATTATGTCTCGACTCTGTTTCTACACCAAATGGAATCATGAGTGTGGAGGCTGACGAGTGTACAGACTTTATCGCACACAATGCCGATGGATCATCGGTGGAGGAAAAGCTCGAGCAGCTTGAGAACGTGGGTGATGTGAAAGTAACGCGTAGTGCAGTCAATCCACGAAACGGAGGATACACTTGGACAGTGACGTTCTTAAGTGATGCAGATGGTCCCTGTCAACAAAAAGATGACATTCGCCGTATTTGCAACTCGCCGGGAAATGTTCCAAAGCTTTGCGACGAAGCTGGTGCAACCCCTTGTGATACGTCTTTGCTTGCGGGATCTTGCCTCAGGCCAGAATCATGCACTAAGCTCAGAGTACTTGATGCTTCCAATAAGTTGAATGGTGGAAGATTTCCAGGTGGAAACGAGAAGCAGGCTGTATTTGTAAAAGACAGCTCTTATTCTGGATGGAAAGATGGTACTATTGTCAACAGTCCCTCCACCGTGAAGGAGTATAAACTTATTGTTGGTGGAGTCGTATCGGAATGCATCAAGCACAACGCACTCGCAGCTGAAATGAAGTCTGCAATTCAAGATGTGTTGGATAATACCACCGGTGGCAGTGTTCGTGTTGATCGTACTCGGTCGGAGCATTTTGCTGAGAACGGATTCGTATACTATTTAACGTTTTATGATACGGGAAATTTGGCTCCACTTGCCGTTGACACTCATCAATGCACTAACGAATTCGATATTGGTCAAGATGTTTTAGTTTCTGTCATTAAGGATGGCGACGTACATTCGGCCACTTGTGACGAATGCGTCGACGGAATTGTACAGCGAGGGGACTTGACTAAATTTGAGGTCACTGGAGACAACTTTGGTGGCTCGCTTGAGTGGAATGCCGAGCCGTCTAGCATTAAAGCTCATTTGGAGCAGGCGAATAATCGGGTCGTCAGAGTGACTCGCACAGTGCTCGATGAATATGGCTCAATTGAGTGGAGAGTTACATTTACCAAAAATGAAGAATCGACTCCACCAGGATCTGGTAATGTGGCTCCAATAATTGTGGCTCAAGGCACAGACACATCGGGGCGTGTTGCCAATGTTGTCGTGCATGAGTTGACGAGAGGCTCCAGTGGACTCTCAGGAACTTTTGATTTAGATTATCTATCTTCAAGTGGACAACGTACATTTTCTTTTGACGAATCTCCTCAACGAATGAAGAGGAAGTTGGAGGAAATGAGCACGATTGGGACTGTGTTTGTTACGAAAGATTGCTATCCAACTGGATGTTCGTCTGGAGGATGGGGTGGCACGCCTGTTGTACCTGGGACAATTGGAGGATTTGAATGGGCTATCTACTTTTTGAAGAATCCTGGGAGCAATGACGGTTTTACGTTTCCTCCTGGCAGTGGCGTCGTCCTTCCTCCTGCCATTGATCACACTCTACTGTTCGGAAAGGACGCCACAGTTGTAATGAAAGCACCATTCGAAGGATCGGCGTCAGTGACAGGATCTTTCAATCTTGTCATCAATGGAGAACAAACTGAATCAATCCCATACAACATTGATGCGTCTGCAATGGAATTCACAATCAACGATCTCCAATCAGTTGGAGACGTGTCAGTTCAATCTGGAATTCAAACGACCAAGCTCATCATTGGCATAGCTGCCAGTGTCGCAATGGACGGCACTTTGGTATCGTTGAATGGTGGAGATCTGCGAAAGCACCTCGCGCCCGGGGATCAATTTCGCATCGGCGGGTCGATCGATGAAATTGACGGAGCTGAATTAGTCGGCTCTGCATCATTGTCGCCATCGTCACCGATGCTTTCTAACGTTATGCTCGATACTCGGACACAACTGAATGTGGGTGAAACTATTCGAATTGCAGCGGACTCGTATCGAATTGTAAGAAATGGGGTAGAAGTCCAGCAACTTGTTGTTCATCGGTCGCGAGATTTACTAGATTCGGGCAATACCAACTTCTATCAAATCAAGGTGACGATCCAAAACGTCATAGAGACCACGGCATGCCTGACATTTGACTCATCGGCAGAGGAAGTGAAGACAGCATTAAACGATTTACCAATTCTGCTGAGCAGAGGCGGAGTCATAGTCACAAAGTCGGATACATCATCGGGAATAGTTGGCGATGCTCATTTCTACAAAGTCTATTTCGCGGGTAGCCAGCTGGTTGGTGACGTGAATGAAATGATAGCAGAGTATTGTGAAGCCGGTATTCTACCTGGGGTTGACTCGACGAATTCACATGTTGCGATTCGTACATTAATCCAGGGTGGAAAAATAGAGCATCAACGCATAACCTTGTCTTCTGATTCTGGAACGACACGTGATACTCCGGCGTTTCGGTTGTCCATTTCTGATCAGAATGCCAACATTTGGAATAGTCCATGTTTTTCTTGGGGTGAACCGTCTCTCGACATTAACTCAATCATTGACATTAATTTATTCTCGAACAATGTTGTCTCGGTGGACAGCATCTACGATCTCGGAGGCAATCGATTTATGGTTGAAACGCCAACTTTTATTGAGGGTGTTGTCCTCGCTGGAGATTTTGTGAATATTGGAAGTAGATGTCCCGGTACTGTACTCTCTGTTTATGATGATGGCAAATCGGCTGTCATTCAGTCATCAGAATGCTCTGCCGAGTCCGGTGATGATTTATACGTGGGAGGTGATGTCACTATTGTTGACTCTTTTACTGACAATGGGGCGAGTGTCTCCCAGTTGACGGTTCTCACCGTAGCTTCAAATGAGGATATCGATTCCAACGACGGACTGTATAAAATCAGCGTTGAGTTTGATGGCGTGTCAAAAAGCACCTCGTGCCTGTCTTTTGGCGCAACGGCGGAAGAAGTCCAGCAACAGATAGGGTCTCTCTTCGATTACAATCACGATACTTTGATTGATTCCTCTGACTCTGATCACATCTCTGTCACTCGCAAAGGCGATGGCTCTCCCTCTTCTGGATACAGATATGCTTATGAGCTACTCAGCAATGGTTCTAGTAGTTCTATTGGGTCGAGCGCTGTTTTGGGATCTAATGCTCCCATATTTTCCGTGATTGACGTCGGCGTCAATGGTGGTTGCACGGATTACGGCATTCAAGAAGCACGTGTGACAAGCACAGCTTCAACAACAGATGAGAGCAATACTGTGTTTCTGGGTTCAAACGCTGCCACAATCATAAATGCTGGGGCCAGGCTAAGGGCCAGCTCATCATTGATCCCTTCGAAGATATATACTGTAGAGCATATGAGCGTTGACGGAATGACACTTTTTCTAACAGAAAAATTTGCAGGCTCGACCACAGCAGGCACTTCCACATTATATCTTGTTGGTGGAGGGTCACCCCGATTCGATGTACAAGTTGCTCGCCAGGGAGTTGATGAGTATGTGTACGATATCTTTTTCACCGGCTCTCATTGGAGAAATATTCCACAAATTGTAGTGAATACCTATGGCGATGGCGTTTGTGAAGCCTCCAGCTCCGATATTATTAACGGTATGAGCAGGGGCATCGGAATCAAGACGATTGTCGATAGTGATCAGGACGCAGTTGGCACTCTAGACGATCGATATGCACTCGACAGAGTCCCGCGGCGCGGCCCAAATGGGCCGTATGACCTTTACGTAGTCCCTCTTACTTTTACTATCCATACTGATACATCTGAGGTCCAGCGGATTATTGTTAAGGACGACGATAACGATTCTATATGGGGATCCGGACAACCGTCATTTAAGCTCTCGTTCAACGGTGAATTCACAAGTTGCCTCCCTCACGATGCTCTGGATGTTGAGATTGAGGATGCAATAAACTCGTTAATCTCTCTTTGCTCTGGACTTGATCCTTGCGTCACAGTTACCCGAAGTGAAGATTCTGTCCTGGCGCCTAATGGACACGTCTTTCTTTTGTACTATGATTCGTCATCAGCTGCAAGGAGAGACATTGCCGACCCAGGCGTTTCTGGCTTACAGGCTGACACTTCTCACGCGGATTGTTCTGAGTTCAATTCGCTTGGCGGTGAGACGGTTGTTATCGATTTCATCTCGAAGGGTACAAGCTCTGCGGAATACTCGGCCTACCAGGTGCCGTTTGGTGGTAGCCCTAATAACCGCTGGCTTGGAGAGTCGTCGACAGATCTCGCAATCTATCGCGTTAGTGGCACATATTGGATGGTGCGATTTGATGAGAGTCTTGAAAACGTTGACATGACACTCGACCCGTCTGCTCTTTCACCGAATTCAATCGCATCTACGGAGCCTAAGTTTTTCGATGCTATAAATTCGGATAGAGTTGTAATTCCAAATCTCAAGACTGGGTTGCCATACCATGCAAGGACATACTCAAGAACAAAATTGGGGATTAGTTTCCCTAGTGACACCGTTTCTGCAACACCCAGCGACAAGCCGGAGAAAATGAGAAGAGTATCTTCTGGTCACGCTGTGCGACAAGACGAGATTCAATCTATTGTTATTGCTGCCTCCCACCAAAACGAAGTCCAAGTCGTGGAAACGTCAGCCATGATCATCCCGGAAGTGCAAGAGATAACACTGGTGGGAACTGATGACAGTGTTATGAGTGCGTATTTCTTCTCTTTACGTCAACCAGAAGTTCAAGTTGTCAAATGGTCATCAGGCTCGCCAGTAACTGAAGGATCATTTTTTCTAAAGCTTCGCTACGTTGATCATGTCGCTTCACATGCCTCTGGATCAATTGAATATAAGGAATTGAAGACACCGTGCATCAATTACGATGCAACGGCGGATGATGTCATGGGTGCCATGAGCACAAACGCTTTGTTTGATGGCCTAAGTGTGAATTCTGTGACAATTACTCGATCTGGTAATCGTAGCTTCTCCTCAGACTACGGGTACTCGTATCAAATCCACTTTGTTGGGGGTGATGTAAGAGGAAATGTACTTGAATTGACGTCTGATCTTACTTTGAACGGCCTGGATTCAGACGGAGGAAGCTCGTGTACTTCTTTTGTTTCACCTACGAACGATGCATCTCTTGACATATGGACAGAGAATGATCGGGCTCTCGGTACTGACACTCCTCGCGTTGAAGTCATTGTTGACGCAAACATGGCGGTAGTTAGTGGTGAATTTAAGCTTAGTGTGACACATTTCGGGCAGCAACACACGACGGAATGCATCCCATGGAACGCTAGCCCCGAGCAGATGAAGTCGGCATTAGAACTATTGGATAATGTTGACTCTGTTTATGTTGAACGATCAGGCGATGGGTACCTTTCAAGCAGTGGGACGCACATTTTAGTGAACAGTCTTTCATTTTATTTCACTGGCGGAAGCTCGTTTGTTGCATCATCAAACGATGACTTATCCAGTGCTCTTTTTGTGGGCGATATCATCAAACTTTCAGGTCAGACTGATGCTGACGCATTCTACAAAATCATATCGTTGATTGATGAAATTATGGTTGTAGATAAGCCCTTCGTTGGAGCTCCATTGATAGCTCACCTCGCGACTCGATACTTTGGATTTAGACACATCATCTACTTTGATGGACAAGCGATGCACCTTGGCGAAGATGATTCATTAGGATTCATGCCCCTAGAGGACTCAAACTTTATAGTTGCTGCACCCGACGGCTGTGAACCGCTACAGGCGTATTATAACAATGTGCTCACGGATGTCAGTGACATACCGGGAGGAATCGCATCAACTCGGGCGAGATTCAAATATAATGGTGGACACTCACTTCCCGGGGAACCATCGAGTGAATCGTCTGTGAGAATCTCCAAGAGTCTTACTTCGGCTCTTCCCATGTCTATCAGTGAAGCACAGGTCACGCAAAGTTTGGAAACGTCGGGCAATGGATTGACATTCACGATCACCTATGGCAACAATGATGGCGACGTTCACCTTCTTGTTTGCAATCAGTCACCCGCCCTGACATCCTTGGTGTCATGCAATACTAGCACTGTTATGGACGGGAACGAAATCCGCGGTAGTTTTTACCTCGATTCATCTGACCCTATTCCGTATAATGCCAGTCCGTTGGAAATGAAGGCCGCTCTCAGCGGGGTATCAGGAATTGGACGCGTAGAAGTGACAAGGTCTCAACCAGATGGACAGGTGGGTTACAGGTGGTTCGTAACCTTTTCGGACATGGGTGATTTAGCCATTCTACAGGCGTCCAATTCTCTCACTGGGAAGGGAGCTGCCGTATCAGTCACTGAACTCGTTAAAGGCAATGAATTAGGGGGCTCTTTCAAGTTGTCTTATGGATCTGAAACTACGGATACACTTCCTTTCAACGTTGATGAGCATATGCTTCGTTCGAAACTCGCAGCACTCAGTGGAATTGTACGCGTCGACGTAGCTACAGACGGACAAATTGATTCAGAGCTTGGTAGATCGTTCACTGTTACATTCTTGGATCCTGACATTGGTGATGCGCCATTGCTGATACCTGATACGAACTTGCTGACTGGGCTTGGAGGAGTCGTGTCTATCTCGGAAGTTGTTAAGGGTAGTTTCGCTGCAAATGATGCGTTGCATTTGAGCTTTGAGCTGCCAAGAAGCTGCTCTACCTCCGATGTAGGACGACCTTTCTGTGGAGACCCCATCACTGAAGCAAATATCGAATTAAGCCCAAGGATTGACTTTGAAGGGACGACACGTGTCGTCAAATACATTCCTGACTACACTGTCCAGATCATTCGCACCTCTAATACCGGCGAATCTCCTCCCCGTCAACTCAGTGGCTACTTTTATGTTGCATACGATGGCGAAACTAGTTCGCCAATACTTGTTGACGCAAGTGCAGACAATCTTCGCGATGCTTTAGAGGCTCTTCCTGGCATTAGAACTGTCGGCGTTGAGAGAAAATATGCTTCCCGAGTAGTTTCAGGAGTATGCATCGATGCGACAGTTGGCTCCTCACTGATAACATGCAGTGCAGTGTGTAGTCCTTGTAGCTTTGGCGTTGCGGCCAATCTACTCGTCAGGGTTGGAGAGGAATGGTACCGAGTGACTTCTTCATATGAAAGCAATCAACAATCGTTCGAAATTGCGCTTGTTGCAGATTCGTATATTGCTACGCCTTATGTGGGTGATAAAGATTTGAATGAACAGGATTTGCACGTATGGACGGGTGGATATGAGTGGCATGTATCATTCTATGATGTTGTAGATGAGGTACAGCCTCTTACCGCTCCTCAGCATCACATACTCCCACGGCAAGCAGAAGTTGAAATAGCCACAAAAGATTGCAATAGATGCATTTACGTGGAAAATCTAACACCAGACACAACGTACTACATCAGGGCGAAAACAAAGAATGCCATAGGATGGAGCGCATACAGTGATGTAATTTCTGAGACGCCAAAAGGGATTCCTTCGGCTCCGCAAAATATAGACGTAAATGCGATATCTGGAACATGCGTGGAGGTCGAGTTTGATCCACCCGTCTACGGAGAGCCTTTAATGTCATATGTGATACAATGGAATTACAGTGAGAATTTTACTCATCAACAAATTACTCATCAACAAATTTCAATATCCCCCTGTACAAGTGGCCGCTTTGGCAGTTGTACCATCGGCGTGGGGGATAGTTCACCGATCAAGCACGAGATTTGTGGATTACACGCGTCAGAAGAGTATTTTGTTCGAGTAGCGGCAACGAATTCTGTTCCAGGCAACTACGCGAACTGGTCTGCGATAGCTTCAGCTGTGCTAATCGACCAAGTTGCTGACCCTCCATCGTCGTTGAATATCATCGTTCTATGCTATGATAGAGTGCAGGTATCATTTGATTGGCCTAAACGAAATGGTGGAAAGACCATAACACAATTTGTTGTCAAGTATGACACGGTTGAAGACTTTTCCTCTGTGAATCAGATGATCATTCTGTCATCTCTCCCTCGCAAGATCCCAAACAGTGGCGATAGATATACATTTGATTTCGTCCCAGCAACTCCACCGCTCAATGCCGGCTTGACTTATTTCATCAAGATGAGTGCCGTCAACAGTATTGGCACTGGAGTTGCTTCCACAATTTCATCTTTCATCCCATCAGGGCCGCCATTCCCACCAAGTACAGCGGCTCTTACAACACTTCAAAATAGTGATTTGCCCGTAACATCGGCTACAGTATCGTGGACTCCACCTACTTCAAATGGAGGGTACCCACTCAGCGGTTACTTAGTAGAATGGTGGTCGAACGATAAGTTACCTGAAATTCAGGTCGTCACTCTTCGCTACACATCCCCACTATCGTTGTCAACCTTTACGCTCAGCTTCAGTACATCTCCAACTGTGAAAAAGGAAACTTCAAGCTTGCCTTGGGATGCATCCGCGGATCTTGTGCGAAGGGAAATCCTGAATTTGGGATGGGATCCAAATGATGATTTGTTATTGATCACTGATGTAAAGGTCACGCGATCGTCCCTAGCGAATGGATATCAATGGTCGATTACATTTGGGGATAATTCTGATCGAACCTATAATGATGGTGATCAAGTTGGATTCTCTGGAAGTGTAATGACCAACGGAGACCTGGGGTCTCCATCGATCGCAGTATCAACGTCACGGGATGGGCGGAGATCGGGTGGTTTGGGCGAAGTTCAGTACTTACAAATTTTAGGGACTGGAACTTTGTCTGGTTATTACCGCTTGAAAGTATTTGGATCAAGATGGTCCTGTTTCATTCCTATCCATGCCACTGCTGCGTACATCGAGAAGGCACTGCTCCAACTAAGTACAATCAGCTTTGTAGAAGTCATTCAGAACGATGGTGTAAATCCTTTACTTGTGGGTGCGAATAATAATTTGATTCATCATTACGAGATTCGCTTCCCAAGCCAACTCGGAAATGTGGATGCCATGGAGGTTGATGCAGCGCACGTGGAATCATCAATTGGTGAAGTGGATGTCATGATCTTAGATGGTAACAATGCATTAGACAGCCTGAACACGAAAGAAAGTACAACAGCTCCTGGAGAGCTGCCAGTGTACTACGGCAATTCTGGCGTTCTGTCTCCAGCGACTGAAACGTTTGAGGTCAAGGAACTTATCACTGGAAAGGAATACTTCTTTGCTGTTTCGGCAAGGAATAACATGCATGGTTTCAGCAAGCAAACTTTGACATCTCCCATGTCAATCGTACCACCGCTACAAGCGCCAGGATTTGTTCGGAGTGTTACCCTAAACGTAAATACTGGGTACAGCGATAGTTTGGTTGTTAACTTTGAGCCTCCCGCGAGTAACGGAGGTGCCGACATCTTGTTTTATCGTGTTGAGCTGGATCCCACTCCTTCTTTTGACAGCCCCATAATCCAAGACTTTCATTGCCCGACGAATAATTTGCGAACGGAGTGGGAAATTAAGACAGTGGCAACTGAAAGCAGTGTGATTAAAGGTGGAAGCTTTCGGTTAGAGCTGGAGGCCGATGGATACACTAGTCTAACGGCTGAAATCCCGTATGATGCAGTCGCACTGTCGAGCAATGAGACAGGAATCTTCGAAGAGTTGGATCCAAACTTTTCAACGACTGATAATTCGAAGACAGTAACAACTATTCCACCAACAAATATCAAAGGAACTATCTTTCCAGGTGATAAGATGCGCTTTTATGGTCAATCTATAAAGTATCTTTACTATGAAGTCTATTCTGTTTCTGAAACAGAGGCTGTTTTGTCCGAGGAGTTCATTGGAGATTCTGGAGTCCAGGTTTCGACTACTCGTCACTATGGCGGACGTGGCAGTCCTATTTCATCTCGAATCAATTGTCAATTCGACGAATATCTATGTCCTGCGGCTTCTGAGTCGAAGAGCGGCAGCATGCAAAGCAAGCTGGAAGATCTGCATCTTGCCATCCAAAATGGTGTACATGTAGATCGCGATGGCCCAGATACTCGAAATGGATTCACATGGAGGGTGACTTTCTTAGACGATGCATTTCCGCAAGGTAGCGATTATACGCTACGGCTTCACAGCAACTCGTTAATCACTACAGGCGCCCAGGGATTAGCAAGCGTGGCAATTCGCTTGCTGAATAGCGGGAAAACGTTCACCTCATGCTCAGGCCGTGTAGTCATGCCAAGTCTTGGTGGATTAGTTAAAGGGCTGGAATATCATGGCCGAGTCAGCGCAAGGAATAGCGAAGGATATTCTCTCCCTGCAAAGGCGGTGGAGCCAATGTCCCCGAAGGTGATACCTGGAGCACCAACTGGCGTTACCCTCGATGTTGTGTCTGCTTCAGCGTTGCGGGTAATTTTTGGCTCGCCCTCAGATAATGGCGGAGATACAATTACGCAGTATCTAATTGAGTGGAGCACCACCAGTGAATTTGAGATTGTCCACAATTCTACCTTGGACTACTTAGCCGGTGGGAGTCCATTCTTTAAGAACATTGATGGACTTATTACAGGGACTCCTTACTATGTCAGAGTAAGGGCAAAGAATAGTCAAGGATACGGCATTAGTCAGAAGTCAACTCCTTCGTCTCTGAACCCTCATCAGAAGCCATCGCCTCCCACGAACGTTAAGTTAGGTATTACAAGCGATACCATGCTGACGGTTGGATGGAGCCCTCCAGTGTCAAATGGAGGCGATTCAGTTACAAAATACCGCATTGAGTGGGATACAAAGCCAAGCTTTGCTTCACCATCATCACCACCGCACAAGGGTTACGTGGATGTAGCATCATATGTTACCAGCCATACGATCCAACTTTTATCGTCGACGAAGACATACTATGTCAGGGTTTTTGCATTGAATAGATCAGGATCAAGCTCTCAACAATTGTCAACTCCCAGCTTGGCAATTCCTTCTCTGCAAGTTCCTGGCAGGCCTCATTCACTGCAAGCAACGCCTGGTATATCCCCGGGCTTCATTGAAGTGTCGTGGCAACGGCCAAGGATCCCTGCACACTCAATTCCCTGTTCTAATGATGTTGGAAATTTAATCAAGGACTGTCCTGCTCCGTTTGGTGGTAGTGATCCTGCTAGTGATGGAGGTGATGACATTGTGGAGTATGAGCTTGAATTCAATGAACGAGCTAATTTCCTTGGTAGTGACGGTGGACGACAAACTTTCACAGGTACAGCGGCTGTAATAAAGAATTTGTATTCCGAGAGGACATATTTTATCCGCGTGCTTGCTCGAAATCCAGTGGGAAGTGGCAAATACGGAGACGTAGACACTATTCAGGCTCCATGATCAAATTAGGTGCAGAAATGAAATAACTATAATCTTTATCTTTATAATGCTTTCGTCATTGTCAATGATAAGATCACAAATCCAATTTGTGGCTCGCTGCTGATAAATTTGATTACTACAAAAATTGTACCATATTACACGTCACCCTGCAAAACTGGCACTCATCCGCTCTTCACTAATACAACGATTGTGTACTCAGGAGAATTGTCATTTTCAACTAATTCTCGACAAACGCCCATCATACAGTGTTCGAATGTCAATTGCTGTTGATTGTTGTTTAATGATTATTAATGCTCACACACAACACTACCTTACACATCACACGGCAACAATCAATTCCTACATACTCATTGAACCATAACTAACCCATATGCACTACAAACCACTATCATCTACTGGTGTAAAATAACGTTAAATGCCAGGACCACAACAACAATAACCGATTGATTAGTATGTGCGGCACCGTGTGGGGCACGGATTCACAACATCCTTCGGTTACATTATCTAGGTATAGCAGCAGCAATGTTATTAACCGTTCGGTCAGCACGGCGATGATCCACGCATACAGATGTTGGCAGAGAGAATCATGAGGAAGGGTGAGAGGTGTGTGTGAGATTATTGTGAAATATCGTCTCCATTGTAAGAAAGTTTGACTCAACAAATTTGTCCATCATTTCCAAAAGTTAGACGTTACACAACAGGGTCCTTAGGATTTGATTTGATGCCTTCACAATCTTCCAAACTATTTTTTTGCTGCGCATTAACTGTGATTTGACAAAGATGAGATCCCTTCTGTTTGCGTAGTAGTGCTCTTGACTGCTTTTTGCGATGGCCAGATTAGCAGTGTGAATCGCGCCGTTGACCCAATAGCTCCATGATCAAATTCAGGTGCAGAAACTAGGATAGGCGTACCAGACTAAATTTGCAATTGATTTGTTGATGTGTTGGAAAAGCAATGCCAGTGGTTGTGATTGGTGGGATGGGAGTTAGAGAGTCATCGCATATTTTGAGAATTAGGTTAACATAAACAAAATGAAATCTCAGGCAGGGAGTATTGCATAATAGCATAGTGCCCCTTACAGTAATATTTTCTACTCATTGCATCATTTGACATGCTGAAAATTTGCCAATGAGCTACCCTCAGCCCTCCTTTTGTGACACTATCTCTCTATCATGTCATTGATGTCTCTGTCCTCTGATACTGATTGCACATGAGCAACCATTTTAGTATGATTATACCCACAAATAGAAACACTAGATCATCATCATCACACATATCTCACAGGAATGAACACACTCACCACACTCAATAACAATGGCACAACAACTTCTTGAATTTGAAGAAATCCGAAAAGCCCCCGTTTCTTATTAAAAACAGGGTCATTCATGCTCGTGTCGTCCAAACACCGTCGGTGGTGGTGGAAAAGCGTAGATCCATGTTCCTGTCTCGGCGTCGTAGCAATAAAAGCCAAGAATCCTCCATCGTCACGACCATCGATGAAAATCACAGTAGCAACATTCTCACTATCTCCTGTCGATCATTGGCCACCGGAAGCTTCACCGCATCTGGTGTGTTCTCAATAACCCCCTCGGTACGATCGAATACTGCTGATATCCTCGACACTTTTTCTCAGTTGGAGGATGATGATGATGATCCTCCTCTCACCGATCCCGTCGGCCGTATCGCGTCAAGTCGAGTATTCATCCGTACGGCCGATTTACCACATATGAAATTGTCAGTTCGTAACATACAACAATCATTATCGCCGTCCAAATTTCCATTGTTAGATTACTTCCACCAACCCTCGTCGGATCCACCACTACCTACAATCCCACATGATGTACATGAAAGTTGGGTAGCATTGGATGATGGGACTACTGGAATGGGAAAGCTCGGTGGGATGGCCCCCCTAGCGCCCGCGGTAACATCAGCATTAGTTCAAACTGGATTAGAAGCAGCAATGACAAAATCAATGTGGACACCAAATGGCCCAACAATGAAATTGCTATCGGGTGGAAAATGGGATGGGACAATATTTCAATCGACAAATGATGGACGACCGGTACCCGTTCCACACGCACGTGGATCCAAGGAAGAGAATGATGCATTAGTTTGGGTAGGCGAATTTGGACATAAGTATTATGGACATGACATCCCAGCCGCACGATGTGAGGGGATTGTAAATATGAGTCCACGTGAATTAGTGGATTTACTCTTGGATTCGAGCAGAGTAAAGGAATATAATAAAATGTCCATCGGACGAGAGGATATAATGATATTTTGTAATGATGTAAATCGTGTAACGAAGATTATAGTTGGACGTTCCAAACCACCCTTGCTGGGGAAAACACTGGTACTTAAATCACTATTGCACATGGAGGAATTACCCGCCGGGAGTGGTGGTGGTGGTGGTGGTGGTGGCAAACAACATTGTGGATATGTCATTGTTTCACGTGCCATTGTATTGAAAGACGATCTTGATGTACCCGTGGATCCCAAGGTTTTGAATAGTGAAATGTTAATGGGGTTGAATATTATACGTGCCATTGAGGGCGAGGAGGATCGATGTGTATTGATCAATTTGAATCATTTGCGCAGTCCAATGATACCGGTATATTTGGCAAAGAAATTAGCACTCGGTGCAGCTGTCAACTTCCTCAATGATATAAGAACTTCCTCAAAAAGATGAAGTATCTGAAATGCTAGACGACGTTAGCGAAAGAGTAGACAAAATCACCAAAACATGGAATGTTAAGCGTAAAAGGAACTAACACATTCGCGGCGATTGATAACCTGCTCCTTCCATTAGACACTAATATAATGAATATTGTTGTGCACGTGCGCTATGTTGAATAGAGAATTAGTTGGTTAAGTTCAATAAACAGTGGTCCAGACTAATTGTAAAGTATCCAACACAATCTAAGCCCATATTTTTTGTTACAACCCTGGCAAAGATCTGATCACCCCTCAAGGTATAGCTTGCTTCCGATAATGCAACATATTGGTATGATACTGTTGACGCAACAGTTCCTCTTCAGCACGAAACGGAGACTTCTCAACATCATTCATGGCCGCCCACTTTTGACCCAACAGTTTGATTAGCTCTGTCTGCTTCAAATCAGGATACTCATTTCGTAATGCTGGACGACAGTGATTCACAAACAGGAAGAAGGCTGGAGGTGACCGTTTGGGGGCGGTAGGGTCACGTGAGGTATGACTATTACTACTTGTACTACTGCTACGGGCTGCAACGTCACCACCTCCTGGTGGAGGGACAGATGAGGACGATGATGACGCAGCAGCAGCAGTCGCCCTCAAGGCCGAAAATAGCACAATACCACTAGACTCAATTGGTAGGTCGGGTAGACCTAGATGGTAGTCTGTCATTAGCCGCTCCTCCTGTTCCTGCTCCTCGTCAAGTCCATCATTCTTTAATGATACCATCCCTGTAGCCTGCTTCCTAGCACCTTTGCTACTTTTCTTACGTTCCTTAACATCCCTCTTCCATTGCTCCACATTTATGTGATACTGTGCACGAAGTCTCTGTTCTTCTTCAAGGTATGGCCTCTTTTCCAATTCTGGTAATTGTTTCCACATGGTAGAGCATGTCTTAATTACTGCAATGGGAGGCATATTTGGATTTTCCTCCTTGATGAGTGGACGTGTAACATTGGCAAATAAGAAAAAGGCACTTGGTGATCGTTTGGGTGCACCCTCATCCTTCTTCTTTTTCTTAACTTTATTCGTCGCAATACGCCACGGTCCGTCATATGCTGCCTTTTGTTCCATATATCCCCGCTTCTCTGTCGCAGATAGATCATCCCAGTACCTCTTTTCTTCGAGTGAAATATTTTTCCATGCTCGAGAGCATTCTTTGGATACTGCTGAAATCTCAAATTTCAATGGCTGTAAATGATGTATTATCAACATTGGCGAGAACAAAATAATGAATAATATTTCATCATTCTGCAAACAAACTTACCTGTCCATCCGGACCAACTTCATTCTTCTTTCTATTCAAGAAATCCGAATAAAAGAGGACGTAACTTGATTTGAACCTTTTGGGTGCGCCAGGAGCCTTCTTGTATACAGTGACTAAATTATTATCATTATTCATTGTCATCATTGTCGTCGACCCGCCGCCCAACAATGACGGATGACTATTACTGTGATGATGATGATATTCTTGCTCCCCCGCTGTCAAAGAGGAATAAGTTCCATAATGAAAACCATCATCCCGTGGTGTTTCCATGTCATCAAAATTTGGCAAGTCGTGATCACTGCCGTCAAAGTTCGCGTATTGCTGTTGTTGTTGTTGTTGTTGTTGTTGTTGTTGGTGGTGGTGGTGGTGGTGTTGTTGATCGGCATGATGTGAATAACTGGATGGATCTTGAAGAGTGGGTGGAGGGGGATAAGCGTATTGTTGGTACTGCTGCTCTTGCTCATCCGCTGGAGGATGAGGATGGTCCAGCGGCGGACCGTAGTTCTCCATGGTGTTTAAGACGGTGATAAATAATGAAGATAGGTGATCACAGAGGGGCTTCCGCAATCGATCTGAGTCCAAACGTACTTCCGATGATGCCGATCGAAACAAAACACCATACATATGTCAGCTGCCGAACGTAGCAACGATGTTCATGCAGTCCAAACTACTACCCAGCAACATCAGAAGCAGCATGAACAACATATTAATATAGTTCGACGTCATTTTAGTAACAAGGGGTATCGTGTCCATTCCGGATTACAATTTGGTTGTGAATTGGTGCTGTATGCTGATAATCCCGGTCGTGTCCATTCCGACTTTTGTGTCCACGTCCTTCCTCCTCCGCTGGTATATTCATCATCATCATCAGCAACAGCAGCAGCAAGAGCATCAGCAGCGGTAATAGATTGGAGGACGATACAAACATTGGTCCGATCCATGCCCGATTTACGTAAAACACTTATTATTGCACGTGTGCGTCTTTGTCATCGTCATCATGATCATGATAGTAGTGGTGGTATTGGCGATGGCGATGTTCATGATGATAGTAATATTCCCATGACTGTAAGAGTAAATTATTCATCAGTCTCGATAAAATCATCATCATCAACATCAACAGGATCAATAATCAAGCGAAATGAACAAGACAATGAAACAATCACTGACAAAGAAGAAGACGAAGGAGGAGGAGGAGTTGGAGAAGAATACTATTATATCGTAGACGAATTAGCTATTGCGACAGAACATGCACCATTTCGACATAAGAACATACCTGGTATTGGAACACAAGTCAAGCCATGAAAAAAGAACGATATTTGAAGAACGAATAAACACCTGAGAGCCTTAACATAATGGCAGTGGCTATATTCCACTTTTGGCAAGCATGAAAAGGGTTTATTACTGTTGGTGTGCTGTGTAGTATCGTAACTTAAAAATTCAATTCATTTTTTACGACCGCCATAGTAGGATATTTACTCGAGGGACAACCGAAAAATGAATATATGTCTTCATACGATGAGTAACACTCGAGCCGAACGCGTCGCCTACGACACAATTCCATCCTCCAGAAGTACTACCTCCACCCACCACTTTCACATTACTTGCAGCGATTGCTGCTGCATCACCAACACCACAACTACTGTCGTACTCTTTCTCAAACTCGACAAGTATTGCATCTGCAATAGCAACATACACTTTACCTTGATTCACAGATGCCGGAGCCTGAAATGCACGTTGTGCAATATTGATAATCGTAGATCGTTGATCCTCTGTCATGTCCGTGGCATATACAATGATGTTTTTGTTTAGACTGGGATTGCTGCTCGATGACAAATTGGTGCCCTCATTTTCCTTATTGGTGTTGCCATTGTTGGTAGACATAATTTTATATCTACAGATCGTTTTGTTGACGGATACTCGTCCTGGAGACGTGTGATTATGACGATGCGCATCGGCAATTTTTACTTGCCAATAAAACTTGACAAGTCTTACGAGGAGGCCTTAAAACGACGCCATCGTCCACAATCATGCTGCGCTGCGCAGAATCGTCCTCAGTGACTAGGGTTATGCTTATTCATTTCAGGAATGTGTTAAAAATAATCTATTATATAGATAATAGCATGAAATATATTTTACGATGGATATCGTTTTACATGATACTTTTGCTTATCACTTTATTCAAACAAGGTCCACCCGACCCTAACATTGTCTCCTCCCTCTCCATCGGAACTCTTGTCAACAACGTTGTTTTGAACGTGGTCAATAACAAATTATTGCGTCGTACATAACATCTCTCCGAATAATACATACATCTACCACTTTCTGCTTCTCGTGACTTTTGACAGGTGTGTAAAGTATAATCATAGGAGAAGGCACATCATTGTTTTGTCGGGTTTGCATGTGATATGTGTGGATGTGATAATGCAATTCCTCACGACGTCATTTTATATTTGACTTAATCATCCACAACAGGATCATAAACTCCTCGACGAGCGCTCGCTTGCAATCCGACGCCACGAAAAAAATGAATGGACAGGAAATAAGTAGTAGTAGCAGCGAGGGTGGTTCAGCCGAACAACCCCAGAACAATGGGACATCCTCCATCCTTCATGTACCACGGAAGAAAAGGCCGGAAGAAGTCCAAGGGAGTATTAATAATGAGGATAATACTATGTCGGCTGGAGCTGTGCTCATCGACTCACCACGACCAATTCGCGACGACAGAAATAACAATAACGATATGGGAGGGGAGAACAAGAACGATCACAAAACAGCGATCTCAATAACAGCAGCTGCACCAGTATCAGCAGTAGAAACAGCAACGTCAATAACATCATCTACACAAGTAGCAGCAGCAACAGCACCACCACCAACAGCAGCAGATGATGAGGATGAAGATGGTGCAGCAACGTTGGCATTAATGGCAGCCACCATGTTTTCACCCTCTGCGGCCGAACGTGTGAAACGTAATCGTCGTCCACCGACCAAATTTGTTGCACGTCCATCAAAATTGGGATGTGTGGATGATGGTGCATTTCTAAAGATTTGGAGTGATGAAAAGAAGACAAAGAAGAAAGCGAAAACGGCAACAACTATAATGGAGGTTGGAGACCTTGATTCTGCTAGAATGACTGGTGGTGTTGCAGAGGACTTGCAGGATTCACAAATTCGTCTTTTACACAAAGGGGATCTTGTGAGATTATCTCCCGAGTCGTGAGTTTATGCTTAAGTCCTTTTCGGACTTTTTGTCACCACCCAAATTATCATTTATGCTCACACACAAAACATGTCCATCTTTCTTAATTTGTTTGGCTTTCTTTTTTTGTTGGTAGACAACCATCCGGACGCGTACAAGGAGGATTGGCTCGTATCATTAGTGTCAAATCTTCTGTCGATGATGAATGTGTCATGTTGTACGACATTGAATATGTGTTGGGTGGAAAATTATCTAACTTGCAACGTACTGACCTTACCCACACAACTGCCGCAGCGGAGGGACTTGTTGATGCCAATAGACGTCAGAGACGACCTGCTTCAACGTTTGATAATGATGATGAAGTGACGACGCCAGCAGAGGACGAGCAACCACCATCGGTAAAGGGTATTATCATCAAGAATGTAGGTATGGAGAAAGTAGTTAAGCGTAAACCAGGAAGGCCGCCTAAGAATGGAGGTATGGAGAAAGAAGTTAAGCGTAAACCAGGAAGACCACCGGGTGCAAAGAACAAAACGAGCATACGTGTTGAAGAAGATACGTCAGTGATGAAGGTGGTGAATGTGTCAAAGGATTCGTCGTCGTCGGCTGTTGCAAGTAAAAAAAGGAAGCTTAGCTCTCCCAAGTCTACCCCTAGTGATGATGATAAATCCAATTTCTTGGCTATTCGGAAAAAGGCTGCATTGGCAGGATGGGAAACAAGACGTGCCAATCCTGCTATCACTGCCAATGGTATTATTAGTAAGATTATCAGTAAGCCACGAGCCGCTGGCAAAAGGATCTTGTCCAATAAACATTTCAAGCGTAGCTCGACCACGGATACAAGTGAGTCGGAGGCTACGTCAACAATAATTACCAACACGCACGCTACTGCTACTACTGCCACTGAGGATGCCATGTACGCAAAGCATAAAAGAGAAATGGAAAAAGCGCGTATACGATTGGAGAAATTGGATCGATTTGGTTTCTTCTTAGAAGTTGTACCAACCGAGTTTGACGAGAATTATGATAATGATACTCATGATGAAGTAGTAGTCGTCCCAAACGATGGTGGTTGTTGTGATGATGGCGGTGGTGATAACATCTCCGGCAGCAACGATGCAGTTATTACTCCCGTCGATGAGGGTTCGTCCATTGCAAGGTCATCACAGAAATGTCGTTTGGATGTAAAGTGTCCAGATCATCCACCATTTAATTTCTTAGTCATTCGTAAACGCTTCGCTGCTGGGATTTACAACACAGATATGGTAGCTTTAGAATTGAAGAGACTTGATGAGATAAAAGCCGTCATAGATATGTCAGCATCAACGGTGTCCACTATGGGAAATATTGATAACACTATCGAATATGCCAAGCTAGAAAAATCATTTCTTCATCCTATTGCGGTCAACTGGGAAAAATTTAATGCCGATGTTTGTGGTATGTGTGATGCAGCCATCATCCGAGATCCTGAAGGCGTATCTCTTGGAAGTGGTCACTTGGGTTGGCATGCCAAAAAAATCAAGAATGTGATGGAGGAAATGTACAGCACCTGGGGTTATAAACGAAAGTTGGAAGTAGAGTTAAGTGAAGCACGAACAAAGTATGAAAAGATGTTGATGAGCTGTGGCAATATGGAAGCGGCAATGCAAGGGAAGTGGCGGAAGCATGCCTTTCCTGAGCGCAAGTACGAACGCTTGGAAACAACAAGCGTGATTTGCGATGGTCTTTCTCCCAATGATAGATCGTATGCGATGTACGAGCTTGAAACAAAGCTCCCCGATAGCTTTGTTGGGCTTGCGTATACGTACGATGATAGCGGTCAGCATAGCGAAACGTGGATGAAAACAGTTGCCGATCAAACTTCGAAGCCTCAGAAGAAGGCAAAGAAGAAGAAGAAAGAAGAAGGTGCCACCGACGACGCTGAAGTGCTTGCACTAGAAAATGAGGCCAAAGTTCAAAAAGCTGCAATGGCATTGGCAGAAGATGATGGCGTTGTCCGGGCGCAGGTTCAAACTACCATGACTACTCTTCTAATTCAAGTGCAGGATCGAGTCATGACCGACCTCGGCGTTATGCACAATTCAGAGGCCCGAAGTGTTAATTGGGACGACGGTGATCATGGTCGGGATTACCGTGGTGGAGGTGGGGAGGTGGAGCAGGGCGCTCACTCTGGCATTTCTCGTCCAGAAGTGGCAGAACAGGAGGTGTGGGGCATCGATTGCTACACAAGAAAGAATGTCATGACACTAATTGAGTCAGAATTTACTCCTGAAATTGCTACTGAATTCGTCGAGAAGTGGCTACTTCCTGCAATTAATGCGTGCCCTGTTGACCTTGCACATAAGATGTCAAACGCAGCCATACTACTGGAGGGTCTGGAATTTTCTGCTACTGTTGAAAGGAATTCGACTGTAAATGACAATGAAGCTACATTTACAACTGAACAAGTTGATGGTGCGTCTGACGAGCCATTTTTTCCTGAACCTGAGTTGGCACCTCCTTCAATGTCTGTCGACTCATCTACTCGAATGTCTGATGATCCATCTCCTCCATCATCTGAAGATTCATTAATGCCAGCGTCTGAATATGCATCTTCTCCATCAGCTCCTAAGGATACCAGTCAAAGTGTATTTTTGAGACAAGCACTTAAAACAAAGATACGAAAGCATGCTCCGTCTTGGATCAAACTTGTTGCACGGTTGGTTCGGCTGGCCGTAGACTCGATGGATGATGACTATTTTCGTATCCATCCTAAGGGACATGGGTCCGTTGTCATTGGCGAGGACGGGCTCAACGCGAATTCTCTTGTCACGTATTATCGAGGTGAAGTCTATCCTGCTTGGCGCTGGTGTGAAAAGTTGGACGCAATAGAGTGCATGCAAAAGGAATTGAACTTGCGTCCAAATCTTCCTGATTTTTACAACATGGCAATGGAGCGACCGAAAAAGGATCCACGTGGATATTGCCTTCTTTTTGTTGACGCTTCTCGCAAATCCGGTCTGGGGTCTTCATTTTCTCACAGCTGCAACCCTAATTGCGAGGTTCGTGTGGTGTCTCTCAATGGGAAACTCTCACTTTCAATGACTACTCTTCGTGATTTAGAACTAGGCGAAGAACTGACTTTTGACTACAATGCTGTTACAGAATCCGTTAACGAGTACAGATTTGCGATATGCCTTTGCGGGCAACTAAATTGTAGGGGCTCGTTTCTGCACTATGCCACTGCCGACTGCTACCAACAAGTGCTAAGTCGCAATTCTCCTATTGCTGCCCGCTTTGCCAATCTAGTTCGTGGCTGTATGAAGCAAGTAATGTCAAAGGAAGACTCAGAGCTTTTATTGAAACATGGTTTCAATACTGCGGCGTTCGGAGCGGTGAGCTTTAATCATCATATGAGCAGCGTAGATACACAAGCGACGCCTGATTCAATTGAAAATGTGCCTATATGGTTGAGGACCTTCGTTGCCGATTGCCTGCGGTACATTGAGTACGAACGGAGAGCATTGCCTGTGGCTTTGCTATGTAATCAAATGGAACGTATGGAAAAGGAGCAAAAGCAGTTGAAGAAAGCTCGTCGAAAGAAGGTAGATGATACTGGTGCAATAGAATCAGCAGCACCCAAATTGAAATCGGTCGCCCCATCAAAGCCTATGTCGTCGTACTTTTACTTTCTACTTAGTCAGAGAGATGTATGGGATGCTCTTACACGGAAAGAACATCCAGATCTCAAAGGTCTAGAATTAAGTCATGCCGTTGGCAAAGTCGCATCACAAGCTTGGAGCAAACTTAGCGATGAGGAGAAGCAGATATGGAGACAGAAGGCGATCAAAGAATGGAAAACGAATGGAGGGATTCATCAGACTTCAAAATCAAAGGAGGATAGTACAGAATTTGGCAAAGAAGTAGATGAGACTGAACAAAATGATACACCGATCGACCACGGTTCGAATATGGAAGCGAAGACCATATCAATTGCTGCTGCGGACGCCGAAGGTTTCTCAGCGATGGAGCAACGAATACAACAGCTCGCTCAGAGCCTGAGTCGCATAGGTCGAGTGCTTGACAGGCATAGAGAAATTGTTTTTGCAGAACAAAAAAATGCAATTACCGCTGTCTCTGATCTCCTGCGTAATTTAGTTCATTCTCCTTTGGAGATAATGTCCGATGATGAAGTAGTGTGCTGGATGTGGTCTGACTCCAAGGGTGTTATTCCCAATCTTTTCTCAATGATTGATATGCACTTCTCAGAGCACACTCTGCTCAGTCGACTCCTTGCTCGTACCAAAAAATCGTATCGCATCCTGCCGGTACTTATTAATAAAATTAAGGCTCCTCTGAGTAGAGATTTTAAGCTGAATTGCTCGAGTGCCGATGCTAGACGTTTAGTTCAGAAGGCTTTGCTGAAGCTCCGAATGGACATAATTGATTATTTGTCATTTGCTGAGAAATCGTATGAAGCCGTCAGGAAATCATCACGAACAAAGGAGGAGCAGAAGAAACGGGAGAAGAATCTGTCATCTGATGCACTCACCGCTATACTCCCAGAAGAAGTCCAGGCCGATACTGCACTCGAGAAGAGCAAACTACCCTTTACCTGTGATGATGGTGACACTTTGCCCACTGAGCTTATGACTGCGCCTGCGAGTGAATCTGTACCTGTTGACGGTGATGAAGCGATGACCCTTAGAGGGGGTGGCGACGAGTGCATCACCACTGATCAGTCAAACCTGGCCATCTCCATGATTGATACTGCTAATAATTTCTTATTACCGCCACCGACAAGCGCCATAATTGTTCAGGAGTCATCTTTGGATGGAGATGAGAAATCCACTGTGTTTGATGATGCTCAATCTCTATTGCTCTTGAGTCAGGTGTCAGGCAACTTTGGCCAACCGAGCCCGGCTACTTCAAATTACGAATCGATGGATTTGAATAACGTTGAAGCTCAAGAAGCAGACTGCACTGTTTCAGCTTCCAAACAACATCAACCATCTGCGGCATCAGCATCAACAGTGGCGTTTTCAGCCGGTTGGACAGAACATAAATCGCCCACTGGTGTACCGTATTATTACAATACCGTCACGAAAGTTTCCACTTATGACCGGACCATGGCGTTAGGAGGTTCCTCTACATCATCCGAGATTCAAGATTTGATCCCTACTGTTGTTGGTAACAAAAATAATGGCATTAGTGCTATCACAACTTCGCATTTTACAGTAACGGAAGGTCTTACTTCAGGCATTGTACCCTTAACCTTACCCGATGGCGTCCATCAAATAATCGAGCCAGAGTTCATACCAACCAAGCCGAAAAAGATTCATGTAGTTCTGACAGAAGATCAAGAAAAATGTCTGTCCAATTGGTTGTTCGATCCGACTCATTTACTGAATCCATATCCTACAGCCGATGAGAAAAATACTATGATGAAAATCACAGGACTCGACAAAAGTCGCATCGAAAGCTGGTTTGTTAAGAGTAGGAGGAAATTGTTGAACCCAGTCGTCGAGCCTATGCAGATGGAGTGGAACGATCAAGAGCAGGAGCACTGGGAAAAATTCAGAAAGCATCGCTTCATGTTGGAAGCTACGGCTGACTTGCTGCTCATGTACGCCCACACGACGACATTCTTTCGGTTGAAACCCTTCCACCAATTTGACTCAACTCCTATTGAAGTATACGCTAGGGAATTGGGGAATGAAGTACCACGTCACTTTTCGCTTCAGTGTCAGGAGTGCACTAGGCCAGTACCATTTGTGGCATCCTCTGATGGAGGAGTCTTAAACAATAGCTCAGCTCCTACGTTCGAATTAAAAGAGTCAGACAACACTAAAGCTCCCGCGGAAGTCATCAATGCCGTTGGGTTAGACGAGCTTTGCTCTCCCGACGATGTAATTAACAATGTAATCGTCGACTACAGTGGAGACTATGTCCTCAGCCAATTATTGCAATGGGTTAATGGAGGAATTGGCCAGAAGAAGGGGCTTCCAGACATTTATGGCTGCGTGATGTTACCACCTATTAATGGCTGTTGGGAGGAAATGATTTGTAATGAAGTAAAGCTTCCGAATCACACCAAGCACAACCACAATTTCGCGACAGAATACAAGGCGAAGGTACGCCCGAAGCTTGCCAAATGGTTCTCTGATCGCTATCAGCGGGGTAGTCCATGGGAGCACGACATAGCAAAATTCTTTTGCCCTTTGGGCGAAAGTGCTCCCGACTCAACGATGCCGATGGGCTCACCGGTTTTAGACTATTTAGTGACTGGTGTCGACGAAAACATTCGGCATGTTTCTGCGGCCCTTAGTGGACAATCTAGTACTACTGTTGGTGGTGGATCAAAAATGTCTGCATCGGACAGGCTTCAATGCACCGTCGATGAGGGAATGCCTGCACAAGCTGTAGCAAATTGGGTTCAATGTGAGAACCCAACCTGTCTCAAATGGCGGAAACTGCCTTGGCACGTGGATGTGGATCTATTGCCAGAAACATTCTTTTGTAAGGACAACATTTGGAATCCTAAGAGTAGAAATTGCGACGCCCATGAAGATCAGTGGGATATGAGTGATGCACCCATAAAGTTTGATCAAGATGAAGAGTTCAACATTGGTGTTTGGTTTGACGTTCAACGAGAAGGCAAGGTGGGCTACTACGAGGCGCAGGTAGTTGAGCTGGACTTGGAGTCTAACATAAAGCGAGTAAAGTTTCATTTTTGGAAACTAAGCAGTGACCGTGATGAGTGGGTGGATATTGGATCTCCAAGAATTGCGCCTCATCACTCCTACACTCCAAGACCAATCGATGGTTACGTTACCAAGAACATGAGGAATTCCGATTCTGCCAATCAACCATTGAGTGTCATTGCATCTTCATCTACTTCCGTCCAAAGTAAAAAGATTGATAATGTCCAGAACGGTGATTTTACAACCTCAGCTAAGGAACACCTCAGCAAATGGCTTGCTCGGAATGCTGACAATCCTTTCGCTTCACAAGATGATCTAAATCAGTTGAGTGTCGGTACTGGCATGAGTAAGAAGCAAGTGAGTGACTGGTTGTCGAATGCAAGAAAGAAACTAAAAAAGACTCTAGCAGTGAAAGCCGAGAATCCAAATTCTGGTACTACTATTTCGAATCATCATGTCGCTCCTTTGCAAGACTCGCTATTGCAAGGATCTCCATCGGTGCCATCGGTGACGTCGGCAAGCACTGAAAGCCTGAGTCCATCTGAATCACCGAATGCATCTTCTAGTGCAACCCCGAATGGCTTGACAGAGGAAGCTAAGACGTATCTTTCACAATGGTTGACAGAGCACTCTTCAAAGCCATACCCAAGTAAGGAGGAGAAGGAATTGATGATGCGTCATCTTGGAATAACAGATGTAAGAAAACTCGAAGGCTGGTTTACTAGGGCAAGGAAGAGACAACTGACAATCCCTAATGAAATCAGCAAATTTCAACGACCTATTCAAAGTGCTCAGAATACAGATCCAGCATCCACTTCGGAGACACCCAACTTTTTGTCCCTTATAAGTGCCGCAAGTATCATAAAGTCAGAGGCAGATCATCATATGGCTTCAACCAGTGAGCATTCGCACCGTCAGACTACGTCAGCACAACAACACGGTTTTGATCGCTCGTTAAGTAATGGGAGTGGTCAAAGAAGTATCAAAGAGCAAGCTATTCTGACGACATTTCAGAGCTTACAGTCGATGGAATTCCGTGCTCGTGCTTCACCAATTGATCACTTACCTCACCAACAGATGGTAGAACAATTACATTCTTATCATTCATCCTATCGTCACCCTGACGTACATCATCAACATCACCAACGAGCGTCCCCTCCAACTGAATACAACATGCGTTGTTCTGAATATCCTGAACAACATTCTGATTATTCCTCCTACCAGTATTCAGAAGACCAACAAAGAGCTTCTCATACTAACCATCAGTACTCACACGACCTACAACGACGGAGTGCTTCTTCTCCCCGCAACACTGATCATTTACCCTATCCAAATTCACCATCCCAAGTGCGAGCGTCGAACGTGATGAATGTAGAGTATGCGTTTCAGCACCCACAAGGTCAAGATTACTACCAGTCAGGTAGGAGTAGTAGTGATCTAGAGAGTCACGGTCAACATTTAAGTTATCCTCCTCCGGAGGCTCCTAGTCGTGACGAGTTTTCTAATGGTCATCACCCTCAGCCTACTCGTCAAAACGAGTATTTTAATGGTCATCACCCTCCGCCTACTCGTCATAACGAGTATTCTAATGGTCATCACCACCCTCCGCATGGCGATTATTATCATCAAGATGGTGATGATACACACTACTGAATTATTTGATCGCTGGATTGGCTTTCGCATTAATTTGTTATTCCCTTGATCAGGGAGAATAAAACAAAATAATATCTTTTATAATTTTATGGATTTGGTCTTAATCTCTTCCTTTTGTGTCGTCAAAGTCATTGTCCTGTCCTTCTTCGCCTTCCTTGTATTTGTCTTCACCTTCGTTGCAATCGAAGTCGCCACTGTTCTACTCATCATCGCCTCTCCTCCATGACCACCTTCTTCATGGATGATCACCTTATTTCTATTTGGCTTATCGGATCCAGGTCGCAGCCTTGCTTTCTTCTCTCTAAGTGGTATTGCCTCAAGAACAGTCAGCCTGAAATAGCAAGCTGCCCCCTTGTTATGTTTCTGTGACTGTAACAAAATATCAACATACTTTACAGGCCCAGGGTTGGCATTGGCATCATCAATCCACTTGCGCATCTTATTTTTCTTAACACTTGTTGCGGGAGTAGCCCCCTGTCGATAGAGCTCCCAGGCTATATTTTCATTGAGAAGGCTGTCGTCTCTGTTTTCTCAATCGTTGTTGTTGTTGTTGTTGTTGTTGTTGTTGTTGTTGTTGTTCCACTACCACCTAAAATTATTTCTTTCACATACGGTGCCAACGCTGTACCCAATGCTTCATATCCTCTTTCGGACATGTGCAATCCATCAACATTCCATTCATCTTCTCCATCGTATGGTAGTGGGAAATCAACATATGTTACACGATCCTCCATTGATGCAAAAAGACGTAACCCATTATTAACTTCCATACATAGCTTTAATGCCGTGGGGTTTTGTTTTTGCCATGCACTACCTGGTATACCCAATGCAATCGTTCGTATTAATTTGTTACGGTCGCCGTCAGCACAAAAGTCGAGACAGGCACGGTGTAATTGTATAATGGGATCAATGATTGCATTCGCGTTATTGTCTTCATTACAACTACCACCACCACCACCACAGGTCAACGTACCAATGTCATTCGTACCCGCAAGGATAACAACCAGTGACAATGGTGGACCATCAATTGCAGATTGTAATCCAAATGTTGGATCATGTAGATTTTTTGCCATGGAAACTGCCGTCCAACCCGGCAGTCCACGCCATCGTACCATAACTTCAACTGCCGTGTTGTCGTCAATCGATTGATTTAGTTCTCGCTCGAGATGTGGACCATAGGGGAATGAGCTGAAGGATGGAGGACTGCTACCGTGAGTGAGTGAATCACCGTAGCAGAATATACGTACCACATCAGGCATCATTTTTAGGCTGGTGATACTATTCCTTTGCGAAGCGATATGGCTGAAATTTGATATGGCGTGCAGGGTCAAATGGTGCGTGGCTTTACTGACAGCAAAGGACAGCAAAGGGAGCAACATGACCGAGTCTGTAATATTATGTCCGTTTTACATATTGAATCGAACCCGATAAAAAACTTGCGCGGAGGAGAAGAGAAAAGTTTCGGGGGGAGGCGGGAGGCGGAAAGAATGATACGCCGTCTAATAGCATCGTCGCAAAGAGCGGCGGTCTCAACTCTCCTGTCATCATCACGCGGTTGCTTCTTTACCACGACGACGATAGTTTCATCAAATAACACTGACGACAACAGCGCAGACTATGATACAATCATCGATTCGACATCATCACCCGAATTAAAGCAATATGCACGCGATGAAAAGATTATCGATACACTCCCCGTGACATATGCTGATATATCACGTGCCAATGTGGCCATACGGAATGGCGTTAAGCGCACTCCCTGTATCAAATCCTATTTCCTATCCGAGTTACTGGGTGCGAATATATATCTCAAGATGGAATTTCAACAATTTACGGGCTCCTTCAAGGAACGGGGGGCGCGGAATGCTATACTATCATTAATACGCGAATTGGGGAAGGAGGAATTACAATCCACGGGTGTCATTGCTGCATCTGCGGGTAATCACGCATTGGCATTGGCCTATCATGGACGTGACTTAGATATACCAGTGACAGTCGTCATGCCGACGGTCGCACCCTTAGCCAAGGTGGATAAATGTCGTAAATTTGGTGCCAATGTTGTCATAGAGGGTGGACACATGGGTGAAACGAAAGCACATGCCGAAACTTTGGGCAATACAATGGGACAGCAATATGTAAATGGGTATGATGATCCAACAGTTATTGCAGGAGCAGGAACGATTGGGATTGAAATTATAGAAGATGTCCCTGGTGTAGATGTTGTCGTTGTACCGGTGGGTGGGGCTGGATTAATTGCTGGTGTTTCCTGTGCCGTGAAGACACTCAAGTCTGATGTTACTGTATTTGGCGTGGAGCCTGAATTCGCATCATCGTACACGGCAGCAATAATGGCTGGTAGACCAGTCTCTGTTATAGTTACACCTACATTAGCTGATGGATTAGCCGTTCCCATGGTAGGGCCACATGCTTTTGAGGTGGCACGACATTATGTGGATGAATGTGTTCTATGCACCGAAAAGCAGGTTAGCTTGGCCATATTACGATTGATTGAGAATGAGAAGATGGTAGTCGAAGGAGGAGGTGCAGCCGGATTGGCAGCTCTGTTACCAGGTGCACAACTCGATCGTCCTGAATTAAAGGGAAAGAATATTGTTATTCCCTTGTGTGGTGGCAACATCGACACTACTGTGTTGGGTCGAGTATTAGACCGTGGTTTGGCAGCAGATGATAGATTGAAGGCATTGGTTGCTACAGTTAGTGATCGACCGGGCGGGATTGCCAAACTTACCACCCTACTTGGTCAGCATGGTGCGAGTATTAAGGACATGTATCATCAACGTGCTTTTTTGCATTCTAATATCGATCAGGTGCATGTCAAAATAGTAATTGAATTACAAGGCAAGGAGCATGCCGAAGAAATTAAGAAGGTGTTGACGGAGCATGGATATGATCCAGTTTGGGATCAAGGCCAACATCAAGGTCACGGAGCAGATGAAGAAGATACTCATGTGATCCCTATCCGGACTAAAGGGTATGTATATAACTATTAGTCATGCTTTGGTGAATGTGGTGAAGGGTTTTGATGCTGCATTCTAAACCTAAATTTCATTAAATTTGCATCTAGAGTTTGTACAATATTTAAAAAGAGTCACGATACATGAACATGTCCGCCACTCAAACACAACATCATCTATTCTTTGCTCAATTTTTGCTACTTTTATCTTTATCATTGCTTTCATCACCATAAACTCCGGCAGCCAACCACAAATCTTCATCACTCTTACGTACATTATTCCTTCCACTACTCACACCCTTACGTGCCAAATCTGCTTCTGTTAATGCCTTGCGTTTGGTAACACGACTTTCCATTCCCTTCCACATTGGCTGAACATCATCATCACTATAAATTGGTAATGGTTTGTCATTATCTGTAGGCCACGCGGGAAAACTTGGTTTTGTGGTTTCTTCTGTTGATTCTGCTGATGTTGTTTCACTGCCACCATCAGATGATGATGGTGTTGGTTCTTGGAATCTTTCTTCAATTTTGCGATACTGATTGCGTTTCCATTGCATCGTGGCTGATGCAGATTCAAGAATAGGAGGAGATGAAGATGATGACGTTTCTTCATCATTATTCCCACCATCGGCGTCACTTGCTTTTGAGAAACACCGATACTCTGCAAAAAATTGCCGCTGAATCGACTGTTGACATACTTCTCGTCGAACTACTACTGCTCTACCAAATAATAATTGACGTGACGAAGCAATTGCGTACGCGTATACTGGGCGCATCATGGTCGCGACTACAAAACGACGAACGAGACGATCTTTCTACCTACGTATTTACCTAAAAATCGTAAAGCTCACTTCCCGCAAAATGGATTGAGACACGAACACAAGGACACGCGCATGACAGCTTACGCCTTCATTGTTGGGTGTTGTGAAGAATGGCCCGAACAGCGCTATGACATTGGTGATATAGGCCTTGCACGGTGCTTACGCAGTGAGTACTGCAATCTCGTACCCAAGGAACAGTTAGTTGAACTATATGATCAAGATGCCACACGTGCAAATATTTTATCTGCTTTGGAACGTTTGTTAGATCGGAGGAATGATGCAAATTGTAATAATAATGATGCATCGACAGATGATACACTCTTGTTTTACTATGGTGGACATGGCAAACCAAGTAAGTTTTGTACACGACAAGAATACACGAAACATTCCGACATTATTAATCTATTAGAAGACAAGTTTCAATGTGGTACTGTTTGGTGTATAGTCGATTGTTGTTATTCTGGTACGTTTGGACAAGCCATAATGCAACGACATTGTGATACTACCAACAACTACACTGCACCACAACTAGCTGCTGCTGTGAATTATGGATGTATCATGACAGTCCCACCAGAGGATGTGGCAGGGATGGAATGGACTATTACTGAATGCTTCATACGTGCATTCAAGGGTGAATTACGTTGCTTTGCCCACGATGATGTGAGTTCACAACATGATTGCAGTTACTACCTATCACTGAAGAATGGGTTACACCAAAATAACAACAAAGATGAATGCACTACTTATTATGGATATATGGATACACCAAACAAAAACATTGGTTCACATCCCACCTGGGCTCAAGTTATTGATTATCTCGCGGATGAAATGGTACGGATTAAAAGTGATCGTGTAACAAGCCTTTCTTGGGGATCCAAATTCACAAATGATGGTAATAATGCTTTGCTGCATATGCCATGCCTTTTTGGTACTTTGAATACTGCATCTTCTTCTCATTCTTCACCTCCAGCATTAAGTGTTGCTACCAACATACAAGCAAGCATTCCACGAAATAAAACATGGATGGAACCATTCCAGCATCATCAGCTTCAAGTGAAATCGAGAGTGTTTGTAAAATGTACTGTTGGAGATTTTCCATACACAGCCGTTGATAACAACTTGACATTTGTTGGTCCACAATTAGGCTGGTTGCCAGGTCGAGTAATTCAGGTCGGCACGACAACAGTAGATATCGAATTATACGATGCGGTCATACAAACAAGATGGACCATCACTCTCCCCATTATTGGACAAAGTCATGTCATACTAGGAGGATTACCATTTGGTTTTGATTTTGACCCACTATCCTGTGCAAGGGCCATTGCACGTTTGGCACGACACTTAACCTACCTTGATACATCAATACCACTTGAAACATTTGTTAAGACAGCTTGGCCTGATGATGGTAAGGTGTACAATGCAAAAGTAATATGTCGTAGTGAAGTACCATGGGATGAATTTGCTACTTTTGATATGAAAGGGATTAGTGGACCATGCGTTCCTGTTCGTTGGGATGACGATCAATCTATTTCATTCGTATCAACTCATTCGGGCATTGTTAACGATACCAAGATTTCATTTCAACAGACGGAACAAGTAAAGCTATCAGAGTTGTCATTAATGGATCCAGGTGCAATTATAAGGACTCCAATGGATGCTATGCTAGCGTCTCTTGCGTGTAATGGGATAAGACTTAATGGTATCGTTCCAATTTGTGGCGGATTGAAAGAAGAGGAAGAATTATATTCTTGGGAAGCATATGATGCCGAGGATAGCAAATGGCGAAAAGTTCATCTGATGAATCAAACGGATATTTCTTCTCTGCCTTTACAAGTACTTGCTTTTCATATGTGCTACTACGAATCTGAAATGTTCAGCGTTGTTTACTGGGAGATGGATTCTACATTGTCGATTATTCCCAATAGTTATATACGCCGGAGGAAAGATCGGAGTGATGAAGATGATAGTAGTGACGATGATAGCAGTAGCAGCAGCAACATTGACGAAGATGCTTCTGCTGTACGAGGATACCTTGCCAATCTAAGGCTTGATTAAGCTATCTAATGTTGAGTTTGGTTCAATTCTATTGTTTCTTTACCTCTATGTGTAAGTGGGGAGTTTCGATATGCGTATTGCTAGCCTTACCATGAGACATGACAACTCTGTTTTAATCCACCTTGCCTCTGTTGTATCTTCACCTGATAAAACAGATCCATTCACATCCTCACTAACAACAAAACAAATAAAGTGGACAATAATAGATACTTACACAGGAACCCGTAATCCAATGGCAATTCATGTTTCAGACTGCAGAGAGAGAGAAAGAGAGAGATTGGAGAAGAAAAATGTGAAGGAATGGAACAGAAAGGCTGACTCAAAAAGTCGACGATCGAGCGAAGCGTGGATGTTACGTCATGGAAGTTACCTCAATCAACAGTGATGCGCTTAGAGGTTAGGATAGTCGGGAGTAAAAGGGCGCAAAATGGTGAATTGTTATATATACACAGATGATATTTGAGGACAAACCAGACCAGACGAAATTACTACTCACCTTTGGATGTAGTGAATAGATGCAAAATGGTAAATGATTACAGACAGGAACGGATTAGAGAAACGCATGTTGAAAACTATAGCCAAATGCTTACCCGGCTTTCACTTTGTGTTCAGTTAACCGAGTTGTTGCCTATTACTCAATGCCTTCCTCGCTGCCATTACTTGCTCTGTAGCACGGAGTACCATCGTCTCTATTATTTTCTTTCTACGATTCATCTCATCCAACTTTTTCTCTGACGTATCCAACAAAGCCTGCTTCAATTTTATCCTGCTTTCACAGGATTGTAACTGATTAGTATTATCGGTTAGCTCTTGACTAACTTGTCCAAGCAATTCTTGTTGTCTCTGAATCATATTCTTCAAGTTCGCGATCTCATTTTCCTGCTTCAGCTTCTTCTGACGACGACGTAGCAACTCAAGCTTCGCTCGTGATTCAGCAACATCTAATGCGGCTGATTCTTCAGAGCTGACTTTCATTGAGTCATCTATGCTATTGTTGTTTACTACATTCATCTCATCCATTGTTGCATTCATGAGTGGCAATTGCGATATCGCTTGAGTATTATAGACCAGTTGATTAATTGAGTCAATACCTTCGGTTTCTTTGGGTGGTGGTTTTGTCGACGCTGAGTCGGCTTTACTATCAGATTGTAACTTCATCTTCTTCACGAGTTCCCTTTTCTCCTTCACCTTTTTCTTTATCTGTAATTGAAGTTTGGCCAGTTGTATTTGCTGTGTTAGTGATTTTGTCTTCATTTTTTGTTCATCTACATTCTTATGGAGCGTGGTAGGCTGAGTATTACTAGTATACGTCGAATCTTGGACTGTTGTCCTCCACGACGTTGTCTTTCCATATCGAGACGTGGTAAGTGGTGGAATTGGAACTCGTACTGTCGGCTTATTATTATATTGGCTTCTGAAGTCACTATCAACAAATCTCACTTCGTTCGTTGGGCCAGCTATTGAAACATCATTAATCACAAGGCTATTAATCTCACGTAGCGCAGTAATATCATCAAGCTTCGTGGGCAGTGGCGAGATAGACGAAGGAATGGGCGTCAGCGCACGGACTCTGTCTTTCTTCTGCTCTGCCAATCGGAGTTTGGCCTTAGCAAGTTTTGCTTTAGCTTTCAACTCATTGAGTTTCAGTGCTCGTTTTTCCTTCTCGCCGCCTCCATCTTCTTCACGTGTGGATGAAACTGCATTGGCCATGATTCGTGGTGTTGGATCGATCGGCAGCAGCATCGTTGAATTTGACATTTCAGCAACCTCTCCGTCCCCTCTTTGGTCCTCTTCGCGATCATTGCTTAAGTCAATCACTTCTATTGTATTCAAGACAATTATTCTAGTTGCTTGATTCTCAGACGTTTTAGTCGTCGTCGTCATCTCAACACCATGCAAGGGAATACTACTAGGATTTAGTGCCACATCATCACTCTGATCCAACGCCCCCTGAAGCACGGCAGCATAGGACGTTAGCTCTGACGTTGACAATCGGTCCAAAGAAGTTGCCAACGCAGGATCGTCGTCGTTGTCGTCCGACTTGATCAATGGAGGAAAATCTATAATACTGCGAATGGCGCACGACGACGATGACAATAACGTCGACGATTGATATTTCGCAAGTGAATCATCTTCTACATCTATCCATTTCTCCTCGTCTGCATCGTTGTTGCTATCTATCACGACGACATCATCGTCATTATTCTTTTTCTTTCCACGTTTGCGTCGTTTCTTCTTACTCTTTTGACTACTCGTCGTCGGTGTATCATCAATAGTAGTATTCGTTTCATGTATCACTTTGCGTTTATCTCCCACAACCACTGCTGGGTTTGTCCAGCGACTTTGAAGGTCCGACAATGCATTGAATGCGTCTATTACAGTGTCAGATGGATCGAATTTAGCTGATGATGCGACAACAAGAGGCTTGGACTTGGCAGCTATTGGTACTTGGCCTGTGCACTCCTCTCTCGAGATATGGGTAGTTACTGTTGTATCTCCCAACCTCTCTCTCGAGACTGAGACCAATGAATTCATGTTATTACTACTACTGCCATCTCCTTCTTCTTCTTGTGTAGGAGGAAGAGGTGGTGGCGGTGAATGACAAAGAGGAGGGGGGATGGGTGGTAGGTTTAGTCGATGATGGTATTGTTGTACCATCACATTTTGTTGTTGTTGACAGCGCTGCGACTGCAATTGCTGCTCATGATAATTTTGTGGCGGCACTTGCGATTGATAATGTAATTCTTGTTGCTGTTGCTGCTGTGGTGATCGAATCCAATCATTCATCGTAGGCTGCGATGCTGCAGCATACGTTGTACTGTGCACATCATCCCATGATGACAATCCATTATTCCTCCAAGTGTCTGGTGGCAGTGGCATTATTGGAATGTAGTTACTCCTATTATTATTATTCCCCATTAATGGATACATTCCATTGGATGACGACGACGATGAGAGGAAAGTCCTTCGACCACCGTCCAATGTAGGATAAGAGTTAGACAACGAAGGTGCTGCAGAAGTATGATGGGAGCCAATCGCCATGCTACTATTGTACAGCTGTTGGTTGTTCGAGTCCGTCACTCCTCCCAGCTGGGGGAATTGTAGCTGTTGCTGCTGCTGCTCCACTAGACCAGCAGTTTGAGACTGTAGAAAGTAGAGATTATTATTCGTTGCCGCAGACGACGTTGTAGAGCCTTGCCCATAGACGTATGGATTGTTGTTTAACGGATGTTGTTCCGTTCCATTGTCCGGATGATGATAGGAATAGTAGTCGCTCTCCTGATGGTCACCCATGACAAAGTATTACGATACTTCTATTTTTCAAACTTCAAGAAGAAATGTTGGCGTGGTTGTCCGTCCGACAGTCCGCAGACGTTTGCGATGAATAGCGCCTTCGTTTGGAATTACTTTTGACCGATTGCAGTGTGTGATTGTTTGGGATTTGGAGTGTGAGAATAGGCGGCCTCCCATGGGGGGGGGGGACAACAAGATGGCGGCTTGCTTCCCACCTAAAGAAACTCGGCACAATGTGAACAAGCTACGAACAACGAATTAGAAGTTTATGTACCATGCATCGCCACAGCATCTTAGGATTCACCTCCTTTTTTGCCTTATCGGGCCTCTTGCTTAGCCCCGATCCTCTGCAGTTATTTCTATCATCTCGTCCGACAATAAGTGCGACATCAAACATCGACCTGATCAGAGATCAGAGTCATCGCTCTCTCCGGCGAGTGCGGTACTTTGATCCCAAGACAGTAACTCCACGAGCACCCACTGATGATGTTCCCGCGGATGCTCTCCCAAAGAACCAGAATTCAACTATAAATGGAGATGAAGAGATCTGCATTACTGCTGTGGAAGATGGAATGATGACTGCTTCTGTGGTTGTCGATGTCAATGCGGGTTACATGGAATTAGCACTCCCTGAAAACTACAAAACGAATGTGAGCACCGAGTGCATCCAGTACAATGAACAGATGGAACGTGAGGAGGTTACCAGAGCTTTCAGCAGCGAGGTTCAGTACAGGTTCAATGCTTGTGATAGAAAATTCTTTCAGCCGGGATTTTACGACCACAGTACCGGTTTCTGGCATGACGCTTGCACTGGCACTGGTAGTCGGCCCATTCAATCAGTTGCCATCATGGCGGAAAAAGTAGGACCGCCACTGCTGACAGCAGATAATTGCCCCATATTGTCCAGCATTGAGAAAGATATGTGGGTGAGCTTCATTGGTGATAGTGTAACTCGACAGTATGTAGTATATGGTCTATCTGGTATTGTGGGGGACAAAGCGTGCAGGGACTCCATAGGTTGTATGGTACCAAGTAATGTCGCTTCTTGGCGTTCTGGTAGGAATAGAAATGATTGGAC